>SKEA01000046.1_pt1 | contig 124138 bp, 100 predicted proteins | sample 4826601 | NCBI WGS metagenome assembly SKEA01 (sample SAMN11008821, study PRJNA524170) | human gut metagenome | biome: Human fecal sample; material: Feces; isolation source: fecal sample from pouch patient p13, p53 | host: Homo sapiens | place: Israel: Tel-Aviv | collected 2016-07-06 | reverse complement strand
CCATGACTGCCAGACGTCCATACAAAAAGCCGCTCTCTGTCTCCTATGCTGTCAGTGAACTGAAAAAAAACAGTGGAACACAGTTTGATCCGGAATTAGTCAACGTATTTATCCGGCTTATAGAAGAAGGGAAAATTACGGTATAGATACAGTCCACAAAACAATACAGACATAAAGTACCCCCGCAAAACCCACATCCGGACTTTTGCGGGGGTATTCTTCCAATCATTCCATATGCTTAATCAATCTCTTTGTAGTCAACATCCACTGCCTTTGCTTCCCGTTCCATTTCTTTTACGGTCCGCACCGTCTTTGTCACAACCCACAGATCACTGATTCCATCATAAATCAAAGCAGCTCCGACAAACTGCATGGCAAGTTTTACCATTCCAAATGCATTGACAATACAGAGCACACCAAACGCAATACTGATAATGGCAATGATCAGCATGATCCACCATCTGTCATATCCGCCGTTCTTTGACTCGAGTGCCATTTTCACATCCTGTACGCCGTGAACCGCTAAGATCACACCGATCACGATCGGAATAAGGCTTACAATGCTGCCCGGTTTCAAAAAGATCCATACGCCGACGATCAGCACGATCAGTCCTAAAGCTCCGGTAAACATATAACCGCCCTTATTGGTAATATAAGAAAAAATCTCCACTATCCCGAGAATGATCAGACCGGCTGCAAGTACTTTACAGACAATGTTGATCGTCTCTCCCGGCCAGGCGATCAGAACCACCCCCAGTACAATGCATAAGATCGCTGACAGGATCGCATCCATCTTTACTCTCTTAAAAAAATCTTTCATACTCTGCCTCATTTCCCGCCACTCCTTTTTTGAATGTGTGACGCATTTTATTGTACTTCATCTATTACCCTAAATTACTCTTTTAGGATAACATTTTTTTGTTTTTTCGTAAACATACATTCTGTTTCAGTTGTCTATTTTTTGCAGTGGTGTTACAATGAACCCGACATTGTGAAAGGAGTTTTCTTTATGGGAAAAGAAGTAAAAACAAATGCCATGCGCATTTTAGACCGCAATAAAATACCTTATGAGATCATCAATTATGAGTGTGATGAATTTATCGACGGACTGCATACCGCAGAAAAAACCGGTGCCCCGGTGGAACAGTCCTTTAAGACCCTCGTTATGCAGGCAGGCAAACCTGGCTCCGGCGGGAACAGACAATATTATGTTTTTGTCGTACCGATTGCGGAAGAAGTTGATCTGAAAGCAGCAGCAAAATGTGTCGGTGAGAAATCACTCGAAATGCTTCATGTAAAAGATCTGACACCACTTACCGGATATGTGCGCGGCGGCTGCTCTCCGCTTGGCATGAAAAAGCAGTTCCCGACGGTAGTACATGAAAGTGCTGCATCCTTTGATAAGATTTATATCAGTGGCGGACGTGTCGGCACTTCCATTACGGTCAACCCGGATGCACTCTTAAAAGTGACTCGCGGACAGTACGCAGATATTATCCAGCATAACTAAAGACAATTCGGGTGTCAAAAGTTGTGAACCACCTTTTGACACCCGAACTTTATTATTTCCTTATAATTGTGCTATTTTTGTTCCTAACTTGTCATCTCTGCACCTTCGCCTCTGGCAAGATCCATGATCTTCTGAAGTTCAGCGCCTTCTACTGGTGCAACACCGTGATCGATATGTTTTCCATCCTCTAAAAATTCGCCCAGCATACGGACATCCTTTTCTTTGGACATTTCAATCGTATAGTAACCTGCTTTTCCGGTTTTTGGATTGATCGTCAGATAAATACGGTAGCAGAGTGGCGGAACTAACCCTTTTTCCGGGAGATCCACACGGACTAATGTCAGATCCTCTGCAATGTCAAGTGCCATAACGGAATAATCATTCTCAGTGTATGGATTTAACTTCGGCTCCTTGAACACGCCTGCAAAAATCTCATTGATAAAAGCCTCTTTTTCATCGCACAGTTTGTTCATGAACTCCTGTTTCTCGGTAAACAGACGCTTCGGTAATACGCCAAACTCAACCTGGCGTTTTACAAATACCTGGAACTGTGCCGGTGTCATCTTCACCTGTTTCATCTGCGCTGCACGTTTTGCTGCCTGCTCATCAGCCTCATGTAACTTCTGTACAAGCTCTGTCTTTAATACGAGGTTATCAGAAAACGGATTGATCACCATTCCTGCAAGTTTTAACTCCGGTTTTACAACGATATTATTACATGCCGGGAATGGCATATTAAGCATCGCCTGGCTCTTTGGCTCCTCCGGAATCTGCTCTTTTGACGTATATACAACCAAAAACTGCTCTTCATTACTATTCTTTAAAAAACATGGAATCGGGCGATCCGGTGCCTGCAACATCGCCGGTACAAACAGCTTTGTCGGACGGAGCAAATTAAGAACCGTGGTAAGACGTTCTTTGGTCCGGTCTGCGGCATATTCCTTAATAGCCTCCTCAAGTCTGTCGTTCGTGATTTCCATTGTCATTTTCTCTTCCATAATTTCCCAATATCCTTTCCTGCAAAAACCTGCCCAAAACTTACGGACATCTCATTATATCACACCCCCCGCAAAAAATGAATGTTTTTTTTAGCTCCAGCGCCCGCCGGATGAGACAGCCTGCCCTGTTGCTTCTTTTCTATTTTCCCTATTTTCCTTTTCACCCAGACAGCTTCCGAATACTAACAGTTCATGTGCAAACAAAGGCATGGATGCAAGCACTAACAGTTTTACCCATTCAAGCAGTGTCAGTCTGCAGGTTCCAAACAGAACGACAAAATAAGGTACCTCCGTCACAAGCAGCTGCAGTCCCATCCCGATCACAAACGCAGCGATCATCAACCGGTTTTCCAGGTGATTCATCCGGAACAATGACGTTTCAACATCACGCATGCCGATCGCATGAAACAGCTGTGACATTCCAAGCACTGTAAATGCATAGGTCTGACAGCGGTTTAAAAGCTCCGTGTCCACAAGCAGTGTCCTTATCGCAGCCGGTGTGATCTGATTTCCCGCCCGGAGCAGAATCCCCACCGGGAGCTGCAAAAATGCCACCATACTGATCAATGCGATCAGCGCTCCATAAAAGCAGGTACAGTTTAATCCACCGCCCGCAAACAGGCTCTCATCTTTTCCACGCGGTGGTCTGTCCATATAGCTTTTATTTTCTTCCTCATCCACACCAAGTGCAAGCGCCGGAAGGGAATCTGTGATCAGGTTGATCCAGAGAATGTGGCTTGATTTTAACGGTGCCGCAAAACCGCACGCCACAGACACAAGCATTGTTATGATCTCCCCAAAATTAGAGGAGAGCAGAAATATCACGGATTTACGGATATTTTCATAAATGCATCTTCCCTGCGCGATGGCCTTTGCGATCGTTGCAAAATTATCATCCGTCAGCACGATATCCGCCGCATTTTTTGCCACATCCGTTCCCGCCTTTCCCATGGCGATCCCGACATCCGCTGCTTTTAGGGACGGCGCATCATTGACGCCATCTCCCGTCATCGCAGTAATCTCTCCGTTTTTCTTGCATGCCGCCACGATACGCACTTTGTGCTCCGGTGAGACATGTGCAAATACACGCACCTTTTTTATCTTCTCCGCGAGCATTTCATCCGTCATTTCCATTAATTCCTCCCCGGAAATGCATTCGTTTTCTTCCGACGCAATGTGCAGTTCTTTCGCAATCGCAAACGCCGTGTCGATCCGGTCCCCCGTGATCATGACCGTCTTTACACCCGCACGGTAAAATTCCTGCACAGCATCCTCTGCCTCCGGGCGTATGGGATCTGCCATTCCGACAAATCCGATAAACGTTAACCCGTTTTCCTTTAAACCGGAGGCCGGATTTCTCATTCCAAGTGCCAGTACCCGGAGTGCCTCCCCGGTAAACGCATGGATCACCTGATCGATCTCTCTGCGTTTCTCCGGCGTCATTGGAATCCGCCCGCCACCTTCCAGCAGAAATGCAGAGCGCTCTAAAATTTCATCCGGTGAGCCTTTGGTATAAGAAACATTTTCTTTTTCCCCACGATGCAGAGTTGTCATCATTTTCCGTTCAGAGTCAAATGCGATCTCCTGCGTTCTCGGAAAACTTTCTTCTAAACGCTCTCTTTGTATCTCAAACCCTGCCGCCATATCGAGCAGCGCAAGTTCTGTCGGATCGCCGATCCGCTCTCCACGGATGGACGCATCGTTACAAAGTGCATATCCCTCCAGAAAATACCGGTCTTTTCTGCGGTTTAACCGCTTTGGCTCACAGATTTTCCCATCCGTATAACATTTCGTCACCGTCATACGGTTCTGCGTCAGCGTTCCCGTCTTATCCGAACATACCACACTCACACAGCCTAAGGTTTCCACACTCGGCAGTCTTTTCACAATCGTATTGACCTTTACCATGCGTGATACCGAAAGTGCCAGTACCATCGTAACGATCGCCGGCAGTCCTTCCGGGACTGCTGCGACCGCCAGTGATATCGCGGTGATCAGCATTTCTGCGACATTGCGTCTCTGCAAAACCGCCATCACAAACAGCAGGATACACAAAAAAACGGAAACTGTACCAAGAATTTTCCCAAGATCCGCAAGTCTTTTCTGCAGCGGTGTCAGTTCCGTTTTTGTCCCGGAAAGCAATTTTGCGATACCGCCTATTTTCGTATCCATCCCGATTGCAGTGACGATCCCCTCCCCACGGCCGTATGTGACATTTGTGGTCATATATGCCTCGTTCTGATCGGTCGTATTTTTTGAGACCGGGACAGATTCTCCCGTCAGCGCCGACTCCTCGATTTTTAAATTAACCGCTGATATGATCCGGATATCTGCCGGCACCTGCCGCCCTGCCTCAAGACAGACAATATCCCCGGGAATCAGATCAGCAGCAGGAATCTCCCGGATTCCATCCTCATCATGGATCAGGGCATGCGGGCTTGTCATTTTTTCCAACGCCTCTAACGCCCGTTTCGCCTTTCCCTCCTGGATCACTCCGACCACGGCATTTAACAGTACTACTGCAAGTATAATGCACATATCTCCATATTCCCTCAGCAGCAGGGATATTGCCGCAGCCGCAAACAAAATAAAAATAAGCGGATCGCAAAGCTGTTCCACAAAACACGACAGCATCGATTTCTGTTCTTCCTTATCCAACAGGTTGTATCCCCGCTTCTGCCCATTTCCCTGTTCCTTTGACTTCTCCTGCATCATAGCCTCCCTACCGCATACTTTCACACAGATATCCCGGCGGAGGGCTTTTGAATTCATAGGACATAATTTCCTATGAATTCAAAAAAGCCTGCCCTCATAATCTGTGATTACCACATCTTATGAGGACAGGCCATAATTCATGACAACGGATTCGCCTATCTTAAAACAAATTTGCCAACGATCTCACGGAGCTCGTCTGCACAGGAGTAACACTCAGATACCATATCATGTGTAGCACCTGTTTTCTCCACCATACCGCTTGTCTTTGACGCAATATCGGATACACCGACTGCTGCTTCTCCCACAGTATCGTTGATACCGCTTAATGCCTGTGCGATCGACTCGATCAAATCCGAGAGCTGCAGCATAGAATCTTTTACCTGATTCATGTTGGACTTGAATACATCTGCATCATCCTGATACTGGGCACCTACCTGTTCAAATTCTTTATAATCTTCAAGTACGGTCGTCTCCAAAAATCCGGTTGTCTCACTTAAGCACTCTGTCATATTACCAACTGCTTCATTGACAGCCTTTACAATATTACCGATATCTGCGATTGCTTTTGAGGTCTGGTCTGCAAGACTTCCGATCTCTGTTGCAACAACTGCAAATCCACGTCCTGCTTCTCCGGCTCTCGCAGCCTCAATACTTGCATTCAATGCTAAAAGTCCGGTCTGGGAAGAAATTTCCATAATGGTGTTAGTCAGCTCATTGATCTTTTCAACTGCCTTTGATCCCTCGATCGCCTTTTCGGATTTTTCTTTCACATTCGTATACATTTCCATGGTACGGTTACTTGCAGTTACTGTCTTATTACACAGATTCTTTGCTCTGTCCATAACCTCATTGGAAACATCTGCACCTTTTTCAGCCATTTCTGTAAGTCTGTCAGCTTCCTCTTTCATGGTGCCGACATTTTCATTGATATTTACAGTCGTTGCTGCAGTCTCCTGCATACCCGCTGCAAGCTGCTGGCTGGTTGCGGAGTTATCTGAGCACATGTGATCCACCGTCTCAGTTACCTGTTTTAATCCATCTACATTTCCGGTAATCTGCTGGCTTGCTGTGTCAATATTTGCAACCATCTCACGCAGATTTCTTCTCATAGCACGGAGTTCCCGCGCCATAAAACCGGTTTCGTCTGTTCTTTTACATAAACCGTCACTCTTTGCATTATGACTGAAATTCAGATCTGCAGTATTTTTGATAATCTCTGTCAGATGTTCCAGTGGTGTACAGATGAAGCGGCTTAACAGATATCCAATAATCACACAGACAACAAGTGTAATTCCTGCTGTTATACTCATAAACCAGATCATCTGATTAACCGGTTTTACAATCTCATCTTTGTCAGCAGTTACAACCACGATCATATGGTCTGGTGTCAGCGCATATCCGGCATACTTGATTTCGCCATTAAATTCATATTCAACAACAGCATCCTCCGGAACAGTTCCGGACGCAAGCTGTGATACCACCTCTTTAACCACAGTGTTTTCAACTGGCTGCCCAATCTTATCTGCGGTCGGATGATAGATCATCGTACCATCTTCTGATACCAGATATGCATATGCACTCTCTACTCCTGTCATGTTGATCTCACTTATGATTTTCGAATATTCTTCATCTGTTGCAATATCTGCCGGAATATTCCCGATCGTCTGTGCTCCCATCTCTGCAAGACTCAGAATATAATTTGAATTTACGTTTTCAACAACTTTCCTCGATTTTGAACTGGCATTGATCACACTCCCTACAAGAGACACAACAACAATAAAAACCGCCAGCAAAGTAATTTTCGCTGAAATTGAATGAATGAATGTTACTTTTTCCTGTTTCATCGTACCTTTCTTCCGTATCAAATTTGAACACGGTTTCCCCTTCTTAGTGTTTTTCAGAATTATAGCACAATTTTATTTGAAATGCATTTTGTTTTCATTAAAATTTCAAAATTACTTATTATAATTTTTAATGAATTAAAATAAGACCCTGTTAACAGGATCTCTCTTTAGAAGAATCTCTATAATGCCGGCGACCGGAATCGAACCGGTACTGTATTTCTACAACAGGATTTTAAGTCCTGCGCGTCTGCCAGTTCCGCCACGCCGGCATTTCCCATATGTACTGCCTCCTATGTTCAAAGGCTTTCACTCACGAGCTACTTAAAAATGCCTTCCTACCGGACAATACACAATGGGCAGAGGTGGATTCGAACCACCGAAGCAAATTGCAGCAGATTTACAGTCTGTCCCCTTTGGCCACTCGGGAATCTGCCCATTTATCAGATACGCAAAATGCGCTCTGACAAGAAAAGATTATAGCATAGCAGCTTCTATTATGCAAGTATTTTTTGTCCGAAAGCCTTACCTTAAAACCTGAAAACTAATTTTCTGATCTGTCATACATCAAAATAACTGCGGAATATTTCTGCAGGCTTATTTTGAGTACTCCATCCGCAACTTCATACTGTTTTGGCATCAGTGAATAGCCCGTCTCATTTGAAATGATCACACGCTCTAACACTGTTTTTTTCGGTATTCCGCACTGCCATACTTCAAGTTCCACATCACGTTCCTGTTCCTTATTATTCACAAGGACAACAAACTGCTCCCTGCGGTTAAATCTCGCGTAACAAAGGAGATTATCATCTCCTTGGAGATTCTCGTCTCCTCGGAGATTATCGTCTCCTTTTAAAAACATAAGGGAACCGGTGCGGAGTGCTTCATGTTCTTTATGAATGCGGATAATATCACGATGAAAATCGATCAGGACAATGTCCTCTTTCCCCCATGGATAGGTACGTCTGTTATCCGGGTCTGTAAATCCGCAGAGCCCTGCCTCATCACCATAATAAATGGTAGGTGCACCCGGCCATGTCATCTGGACAACCACTGCCTCACGAAACACCGCCGGTTTAATTCCTTCCTCAGCAGCTGCCGTGCCAAGTGTTGCTGCACGTCCCACTTTTTCGTTAGTTCTTGTCATGAATCTGGAATGATCATGATTTGAAAGCTCATTCATGGCACACAAAAGCTGCGATGTCTGGAAACTTGCCATATAATGACGCATGGAGTCTTCAAAATCTTTCACGCTTCCCTTTAACTGTGGTTTTGCCTCATCGCTGTGTTTTTCCATACCGGTCAAAAACCAGGTCAGCGGCTCCATGAATGCATCATAGTTCATAACGGTATCCCACTGGTCACCTTTCTGGAGCCATTCCTTCGGGTCACCGTAATGCTCTGCTAAAATAATTGCATCCGGGTTTGCCGTTTTCACTGATTTACGGAAATCTCTCCAGAACTTATGGTTCATCTCCGGGGAATGTCCTAAATCTGCAGCAACATCAAGTCTCCAGCCGTCCGCATTGTATGGCGGAGATACCCATTTTGCTGCAACACGCATAATATCATCATACAGTTTTTCAGAGCCTTCATAGTTGAGTTTTGGCAGCGTATCATGTCCCCACCAGCCCTCGTAGGTCGTATTGTACGGCCATGCAAACTGATCCTGGAATCCAAAGAAATTGCGGTACGGACTGTCTTTGGAAACAAAGGCTCCATCCTCATAATCGCCGCTTACCTGATAGATTTCCTCGCGGTCAAGCCATTTATTAAATGATCCACAGTGATTGAACACACCGTCTAAGATCACTTTCATGCCACGCGCATGGATCTCTTCTACCAGCTCTGCAAAAAAACGGTTGCTCGCCTCAAGATTTTTCTTATTGGTCACACGGTTGATATAGCGTTCAGCCTTTCTGTTATCACTCACACCGTCTTTTAACAGCCCGCCGCCGTCCTCAACGATTTTTCCATAATGCGGGTCAATATAATCATAATCCTGGATATCGTATTTATGATTGGATGGGGACACAAATAACGGGTTAAAATAAATTACTTCCACACCCAGATTCTGCAGATAATCCAGTTTCTGTCTGACACCCTCTAAGTCACCGCCATAAAACTCTGCCACGGAAAAATCAGACGGGCACTGATCCCAGCTGTCCATCTTTCTGCTGGTAGAACGGATATAATAGTACTCATCGGTCAGCACATCATTCGACGTATCGCCGTTGTAAAAACGGTCGACTAAGATCTGGTACATAACTGCACCCTTTGACCATTCCGGTGTTGAAAATCCCGGAATAATGCAGAAACGGTATTCGTCACGTTTTTCCTTGCTGACACCATAGCGGTCATAATATACATTTAACAGACCGCTTGCCACTTTAAAATAATAGTAAAACGGCTCCTCTCCGAGTGTGAATTTTACCTCATAATAATCAAAGGCTCCCCCGGTCTCTGTCTTTTTCATTTTATATTTTTTATCTCCGGTACACAGCCATACGATATCGACATTATCGCGCGCTGTACGGAAACGGACAGTCACTTCATCCCCTGCATCCGGTTCCACCGGCTGTCTGTAATCTGCCGTTCCATCCGAAAAAAGTGCATTCTTTTTTAACAGCGGACGCATCTGCATAATATATCTCTGTATACGGTTTAACTCATAAACTGATTCTTCCTGGTTCATGTAATCCCTATTTTCCTTTCTTTGCGAAAATTTACGAAAACTCTTCATTTATTATAACACAGAATGGTACTTTCGCAACGTCTAAAACTGCATTTATACAAATAATAACACACAAAAAAGTCTACTGACCATAAAAATCTGAAAGACACTGCAAACCTTATATCCTGTTAGATATACATAATACCAGGACCTAAAATCTATTTACACAGATAATTTCACGTTATATAATTTTCGTATGGAATTTTTAATTTAAAGGAGGATCTCAGGTTGACTGACAGTGATATCAAGCTTTTTTTCGATGTCTATTTTAATAATTTTATCACCAGCATTTCCTGGGATGAACAGATTCATGCTCCGGCTGCAAAAGAAGAATGGATCAGATGCCTGAAAAACTGTGGGCGTTCAAGATATCAGCTTTGTATCGAGGATGATCTTTTATTCCATTCATTTTTCACGCACTTAAAAGAAGATAAATCTACTTTAAGCAACAGCCAGTATGATCTGGTCTTAAGCTATTGCCGTAAACTTTATTACAGCCAGTATAATGAGCCATCCCTGCAGCTTCGTTTTGCAAAAGAGCTGATTTCTCATTATGAAGCAAATAAAGATGTGGAGAGTCTTATTTTTCTCTACACCTGCGCCGCCTATTCCGCACTTCAGCTTTCCCGCACAGGCGATCATAAGATGGGACTGCGCTCAAGTGACTATTACAAAAAAGTTGTAGCACTGCGCGATAAGATCGACACATTTCAGGTACCGGAAAGCCGCGATTATATTTTTGTCGCCTATGATAACCTGATCCGTGTTGAGCCGTTTCTTCACAATCTGCCGATTGAGGAGGCATATCAGTTCTTTTTAGAACTGATCGAACTGCGCAAGCAGGAAAAGTTCTGCCGTTACGATACGGTCAATCCGCGCATTCCCAAAATTGTAAATAAAACGATCAACAATTTTCTCTCCTGCGAAAATGACCTGCTGCTTTTTGATATTGAATTTCCGGATTCACTGCGGCTGCATTTATCTGAACTGACACTGCAGCATTATACCCAAGTCCTTAAGCACAAGGGTTCCATTTACGACTGTCCGCCCGCCCTCGTATTTCAATATTATCGTCTCATGGCAGAAGAAGAGGCATTAAGCTGGGACGAAGCTTATTCGGTCGTAGATGATTATTATACCCGAAAAAAAGAAATGATTCCGGATGAAACAGAACTGGATTATCTGTCCTTTTATGTGGATCTTCCAATTCTTCTGATGCACTTTCTGTCCCATACCACCCTTTCCGAGGCAGAAAAAGATCGCAGAAACCTCACTTACCGCAGTATGGTCATTCATTTTCTGTCGACAAGACATTACCGTCTGCACACATACTCGCAGTATGATGGTATGCGTATGGCATGTTTTCATCCAATCGTGCTTGATACGTTCCACCACCCGGTTGAAAAGACAAACTTTATCCTTGATCTGATCGTTTGTAGTCATCTGGCAACACTGACACACTCCGTTATGGTTTCTTATCTGGCGGAGGCGCTTTTAAAATATATTTTCGATGATAAGCCAGAGCTTCTGATCTGCCCGGCACTTGGTTCGACGGTTTCTGAAATTCAGAAAAACCGCACGTATATCATTGATTTCGCCGTGCAGGGTTCGATGCTTCACGATATCGGTAAAAACGGAATCGTCCCGATCATCAACACGCAGCACCGCAGGCTGACGGATTACGAGTTTGACCTGATCCGCATGCATCCGGAAACGGGAGCAAAGGATCTCGCCTCTGTTCCTGATTTTGCGTGTTATGCAGATATCGCACATGGACATCACCGCACTTATGACGGCACAGGCGGTTATCCGGATGACTTTGACATCCTCCATTCACCGTGCCGCCCGGTCATTGATCTCGTGCACATCTGTGACTGCCTGGATGCCGCTACGGATTACTTAAGCCGCAACTATCACAATGCAAAAGATTTTGATACCGTGCTTTCGGAACTGGCGGATGGCCGTGGCACACAGTATAATCCGAATATCATTGACCTGATCCTGGATCATCCGGATCTTCAGAAAGAGCTTGCCTCTTTAATCGGACCAAACCGCGAAAATATCTATTATGATGTATACCGCACTTTTGCGAACAAACAAAAATAACCATGCGATTTTAACCGCATGGTTATTTTTTCAGAAAAAAAGATAGCTATCGGCTAGCTATCTTTTTAGGAGAAGGTATTTTTACTATGGGGTATAGCAAAAAATATATATAATGTATTGGGGGGTTTTTACAGTAATTATAATAGCATGAGCGGCAGGATAAGTGTGCACAAATTTGAAGTTTTTTTACCGCCCAAACTATACAAAATAAACAGTACCTTAGTACCGGTTTAAAAACTGGTACTAAAATTATGCACAAACGATTGCGCATCAGATTTCCCAATAGTTTTCATGGAAGATCACTTTGCGGTAAGTTCCGAAGGTCAGCCAGTGGTTCCAGAATTCTGTATCCGTCTCTCCCTGTCCATATCCGTCTAAGAATGCCTGCAGATCTTTCTGCGATTTCACATTCACGGCAAATCCTCTTCCGTTGACAACCGGAACTCCTGAGTAGCGGTAATCTGCTAATGGAAGGATCGCCTCGATCTTATTGTCACGCACCTGTACGGCAACCTGATCTCTTAAGATCAAAACATCAAAGTACTCCGGATATTCATAAGTCTCGCTCTTCGTCGGGATCTCATCTCCCACGGTGTAGGTCTTCTGCTCCGGTTTATGTTTCGCAATCGAAGATTTCTCCATGTTATAGTAAAACTCCTCGAAAATATCTCCGCGCGCTTTTAAGTCTCCGTAAACAAATACCGGTTCCTCTGTCTCATTGCCGCTTGCAAACTGCTCCACGACACCGCAGGCGGAAGTCATGTTGGTCACACGGTCGATTAAAATCAGTTCACCCATGGTCTTATGTTTTTTGAATACATCAAGCGGTATCTTTTCGTCTAACACAATGCTGCAGACTGCGATCTCATTTTTTCCCAATATATCGGTCGGATGATGCTCCCCGGTATTGACATCGATCTTATAGGAGATCTCTGTCACAGTTCCTGTGATCAGTTTGGTTCCGAGTTTGATAAAGTAATCGCCTCCGGCTGACAGGTTATTGTCATCCATCCAGAGAAGCGTTGTCGTAAATTTCTGCGCCGCCGTGATGCCGCTGCCATTTTCCAACACACATCCTCTTGAGACGTCGATCTCTTTGTCTAACTGGATCGTAACCGGCTGTCCGGTCTGTGCGGTATCCGCCTCTTTTCCGGCTACTAAAATGCTCTTTACACTGGCGGTCTCATTGCCCGGCAGTACCGTTAAGGTATCACCCACATGCACCTCTCCGGCCTCGATCTGTCCCTGGAAACCACGGAAAGTATGGTTCGGACGGCACACGCGCTGTACCGGCATATAAAATCCCTGCTCTTTTGCCTTTTCAGTCACATCGACTTCCTCAAGGTAAGTTAAAATCGGTTCGCCGGTGTACCATGGAATGTTATCGGATTTCTTTGTGACGTTATCGCCCTCTGTCGCAGATACCGGAATGATCTTGACGCTCTCCAGTCCAAGTTCGCCGGCAAGCTGTAAAATCTCTGCCTGGATCGCATTAAATTTTTCCTGGTCATAGCCGATCAGATCCATCTTGTTTACCGCAAATACAAAGTAGCGGATTCCCATCAGCGCACAGATCCTTGCATGACGTCTTGTCTGCACCAGCACACCCTGTGTCGCATCCAGAAGAATGATCGCAAGGTCCGCAAAGGAAGCTCCCACTGCCATGTTTCTGGTGTACTCTTCATGACCAGGTGTATCTGCCACGATAAAGCTTCTGCGGTCTGTTGTAAAATAACGGTATGCAACGTCGATCGTGATACCCTGTTCACGCTCTGCCATCAGACCGTCAAGCAGCAGGGAATAATCGATGGCCCCCTCTCTGCTTCCGACTTTACTGTCTAATTCGAGTGCTTTTTCCTGATCTGCATAAAGCAGTTTTGCATCGTATAAAATATGTCCGATCAGTGTGGATTTTCCGTCATCCACACTACCGCAGGTGATAAATTTAAGTAAACCTTTCATCTAGAAATACCCCTCCCTTTTTCTACGTTCCATGCTGCCTGCCGCCTCGTTGTCGATCACGCGGCTGGTACGTTCTGAAGATACGGCTGCAAGTGTCTCGTCAATAATCTCATCCAAAGTCTCCGCATCGGATTCCACACCACCGGTCAGCGGATAACATCCCAATGTACGGAAACGGACTTTTTTCATCTCCGGCTTCTCACCCTCACGGAATTTGAAGCGGTCATCATCCACCATAATGATGTTGCCGTCTCTGTATACGACCGGACGCTCTTTTGCAAAATAAAGCGGTACGATCTCAATGTTCTCACGTTTGATGTACTGCCAGATATCTTTTTCTGTCCAGTTTGAGATCGGGAAGACACGGATGCTCTCGCCTTTATTGATCTTGGTGTTATACAGTTTCCACATCTCCGGTCTCTGGTTTTTCGGGTCCCATGCCTGCGCCTCGTTACGGAAGGAGAAGATTCTCTCTTTCGCACGGGATTTTTCCTCGTCACGGCGGCCGCCGCCAAATGCTGCAGTAAACTCATATTTTTTAAGCGCCTGTTTTAATGCCTGTGTTTTCATGATGTCGGTGTAAGCGGAACCGTGGTCAAACGGGTTGATGCCGGCGTCCACACCTTCCTGATTGGTGTAAACTAACATCTCAATGCCGTTCTCTTTTGCGATGCGGTCACGGAACTCGATCATCTCACGGAATTTCCAGGTCGTATCGATATGTAAAAATGGGAAAGGCGGCTTCTCCGGGTAAAATGCTTTCATGGCGAGGTGCAGCATTACCGAGCTGTCCTTTCCTATGGAGTAAAGCATTACCGGTTTTTCGCATTCGGCAGCTACTTCGCGGATGATGTAGATCGCCTCTGCCTCCAGTTCGTCCAAATGTGATAATCCACTCATAAAATATCCTCCTCTATTTTGCTGTGTTTTAATATTTGTTGGCGTCCTTTTTATTGATCCGTACGACGGTCTTGTTGCCGTCGGGTGCGGTGACAGTCCAGAGGCGGTAGTCACCGTCCTCTCTGGTGGTCAGGGTGCTGCCTCTGCCGCCGATGTCGGCCCCTAAGAAGAAGTCTATGGCTTCGGCCCTGCATTCTTTGACGCAGGAGGTGCAGCCCCAGCAGTCTCTCGGCTCTTTGATGTATGCCTTGCCGTCTGCGTCTGCCTTGATCAGATTTCCCGGACAGACTTCGATGCAGCGTCTGCATTTTACGCATTTACTTTTATTGATCGCTATGCTCACAGGGTACCTCCTTTCTGACCAAAATCCGATGTCTGTGTCAGATCACGGAACAGAATTTTGATTTTACCGTTTTCATAGACGGAATTGACTGCTTTTTTATCCCAGTCATCTTTTGTTCCCGGATAGTCCATGTTCTGTCCGAAACCGCGCCAGCGTGTCTCTTTCCGCGCTTTTAGATGTGCGATGACGCTTTTACATACGACTAAGCGTTCCTTTACTTCGTAAATATGTAACAGGTCATCCGTATCTTTTGCGGTCAGATCTTTGGTCAGTGCGAAAAGCTGGTCAATTTTTTCTTCCGCGATATTGAGCTGTTTCTCATTGTAGCGGTAATTCGTTCCGATCCCGCCTGCGTAGGCATCCATGACTTTCTGCATGGCTTCCTCGATCTGTTCCGTGCCAAAGAATGATTTTTTCTCTGCAAAACAGGACTCATATTCCTGATCGACTGCCTGTGCCAGTTTTTCTAACTGTTCCTTTGAAGCCTGTCCTTCTGACTGCTGACCTTCCTCTTGCTGCTTCAGATCCTTTAGAATCGTCTCCGCCGCGATCTCGCCCTCCACGAGTGCTCCGGTCACATATTTCTGCGGGCATCCTCCGGCGACATCCCCGGCTGCATAAAGTCCTTTTAATGTGGTTCTTCTCGCATCGTCGATCCAGTAGCCGCTTGCGGTATGACCACCCACGATGTAAGGCTCGGTGCCCTCGATCTCGACATCCTGCTCATTCGGCTCTTTTCCGCTCTCGATCCATTTTAAAGTCTGGCTCGGTGCCATATTTAAATATGCCTTTAACAGATCTTTGCCCTGCTCTTCCTTAATGCCTTCCGTATGCAGGTAACACGGGCCTCTTCCCTCCTGATTCTCCGCCACGGTACCGTAGACACGCTCCTCAGTCGTAATGCCATATTTCGTCTCATAGACCTCTCCGAGGGAGTTGATCTGTTTTGCCCCGACGCCCTGTGCGATCGTTCCGGTCGGTGCGATCGTATCTTTACAGCGGAGTGCAATAAAACGCATCTCAAAAGTCGTCATTTCTGCTCCGGCTAAAATTCCCATCGCGTATCCCGCTCCGGTGTTAAACGGCGGATACCACATCTTGTGTCTTGAAAATCCCGGATTGTTCGGGCGGTAAAGTCCTGCCGCTCCGCCGGTCGCACATAAAACTGCTTTTGCAGAAAAAATGTATGCTATCTTCTCATTGACGTCAAATCCGTATGCCCCGGTCACTTTATCCTGCTCTGTAATGTAATCCGTGATGTTCACATGATTGATGACTTTCACGTTTTTCTGTGCTTTCACGGCTTCCGCTAAGATCGGCTTGATGTTCTCGCCGTTGATCTTGATATTCCGGTTACCTCTTGTCACATATTTTCCGTTTTCATCTTTTAAAATAACAAGCCCTAACTCCTCTAACTTCGCTGTCACACGGTTGAGTCCCTGCGACATGGAGAGCAGCAGGTCTTTTCTCACAATGCCATTGGCATCCTTCGTGGCATAGTCGACATAATCTTCCGGCTTTCTTCCCTCCGTGATATATGCGTTCAGGGCATTGACGCCGGCTGCAAGACAGCCGCTCCTTATGATATTCGCTTTTTCCGCGATCACAACCTTAAGCTCCGGGTTTTGCTCTGCGATAGTCAGTGCCGCATAACAGCCGGAAGTTCCACCGCCGATGATCAGCACATCCGATGTAATGATTTCTGTTTTCATATAATTCTCCATTTCTGCGCAGTTTTTTGCGCATATCAAGTTTGTGCCGGAGCACAAATCTTGCGTGTGAAAAATCTTATTTTTCACACTGATCCCCTTAAATATAAAACAGCTTCTCTGTTTCAATATTGGCATTTTCTACAATGTTTACATTCTGTGTGCCGTTTTCACCTGCCGGGAATGCAAACACCTGATAAATGAACACATTGACACGCTCGCCCTCTGTGATCGATGCCTCCTCTAACCTGCGGTTTGCCACAAGCAGCACATCATGTACTCTTACATGAAGTTCGACCTCTCTGCCGCGAAACATCACGCGCTCCACAACACCTTCCTCCACGGAAGAAGAAAAGCGGCTCTGCTCTGTCTTTTTTGTGACACTCACATGTTCCGGTCTCACCACCGCATGAAGCCCCTCACCTAATTCCTCATACCCATGGAAGCTGGTGATATTGCTGATTCTGGTCGGACTTCCCATGAACTCTGTGACAAACGGTGTCTTCGGCTGGCTGTAGATTTCGATCGGCGTTCCCGCCTGTTCGATATGTCCATGGTTGGTTATGATGATCTCATCTGCAACCTCAATTGCCTCATCCTGATCATGCGTGACAAAAATGCTGGTGATGCCGACTCTCGTAATCATCTCCCGAAGCCAGCTTCGAAGTTCCTGACGTACTTTTGCGTCAATGGCTGCAAACGGTTCATCTAAAAGAAGAAGTTCCGGGTTCGGCGCTAAGGCTCTCGCAAATGCAACCCTCTGTCTCTGTCCGCCGGATAACTGGTTCGGATAGCGCTTCTCAAATCCCTTTAACCCGACTAATTCCACCAGTTCATCCACACGCCGTCTGATATCTGCCTTTTTCCATTTTTTTACATCCAGTCCAAATGCTATGTTATCATATACGGTCATGTAGCGGAACAGCGCATAGTTCTGAAACACAAATCCGATCCCGCGCTCACTCGCCGGTACATCATTGACGACTCTTCCATCAATGATGATCTCCCCCGAATCCGCATGTTCTAATCCAGCAAGCATTCGAAGGATCGTCGTCTTTCCGCTGCCACTCGGTCCGAGCAGCCCGATCAGCTTTCCTTTTCCAATTCCAAAATTGATGTCGTCGGATGCCTGAAAATCTTTATACTTTTTATTCACATGCCTAAGTTCTACATAATTTTGTTCCGCCATAATCCGCTCCATTTCCAGTAGTACATTTACTGCCATGCTGCACCAGCTGCTATGCTGCGCCAGCTGCTATGATGCCTTAACTGCGCTGCTGTTACTTTTCTTCTCTGGCAGCCCTGCCTACGCTTCTTTGCCCTTGTGCTCCAACACACTCCGAAGCACTAAGATCACGACTGCCATACACACTAAGATCGCCGATACCGCAAACGCTCCGGTAAAATCATATCCCTGATACAAAAGTTCAATGTAAAGCGGCATCGTATTTGTTTTTCCCTGAAGGTGACCGGACAAAACAGATACCGCACCAAACTCTCCCATCGCTCTTGCCGTACAGAGCACGATTCCGTAAAGCAATGCCCATTTGATATGTGGGAAAGTAATTTTCCGGAAAATCGTAAATCCGTTTGCTCCCATCAGTGCAGCCGCTTCCTCCTCGTCGGTACCAAGTGTGGAGAGCACCGGGATGATCTCCCTCGATATAAACGGAAATGTCACAAACACTGTTGCAACCACGATTCCCGGTACCGCAAAGATCATTTTGATCCCCGCCGACCGCAGATACTCATAAAGGATACTCTGCCGTCCAAAGGTCAGGATATAGATCAGTCCGGCAATAACCGGTGAGATTGTAAGCGGAAGATCAATCAGCGTTGACAAGATCTTTTTGCCATGAAACTGGAATCGCGTGATACACCAGGATGCCGCAATTCCAAATATGGTGTTGACCACCACCGCGATCAGCGTTACTTCCAATGTAAGACCGATTGCCTTTAATGCATAATAATCGGTGACTGACGCCACAAATACTTTAATGCCCTCCCCAAACGCTGTGACAAGGACGTAGGTGAGCGGCAGGATCAACATCACTATGAGAAATAATGTGCTGATACCGATTAAGATCCATTTAAGTGGCCCTGAATTTTTTCTGATCTCCATAGCTTTCTCCTTCCTGTGATCTGATTTCTGCAAAACCTGACAGATATTCTGCCTGTCTCCATACATCTATCCTGCAATTTAGCTGCTATGCAACCTGGCTGCTATGTAACCTGGTTGCTATGCAATTCCGCTGACGATCTTTGACGCCCGGCTTTGCAGCCATGCATTGATAAAAAGGATCACAAACGCTGCCGCTAACATGACAAGAGCGATCGAAGTTGCACTCGCATAATCAAATTCCTGAAGCTTTGACATGATCATCAGCGGTGCGATCTCTGTCTCATAAGGGGTATTTCCTGCAATAAATACCACGCTTCCATATTCGCCAAGTCCTCTCGCAAAGGACATCGTAAATCCGGCGATCAGGGATGGTAAAATCTCCGGCAGGATCACACGGAACATCGTCTGCCTGCTGTTTGCGCCGAGGATATTTGCCGCCTCCTCATACTGGATATCTATTTTTTCCAAAACCGGCTGCACCGCCCGCACAACAAACGGAATTCCGATAAACACCAGCGCCACGATGATTCCGAGTCTTGTATACGCGATCTTAATTCCGAACTTCTGAAAAAATGCTCCTACCCAGCCCTCCGTCGTGGTCAGGTGTGTCAGTGCGATACCGGCAACTGCGGTCGGCAGTGCAAATGGAAGTTCGATGATGCCATCCATGATCGCTTTTCCGGGAAAATCATATCTTACAAGCACCCAGGCGATGATCATACCCATGACCGCATCGATCGCCGCCGCCACGAATGCAGTAAAAAAACTGACTGCATAGCTCGATAACACACGCGGTCTTGTGATTGTATCAAGAAATTCAGGAAATGAAAGTTTTGCTGAAAATACAACCAGCGAACATAACGGAATAATCACGATCAGTCCAAGCATTGTTATGGTAACTCCAAAAGACAGTCCAAAACCCGGTATGACTCTTTTATTTTTACTTTTACGCATGCAATCCTCCCTCTTCACTACCTGTTACGTTCATAGATCGTGTCAAAGATACCGCCATCCGAAAAATGTTTCTCTATCACAGCATCCCATCCGCCAAAGTGACTGATATCTGCCATAGCAACATCCGTCACCATCCATTTTCCATCAGAAGGAACTTCTGTGATCTCATGTGTTCCCTCCTCCGTGTAAAACTGTTTTGCAATGTCCTGATCTGCCGGACGGTAATAATTTTCTCCTGCAAGCTTCTGTGCTTCATCGGAATACAGGTAATTCAAATATTCCTCCGCAACAGCCCGGCTGCCTCTTCTGTCAACCACTTCATCTACAACAGCTACCGTCGGCTGACAGAGCACCGATGCCGATGGAACAACGATCTCGTATTCTCCCGGTTCCTCCTGCATGGATAAAAATGCTTCATTCTCCCATGCAATCAGGACGTCACCCTGGCCATTCTCAATGAATGTGGTCGTTGAACCGCGTGCCCCGGAATCTAAGACCAGCACATTCTGATATAGTGTTTTCATATGCTCTGTGATGTCTTCCTCACTCTCGCCCTGTCCTTCAAAATAGTACCATGCCGCGAGATAATTCCACCTTGCTCCACCGGAAGTCTTTGGGTTCGGAGTGATAACACTGACATCCGATCTTAAAAGGTCATCCCAGTCTTTGATCTGTTTTGGATTTCCCTTTCTCACAAGGAATACGATCGTTGAGGTATAGGGAGCACTGTCGTCCGGAAACTCTGATGTAAATCCCGGATCGATCAGCCCGGAATCGGAGATCGTCTTGATATCACCCTCTAATGCAAGTGTTACCACATCGGCGTCAAGGCCGTTCGCAACCTCCAATGCCTGTTTTCCAGAACCGCCATGGGACTGGATGATCCTTACCTTCTGCCCGGTCTGCTCTTCCCAGTGTTTTTCGAACAAGGTATTGTAGGCCTGATATAATTCTCTGGTCGGATCGTAGGAAACATTGACGATCTCTACTGTATCCGCATCTGCCACACTGCCGCATCCGGCGAATGTTCCCATTGCAAGCATTGCTGCTGCAAGGATTGCTGCCATCCTCTTTCTCATTGTCCCTCCACTCCGTAAAACCTGCGTCACGCACAGGTAAAATCTGTGTCTGCTGTCCTGTAAAACTGTCTTAATATCTTATCATCTGTTCCTTTATTTTTTCTTTTTCATATATTTCCTATAAGATTACTAGGATTATAACTTTAGTTCGCTGATGTGTCAAGATATAATTGGAAAATTTTTTCAATTATTTATGAGGTTGTGTATTTCAAAAGATGTGCTCTGATTACAGATTAAAAAATGACAAAAAAAATGAAACCTGGGGTCAGGTTCCATTTTTAGGAGAAGGTATTTTTACTATGGGGTATAGCAAAAACTATATATAATGTATTGGGGGGTTTTTACGGTTATTATAATAGCATGCCCCCGCAAATAAGTGTGCACAAAGTTCACAATTTTTCATCATTGTTTTTATGCATATTGTACAGTACCTTGGTATCATATTTTTGTGAGAACAGAAAAATATGCACAATTACTTATCAAATAACGCCTCAAACTCCTTCTGGCTGATTTTTTCTTTCTCCAAAAGAAGGTTTGCACAGGCATCTAATACATCACGGTGATCCATGATCATCTGCTTTGCTTTTGCGTAACACTCATCGATGATGCGCTTGATTTCCTGATCGATTGCACTTGCCACGCCCTCACTGTATCCTCTGGTGTGTGCAAGGTCGCGTCCGATGAATACCTCATCATCATCGTTGTCATAGCAGATCAGACCGATGTTATCCGACATACCGTATTTGGTAACCATGGCTTTTGCCATCTGTGTCGCCTGTTTGATATCCTGTGATGCCCCGGTTGTAATATCATCAAATACCAGTTCTTCCGCCACACGTCCGCCAAGTGATACGACGATATCCTGTAACATCTTGCCCTTCGTGTTGAACATCTCATCCTTTTCCGGCAGAGGCATCGTATATCCTGCTGCACCGCTTCCAGTCGGAATGATCGATACCGAATAGACAGGTCCCACATCCGGTAATAAGTGGAATAAAATCGCATGACCGGATTCATGGAATGCCGTGATCCGTTTCTCTTTGTCAGAGATCACACGGCTCTTCTTCTCTGCGCCGATGCCCACTTTTACAAAAGATTTTTTGATATCATCCTGCTTGATATACGCACGGTTCTCTTTTGCAGCAATAATTGCCGCTTCATTCAACAGATTCTCAAGATCCGCACCGGTAAATCCCGCTGTGGTCTGTGCGATCTGTTTTAAATCAACATCATCGCCCAGCGGCTTGTTCTTCGCATGTACGCCAAGGATTTCCTCCCTTCCGCGTACATCCGGACGGCCGACGACCACTTTACGGTCAAAACGTCCCGGACGCATGATCGCCGGGTCTAAGATATCCACACGGTTGGTTGCAGCCATGACAATGATACCCTCATTGACACCAAATCCGTCCATCTCAACAAGCATCTGGTTTAAGGTCTGCTCACGCTCATCGTGACCGCCGCCCATACCGGTTCCTCTTCGTCTGGCCACTGCATCGATCTCATCAATGAAAATGATACACGGCGCATTTTTCTTTGCTTCCTCGAAAAGGTCGCGGACTCTCGATGCACCGACACCGACGAACATCTCGACAAAGTCAGAACCGGAAATAGAGAAAAACGGTACTCCTGCTTCCCCTGCAATCGCCTTTGCAAGCAATGTCTTACCGGTACCAGGAGGTCCCACCAAAAGCACGCCTTTCGGGATTCTTGCACCGAGCTGCGTATATTTCTTTGGAGCGCGTAAGAAATCAACGATCTCCTCTAACTCTTCTTTTTCTTCCTGTAATCCTGCGACATCAGAAAACTTCACACGTTTTGCCGGATCGTCACTCATTCTTCTCGCACGGCTCTTGCCAAAGTTCATCATCTTGCTTCCGCCGCCTGAGTTTGCTGCAGCCTGATTGGTCATGATCATAAAGAAAATGAACATTGCAGCAAAAATGATCAGATATGGAAGCAATGTCAAAAGCCAGCTTTCCTCCGGCGGATTCTGCACGGTATAAGTCTTAAATCCCGCATCCCGCATATACTGCTCGATCTCTGCCACATCTGAGACAAGCATCACCTGCGTACTCGAATCACTGAATGTAATGTTGACACTTCCTGTCGGCACTTCCCGATTCGGCACAACATTAACCTGTGTTACCTTGCCCTCTGCCAATGCCGTCTCAAACTGCTGTCTTGTATACGTGTTGGTCACGTTATTGCCATCGAGCCAGTACCAGATTGCAATGACAGCGAGAACTAATATCAGATATACTCCAAATCCTCTAAAACCACTTCTCTTATTATTCAATCCCTTTTCTCCTTTATTCCTCTATCTCCACAAATCCAATGTAAGGCAGATTACGGTACTGCTGATTATAATCAAGACCATAACCTACTACAAATTCGTCCGGTATCTCAAATCCGACATAGTCAACCTTCACATCCACAACTCTGCGTTCCGGTTTGTCAAGAAGTGTACACAGACGGACACTCTTTGGACTTCTTGTTTTCAAATTCTCCAGAAGGTAGCTTAAAGTTCTTCCTGTATCGATAATGTCCTCGACAACAATGACATTCTTTCCTTCAATGCTTGTTGATAAATCCTGCACGATCTTTACAATTCCGCTGGATTCCGTACCGGAGCCATAACTTGAAACAGACATAAATTCCACTTCTACCGGAACGGTGATCCTCTTTGCCAGCTCACAGGTAAAGAAAGATGCTCCCTTTAAAATACAGATCAGACATACGGATTCCCCTGCATAATCCTCACTGATCCTTGCACCTAATTCTCTGATCTTTTTGTCAATCTCTGCTTCCGTAAAATGAACGTTAATGTTTTTAATCTTCACGATAATTTCCTCCGTCGATCCTTACTTCCAGAATCTTTTTTGTATCTTCTTTTATTTTGCAGACGGCGCTGATCCGCCCGCCAATGACCCATAACACATGCGACTGCTGCGCTAAAAGCCATATGTGCTCTCTTTTTATCTGCGGTATCTTTTCGTCAATAAAATAGCTTTTCAGTTTCTTTTTGTGTCCCGCATCATCCACCGTCAGATAATCTCCCGATGCCCTTCTCCGAAACTGCAAGCCACATTCTATCCTATCATAATTCAGCCATTTCGTATACTGATTTTTTGGAATTTCGTCAACTTTTCCCGAAAATAAAAGCAGTCTGAGGCTTACATTGGCATCCGGCAGTGTGATATTTACCGTTTCTCCTGCCTCAAGTTTTGCAAAATCATCTGCCGTAACCTCATAAAATGACTGGGGAACACCTGTGCCCTTGTCCCTTTGATTCCGGCACAATCTTACCCCCTCATAGATCCGGCTCGCCGTCATCTGATACGGAAGCGTGATCTCCCGTCCGGTCTGTTTCTCCATCAGTGCACAGACATCCTGCACATGCACCATGCCAAGATCTTTCCGGCTGCCGGCAGTCTTTCCAAGCACCTCATGAACGATTTCCTGTCTTATGATCTCCGGATACTGCTTCCACTCATTTTCTAAAATAACATATGCACCGCCCCCGCCAATGCAGCATGTCTGCACGGCTTTTTTTGTTTCCTGTTCCATATAACTGACCGCCTGCTGCAAAAGCAGTGCACTCTGATTGATATGAGAAACTGCCTGCTCGTTAATTACCGAAAGTTCAGGCAGAATATGATGACGGATGCGGTTTCTGCTGTAATTGATATCCAGATTGGTGCCATCCGTCCGGTACTCCTGCCCACACTTTTTCAGATACTCCTCGATCTGTCCCCTCGACACACAAAGAAGCGGACGCACAATCAAAATGTCATCTCCCAGCACCCGTTTCGGGTGCATACCGCACATTCCATGCACACCGCTTCCCCGCGCCATCTGAAATAAGACGGTCTCAGCATTGTCGTTCGCATGATGCGCAAGGGCAATGCTGACACGGCCAGCTCCACTCTGTTTCAGCTCTTCTGCTGCCTTTTGATAACATTCATAACGCAGTATCCTCGCAGCTTCCTCAACACCGATTCCCTCTGTGGCTGCATAGTCCGGCACATTGACCGGACATATCCTGCATGGGATATTTTTCTGCCTGCAGAGTTCCTCCACAAACGCTGCATCCTTTCTGCTCTCCTCACCGCGGATCCCATGTTCCACATGAATTGCCAGAAGTGTATAGCCGATCCTCTGGCGCAGTTCCAAAAGCACGAGTAAAAGTGCCACCGAATCCGCTCCGCCGGAGAGTCCCACGATCACGGTGTCCCCTTCTGTCATCAGTTTTTCTTTTTTGATCCAGTTTAATACATCTTCTGTCATTTATTTTTCCCAGATACATGCCGCTAACACGGTCATATCATCCTTCGCCTTTCCTCCCGTAAAAAGCATGACGCGCTCCATGATTTTCTTTGCCAGTATCCCCGGATTATTGGTCTGTATGCTCTCTATGATCTCCTGCATGGTATCCTCCGGTTTTTTCACATGCAGATATTCTAACACACCATCCGTTACCATGACAACAAAATCACCGCCCGTTAGTTTTGTTTCCTGCACAGAGATATCCATCTGTACCTGCGCTCCAACCGGCAGACTCTGGGAAGTGATACATTCCACCTCCGCCCCCCTCTTAATAAAGGTAGCTGCTGCCCCGATCTTATATAACTTCGCCATTCCCGTATACAGATTGATCTTGCAGAGATCGACCGTTGAATACAAATCATCCGCTCCTTTCATGACCATCGCGGAATTCATCATGCGGATCGCCGTCTCAACAGAAAATCCCGCCTCCAAAAAACGTTCAACCAGATCTAAGACCATCTCACTCTCTTTACATGCCATGCTCCCTGATCCCATTCCATCTGAAAGTCCAAGCAGAAATTCTCCACGCTCTAACTCCAGAAAAGAAAAATTATCCCCCGATATTTTTGCCCCGTCCTTTTTGACTCGCGCGATTCCCTGTACATTACGGTACACCGTGTCCTCATAAAAAACATAGTTGACCGGTTCCTTTGAGATAAAGGTTTTTGTGTCGGCTGCCGCCCGCATCTGCCTGCCTAATGCATGTCCCGCCGCAGTCACAAATGATTTTAGGGAAATACAGCCCCCCATTCTGCTCTTTAATGCCGCACTCAGTTTTAATCTGCCGTCAAGAGTCTCGATCAGATGTATTTCCTCAATGGAAATTCCCCTTTCTTTTGCCCGGTAACGTATCTCAGAGATCGCTCTTCTCTCCTGTGTATCGAGCACACGTTCTTCTCTTGCACAGTCCTGCATGATATAAGCCATGGCATCGAGCTGTTCCGCGATCACCTGCCTGTTTTCCAAAAGACGGTTGTACCACGCATGATTTAAGCTGACACGCTCAAACACACGCACCGCCTCCTCCACCATATCCCGGCTTTTCGCACAGTACTTCTTTAACTCCGCCTCATTTTCCGCCCCCGGCTCTCCCACCTGCCAGATGGATGTGATCATTGAAGACAAAATTCCATAAAGCGGTGTGCAGTCCCTCTCCCAGCAGAGTGCGCAGGAATCACAGGAGGCACATACTTTTCCGGTCAGTTCGTTTTGTACCCTGCCAAGCTCATCCGCAGCATATTTTTCTTTTCCTGCACTCATATTTAAAAATATCTGGGACAGCCCCTGAAAAGACTCCGCATAATTTTTGAGCCGCTCGCCATTTCCCCGCTCCGGCAGTTCCTCTGTTTTCCGTTGCACCGGCGTCCACTCCATCAGGAAATGTATACCGCGGTTTAAAAGGATTACCGCACCAAAAATAAAGACTGCCTCCAAAAATACCGCTGCCCCGTCCGGCTGGTTTTTCCATTCCAGGAGACTTCCGCAAAACGATAAGATCAGTGTGGTAAGTCCCGCCATCACACCTGCCAAAAATGCCGGACACCCTTCATTTGCCCATTCGATCAGCTTCACTGCACCGATCATAACGATCAGTGTCACCCCGTATTTTACCGCTGCGGTCAGCGGCATAAACAGAGTCATTCCTATGTACATAAAAGCAAGCAGCACAACTCCGTTTACCTGTTCTAAATAGAGTGCGGTAAAATATGCCGGCACAAGCGGATAACATCCCATCACACTGACTCCACATGCCAGGCTCCCGAGTATTCCAAATATCATTTGTCTGACTCCCGTCTTTTTCATTCCTTTTCTCCTTACACTTTCTTATTTCTCCCTCCAACCACGGCATTTTGTCTGCCGGATTTTTTCGGGTGCATCCCATTATAGGAGTCCGAAATAAAAATCTTTGTCAAAGGAAATCCCGATTTCAAAAAAGTTTTCGCCAAAATCCCTTTTTCGATGTCCTTTCGAGGGAGTTCAAAACAGTTGATTATTTTTAGGAATTTCACATTGCCCTCACACCTCATTCAGGTTTTGCGGTATAATGAATGCAAGTGAGTCAACATGCCTGCATGATTGACGAACGGCGAATTGGATTAATAAAGCATTTAAGGAGATGGAAAAATGTACACAGCAGACAGTAAACGTTATGAAACCATGCAGTATAACCGCTGCGGAGCAAGCGGTTTAAAACTTCCGATCGTATCTTTGGGATTATGGCATAATTTCGGTGATACCGGATGTTACGATAACATGAAGGCAATGTGCCGCACCGCATTCGACCACGGCATTACCCACTTCGATCTCGCTAACAATTACGGACCTGCTTACGGAAGCGCTGAGCGCAATTTCGGTCAGATTTTAAAAGATGATTTTCTGCCTTACCGTGACGAGCTTCTGATCAGCACGAAAGCAGGTTATGATATGTGGGAGGGGCCTTACGGCAACTGGGGAAGCCGCAAGTACCTGATTGCAAGTTTAGACCAGAGCTTAAAGAGACTTGGTCTTGAATATGTCGATATCTTCTACCATCACCGCATGGATCCGGAAACACCGCTTGAAGAGACAATGGGTGCACTTGATTCTATCGTAAAAAGCGGCAAGGCACTTTATGTCGGACTTTCTAACTATGACGGACCGACCTTAAAGAAGGCATCGGCTATTTTGAATGACTTAAAATGTCCGTTCATCATCAATCAGAACCGTTATTCGATCTTTGACCGTACCATCGAAGAGAACGGCTTAAAGGAAACTGCCCATGACCTGAAAAAAGGTATCATTGCATTCTCTCCTTTAGCCCAGGGCATGCTGACCAACCGCTACTTAAACGGTATTCCAGCGGACAGCCGTATCGCAAAAGACGGACGGTTCTTACATGAATCTTCCTTAACACCGGAACGTCTCAGTCAGATCAAAGCATTAAATGAGCTGGCAGGACAGCGCGGTCAGACACTCGCTGAAATGGCATTAAGCTGGATCTTAAAGGACGACCATGTGACAAGCGTACTGATCGGTGCTTCAAAACCGGAACAGATTTTAGACAATATCGGTATCATCGGACATACTTCTTTCTCCAAAGAAGAGCTGGATAAAATCGACGCCATCGTAAAATAGAAGGTAACAAAAAACCAGTTCCATCTGCGTCATACGCACATCATGGAACTGGTTTTTCATTTTGTTATTTTATCATTTCGCTTCCTTGAAGATGATCTCATTATCATAGGCAAGTCCTAATTTACTCTTTGCAGTATCTTCCACATACTGCTGGGACTTTGTATACGTCTCATAGCTGCTCAGCTGTTCTCCCCTTGCGGTTTCTTCCTCTAACTGTTTCTGAAGCGACGCCTCCTGCTGCATGTATTCCTGATCTTTCTGGTAAACTCTGATGATCTGGACAGACATTACCGCAACAAACGCAATGACGATCATTCCAATACAAAGCTTTCCTGCTCTGTTATTATTTTTTTTCCGACGTCCCCTACCTGCCATGTCTGTTTCCTTCCATCTGATATACCGCTGTCCTGACTGTTTTTCACAAACGTCCCGTCAGGCTATAGTTTACATAATCCAATTTTAACTGCTCTGCACACTTTTTTCAATCGTTTTCTGAAAAAATGTATAATTTTTTTCCCATGTTTTCTGAATGGTAGCAAAATAGTACCAAATATTTTGCCGAGCAGACCAAAAACCGTCCCAAAGACCATCACATTGATCCGTATGACAAACCGGCTGAGCAGAAAATAGTAGAGCAGCATGCCAATCATGATGCCGCCTATGGAAAATCCCCGCACCATGCCGTCATTTTCCCGATACAGCATCACAAAAACTACAGCAGTACAGCAGAGCCAGTAAAAAAAATCCTCCACACCGATCCAGAAATTCCCGTGTGGCACGACTCTGCGAAATATCCGGAAAATATCATATAAAAGAAACAATGCACCGCCAATCAATATGGATACCCCAAGCGAGGCTGCCTGCTCACTGATTGCTGCGCTGACAGCCATCATTTGAACAGCCTTCCTAAAATAGATTCAGCCTGTTTTCCTGTATTTTTGATATCGGAATACGTCAGGGAATCGATTCTTCCTTCAATATCAATTTCACCTTTTTCCAATGTAAGACGGTTCACATGAAGATCATGTCCTTTTATTAAAAGCATGCCAAGTTCTGTCTCTAACAGAATCTCTGCCACATCAAATGACAACACGTCCACCACGCCGGAAAAAGCTCCGCTTTTGCGGTTTGCAAGCAGTACCTTATGTGACTTTGTCACATTTGTATTTTTATCATCCATCCTAAGACCTCCTGATATTTATTGGCGGAAATATCTATTACCGTTTCTAAATATATTAGAAGGTGCCTGCTTTTATGCTATATATTCAAATAAATCTTTTGCCTGTTCTTTTTTCGTGGTATCCAACAGATCAAGTACACGCACTTTTACGGTTTTCGTTCCAAATGCGATCTCAATGATATCCCCGACTTTGACATTGACCGATGCCTTCGCCGGTTTTCCATTTACAGATACCCTTCCCGCATCACACGCCTCGTTTGCCACCGTGCGGCGTTTGATCAGACGGGATACTTTTAAAAATTTATCGAGTCTCATAGTAATCCTCCAACAAAAAAGCGGATCCCACAACCGGAACCCGCTTAGAATCTTTTCTGTTATGATTATGCGTTAACCATATCTTTTAAAGCTTTACCAGCTTTGAATTTTGGAGCTTTAGAAGCCGGAATAACCATCTCTTTACCGCTCTGTGGGTTTCTTCCTGTTCTTTCTGCTCTCTCAGATACTTCGAATGTTCCGAATCCAACTAACTGGATCTTCTCACCTTTTTTTAATTCTTCAGCTACAACGTCTGTGAAAGCTTTTAATGCTGCTTCTGCGTCTTTTTTGCTTAATTCAGTTTTCTCAGCCATTGCTGCAACTAATTCTGCTTTGTTCATGTTAAAAATTCCTCCTCTGGATTTTCACAGTAAATTTAATTTTGCGGTTTTCTGATGCACCAATCCCTGACGGATATCCGTACACTGTAATACCTACTTCATTATTTATACTTGTTTTTACTTCTGTTGTCAAGGAAAATCCCCGAAATATGGGCATTTTTAGTTACTGTTCACTCGTACCCCGTTCCAGTAACGGATTTTGCCGATGCTTCGCATTCCAAATCGGCACAATCTGCCGCCACCACTGTATCATACGGCATTTTCTATCCAGAATTCGTATTAAAGCATTTTATCGATCATCGCATGTACTGCTTTTGAAAGATCCGCTGATTTCTGATCTGCATCCGCAAGAGATGTTCCTTTTACACCCAGATAAAACTTCACTTTTGGCTCTGTACCGGATGGTCTTACACATACCCATGCACCATCTGTCATCTCATAGTAAAGAACATTCGAAGCCGGCAGTCCGGTCGGTGTTACCTTGCCTGTTGCAAGATCTGTAACCGTGTCTTTCTTGTAATCACGGATTGCAGTTACTTTATAAGCGCCGATCTCCTGTGGTGCCTGATCACGCAGCGTATTCATGATCTCCTGGATCTTTGCAAGTCCCTCGATACCCTTTAAGGTGATAGATGTCACATCATCTTTGTAATAGCCGTATCTCTCATACATTGCAAGCATTGCATCCCACAGTGTCATATTCTTTGTCTTATAGTAAGCAGCTGCTTCGCAGAGTGTCATGGATGCAACGATCGCATCTTTATCTCTCGCATAGGTTCCTGTCAGACAGCCGTAGCTCTCTTCCATACCAAACAGATAGGTTCCTTTTCCAGTCTTCTCGAACTCTAAGATCTTCTGTCCGATAAACTTAAATCCGGTCAGTACCTCTACCAGCTCGATTCCGTAATAGTCAGCGATCGCATCTGCCATATTCGTAGAAACAATGGAACGGATAAATGCACCGTCAGCCGGCAGGCTTCCATCGCGCTCCTTACGCTGTCCAATCACATAATCACCGATCAGGCAGCCGGACATATTACCGGTTAAGCTGTGATATTCCCCTGTTTTGCTGTCCTTTACATACACGCCGAGACGGTCTGCATCCGGGTCTGTTGCAAGGATCAGGTCTGCATCGACTTTTTTGCCGAGGGCAAGTCCAAGTTCAAATGCCTCTGCTGCTTCCGGGTTCGGGTAGCTTACGGTCGGGAAGTCTCCATCCGGCAGCTCCTGCTCCGGAACAACGTATACATTTTTAAAACCAAGTTCTTTTAATACGCGGCGTACCGGAATATTTCCGGTTCCATGTAACGGTGTGTATACGATCTTTAACTCTCCGCCCACTTTATCAATGCAGTCCTGATGCAGCACCAGTTTCTTTAACTCTGCAATATACGGATCGTCGATATCTGCGCCGATCACCTGATAGAGTCCTGCTGCCTTTGCCTCATCAAGCGGCATGGTCTTTACCGCTGCGTAATCAGTTACTTTTTTTACTTCATCCATGATTCCGGTATCATGTGGAGGTGTAATCTGTGCACCATCCTCCCAGTATACTTTATATCCATTGTATTCCGGCGGATTGTGGCTTGCGGTCACATTGATTCCGGCGATACATCCTAATTTACGCACTGCATAGGAAAGTTCCGGTGTCGGTCTTAAAGATTCAAATACATACGCTTTGATTCCGTTTGCTGCCAGACAGAGTGCCGCTTCATCTGCAAACTCCGGTGACATATGACGGGAATCATAGGCAATGGCAACACCGCGTTTCTGTCCGTTTACCCTGCTGATATAATTGGCAAGTCCCTGTGTAGCCTTGCGCACGGTATAAATGTTCATGCGGTTGGTTCCGGCTCCGATCACACCACGAAGTCCGGCTGTACCAAATTCCAGATCCATATAAAAACGGTCTTCGATCTCTTTTTCATTTCCCTCAATACTTTTCAGCTCATTTCTGGTATCCTCGTCAAAATAAGGATTGTTCAGCCAGCTCTCATAATTTTCTTTGTATCCCATTTTTCTTTCCTCCCATACTTATGATTCTATTTTTATATTAGCGATAACGAACCTTTTTTTCAAGTACTATTCCATGCTAAATTTGTACAATTCTGTCCTTTTTAGTTGCTGTTACCGGATAATGTTGACAGAAGCTCTGACAATGTAGATAAATAGTCCGCACTGCTGCCTGTTGATGTTCCATCTCCGGTACTGTTTCCTGTATAAAGATCCGAAGATGTACCAGTGCCGGTTCCGCTTCCTGCTGCCGTGCCGGTCGATGTGTCAGTACCGCTTCCTGCAGTTGTTCCGGCTACTGTTCCGGTACTGCTTCCCGATGTTGTTCCACCGCTTTCGCCGGCCGTATGACTTCCTGCAAGACTTCCTGCAAGGCTTCCTGCCGCTCCCTCTGCCGAACTGTCCGCTTCATTTGCTGTTTCCGCAGTATTTTCTGTTTCCGTTTCCTCCGTGGTGCTGTCTGTTCCGGTGCCGTCACCCGACATTCCGACTACGATCGTTGCCTCCTCAGAATTAACAAATAATTTCTTATTAAAGGTATCGTACCCTGGCGCCGTGACCGTAAGACTGTGCACTCCATACTGGATTGGAACCGCCTCTTCCGTATCAACAACCTTTCCATCGATCTGAATGAGCGCATCCTCCACATCCACGGCAAATAAAATATTTCCAAACTTCGGTCCCGCGCCCTTTAAGGTATTAAGATCAAGTGTCTCTGTTCTTCCACTCTCGATCGTAAGCTCCGTACTGCCGCCGTACCCATTATTTGCCACCGTCACAGTATAGGTGCCTGCCGGCAGCTCCATTGTCATATCTTTGGTCACTTCCGCAAAAATTTTGCTTCCGATCTGGATAAAGCTTCCCTCAAAAAGATCCGTATTGGTCAGAGCAAGCTCTCCATGTCCGGTCGTAACCACAATGGAAATCAGTTTTTTTCCTATACCGGTCACGCGCAGTGTATCTAAATCAGTCAGATCAGACAACTGTTTTCTCAGGTCATCCTCACAGATATAAAGATCTGCATCATAGGAATACCGCTCATCTCCAATCTTAAAAATACCACGGTCCATATCCACCGAATAACGCGATACATCCGGATATTCCCAGACGGCATCTGAAATCTGCACCTGTGTGACTTTTCCCTGGTCATCTTTTTCTCCCACCGTGATCACTCTGCCCGGCTCAAAATAAGACACTGCAGTGCGGTTTCCGTATTTATCGAGAAACCTGGTCGCAAGTGTGTAATAATACACATACTCTTTCCCGGATGCAATCTGCTCTAACGTCAGGCATTCCTCCTGCATGTCATTTGTTTTGATCAGAAACTGGTCACTTCCGATCACAGCTTCATTTTTCTCGGTCGTCTCCGCCGACTCATCTGCATCATCCGACGTTTCTTCCGTTTTTGCATCTTTCTCCTGATCCGGATAATAATAGCGTCCGGTCACGACCGTATTTTTCTTCCCACATCCGCCAAGCAGCATGACCATTGCTGTAAGCAGTAATATGATCTGATATTTTATCTTCATGTATTCTCCTGTCTCCTACTGTAGCTTTGAACAATTTTTTACTCACCTGATTATACCGCAAACTGTCTATACGGTAAAGTGAAAGAGCATCTGTAAAAACTGCTCCCTTGCGTCCTCCTGTGCAACGACTTTTTCCAGTTTTTCTATATTTCTTCCCGACAGCCACGCCTTGTGTGAATTATAATAACGGTTGGCGATCTTCCAGAATTTTTCCGGGTATGCAAGATACACATACAGATATTTCAGTTCCTCCGGCGACAGTTTTCTGACCCGGTCATATCCGCGGATCAGATCCATGCCAAGCCCGGCATTCCAGTTATTTTTTTCCATCATTTTCCGGATAAAGTTGGCAAGATCCCCGACGCTCTCCTGATACAGGAAATTTTCAAAATGGACAACCGCGATCCCTTCCCGTGAAAAAATGACATTGTGCTGGTTATAGTCCCCATGGCAGAATCCGATCAGCTGTTCCTGGATTCCCAGATCTTTTAAAATATCCGTCGTCTCCTGTGCTTTTTTCACATACTCCGGATACCAGACCGAAAACATCATCTCAAAATCATTCTTTTTCTTTTTTGCACGGATATAATTTCTGACTTTGTTCAATTCCCGGTTTCTTTTTTCATAGAGAAGAAGCAGATTATTCTGCCCTGACTTTAAAAACTCCGGCACACTGCCCTCATAATTCTGCGCAGACTGGTGAAGCAATGCAAGTTCTCTTACTGCAGAAAGCATATCCGCCCTGTTTTTCGTGTCACATTCCGCCCCCGGAAATGCCTGATATAATATGTATTTTGTTTCCTCCTCGTTCACGGAAAACGGCTCACCCTCTTTTGTCCGCATTACCGTCTCCACCGTTCTTCCCTGTCCACTCAGATGATCCAGCATATCCGCTAAAAACCCGGCCCGCTCCTTTGATCCTCTGTATTCCCGCAAAATTTTCGGTCCCTGCTCTGTATCACACTGATAGCTGTCCCGTCCTCTTGAGATGGACTTTACTTCCAGTTCGTATTGTTCTAATATCTGTTCCGGTCGATTATACAAAAAAACGCCCCCCATATGATTGATTACGGTCTTACCCCGTGTCTCTTCATCATATGAGAGGGTTTGTTTATTCATGACTACAGATTCGCTCTAACAGCAGTTCCCTGTTATTCAGTTCTGGATCATCAAGCACCAGTTCTAAAAGACTTTTTAATGTCTCCCCGATCTCTTTTCCGGGTTTCATCCCGGCAGCGATCAGATCACTTCCATTTACAGCTAAATCCCGTATTGTAAGACACTGATTCTTCTCTAAAATTTCCCGGTATAACGCCTCATAGCCATCTACATAAGAGAGTTTTTCTTCTCTCTGGTATTCACTCTGTGCCAGAATATCCGCACGTTTCACTGCAAATAATGCAGGATACTGTTCCACTCCGATCCTGCTTACCGCCCTTCTTACGTTTTTCTCGGAAAGCGGCGGATTGTCATCATGCCAGCACACCAGCCGGCACACCTTATCGGTCGTGTCATTGTCAAACTTTAACCGGCGGAGGATCTTTCTTGCCATCTCACTGCCTTCTTTGGGATGTCCGTAAAAATGGTCATTGCCGGAAGCATCCGTGGTTCTGCACACAGGTTTTGCCACATCATGTAACAGCATGGTAAGGCGCAGTACCTTATCTCCCACAATATGTTCCAGCGCTGCCACCGTGTGCTCCCCGACCGAATAACAATGATGCTTTGTATTCTGCGGTGTCGCCATCATACGGTCAAACTCCGGCAGAAACACTGCCGTAAGTCCTGTTTCCCATGCAGTCCTGATTTCTCCCGGATGTGCGGATGTAATTAATTTTACCAGTTCAGTCTGTATCCGCTCCGCACTGATTTTTGCAATATCAGGCGCAAGTTTTACCATCGCTTCTTTTGTCTCTGCCTCGATGGCAAACCCAAGCTGCGCCGCAAAACGCACGGCGCGAAGCATCCGCAGTGCATCCTCGGAAAAACGTTCCATGGCACATCCCACACAGCGGATCACGCCGCGCTCTAAATCACCCACACCGTCAAACGCGTCGATCAGGCCGTTTTTGTCATTGTACGCCATGGCGTTGATCGTGAAATCACGCCTTTTTAAATCCTCTAACAGACTCGCGGTAAACTGTACATTTTTCGGATGTCTCGCATCCTCATATTCCCCGTCGATCCGGTAGGTCGTCACCTCAAATCCCTCATGTTCCACCATCACAGTCACGGTTCCGTGCTGGATCCCGGTGTCAATGGTATGAATGTTCTTTTCGGCAAATATTTCTTTGACCTGCTCCGGTTTCGCCTGCGTCGTGATGTCCCAGTCGCCCGGTGTGCGGTGTAACATGGTATCACGCACACATCCGCCGACTGCATATGCCTCATACCCGTGTGTTTCCAATGTTTCTATGATAAATTTTACTTTTTCCGGCAAAACGATTTTCATATACGGTAAGTTCCCTTTTTCGTTGTCTTGATCGAATAGAGCAGATCATCCGCCCTCTTGATCATCTGGTTGATTTCTTCCTCGCCATGAATGTCTTCTGCCAACACGATTCCAATGGAGCAGGAAATGCGCTGCTCTTTCCGGATGGAAATCTGTTTTTTCAGTTTCTCAGAAATCGCTTTTTCAAAACCGTCCGCCTGATCGATCTTCTGATAGATCTGCTTTGCCGTTTCCTTCAGCCTTTCTTTATCCGCGGTGAAAAATACAATAATGTATTCATCTCCACCATAGCGGCAGACAAATCCCTGTTTTTCACACAGACCGGAAAAAATATCTGCCATTTCCTTTAAAACCAGGTCGCCGACATCATGACCGTAAGTATCATTATAATGCTTAAAATTATCGAGATCAATAAACATCAGACCCAGTTCCGGTTTCCGTTTTCCACCCGAAAATTCATCTATCAGATCTTTGATCCTACGGTAAAAACCTTCCCTGTTGTAAATTCCGGTGAGCTGGTCAGTGACTGCTGCGAGGTAAAGTTTATTGTTCATCTCGTATATTTTATCATATGCGTCCAGACGGTTCAAAGAATATTTTACCTCGCGGAATAAAAGCTGATACATATTTAAATCATCTTCATCGAGCATATACCGGTTTACGGAAGAATGCCAGTTATCCTTCATCCTCACATAGGTGATCAGAAAACTTTCGAGTTTTGCATTGTTAAAATACGGCACCGCCACCAAAGAGCACACGTCATCCTCACCAAACAATGCCGTGATATCCTGGTGTTCGTTATAGTTGCTGCTGATCTTTGAGATCGCGTAGCCTCCCGGATTCCGCTTTAAAGATGCGATGATCCTGCCCGTCCGCTCCTCGTTTAAATCGATCCCGGTATTATTGTATAATACCTGCGTCTGTCTCTCCATACAGCGCGCATACACCGCACAGTCCACATTAAAGTGATTTAAAAATGTTTTCATGACCGCATCGATCATTTCCTCTGCACAGACCCCGGTCACATCAATCAGTTTCTGCCAGGTCGAAATAAAATCCAGCTGGTGTTTCTTGCTCTTATAGGCTAATACCATGCTCTCCTGCCAGAGCAGTACGTCTAATTCCTGTTCGGAAACATCCTGCTGCCCGTCCGCCTCATCCACCGGCGGCAGTGTATCCATCATTTTTTTCGCCAGTTTTCCATAGGTACTGAAATGCTGCCTTTCGTATTCTTCTAACGTTTTTTTCTGCTTCTCATAACCTTTCTGATTTTCGAGACATTTGAAACATTCCATCCGCTTTTGCTGGAAAAGTGCATAGCTGAAAAACTGATTTCCCTCGGATCGGCTCAGATAATCCTCCGCTTTCTCATAATCTGCGTCTGCCTTTTTATACTCTCCATCGTGTACAGCAAGAAGTCCGCGGGAGAATGTATACAAAAACATGTCATCATCGACCTTTGCATAATCGTGGACTGTTCCAAACCTATCCCCCATCTTTTCTTTTTCTATAACGTAATTTAAAAACTGCCTGCAGTTGTTTAAATAACGTTCACAGTTAAACCGGTTACCCTCTAAGATCGACACAAGAGCGAGCAGTCCATATAATTTGGATAGATTGCAGACTCTTAAGCTGTTTAAATGCAGACGCTCCACCGCTTTCATGCACTGTGTCAGATAAAACTCCGCCTTTTCATATTGTCCACACATAATGCAGTTTAAAGACATGTTATACTGCACTTCCGCAATATCTTCCGGTTCCCTCAGATGATAAAACAGACGGATTGCATGCCTGTAATAAGCCATCGCGCGCTCATTTTCACCGATCGCACATAAGTTATATGCAATCCCCGAATAAATACGCCCTGCCTGGATTGATCTTTTATCTTTCAGTGCCTCATAAGTCCTCACCGAATAAAGCAGAGATATCTCATACATACCGTTTGTCGATGACAGCATAATATTTTTCTGGTATGCCATATTGATCAGATACTCATTTCCAAGTTTTTTTGCTATGCGGATTCCCCTGCTGAAATAAATCAGAAGCTCCTCGGACTGGTTTGCTTTTTTCACGATCTCCGGCTTATTATCGTACGCATAAATATATACATGTGCCAGGTGATTGCGATAGTTGTAACGGATCAGATTCTGGATCAGGCTTTCCTTTATCTTTACATCCTGTGCACAGAAAAAGATGTTATACCAGCCGGACATCTGGATCTTTGCCTCCAACAGTTCGGATAAAAACATCCGGTAATCATCGGACATTTTCCCAGCGATGCGGTATGTTTCTCCTGCCATCTCCAAAGCCTCTTTTAATTTTCCCTGGTACATATATGCGGTCGCGATCAGATAATCCTGCTCATATGCACACTCCTCTTCCTTTCCGGCAAGATGGATTTTTTCCAGATCCTCGCAGATTTCAAGCGCTTTTGGAATATCCTGTCTTAAAATCGATACTTTGACAAATAAGAGCCACATGCGAAAACGCGCGGCATCATCCACTAAAAGATTATCAAATTTTATCTTTCGCTCAATGGTTTCTAAATAATATGCCGCCTGGTCAAAATCAAGAAATTCGACCATATTCTGCAGTTTCCGGTACACTTTTTCACTTCCATAGTCAACGTATTTTTCGTCATCTATGGTTTCTTCTTTTTTTCTGCCGGAATTTCCGATATGATAAATCTTACTGCCATCATCTAATGTCTCATACAGCATTTCCCAGTCCGGCACCAGAAATTCCGGCATTGCCTGGATATCACTCACGCCAAGCACAAGACCGATATTGCAGTTTTCACATTTCAAAAAGCGCGCCGTAAGCTGCATGGTACTTTTAGAAGCCAGCTGAAAACGGTTCAAAACAAACAGAACCGGATGCCTGTCAGCAATGGCACACAGCATGCGCTCAAGTGCCGCCAACATGCGTTCCTGCTCATATGCCACCTCATCAAGCAAAATGATCTCCTCCCGCCCTGTATTATCCTGATTAAAATAACCAAGCAAAACCGGCCGGTGCAGATAATACACATCGCACGTTTCCATAAATTCTTCAAACGTTCCCGTCATATACCGCCTGAACCCATCACAGATCATGGTAAGATACGGCTCATACGCACAGGTAATCTCCCCCGTTTCAAATTCATGTACCTGTACGAAAATGTCTTCATTTTTCTCAAGCTGCTTTGTATCATTTAAGTTTTCTACGGAAAATTGTCCACTGTATCTGACTAAAAGATAGTTCTTTTCCACAGTTCCCAAACCGGCTGCTACCTGTTCTATCGCACCATCATAATATTTTTCTATCATCTTCTCCTGCCCCCTGGAAAAATAATATTTTGTGTTACACGTACTTTTTCTGTCCTGTAATTCATCGTAGAAACGCTACCGGAATCGTTTTCATATTATGTAAAAAGGAAACAGAACCTTGTGATCCGTGAAACCTGGCTGTGTTCCCCGGATCATTTTCCAGTTCCGTTTTCATTCAAAGTAATCCATCTGTTTTCAAACAGACTATTAATTATCTTAGTATGCTTTACCCCAATATACTAATTTGTGTGCCGGCTTTCCACAGCATACACAGACATCTGAAATGTGCTCCTGATCGTTAAACGGCATACAGCGTGAGGTCACTGCAAGGTCTTCTTTGATCTTGTCCTCGCAAGCCTGATCCCCACACCACATTGCACGGATAAAGCCCGGTTTCTCATTTGCAATCGTGGTAAATTCTTCGTAATTATGTGCATCCCAGATATGTGCATCTCTGTGTGCTTTTGCACGCGCAAACATATCTTTCTGAATCTGCTCTAACAACTCTGGCAGTTTTGCTTCAAGTTCGTCTAATGCGATCTCAATCTTCTCTCTGGTATCACGGCGTACTGCCACACATTTGCCTGCTGCGATATCCTTTGGTCCAAGTTCGATACGAACCGGGATACCTCTCATTTCCTGCTCAGAGAACTTCCATCCCGGGCTCTTGTCGGAATCATCAAGTTTTGCACGGCAGACTTTTCCGATGCGTTCACAGACTTCTTTTGCAGTGTCAAGCACACCGTCTTTCTGCTGCTGGATCGGGATGACCATAGCCTGTACCGGTGCAATACGCGGCGGCAGCACCAGACCTGAATCATCTCCGTGTACCATGATGATCGCGCCGATCAGACGTGTCGTCATACCCCAGGATGTCTGATATACATACTGAAGTTTGTTATCTTTATCCGTATACTGGATGCCAAATGCTTTCGCAAATCCATTGCCAAAGTTGTGGCTGGTTCCTGACTGTAATGCCTTTCCATCATGCATCAGTGCTTCGATCGTGTAAGTTGCCTCCGCACCTGCAAATTTTTCTTTTTCCGTCTTCTGTCCGCGTACAACCGGCATTGCTAATACTTCCTCACAGAAATCCGCATAGACATTTAACATCTGTATGGTTCTCTGCTCTGCTTCCTCTGCGGTCGCATGTGCGGTGTGTCCCTCCTGCCATAAGAACTCTCTGGAACGTAAGAAAGGACGTGTCTCCTTCTCCCATCTTACAACAGAACACCACTGGTTATATACCTTTGGCAGATCACGGTAAGACTGGATGATGTTTTTATAGAAATCACAGAACAATGTCTCAGAAGTCGGTCTGACACACAGACGTTCCGGAAGCTGATTCAAACCACCATAAGTTACCCATGCAACCTCCGGTGCAAATCCCTCCACATGATCTTTTTCTTTCTCTAACAGACTCTCCGGGATAAACAGCGGTAAATATACGTTCTCAACACCGGTCTCTTTGAAACGGCGGTCTAACTCATTCTGAATATTTTCCCAGATCGCATAGCCTGCCGGACGAAGGATCATACATCCCTTTACGGATGAATAATCGATCAGTTCCGCTTTCCTGACCACATCTGTATACCACTGGGCAAAATCTTCCTCCATGGAAGTGATTGCCTCTACTAACTTCTTGTCCTTTGCCATGATAAATCTCCTTACTCTTCTATCTAAACCTTTGGATTTATTTTATGATAAACCAAAAGGCTTGTCAATTTCAAACTCCAGTTTTCTATGCGTTTTCGGATGCCGGAACGCGATCTTAAAAGAGCACAGTGCAAGCTGTCCGCCCGACGGTGCAATGTTTTCTTTGAAGTTGTACTTTTTATCCCCAACGATCGGCATCCCTGCATGTGCAAGCTGCACCCGGATCTGATGGTGGCGTCCGGTATCAAGTTTGATACGCAAAACGGCATGTTTTCCATCCTGCTCGACCACCTCATAGGAAAGGCTGGCATGTTTTGCCTGCGGTGTTCCTCTTTCCACCACCTCGGAGGTATTTGTCTTTCCATTCTGTAAAAGTTCATCCTCTAAGGTTCCTTTTTTCTTTTCCGGCACGCCGTCCGTCATCGCATAATAATATTTGTCCGCCAGTTTTGTTTTGATCTGGCGGCTTAGATCTGCCGCTGCTTCTTTATTTTTTGCAAACACCATAATGCCTTCCACCGGCTGGTCTAACCGATGTACCACACCAATATAAGGAAGCTCCCCTTTGGATGCACGGTAATTTTTTAGCAGGCTCTCCATGTCCGCCTGCCCGATGCGTCTGGTCTGTGTCGCCACGCCTGCCGGTTTTTTACAGACGATAATGTCTTCATCTTCATAAATGATCGCTGGCTGCATACTGTTCCTCATTTCTACTGCTTGATCGGCATATTGTCCACGCAGCTTTTAAAATCATCTCTCCTTGCAGATTCTTCTCCCGGCAAAGGAGTAGCTCTCTTTCCACCGCTCTTAGAACATTCCTGGCACGCATCTGCCCCTGCAGATGCCTCTGTTCTTCCAAATCTGCACTGTTCCAGGTGATCTCCGCTTGCAAGATACACGCCCTCTGTGCTTTCTTCTGCCATTACAACAACTGGTTTTTCGTAGTTACTCATTTGTGTTTCCTCGCTTATCCCATATTGATCGGGATATGAAAAATGTGCCCTGTTTTTCTGTCCTGTTATCTGAACCCGAACTTTTTTATTATATACCCTTTTTATACTCTATCTCAAGCTCTTCTGCAAGATATCCATCACTCATGCAATGCATGTCGGAAATGCAGCTTTTTCAAAGCATCTTCTGTCCGAAAGCAAATCTGCATATTCGGCTTTTCATAGCGAAGACGGTTAATCGCTTCTTTCTTATCAATCAAATGATCAAAATCTTCCGTTTCTGATCTGTACTTTCATCAAATTCATATTACTTCTTTGAAAACGATGTACTGGCAATAAGGCGCGGAAGCCATTTTCTGACTTCCGCGCCATTTTTCTTTTCTCTGATACATGCAAAATAAAAAACCTTTACAGTTTAAATGTATATCCTACACCCCAAATAGTCGGAGAATATTTGGGATAAAAACTAAAGTTTAAAGCGGTATCCTACACCCCAAATAGTCGGAGAATATTTGGGATAAAAACTAAAGTTTAAAGCGGTATCCTACACCCCAAATAGTCTCTATATACTGAGGTTTATTGGTATTCATCTCGATCTTCTCACGGATCTTTTTGATATGCACGGTCACAGTTGCGATATCACCGATCGATTCCATATCCCAGATCTCACGGAAGAGTTCTTCCTTCGTGAACACATGGTTCGGGTGCTCTGCTAAGAATGTTAAAAGGTCAAATTCCTTGGTCGTAAACTGTTTTTCCTCACCATTGACCCAGACACGTCTTGCTGTCTTGTCGATACGGATGCCGCGGATCTCAATCACGTCGTTCTCTACTGTGTTGCTTCCGATCAGGCGCTCATAGCGGGCAAGGTGTGCCTTTACCCTCGCGACAAGCTCACTCGGTGAGAACGGCTTTGTGATGTAATCGTCCGCGCCAAGTCCCAGTCCCCTGATCTTATCGATATCGTCTTTTTTGGCAGATACCATGAGGATCGGTGTATTTTTTTCCTCTCTGATCTGTTTGCAGATCTCAAAGCCGTCAATGCCCGGCAGCATCAGATCTAAAATGTACATATCAAAATCTTCGGAGAGCGCACGTTTTAATCCGACCACGCCGTCATTCTCAGTCTCCACCTCAAACCCGCTGAGTTCTAAATAATCTTTCTCCAGGTCTGCGATTGCAACCTCATCTTCAATAATCAAAACTTTACTCATTTGGTACCTCCTGATATTTACGAATTACAAAATACATGACCGTTCCGATGGACTCTTTGCTGGTTGCCCAGATCTTTCCACCATGGTCTTCTATGATCTTCTTTACAATGGACAGACCAATACCGCTGCCGCCGGTTGCCGAGTTGCGCGACGCATCCGCGCGGTAAAACCGGTCGAAAATATATGGCAGATCTCTTGCGGAAATACCTCTTCCGTTGTCCTCGATCTCCACCTGGATAAAGTCACCGACATCCTTGATGCGGATATTGATAAATCCCTGCTGTTTATCCAGATACTTGATGGAATTGCCGATAATATTGTGGATCACACGACGAAGCTGCTCCGGATCTGCTATGATCAAAACATTTTCGTCCACATAATTAAAGTAGGCAAGCCTGATATTTTTTGTTTCAAGATCAAGTCCGATCTCTTCTACGCAATCATTAAAATATTCCGATACATTGATCTTTGCGAAATTGTAAGGGATACGGTTCGTATCAATTTTAGCATACAATGTCAACTCGTTTAAAAGCGTATCCATCTCATTTGCCTTATTGTAGATCGTGCGGATATATTTATCCCGCTTCTCCGGTGTATCCGCCACGCCATCCATCAGTCCTTCCGCATACCCTTTTACTGCCGTGATCGGCGTCTTTAAATCATGTGCAATATTGCTGATGAGCGTCTTGTTTTCTTTTTCGCCCTCAATCTTTTCCTCCGCATTATCCTTTAAGCGCAGGCGCATCTCCTCAAACGATCTGCAGAGTTCCCCAATCTCATCCCTGCTGTCCGATTCCACTGAAAAATCAAGATTGCCGTCCTTGATATTCTGTGCCGCCGTCTGCAGTTTTTTGATCGGATTGATCATGCTGGTATACATCCAGATGGTCAGCATCGTCGCAGTCAGCACAAGGATCAGCAGGATCGAGATCAGCACATCAATGAGAAGTTTCTTTACCTCCGGAACTGTCTCCTCTAAGATCGTAACAATAAAGGCACTTCCGTCACTTCCATCCTGAAACTGGAAGTCGATCTGCTTGATCAGCACCTGTTCGTCACCATCAATGTAAGTGCCGGCGTCCTCATCTTTCACCGTATCCCCATACGACGGCAGCTGTGTCAGCAGCGAAATGCTTGCATCCTCACCGATATAAATTAACTCTTTATCCTTTCTCACGATCAGATAAGAACTCTTCTCCTCTAATGTCTGGTTGAGTTCATTTAAATATTCCTGATCCTCCAGCCGTGCCGGATCATTCTTCGCCGCATCTTTCAGTTCCTTGAAACATTCTTTCGTAAAACGGCTTAAAAGCTGCATGGAATTGGAAAAATAGCTGTAATTATTTTCCTTGATTCCATAAGTCTGCTCAATCGCCTTCACCTGTATACGCTGAAAACTGAAAAGTGCCGCCATCATCAGCACGATCGGAACAAATATGATAATACAAAAAGAAATGATGATTTTTGATTTCAGTTTCATATTACATGTTCGCCTTTCCGGTTTCTGTTCCCACAAAAAAGGTCATAAGGGTATTTTATGACCTTCATAAACATACCTTTATGACCTATTATAGCATGAAAAATTTCAAATCCCATTTAATTTATATAAAATTGTCTAAACTTTTTGTGAAGACAAATGAGTTTTGTATTTCAGATATCTCTTACAGATATTTTTTTAATGTCTCAGCTTTATCAACTGCCTCCCACGGAAGGTCTAAGTCTGTACGTCCGAAATGGCCGTAAGCTGCTGTTCCACGGTAGATCGGTCTTCTTAAGTCAAGCATCTTGATGATTCCTGCCGGACGAAGATCGAAGTTCTCACGAATGATCTCAACTAACTTCTCATCGGATAATTTACCTGTGCCGAAAGTATCTACCATAACGGATGTCGGCTGTGCTACACCGATCGCATAGGATAACTGGATCTCACATTTCTCTGCAAGTCCTGCTGCTACGATGTTCTTTGCAACGTAACGTGCTGCATATGCTGCAGAACGGTCAACCTTTGTACAGTCTTTTCCGGAGAAAGCTCCGCCGCCGTGACGTGCATATCCGCCGTAGGTGTCTACGATAATCTTACGTCCTGTTAAACCTGCATCACCGTGCGGTCCGCCGATTACGAAACGTCCGGTCGGATTGATGAAGAACTTGGTTTCTGCATCGATCATCTCTTTTGGAAGGATCGGATCGAAAACGTATTTTTTGATGTCTGCATGGATCTGCTCCTGTGTCACATCATCGTCATGCTGTGTTGATAATACAACTGCCTCAAGACGTACCGGTTTTCCAGCCTCATCGTACTCTACGGAAACCTGTGTCTTTCCGTCCGGTCTTAAGTAGGTCAGTGTGCCGTCTTTTCTTACTTTGGTTAACTGTAATGCCAGTTTGTGTGCCAAAGAGATCGGATATGGCATTAACTCCGGTGTCTCGTTGGTTGCATAACCAAACATCATACCCTGATCGCCTGCTCCGGTATCAAGATCATCTGTTAAGGCACCCTCTTTTGCCTCTAATGCCTTATCAACACCCATTGCAATATCCGGTGACTGCTGGTCAAGCGCTACCATAACTGCACAGGTATTTCCGTCAAATCCGGTTTTTGCATCGTTGTAACCAATCTCGTTGACTGTTTTACGAACGATTGCAGGAATATCTAACTGTGCTTTTGTAGTGATCTCACCGGTTACTAAAACAAAGCCTGTACAGCTTGCTGTTTCACATGCAACACGGCTCATTGGATCTTCTGCCATACATGCATCTAAGATTGCGTCAGAGATTGCATCGCAGACTTTGTCAGGATGTCCTTCTGTTACGGATTCGGATGTAAATAATCTTTTTTCCATTTTTATGCTCCTTTTTCTGATAGTGTTTTTCGTGTTCTTTGCGTAATTCTCCATTACACAAAAAAAATCCACTTGCGAAAAACAAGTGGAAGTGATAGCTGTAAATCAATCATCAAATCCTCTTATTGTTCGAACATATATGTACTGTCAGGTACGATTCGCTCAGGTTGGCACCTTCCGTAGAGGGGTTGCCGTGACTTCACAGATCCTTTGTATCTCCATCACTCTGAATAAGAAAATTCTAAAAATATTAAGTTGAAAAACTCACAGTGGCTAGAATACACCTGTTTTCCCCAAATGTCAAGGTGTATTTTCTTAACCTTTTACACAAACCCGATTGACTTTCAAATGTGAAAATTCTATACTATACTTAATTATGAACGTGACAGACGTACAAATGAAATGGGGTTTTTTATGAAGAAGGTAACAGTCAATAAACTTGAACCAGGCATGGTCACTGCCGAACAGATCCTGACAAAAAACGGACAGATGATCGTTGATAAGGGCGTCACACTTACAAGACCGCTTATCATGCGTCTTTCCTTTTATTGTGTTTTAGAAGTGGGTATTGAAGATCCGGATGAACCAAAAGATCCTGAAACACCGCATTTTATCCCGGCTTACTCCCAAAAAGTAAAAGCATCGAAAGAGTTTCAGACGTTCCAGTTTGATCATTCATTCGTACTGAACTCTTTAAAGTCCTCCATGGAGGGATATGTTTTTCACAATCAGCCGCTTGACACTGATGATCTTCTCGAACAGACAGTCAAACTGTTCAATTCCTGCAAGACATCACTGGAACTTTTTGATATGCTGCATAATATGCGCGCCTACGACGACAGCACTCACGCACATTCTTTAAATGTGGCTCTGATCTGCCGCCGTATCGGTAAATGGCTGAAAGTAGACGCCGCCACTTTAGACACTTTGACACTCTGCGGTCTTTTGCATGATATCGGCAAATTAAAGATTCCGGATGAGATTTTAAACAAACCGGGCAAATATACCGACGAGGAATTTGATCTTGTCAAAAGGCATACAAAATTCGGCTACGAATTATTGAAGCCTTTAAATATTGATCCACATATCAAAAAAGCTGCTCTGCTCCATCATGAGCGCTGTGACGGATCCGGTTATCCGCTGAAAGCGACCCAGAAAGACTTAGATGACTTCTCGATGGTTGTTGCAATCGCCGATGTTTACGATGCCATGACTGCCGCGCGTTCTTACCGCGCTCCTCTTTGTCCTTTCCAGGTCATTGAACGATTTGAGCAGGAAGGTCTTCAGAAATACAAACCAAAATTTATCCTTACCTTTTTGCAGCATATCGCATCCACTTATCAGAACAACCGTGTTCTTTTAAGCAACGGACAGAGTGCCAATATTGTGATGTTAAACCAGCAGCATCTCGCAAGACCGATCGTACAGTTAAACGACAACTCCTGTATTGATCTCTCTACACGTCTTGATCTGCATATTCAGAGTATTCTGTAAGTAAAAACGCAGCACCGCAGAGGTTCTGCGGAGAACGATCACAGTTTCTGATCGTTCTCCAGCAGATTTGCCTCTTCGAGTGCTTCTTTTGCTTCTTCTTCCGTTTCTTCCGGTGTACCATTCTCTACCGGTATCTTTCCAATGTACATAAACAGGCGTGCCACAATCAGTGGTACAAATCCTATAAAAGCACCATATGCCCCATATGTATAGACGGATACGCAGCCAATGCATGCACCAACAAAAAATGAGAGTACCGTCATCGTATACATGATTCCTTTTCTCCGGAATTCCGGATCTTTTGTCAATACAAACTGTGTCCATGCGAGCAGCGACTGTTTAAAATTATTCGTAGTAAAAATGCTTGCACTGTTATACCCCGATGCGCCGGAATAACTGCCCCACTGAAATGCCGAACAGAAAAATATCGGGTAAAGGCTCACAACCGCAGACATCCCCTCCGGCATCATCGCTGTTACGGTGAGTCCCGCTGCGTCTACCCAGAGCACCAGCTTTCGCATATCCAGTTTCGTAAAATTCGTCAACAGATAAGAAATCACGATCGCACTTCCGAAAATAAGAAATGCTAAAAATCGTATCCCCACTTCTGCAAAATTTTTTCCGGTGAGCGCCGCCGCCATCTCCATGACATTTCCGGTCTGTGCGGAACCAAAATTTCCTGCATGCAGCAATATCGCATAGGTTCCAAGAAATCCTCCAACCAGTGTAAGATTCCAGTGAAGGATCATATCAAGTTCTTTTTGAAATATTCTTCTCATCGTTCTCCCTCTTCCCTTAAAACGCTATCATCATGAATGTCTGCGCGCAAAAACTGCCATGGTAAAAGACGTCTCCCATACCCGGAAACGCCCTCTCCATGGCAGCTTCTACATCGTAGTCCCTGCATAACAGCTCTTGTTTAGCAGCTTCTACATAATAGTCCCTGCATAGCAGCTCCTGCATGACAGTTTTCCCTGCCATGTTTTCAACTGCTATGACACTTTCAGTGTAAACTTCTGTATCTCTTTCTCTGTGCTTACTTTCTCGATCACAGCCCCCAGTGATGCGAGTTTCTTTTCAAATTCTTCATATCCACGTTCAATATAGTAGATATCGTCTACCACCGTGATGCCTTCCGCCGCAAGTCCCGCGATCACAAGAGCCGCTCCGGCACGCAGATCCGGTGCATTGACACGGGCTCCGGTATAATTCTCAATACCACCGATGATCGCTATATTGCTCTCTACTTTAAAGTTGGCACCCATGCGCGCCAGCTCACCGACATATTTAAAACGGTTTTCAAAAATACTCTCCGTAACTGTGCTCGTACCCTCCGAAATACCTAACACAACCGCGATCTGTGGCTGCATATCTGTCGGAAATCCCGGATACGGGAGCGTCGTAACCTGTGTGTGATGCAGTGGTTTTGAGGATACCACACGCACCGCATCATCAAACTCTTCCACCTCACATCCGATCTCAAGCAGCTTCGCACTGATTGCCTCTAAATGCTTCGGGATGACATTCTTTACGGTGACATCTCCCTTTGTCGCTGCTGCTGCAAGCATAAATGTTCCGGCTTCGATCTGATCCGGGATGATAGAATATTCTGTCTTGTGCAGTTTTTCAACACCAACAATCCGGATCACATCCGTACCGGCGCCTCTGATATTTGCACCCATGCTGTTTAAAAAATTGGCTGCATCAACAACGTGAGGCTCTTTTGCCGCATTTTCCAGCGTTGTCTTACCCTCTGCCATGGCTGCTGCCATCATAATGTTGATCGTTGCACCGACAGATACCTTATCCAGATAAATATGTGTACCTTTCAGCTGCTTTGCATCTGCAACCACCAGACCATGGCGGATATCTACCGTCGCACCAAGTGCCCGGAATCCTTTCAGGTGAAGATCAAACGGACGGCTTCCGATATCACATCCACCCGGAAGAGCTACCTCCGCATGTTTATATTTTCCAAGGAGTGCTCCCAGCAGATAATAGGATGCTCTGATCTTACGGATATATTCATTGTCCACAACCAGATTATGAATAAATGATCCGTTCATCTTTACTGTATGCGCATCCAGTCTGTCTACCTTCGCACCAATATCACTGATTGCATTTAACAGCACATTGATATCTCTGACATTTGGTAAATTTTCTATTGTAACGGTCTCATCCGTCATAACCGCCGCAGAAATAATGGCAAGCGCAGCATTTTTTGCTCCGCCGATCTCCACTTCTCCGACTAACGGATTGCCTCCTTTAATGACATATTGTTCCATACCACACCTCTATGAACCTTTTCATACAAACACATAATTATAGTTGCTATTATGTGCTTTTGTCAAGAATTATATCACAGTTTCAATTTTGTTGTAAATATGCAGATATTCCCAAAAATGCCCTTCATTTCCGCACACTTCCGTTCAACTTTTATCAGTTACTGATGTACTTCAACGGATTGACTGCAGCCCCTCCGATGTAGATTTCAAAATGCACATGTGGTCCTGTGGAACGTCCGGTACTTCCGCTCAGTGCGATCGGTTCCCCCTGCTCCACCTTCTGGCCGACTTTCACCAGCAGCTTGCTGTTATGTGCATACCGCGTCAGTCTTCCGTCCGCGTGGCTGATCACCACATTATTGCCGTATCCACCGTTATAAGATGCCTGGATCACAGTTCCCGCACAGGATGCGTACACGGTTGTTCCAATCGGGCATGCCCAGTCCACACCTTTATGCATTCTTCCCCAACGTCTTCCAAATCCTGATGTAAACCTTCCACCGGCAAGCGGCTTAATGTATGTCGGCGGCACGATCGTTCCACGCTCCACAACTGCTGCCTTCGCTGCCGTCATGATCTTCTGGTGCGCTAACTCTCTGCTCACTTCAGCACCGTTTTCATATACAACAATATCGTTTCTCTCACGATGACCTGCCACGCCCTCTTCTAAAACTTCCTCCTGATTGGTATACCAGGAATCATTTTCCTTAATGACAGGTTCCTCCTCATAATCTTCCTCGTAAACTTCTCCCACAGTCAGCCTGATCTTTAAATCCGGTTCCGGAACCGCAATGATAAGCTCCTGTCCTTCCCGCAGTGAGTCTGCATTCTCAAGTCCGTTCAATGCCATAATATCTGCCACTTTTGTATCATGGTCAAGTGCGATCACAGAGAGACAGTCACCACTCTCTACTACATATATTTTATTCGATTCTTTCTCTTTTGTTACTTCAGCAGCGGCATCATCCGCAGTGGTAAACGCATCTGACTGCACATAATTCTCATAGATCTCAATATTTTCCACAAATGCCATATCAAGGACACCCGTTTCATAAAAATCTGCTACATCCGATGTCACGGCATCTAAAAGCTGCGTTGCAGACTCTAAGGAAACGCCCGCAAGCGACGATGCCTGCATATCCTGCGTTTCTTTCTCCCCGGTTTCCGCCGGATCGTCTTCGTTTTCTGCCTTTTTCAGATCAGCCGTTAATATTCCACCGATCTGTCCCTCCAACTTCTGATATGCAACAGTATAGGCATTGTCTTCATCCGTTTTTTTTCTGACCTGATTCAGAAAATCTGACACTTCATCCAATGTCTTAAAATTTCCACGGTAGGAACCGATCGCAACCGTATAGGCACGCTCCCTGCTCTCAATCGTCTTCTCTGCTAATATCTTTTTTAACTGTTCTTCCAGCGTTTCTTTCTTTTCTAAACGCACAAACGGTTTCTTTTCTGTTTTTACAGACCATTCATAATCCATGCATAAACGGCTTGCAGATTCTTCTGCCAGTTTTCTTCTTGCCTGAAGGATTACATCCTTCACATCGACATTTTCCGCCACATACCCGACAAATGTTCCGTCTACATACACGCCCTGATAGTTCTGTCCTAATGCCGTCTGCTGCGAAAGTGCACTTCCTGCCAGTATGATAAGGAATCCGCCAGCAGTAATGATACCGGACATCATTTTTTTATCTTTTAATCTTTTGTTCATCCTCTGACTCTTTCATTCCATTGATGTGATTTTACAAAGATTCTTTTTGAATTTGCGCTACGATCTTTTCGATCGTCTGTTCCACGTTCAGGCCATCCTCCGCGATCGTGATGTCCGCATATTTTTCATATAGAACAACTCTCTCATCATACAGGTCTTTTAACGTCTGTCCGTCTTTTAAAACAACGCCCCTGCCTTTAATATCTGACAGTCTGCGGTCGATATCCGCATAATCTAATTTTAAATAGATCACAGTTCCGATCTGCCTTAAGTGCTCCATTGCCTCTTTTCCATATACGACACTTCCCCCGGTAGCAATGACCGAATGATGTGCTTCTATTTCACTGTTGATACGGTTTTCCACTGCAATAAATCCGTCCGGACCCTCTTCTGCAATGATCTCACGCAGTAACTTTCCTTCTTTCTCCTGAATCACCAGATCCGCATCCACAAACTGGAACCCAAGTACTTTTGCCAATATGACTCCGACAGTACTTTTTCCAACTCCGGGCATCCCGATCAGTACGATATTGTCTTTTTTCATCTGTTTTCTCCCGCTATAAACTTCCCATTTTCATAAAAAAACGTCGAAAGACTGTGCTTTCGACGTTTTCTTTTTACTCTGTTGCCTGCTCCGTCGTGCTTTCTGTCTCTGTATCTTTTATAGTTGTAAACAGGTTATCGAAATTCACGTCATCCCAGACTTTTTCTTTCACTGCCCACTCGATGCCCTCTTTCCATCCATCGAGCGTCTCATCATACAGATCATCTTTGCGCTGCTCAATAATGCTCTGACGTGTCTCCTCTGTTGCATCCTCGTCCACTTCTTTATCAAGACGTGCCACAAAATAAGAGCTGTCGCCATCGATCAGATCTGTTACTTCGCCTTCTTTTAAATTTTTCAATGCTGCTAAAAGATTGTCATCCACAGAATCATCTTCCTGCGTAAAAGTACCGGTGCTTACCGTATAGCCTGCATCCTCTGCCGCCGCATCAAGACCATCTTCCTTCGCTGCTTTTGCAAAGTCATCTACCTTTGCTGCAAGCTCCTCTTTCTCTTCATCTGTGTAATCTACCGTATTGCCACTCTCATCCTGATGTGTCGTCTTAGAAATGCCCACATAACTGTATGCACCCGTTTTTGCTTCCTCATCTGTCACATTGGTATCTGCGCCTGCAACGATTGCTGCTTTCATTTTACTCTGGATCGTCTCTAATGTAAGGTATTCCTCCACGATCTCCTGCGTCGCACCAAGTGCATTGATTGCATCTTTGCTGTTATCTTCCATAAACTGTGCTGCCGCTGCGGTGATCGCTGCTTTTTCATCGTCTGTAATGCTGACATTATACTCATCCATATGAAGCTGTAACACGTACATATCTTCTAAGGAGTCCATCACGCTGTCTTTAAAATTATCCTGCCCGGTCGTTCCATTTCCATATAAATCGGATGTCCAGACATTTTTTCCGAAATATGCGGTATAAAAATCATCTGCTCCCGCCTGACCAAATCTTGCTGCAAAGTTTGCGACTCCAAGTTTGACCGGCTCTCCGTTTAAAGTTGCCACTGTTTTATCTTTATTGACTCCGCCACAGCCTGTCAGTACAGATAAAGCCATAGCGCTGCTTAACAATAATGCGGTAATTTTTCTGCTGTTCATATATTCCTCCCAGTGCCCTCTTTTTCCGATATGGGCAGTCATTCAGTTTATTATAATTCGTTTTGTAAAAAGCCGCAAGTTATTTTTCCATCAGCATCTCCCCTGCACGCTGCAAAAATGTTTCCATCACATCTTTTGCTTCCACATATTTTTCCCTGGTATTCAGTTTCAGGAAATAGGTAAAATATGGTTCCTTTGCATCCATGGTAAACTTCACATGTTTGTCAAAGGAAGCGGTAAACTCCGGAATTGCCGCCACATTGATCTTCGCTTTCTCATACAGGGTGAACCGCAGTGTATCACCTTTCTGTGCAATATCTGTAAAGTAAAGATGATGTGCCATGGATTTTACCCTTGCAATATAAAGCAGATTTTCGACAGACTTTGGCGGATCTCCAAACCGGTCGATCAGCTCTTCTAACATTTCTTCTGACTCATCCGCCGTCTCAATGCCTGCGATGCGCTTATAAATGTCAAGTTTCTGCATCTCATTCGGAATGTATCCCATCGGAATATACGCATCAATATCAATATCGATCGAGGTATCAAAACTTTCCGCAACATCCATACCTTTTGCTTCCTTCACTGCCTCGTTTAACATTTTGCAGTAAAGATCGTATCCGACCGTCTCCATATGTCCATGCTGCTCTGCGCCGAGCAGATTTCCTGCACCACGGATCTCAAGATCACGCATGGCGATCTTAAAGCCACTTCCAAGTTCCGTATACTCCTTGATCGCAGCAAGTCTTTTTTCTGCGATCTCTTTTAACATTTTATCCCTGCGGTACATTAAAAACGCATACGCCGTCCGGTTGGACCTGCCGACACGCCCGCGGAGCTGGTAGAGCTGCGACAGTCCCATATTATCGGCATCGTGGATGATCATTGTATTGACATTTGAGATATCAAGTCCCGTCTCAATGATCGTTGTAGAAACAAGTACATCGATCTCTCCGTTGATAAAACGGTACATGATGTTCTCTAACTCTGTCTCTTTCATCTGCCCGTGCGCATAGGCAACGTTCGCCTCCGGCACAAGCTCTGCGATCTTTGCTGCCACATCTGCGATCTCCCGTACACGGTTGTATACATAATATGCCTGTCCTCCACGGGAGAGTTCCCTGGAAATTGCCTCACGCACCAGTTCTTCATTATATTCCATCACATACGTCTGGATCGGCACACGATCCATCGGCGGTTCCTCTAACACACTCATATCACGGATCCCGATCAGGCTCATGTGCAGTGTCCTTGGAATCGGTGTTGCCGTGAGCGTCAGAACATCAATATTGGTCTTTAACTGCTTGATCTTTTCCTTATGCGTCACACCGAAACGCTGTTCCTCGTCAATGATCAGAAGCCCAAGATCTTTGTATACTACGTCTTTTGAAAGCAGTCTGTGCGTTCCGATAATGATATCAACACTTCCTTTTTTCAGCGCCTCCACCGTCTTTTTCTGCTCCGCACTGCTCCGGAAACGACACAAAAGATCAATGTTGACCGGAAAATCTTTCATACGCTGCACAAAGTTATTGTAATGCTGCTGCGCTAAGATCGTTGTCGGCACTAAAAAAGCGACCTGTTTTCCATCCTGTACTGCCTTAAAGGCCGCACGGATTGCGATCTCCGTCTTGCCGTAACCGACATCCCCGCAGATCAGGCGGTCCATGATCTTTGTGCTCTCCATATCTTTTTTGGTCGCCTCGATTGCAAGCTCCTGATCCTCCGTTTCCTCAAACGGAAACATTTCCTCAAACTCTCTCTGCCAGACGGTATCCGGCCCGTAGACAAATCCCTCCTGATCCTGTCTCTGTGCATAAAGTTTTACAAGATCCTGTGCGATCTCTTTTACCGCACCGCGCACCTTTGTCTTTGTCTTATTCCATTCCTGTCCGCCTAATTTGTTCAGTTTCGGCTTCTTTGCATCCGCGCCGGCATATTTCTGGATCAGCTCTAACTGCGTTGCGAGGATATATAAGTTTCCACCACCTGCATATTCTATTTTGATGTAATCTTTGACCGTCTTATCGACCTCTATTTTTTCGATTCCACGGTAGATGCCAAGTCCATGATTTTCATGCACGACATAATCACCGATGTTAAGGTCGGTAAAACTTGCGATCTTTTCTCCCTCATAGGTACGGTGGTGCTTCTTTTTCTTCTTTTCACTGCCGAAAATATCGCTCTCTGAGATCACAACAAATTTAAGCAGCGGATATTCATAACCTTTTTTTATTTTTCCATAACCGGTCATGATCTCACCCGGTTTTACCTCGTGATCAAAATCTTCTGAATAGAATGCATTCAGTTCCTCCGCCATCAGGTCTTCTGCCAGCCGCTTTGCACGCGTCCTTGATCCGGAAAGTAAGATCACACGGTATCCGTTTTTCTTATAGCGGGTGAGGTCTTTGACCAGAAGATCAAAACTGTTATTGTACGGGTTGACGGTCTTTGAATCGATGACAAATTTTTCTTTGATATCCACATGGCTGTTTTTTAAGTCCAGCGCCACCAGGGAAATGCATGCCATCTTTTCCATTTTTGCCAGTATTTCTTTGCAGGAAAAAAGCTCCCGCATCTGTCCCGGCAGAATATATCCCTTTTCAAGACGCTGCTTCATGCTCTCAGAAAATTCTGTTTCCGTCACCATACCGCGCTCGATGGAACGTGCCAGTTCATCCACAAAAATAACGGTGTTCTCCCTGTTAAAATAATCAAGCAAGGACACCCGCTCCTCACAGAAATAGGACAGATATGCGTCAAGTCCCGCGCTGATGCCCAGTTCTCCCGCTTCCTCTGCGATCTGTGCTGCAGCACTTTTGGTGCGGTGCGCCTCCTCCGTCTTCATTTCTTTCCGGAGTTTTGCGGATACCTTGTCTGCTTCTTTTAAAATTCTTTTGATTCCCTCCTGCCGCTCCTCTGCCGTCAGAACAAGCTCGCAGGCAGGATAGATCGAAATCTCCTCCAAATTTTCAATCGAGCGCTGGCTTTCCGCATCAAAAGAACGGATGGAATCAACCTCATCCCCCCAGAATTCGATTCGAAACGGATTGTCTTCCGTCAGTGGAAAGATATCTAAAATTCCACCGCGCACGGAAAATTCTCCCATCGTTTCCGCCTGATAGTTCTTCTCATAACCAAGTTCCACCAGATGTTTTGTGAGTTCTTCCAGATTTAATATATCTCCGACGGAAACCTTTTTGACTTCCTGGATAAATTTTTCCGGCATTGGCATTGGATTCATTAGACCGTCAAACGTAGTTATTATGGTGCAGGATGACTCCTCCGCGAGCATTTTTAATGCATTGATACGCTCCGCGGTAAGCACATTTCCACGGATATCCGACTGGTAAAACAGGATATCTTTTGCAGGATAATATGCTGCCTTCGGATCAAAGAAACGATATTCTTCATAGATTTCTTTTGCTCTCTGCTCCTGAAACGTAACAATGATTCTGTTTCCAGAACCATTGTTTACACTATACATGATATGTGGTTTTGCCGCGTCAATACATCCTGAGATCTGTGCAATACCACGCAGATCATGCACCCCCGCACTTAAGGTTTCAAATTCTTTGAGCTCTTTCAAAGGTTCAGTAAAAGTTTTCATGATACTCCTTTTCACTCTTCCTTCTTTTTCACATTATAACGGTTCATCGCTGCATCCGTCTCACCGGTGATCATCATTTCTGCTGCCTCCACGGCATGCCCGATTGCCTTCTCTACTTCCGCGCGGTCTGCTGTATCAAAATGTCCCAGTACATGATCTGCAAGATCCCATCCCGCCGGTTTTTCCCCGACACCGACTTTAATGCGCAAAAAATTCTGCGTCCCGGTCATCGCAATGATATTTTTGATTCCATTGTGCCCACCCGCACTTCCTTTTTTGCGGATGCGCAGATTTCCCGGCGCAAGGCTGATGTCATCATAGATCACGATCATCTCCTCTTCCGGATCCATCTTGTAATAATTGACCAGCTCCGCCACGCTCTCCCCGCTCAAGTTCATATAGGTCTGCGGTTTCGCCAGCACAACTTTCACCCCGTTTATGACACCTTTTCCACAGAGTGCCTTATGTTTTTTTTCACTGATACTGATATTATATTTCTCTGCAAGCGCATCCATGACATCAAATCCGATATTATGTCTGGTATGCTCATACTGTTTCCCCGGATTTCCGAGCCCTACGATCAAAAACATGTATTTCTCCATTTCTGTATCTTTTATCCACAGTGACCGGAATAAATCTTTCCATCCCATTTATTTTGCCTGATTCCGTCTGCGAATGATCTCTGCTGCAGATTTCAACTGCTCCTGGTCATTCACACCCATGATATCCTCCGGATCACTTAATGCAAATGCATCCACTTTCAGTCCTTTATCCTTTATAATTGTCAGCGTATCCGGCAGATAGTATTCGCCCTGTGCATTATTCGGCTGGATTTTTTCAAGTGCCTCTTTTAATTCCCTTGTATCAAAAATATACATACCGGAATTAATCTCATGCGATGCTCTCTCTTCCTCACTCGCATCTTTATGCTCTACACTTTTCACAAAATTACCGTCCGCATCACGGATGATTCTTCCATATCCTGTCGGATCTTCCACCATGGCAGATAATACAGTAACCGTATTCTTATTCTCTGTGTGATATTCTCTTAAACGCTTTAAGGTTTCTGCCGTGATTAAAGGCGTATCCCCAAACAGAATCATCGTCTGTCCCTCATCCCCTAAGAAATCTTTTGCACAACGCACCGCATGACCGGTTCCAAGCTGCTCCTCCTGTAATACAAAGTTTACTTCCTGATGCAGGATCGTCTCCCGTACCACCTCATATTTGTATCCGACAACCAGACAGATGTCCTCTGCACCTGCTCCGATCGCAGCTTCGATCGCATAGTCCACCAGACATTTTCCTTCGATTGTATGTACCACTTTCGGCAAATCTGATTTCATACGTGTTCCTTTACCTGCTGCAAGTATTACCGCTTTTAACTGTTCCATATGTATCCTCCTGCATCTTCGTGCTTTTTTTCTGATATTGTTCACCATACCATACTGTTTTTCTCATTGCAGTCTATGTTTTATTTTACAGGACTTTCCTGATTTTACAAGTATTTTTCACACCGTCATTATAATAAGCTGCCGCCAAATGATGGTTTGTGGGTGACATGAGTTTCCTCGTGTAGGGTGGTTCTGGGGATTTTAGATTGGCAAATTGCATCAAGCCGGGACTGTTTTGTTCCGTTGTCCGAAAATAAGAAAGTCTAAGTATGCCTGATTTAGTTTTATGCCGGAGTGACGTGTGCGTCTTAAATGTGCCATCCGGGCACATTAAGACTTGTGCTGCCGTCCGTGGCAGCACAACACTGTATTGTGAACAGGCATACAAAGACTTTCTAATTTTCTCCCAAAGTCACAAAACGGATCCCGGCTTGATGCGATTTGCCAGCCACTAAGTTGTGAACCACCCTTCTCCGGGGAACTCATTTTACAACTTTGGCGGGTGTAAATTTTTAGTGTTTTATGTCTGAATCTGAAAAAAAAATATTTCCAAATAACTATGTTTAATAGATTATTATTGGTTTGATAATACTGGAAAAACCTCAATGTATCCCGTTATGCCTATGTTTATTGCCATACACATTTGAAAAAATTATTCTGTGTTATTTTGTCTGGCATTTTACGAAATAATTCATGTAATACAATGTAGCATATAAAAATTCTGGGAAGCCATTAGGTTGAATATTAATGATACAGCACATTAGCATTTTAAGCATATTTTCATTCAAGCGAATATCAAAAATTCGCGCCTACGCCCCCAGTTTTGAGATGAACCGCCCACCCAAATGGTGTTCATAACCTGACGGCTGGCATCTTGCGCAAAGCCGAAGCTAATTTTGTGACTTTGGGAGAAAATTAGAAAATCTTAGTGTGTCTATAGGTACACAGTGATGTTCTGCCACGGATGGCAGAACAAGGCAGCATCGAGTCATGGATGACTCGTTGTTGCCGGTCACGTCACTCCGAGAAAATCTAACCCAGACACACTTAGACTTTTCTTATTTTCGTACAACGGAACCAAAATTAACTCCGGCTTTGCGTAAGATTCCACTCACAAGCCTGCGACACACCATTTGGACGGGCGACGCATGTCCCCAACAAACCATCATTTGGCGAATCAACTGTTTAACACACACCAAAAAGCGGCTGTAACAACAATCCCCTGTTACAGCCGCTCATTCTTTTTATTCTGCCGACACAACAATCTTCCTCAAAGACCTGCTGCCAAAAGCTCCTTACTCTTCAGCAGCTAATGTCTCCTCGTACTTTTCCAAGATCAGTTTCTGGATCCGCTCTCTCGTTCCGGAGTTGATCGGATGTGCAATATCACGGTATTCTCCATCCGCTGCCTTCCGGCTTGGCATTGCAATAAAAAGACCTTTTTCCCCTTCAATGATCTTAATATCATGTACCACGAACTCTTCATCGATCGTGATTGAAACTACCGCTTTCATCTTGCCTTCTTTTTCTACTCTTCTGATCCTCACGTCCGTTATCTGCATGTCTTATGTCCCCCTTTAAGTTGTTTTACCCTTGTCCTAAAAATGCATTTCTATAACACGTAGCGCTCATTATTCTCAGAAACAATCTTGATACCATTGTCCCCACAGTAATATGTATTGGCTTTCAATGTGTCCCTGCTCTCCACGATACAGTTCTCAATGTGTGTGTTATCTCCGATATATACATCATTTAAAATAATGGAGTTTTTGATCACACAGTTCTTTCCAACAAATACTTTTTTGAACAGGATCGAATTTTCCACTTTGCTGTTCACGATACAGCCGCTTGCGATCAGACTGTTGCGCACGTCGGATCCTGCATTGTACTTTGCAGGCGGAAGATCATCAACCTTAGAGTAGATCTTTGGCTCATCATGGAAAAAGTATCTGCGCACTTCCGGTTTCAGGAAATCCATATTGGTCTGGTAATAAGACTCAACGGTCGCGATATTGCTCCAGTATTCTTTCATCTTGTAACCGTAGATACGTTTCATATTTTTATAACGGATCAGAATATCCGTAACGAAATCCCAGCGTCCTTCCTCTGCACTGCGCTCTAACATCTCAATGAGCTGTCTTCTGCGCACGATATAAATACCGGTAGAGATCGTATTCGACTGGGATACCATCGGTTTCTCCTCGAATTCCACGATCCTGGAATCCTCGTTCATGCGTACCACACCAAAGCGGCTTACATCCACATCCGGTGCCATATCTTTGCACACTACCGTGATATCTGCTTTCTTTTCGATGTGATATTCCAGTACTTTATTGTAATCAATCTTATAAACACAGTCACCGCTCGTAATGATGACATACGGTTCGTGGCGTTTCTTTAAGAAACTGATATTCTGATACATGGCATCTGCAGTTCCACGATACCACCAGCTGTTGTCCACCGTAACTGTCGGGTTAAATACGAACAGACCGCCCTGTTTTCTTCCGAAATCCCACCATTTTGAGGAACTCAGATGCTCATTTAAGGATCTGGCGCTGTACTGTGTCAGTACTGCAACTGTCTGTATATGCGAATTGCTCATATTGCTGAGTGCAAAATCAATGCTTCGATAGCTGCCCCCAACAGGCATTGCTGCAATCGCTCTCTTATTGGATAGTTCCTGCATACGGCTGTTATTACCGCCAGCTAAAATAATACCTATTGCCTTCATTCTGAGTCACCTGCCTTAATAATTACTTCACCGCTTTCAAGAATTCCATCCGGATAATCTTCTTTTTCCGTAACTCCGGAAATCGCCGTGTTCTTTCCTATCTGAACGCCATCCGGCACCACGGAATCTTCACCTATTGTTACAAGACCAAAAGAATATATGCTTGCATTCAGCTTGTTCGGTGCTTCCTCACCGACTCCAAGCACCACATTGTTTCCAATCTGGCAGTTTTCTGCAACGATTGACTTATCTATCGTGACACCTTCACCAATCTGTGTCCCTTTCATAATTATCGAGTTTCTTACTACGCTTCCCTTACCGATCGTAACACCTGCACCGATGACAGAACTATGTACTTCTCCATAGATCTCGGATCCCTCACCAATGATACTCTTCTCAACCACAGAATCTTCTGACAGATACTGCGGCTCAATGATATCGCTCTTTGTGTAGATCTTCCAGTATTCCTCATAGAGATTGAACTCCGGGATCAGATCGATGAGCTCCATATTTGCTTCCCAGTAGGATCCTAACGTTCCGACATCTTTCCAGTAACCGTTAAATTCATAGGCGAAAAGACGTTTTCCTCTCTCATGACAATACGGAATTATATGCTTGCCGAAATCACAGCCACTCTGGTCTTTCATGGCATGTAATGCTTCTTTTAAAACATTCCAGCTGAAAATATAGATTCCCATGGATGCAAGATTGCTTCTCGGCTCTGCCGGTTTCTCCTCGAAATCCTGGATTTTTTTATTTTCATCTGCAATCACGATTCCAAACCTGCTTGCTTCCTCAATTGGTACCGGCATTGTTGCAATCGTCACATCTGCATGATTTTCTTTATGGAAATCGAGCATCACTTCATAATCCATCTTATAAATATGGTCGCCTGATAAGATCAGGACATATTCCGGATTATAGCTCTCCATATAATTCATATTCTGGTAGATTGCATTTGCTGTTCCACTGTACCACTCACTATTATTGCTCTTCTCATAAGGTGGAAGAACCGTTACACCGCCATTGTTACGGTCAAGATCCCACGGAATACCAATTCCGATATGGGTATTTAAACGTAACGGCTGATACTGTGTCAGAACACCAACAGTATCAATTCCTGAATTAATACAGTTGCTGAGTGGAAAATCGATAATGCGGTACTTCCCTCCAAACGCAACTGCCGGTTTGGCAACCTTTGCTGTAAGCACTCCAAGACGGCTGCCCTGTCCTCCAGCCAATAGCATAGCTATCATTTCTTTTCGAATCACGTCAATCACCTCTCGTCACTTTCTAGTCAATCTATTCCTTTTGGTATTTTTAATTATACCACACTTCAAATCCCATGTACATCATTTTCCACAATATTTTTTACTGATTTTACATATTTTTGACACATTGCACAAATTGATAAAATTTTATCTACAATTCGTTTTTTCTGTCGAAAAGATTTTTCCCCAAAAGAATTTGCAAATTAATTTCATACGGGTATAATGAAACAAACAGAATAATTCATAAAACAGGCAGGTATCAATAAATGTATAAAATCAATTTCAACCAGCCGCTGCACATCCATTTCATCGGAATCGGCGGCATCAGCATGAGTGGTCTTGCTGAGATACTTTTAGAAGAACATTTTGCCATCTCAGGATCCGACGCAAAAGAATCCGAACTGACCAGACATTTAGAGCACATGGGTGCCCGTATTTTTTACGGTCAGAAGGCTGAAAATCTTACCGACGGCATTGATCTTATCGTCTACACCGCTGCCATCCGGGAAGACAATCCGGAATACGCGGCCGCAAAGGAGCGCAGCATCCCAATGTTAAGCCGCGCAGAACTGCTTGGTCAGATTATGGACAATTACAACAATTCCATCGCCGTTGCCGGTACCCACGGAAAGACGACGACCACATCCATGATCAGCCAGATTCTTCTCGCAGCAAAGGCTGATCCTACCATTTCCGTCGGCGGAATCTTAAAAGCCATTGAAGGAAATATAAAAGTAGGCAAGTCCGATATTTTTGTATCCGAAGCGTGTGAATATACCAACAGTTTTCTCCATTTTTATCCACGATACAGTGTTATTTTAAACGTGGAAGCGGAACACCTTGACTTCTTTAAAGATATTCAGGACATCCGCAATTCATTCCGAAAATTTGCAGAAAATACAAAAAAAGACGGTGCGATCATTATAAACGGAGAGATTGAAAACTACACAGAGCTCACCAGCGGCTTAGATCCGCAGGTAATCACTTTCGGACTGAATGACTCCTGTGACTATTATCCTTCTGATATTACCTTTGACAAAACAGCATGCGCTTCCTTTACGGCAATGCATCACGGTACCCCGGTCATGGATGTAAAACTTCACGTTCCGGGCATGCACAACGTATCAAATGCACTTGCAGCAATCGCACTCTCGCTTGATCTTGGCATTTCAACGGATGCGATTCTTGCCGGATTATCCGCTTTCGGAGGTGCAGACCGCCGTTTCCAGTACAAAGGATGTGTGGACGGGGTTACTATCATTGATGATTACGCACATCATCCGACAGAGATCCGTGCAACATTAACCGCAGCCAAAAATTATCCACACAAGCGCCTGGTCTTGGCTTTCCAGCCACACACCTATTCCAGGACAAAAGCATTTTTAGATGATTTTGCAGATGTACTGTCCATGGCAGACGTGGTCGTTCTTGCTGATATCTATGCTGCCCGTGAGAAAAATACTTACGGCATCAGTTCAAGGGATATCCTTGCAAAACTAAAGGAAAAAGGAACAGAATGCTATTATTTTCCTTCCTTTGAAGAGATCGAGAAATTTTTACTGAAAAATTGTATAAACGGTGATCTGTTGATAACTATGGGGGCCGGAGATATCGTAAACGTGGGTGAACATCTTCTTGGTCGATAAGTTATCCACATTATCCACATTCGATTGGGGAAAACTTCAACCATCGAATGTGGATTTTTTTTGTTAACATAACACATATCCATTTTCGGATTCCGTTTTCTTTTATGTCCCTTATTTTCTGTATTCCGGCACATTTGCCATAACTTCCGTTTTTATGAATCCACTTTTTTATCCACATTATCCACATTCCCCGCAACCCTTGATTTTACAGCGTTTGTATTCAAAAATGTTCTTCTCTTTTTTCTTTTCCTATGCTATAATTTGTGGCGCAGCAAATATTTATACTTATACTTTTAGAATATTATCGAAAGAGGGTTTCCTTCATGGCTAAAATACTAATCCACAGTGACAGTGCATCTTCTGCCACGAGTGTATCGAATATTTTTATTGATGAATATATGTCTGACGCAAACGGGGAATTTGTAAAGATCTACCTGTACCTGCTGCGTCTGATGAATGCCCCGGATTCCGCTTTTTCGATTTCTTCGATTGCAGATAAATTTGAACACACGGAAAAGGATGTCAAACGCGCCCTAAGTTACTGGGAACGTATGCATCTTTTACGGTTAGAATATGATACTGAGCACAACCTGACCGGTATCTGCCTGATTGATTCTGCATCCAGGGATAAAACCGGCACAGGCGATGATTTTCCGGAAAATGAAACGGCTGCGGAAACACCTGAAGCAGACAGTGTCTCCTCTTTAGAAGACACATATCATTCCCCGGATGACGGCATTTCTTCGGTAAATACAGAATCCTTCCCGCCAAAAAGGGATTACACCCGCGATGAATTAAAACAGTTTCAGGAAAATGACCAGATTGCGGAACTTCTTTTTGTCGCGGAACGTTATCTTGGACGCCCTCTCAGCCAGACGGATATGAATACTTTTATTTATTTATATGATGAGCTTTCATTTTCATCGGATCTGATCGCATATCTGGTGGAATATTGTGTCAGCAAAAACCACACCGCTATCCGCTACATCGAAGCCACGGCGCTAAAATGGGCAGAAAGCGGCATCCGGACGGTAACCGCTGCCAAACAGGAGGCAAAGATCCACAGTCCGGCCTACTATGCGGTGATGCGCTCCTTTGGCATTACAGGAAGAAATCTGGTTCCATCCGAGACAGACTATATTGAAAAATGGCGTTCCGAATATGGTTTTTCGATCGATATCATCTGTGCGGCATGTCAGCAGACCATCCAGAGCATCCACCAGCCGAGTTTTCCTTACACTGACAAAATGCTCTCGAACTGGCGTAAATTAAACGTACATACCATGGAAGATGTAAAACGTTTAAATCTTGAACATAAAGAACGCACCAAAGCATCGGCACAGGAGGCTGCCGGTCCGAAAAACAAGTTTACAAGCATCGGGCAGCGCTCCTATGAATATGATGAGCTTGAAAAAATGTTACTGACAACCAATTCAAAACATTGATACCATAGAGTAGTGTGAAAACATTGTCTTCATACTAAAACAGGAAAAAATGGAGATTAGGATAAGAACATGCCTCTGACAAATTCACAATACGATGAGATTATACGGGCATATGATGCCCGACAGTTAAAAAATGAACATGACAGGGAAGAACGGACCCGTTATGCCTACATCAAGATCCCACGTCTCCGTGAGATCGATGATGCCATTGCGACCTGCTCCGTTGCACAGGCAAAAAAGCTCTTAGACGGTGATACCATGGCTCTTAATACCCTGAAAGAACAGATTGCCTCCTACCGCAGTGAAAAAAAGGATCTTCTGAAAAAAGCAGGGTTTTCTGCTGATTATCTGGAGACTTCTTACAAATGCCCGGATTGTAAGGACACCGGTTTTATCGACGGGAAACGCTGCCACTGTTTTACACAGGCTGCGATCGATTTAGTCTATACCCAGTCGAATTTAAAAAGCATCCTGCTCCGTGAGAATTTTTCCACATTTTCTTTTGACTATTATTCTGATAAAGACATAAATCCTGCAACCGGGTTATCATCTTTGGCAACAGCAAAAGATGCCGTTGCGAAATGTCATGATTTTATTGATCACTTTGATGATACATTTTCCAATCTGTACTTTTACGGAGATACCGGCATCGGCAAAACGTTTCTGTCAAACTGTGTTGCAAAAGAGCTGATGGATCACGGTCATTCTGTAATTTACTTTACGGCGTTCCAATTATTTGATATATTAAGCAAGGGTGTATTTGCAAAAGATGAGGAAGCGATTGCCGCAAATGAAAATATTTTTACCTGCGATCTTCTGATCATCGATGATCTCGGCACAGAGCTTACAAATTCTTTTACGACTTCCCAGTTGTTTTTGTGCTTAAACGAAAGGATCCTGCACCGGAAATCAACCATCATTTCCACAAACCTCGGATTGTCCCAGCTTACCGATCTGTATTCGGAGCGAATCTTATCAAGAATTATGGACAATTATGTTCTGATCAAATTATTCGGGGAAGATATCCGGATGCAGAAACGAAGACGCTGATGTTCTATAAACACAAAATACATTTTCTGCCTTCAATTAGAGCAATCTATTGAAATACATGTAAACAAATTTTTATGGAGGAACCATTCAATGCCAAACGATGAAAGAAACCTGGAAACCTTACCTGATGGAGCACTCGGTCTGATCCCGCTTGAGAGCTGCAAAGAGCTTGGTCTGAAAGTAGACAAGTACCTGGTCGGCTGGAGAGAAAAAAGACAGCATCAGCATGCATCTGATCTTGCCTTTAAAGATTACCGCCGCGATTCTTACATCATCTCTACTGCTGTTCCGCGTTTTGGAACCGGCGAAGCAAAAGGTGTGATCAAAGAGTCTGTCCGTGGATACGATCTGTACCTGATGGTCGATGTGACAAATTACAGTCTTACCTACTCCGTATGCGGCCATGAGAACCACATGTCACCGGATGACCACTATGCAGATTTAAAACGTATTATCGCAGCCGTTGGCGGTAAAGCAAGACGTATCACCGTCATCATTCCTTTCTTATATGAAAGCCGTCAGCACAAACGTACTTCCCGCGAATCTTTAGATTGTGCTTTAGCATTACAGGAACTGACTGCAATGGGTGTAGATAACATCATCACATTTGATGCACATGACCCGCGTGTACAGAATGCGATCCCGTTAAAAGGCTTCGAGACCGTACAGCCTGCTTACCAGTTCGTAAAAGGTATCTTACGCGAAGTAACCGACTTAAAGATCGATTCCGATCATATGATGGTAATCAGCCCGGATGAAGGTGGTACCAACCGTGCTGTATATCTTGCAAGCGTTCTCGGATTAGATGTCGGTATGTTCTATAAGAGACGTGATTACAGCCGTATCGTAGACGGACGCAACCCGATCGTTGCGCATGAGTTTTTAGGTTCCTCCGTAGAGGGAAAAGATGTTATTATCATCGATGATATGATTTCTTCCGGTGAAAGTATGATCGATGTTGCAACAGAGTTAAAGAAACGTAAAGCAAACCGTATCTTCGTCGTTGCAACTTTCGGACTCTTCACAAACGGTTTAGAGAAATTTGATCAGGCAGTTGCAGATGGAACGATCTACAAAGTCGTTACCACAAACCTTACCTATCAGACACCGGAACTCTTATCCAAACCATATTACATCAGCTGTGATATGAGCAAATACATCGCTTATATCATTGATACCTTAAACCATGATTCTTCCATCAGCGATCTGTTAAACCCGTATGACAGAATCGAACGTCTGGTATCTAAATACAAGGCAGAGCAGAAATAATTCATTCTGAAATATCAAAAAAGCCGGTACTTTTTCGTGCCGGCTTTTCTTATACAATGGAATGCATGCCTATAAACATTCTGGCATCAAAAAAAGAAACCATCATACACTTTTGTATAACGGTTTCTTCTTATCTCATTTCTATGTAATTCCGTCTGGCAAACGCTCCTAAAACAGATCAACTCTTCCTGCAAACTTCTGGTTGATCACATAGTACGCTGCAAATTCTTCCGGTTTTAAATATACCTGAAGGCTCTTGATGGATGATGCTCTGTGACCATCTGCAACAAACTCATTTTTTGCTTTCTCAATCACATCTGCAACAATCGCTTCATTCCCCTGATACTGGATAAATACTTCCGGTTTTAATTCTTCTTTTGCTGCCTTTGCTGCTTTCTTTGCTGCTCTTGACGGTTTCTTTTCTCTTGCCGGTTTTGCTGTTTCTTTTGTCTCAGCTGCTGTATCTTTGACTGTCTCAGTCTTTGCTGCTGCTTTTTCTTCTACAGCTTCTTTGACTGCTGCTGTCTTTTCTGTTACTGCTGCTTTTACTTCAGATGCAGACTCTTTAACTGCTGTCTTCACATCCTGTGCTGCATTTTTTGCTGCCTGTAAAACATCACTGGCCTTCTCATTTGTCTTAGGCTCTGCTTCCTTTACCTGATTTGTCTTTTCTGCTTTGATTGCATTATTTTTTGCTACAGTTCCTTTTGCCATAATGAATTCCCTCCTCAACAAAACTTACTCACAAACTAAAAACTTCTCCATTGCGTCTAATGCTTCTTCTTCATCGCTTCCTTCAGCGACAATATTCACTGTCATACCCTTTGAAGGATTAAATGCCATGATTCCCATGATACTCTTTGCATTGATCCTGCGGTTATTGCTCTCAAGGATAATCTCACTGTCATAGCGGCAAGCCACCTGAACCAGTTCTGCAATTGGATTATCATGTTCTTTTGAAACATTCGAAACCACTACTTCTTTTCTGCTCATATTCATCCTCTTCCTCTTTTCAAGTACTTCTCAAAATATAACCCATTCGACTTTAATTTGCAATACGTCTCACTTAAATCTGTTAAAGTTCAACGAACTATTCTATGGAAGCACTGTTTTTTTATGCAGTTTTCTCTTTTTTTTCATGTATTTATATTGGAAATGTATCTGTAAAACCTGCCTTTTTCTGCATTTGCTTTATTTCAGATATGTGAAGAAAACATTTCCTGCTCCTTTAAACACTTCTTCTGCTTCCGTTATACTCTGTTTAAAATTGTTTCCGGATGAAGGATCAAAAATAATGACATTATTGGCATCATATCCTACCACCAGAACCGCTTCATTGCTTCCCGTCATTGCAAATACCGGATTACCGCAGCTTACATAGTAAAGGACTTCTTCCACACTGCACCCGGTCAGATCTAAAATTCTTGCATCTTTCATTGTATTGCTCAAAATATTCTTCGGTGTCTCACCGCCTGCAATCAATGCACTGACACTGATATTAATTCCTTCTTTCTCAAGCATTGCATTGATACACTGAGCAATGCTGCCGGAAGAAGCATCTTCCGCGCCGACTGCGATGTCAGAGAGTGCCGGTTTGATTGCATCTCTGGAACGTTTCCAGATATACTCCTGATCCTCGCCTACTACGACTCCCATCTTTTCATTTGCCTTTGTGATCGCACCTGCCACCTGATCTGTGGTATAAACCACATCACCTTTTACATAAACATAATATTTTCCGTTACCACCCTTATCTTCAAGTGTGAGCGTGCGATCCTGCTCTAATATGGTTTCTCTCGGAGTCAGCAGTCTTGGAGCCTTTTCCCCCACATTTTCCGGCAAGTATATTTCAAACCGGGTCTCTTTACTGTCAGAACTGCTGCTTACAATGGAAACTATTTTATTTCCATCTCCCTCCCGGTTCATGATCATATCCTGATCTGCGTCCACATATGCCGTACCATTATACTGAATACGGTTTAAGTACATAGTGTAATCTTCAATATCAACCCCGGAAACATAATATCCATTTTTTTCGTATGTCTTTAAAACGGACGGCGTATCGGATGACACATCTAAAATTTTAATCTGATACATCGGGAAGATTACATTTCCCGCAGCCTCCGTTGATACATCTGCCGCATTCGCTACGCCATATACAAAATCGTCTCCCATAAATCCAAGCGGTTTTACATACTTTCCACTGCCTTCTGTTATGGTAAATGTTTTTTCACTGGAAAAGTTGATGAGCGAAATCGTATCACTCTGTCCGTTCTGGCTGTCTTTCGTCCATGCAAAATAACGGTCGGATTCTGAAACCGCATATATTTCTTTATCCAGTCCCTTGATCAGCTCTTTCATTTCCAATGTACTAAGATCGATTCCATACACACTGCCATCGACCATCAGATATAATTCTCCGCCCTCAGTCACATACATCATCTGACCAAGTTCGGATTTCATGACCTCGTATGCCTTATCCGAAGATATGAATGCAAGCTCCTCATTTGTGTTTGAAAGACTGTCATAATGATTGACCTCAATTCCCACTTCCCCCTCATGGTTTCCGCGGTTCATATAGCCATATACGATATAATCAAGGCTTCCCGCCTCATCGATCCTGACAATTTTGATATCATGTTCCCCGTAATTTTCACGGTTGTCAATTCCTTCATATCCACGGAAACTGAACACTTTTGCGAGTGTATTCTCCGTCTCATTGTAACTCCAGAGTTCGCCCTCCTGTACAAAAGCGACCGTGGTTCCGGTCTCATTCGCCTGATACTCCACATTTCCGGAGCGTATCCCAAGCTCAATATAATTGTCAAAAAAGCTTGCATTTTCCCCGCGGAAAATCTGATTCATCCGGCGTTCAAAATTGAGCAGATACATCCGGCTGCTTGTATAGCGCACTCTGTAATATTCTTCTACATTATAATATTCACTCTCGCCACCCTCACCGATACTCGTCACAACATAATCCAGCACGATCACATTATAGGTATCCGTAATTTCTTTTATGGATGGCACCGGCGTCGTTAACTGCTCTCCGTTAAAATCTGCCCATGCAAGCTGTTTTAATGAAGAATTTAATGAAACGAACTGTAATGTTGTGTTATCGCCGGTTGTTTTTTCCATATACGTTGACAGTGTTCCCGATGTCTCACTGTTGAACGTGGTATTATGAAACTCTTTTACAAATTTCAGGGATTCGTCTACATGCGCATTTGGCATTTCCACAATCCTTGTATAATAATAAATGACATCATTTCCGCTCTCTAAATTAATAAGAAGTAAATACTCTTCCCCCTCCTGAAGCAGATTCTGGATTTCAAGTTCTGCTTTGATCGTACCTTTTTTCTCATCATAGGAATTGACATCTGCATTGGCGATCAGTCTCTCCCCATCAAGGCTTCGTATTTCATAAGAGATCGCATCCACGCTTGTCTCGTATGTCTGGATCGTAACCGGAAGTTTTCTGTCTTTTCCAATCGGTGTGATCGTATCACGCATACTCGCAGCATTCATCTTTGTATGATATCCATATAATTCATTGACTTCCTGTTCACTGCTCTCTAATGTGATGACCGGTAATGTGGCATTTTTCATTTCTGTTGTCAGATCTTCATTGACATGATTTGTCATCATACTAAATACTCCGACTGCCACAAAAAAAATGACGGTCAGTACGACTGCCTTAATTGCACCTTTCTGCACGATATTGTCTCCTTACTCTATGTGAATGAAATATCATTTTCCCTGTTAAAACCGCCATCTTTGTAATTTCTTCTGAAACCCGAAAAAAAGCGACAGATATATTGTATGCATTTTTTTTCAAATCCGCAATGCCTATCACTGATTCTTTTTGAAATTTTAAGAAAGAGAATTAAAAAACGGGCAGTGTACCTATGACCTGCCCATTTTCTGTAACATTTGTTTTACCACCAGCGTCTGCATCTTCTGTGCCTGCAGCGCCGTCTGTACATCTCATTATTTAATAATACCCCGATCAGGCTCCGCATATCATCACGTCCTCCAGGGGGCGGTGGAGGCGGCATTCCAGGTCCCGGTGGAGGCGGGGGCGGCATCCCGGGTCCCGGCGGTGGATTCATTCCGCCCCAGTACTGTTCTGCCTCAACATTCTTTTCTTCCCCTGCCACATTGCGGTAGATCCGCTCTGCCACCTGTTCTAACATCAGGCGGTCCGGATACTCGTCAAACATCAGGCTCCCCTCATACTCCATCTTGTCGCACTCATCTTCCACATAAGAAAGGATTGTCTTCACCTCTTTCGGATAAAGCTCCTTCATGCGTTCCATATCTTTTTCATATTCCATTTCCGTCAGATACAGATTCTGCATCGGATAGCTCATATAAAAAGGCATTTTCGGCACATCCATCTGCATACGGAAAAACTGTTCCTGATTATAGTCCACACATTGCTCCTGTCGCTAACATCTCTATATCATATGCGTGAGGAATACTTTTGTGCGGGTTCCATTATGCGTTAGAATTATTCAAACAAAATATTTTTGTATTTCGTATAACCTTCTTTTTTCATCTGCACGGATGCCTCTTTTTTGTCCCCTTCATGCGTAAACTCATACACATTATAAGCACCGTCACGGTAGGCAAAATCCGCTCCGTTATCCTGATAATGCAGATAAGTTCCATTGCCCGGATACACGCGCATTTTCAAGGTATCATACGGCTTTTCACCGACGTACTGTGCCAGTTCATAAGTTGGGATCATGCCTCCCTCTTTTACGAACATCGGACAGGTATCAAGCGGTGCGTCTACCATATAATACTGTCTGCCCTGATATGGTTTCTTTGTCTCATAATCATACCAGACACCTTCCGGAAGATATACGATCTTTTTCGTCTCTCCCTGCTCTAAAACAGGTGCAGCTAAAAGATTTTCTCCGACTAAAAATTCACCGTTTAAGTTCCAGACTTCCGGATCATTCTCATAATGTAAAACCAGAGGACGCATAATCGGCAGTCCGGTCAGTTCACATTCGCGGAACAGATCATACAGGTATGGAAGTAACTGATATCTTAATTCCACAAATTTGCGGTAGATGCGGATCGTCTCCTCATCAAACTGCCATGGCTCCTGGAATGTACTTCCCATGGAAGAATGGTTACGGAACAGTGGGGAAAATGCACCAACCTGAACCCAGCGGCACATTAATTCCGGTGTACAGTCTGCACCAAATCCGCCGACATCCGTTCCCGCAAATGCGATTCCGCTCATACCGAGATTGCAGAGCTGTGGAACCGCCATTCTAAGATGTGCCCAGAGGCTCTGGTTATCTCCGGTCCATACGGTAGAGTATTTCTGTGTTCCTGCATAACATGCTCTTGTGATCACGAACGGTCTTCTTCCATCGGCTTCCTTTAATCCTTCATAAGTTGCCTTTGACATCAGATGTCCATAAACATTATGCATTGCCGCATGATCTGTCTTTTGATCCTCGTCCGTAAAAACGACATCCTGTGGAAGTTCTCCACGGAAACTTGCAGGCTCATTCATATCATTCCATGTTCCTCGCACACCAAGATCCACTAAGAATTTCTGATTTTCTGCCCACCATTTTCTTACATCCGGCTTTCCAAAATCAGGATATACCGCTTCGCCCGGCCATACTTCATTGACGTATACTTCCCCTTCCGGTGTTTTTGCAAAATAATCATTCGCGATTCCCTCATCATACTTTGCATATCCCGGATCTAATTTCACACCCGGATCAATGATGCAGACAACCTTAAAACCATCCTCTGCGATCTCTTTTATGATTGCACCCGGTGCTCCAAAACCCTTTTCATTCCAGGTAAATACGCGGTACCCATCCATATAATCGATATCAAAATGGATCGTATCACATGGAATCTGCAGTTCTCTGTATTTGTGTGCCACACGTCTGATATCATCAGCTGACATATAGCCCCATCTTGACTGATGATGCCCTAATGTCCAAAGCTGCGGCAGAGGGGTTCTTCCGGTCAGATAAGTATAGCCTTCCACAATATCCGTCATTTTTTCCCCGGAAATAAAATAATAATCGAGATTTCCGTTCTCTGCACTGTAATAATAGCAGGCGCTGTTCTCTTTTCCCAGATTGACATGTGATCTGTAAGTGTTGTCAAAGAACATTCCAAATACACCCGCATCTTTTAATGTGATCAAAAACGGAATGGATTTATACAATGCCTTAAAATCGTCCGTGTGTGCCTGTGGCAGATCGGAATTCCAGTTTTCATATTCATAATTTCTTTTATTTAAAACGCCTGTTTTATCTCCGAGTCCATAGAACTTTTCATCCCCGCTCATCTGCTTTACGACCATAACAGGATCTTCTTTTTCACCCTCCGCAGATACGACATGTCCCTCAGACTCTAACGTTGCAAGTGCTTCATCGCTTAATTTCTTTTTTTTCTTTCGCTCTCCCCTGAAATCTGCACATAAAAGTGTACCGTCTTTTTTATAAAAATCGATCAAAAAATCATCGTATACTTTGGCTGTCAGCTTATCTGTTTTAATCTGTACTGCTCCGCCTTCCTCAGAGACATCTACGGTAACCGGAAGTCTTTTATCTCCCTCGATTGCTTTTGAACGGTGGTCTTTCGACTGGTACGGAACAAATACATTCATGATCGTGTCCGTGACTGCCGTGACATACGCCGTTCCATGTTCAAATTCAAATTCTACTGTACTTCCATTGGTCTGATAAGAAAGTTTTTTTCCTAACATATGCTTCTCCATTTCTATTTTTACATTTTTGCAATGTCCTGTAATTCCTGTAACAGTTCAAGATCCGACTGCTGCACCTTCATGTTCGTCGTGATCGGTTCCTCACCCGGTTTTGTCACGGTAATCTCAATGATTGTTCCCTCCGTGATGCCGGTGGAAAATACTGCGTTTAGAAATGCAGCAAATTTCGGGTGATTTGCCGTGAATTTATTTTTTGCATTCATGATCTTCATTATTGATGCCGGATTTATCATCGCTTTTCTCCTTTTCCTGTGTGGGGGTGGTTATATTACTTTAGTACGGTTATTATACTATAAGATGGCGGGTTTGTCCCGAAAATTTACGAAATTTATTTTTACAAATTTGGGGGAAAAGGTGTATCGGTGTGTTGTGAATGGCAGATTCCCCGGCACCTTAGGAAAGCACCGGAAATCTGCATACATTCTATTCTACTAAATACTCTCTTCAATTTTGTTTTTGTGCGTTTTCGACGAACTGCATATCTACCAGTTCATCGTACTGATAGGTACCCTGATATACATCGGATGCAATGGATACTTCCATATCATTTTTTACTGCCTCCGGTGTGATGATTCCATCGACACTCCAGAGTCCATCTTTATAGGCACGGTCGATCGCTGCTTCAATGTCTTCGGCCGGTGTGGTTGGAAATTCCTTTCCGGCAGCGCGGACCGCAGTTTTTTTATCCTGTGCAGCAGAAAGCGATTTTAACATTGCATTGACAAAGTGCTGTACTGTCTCCGGGTCATTCCGGATGGTTGACTGTGACACACTGAGTACGGAGTAAGCGTAGTCTCCAAGATCTGTAAACTGGTAAAATGCATCCGTCCATACACCTGATTTCATACCGTCAACAATCTGTGGTTCCGCTGCCCAGGAGATATCTGCCTGACCGCTCTGTACCACGGCAACTGAGGTGGACATATCTGCCGGTTCCACCATCACTACATCCTTATCCGGATCAAGTCCAATTGACAGTAAAAGATAGCGCACACACAGATTCGGGCTGCCGCCAAATCTGCCGGAGTTGATCTTTTTTCCTTTGAAATACTGTGCAAGTTCTTCATCTGTATTTCCTGTGTATTCCTCGCCAACTGCCGCACACAGATACACATTAGCGCGGTTCACACAGTTGCAGACAGCAATCACCGGATCTGGGCAGTTCCCGGATGCATTCGGAATTGCATTTGAATCCACTCCACCGATTACTCCCCACGCATCCCCGCTCATCACCGACGTCACATGCGAGCCGCCCGTAGCCTGGATCACCTCCACATCAAGGCCTTCCTCCGCAAAAAATCCCTCCTGCTGCCCGATATAAAGTGGAAGATACCCGATCGAATGTAACGGCTCCGCAATCACGATTTTTTTGAGTTCCACACTCTCCTGCTGCGTTTTTCTTCCACTGCATGCTGTCGCAAATAAACTTGCTGCAAATACAACGTAAGCCAAACAACTGAACAATTTTCTCTTTAACATTTTCCTTTTAAACATTTCGACCCATTTTCACTTTTTAATATAATATGGACTCAGGTGCCCAAAGGTGTATCACAACATAGCGGCTGGTGTCCTCCTCACGCCTTACGATAAATCGCCAGATGTTCCGTCATCCATTTTTCCAGTTCCACCACCGCAAAATACATCACCATCGCAAGCAGCGACAGAACGATCACACCAACCCACACTAACGTGGTATCCAGAATAGTTCCCGCATAAATGACCATTCTGCCAAGTCCGTGCCCCGATGCGATAAATTCGCCGACGATTGCTCCCGCAAGCGCCAGTGAAATATTGATCCGGAGGCTTCCAAGCATCCACGGAAGCACTGCCGGAACCACGACTTTTCCAAACACCTGCCATCTGGCAGCCCCCAGAGAATAAAGTAAGGTTTCCATCGACTCATCCACATTCTCCACCCCGCTGACCGTTGCAAGCGCACAGGATATTACCGTCATTAAAAATGCCAGCATCACTTTAGATGAAAAACCGATTCCAAACAGTACAATTAAAATTGGTGCAAGTGCCAGTTTCGGAATTGCATTAAACATCACAAGATACGGCTCAAAAATCTTTGCAAACGTCTTTGACCACCAGAAGGACAATCCTAAAACTGCGCCGCCCAATGTTCCCGCTAAAAAACCGCCGATCGTGGACATCGAGGTAAAGTAGATATCATATGCAAGATTTTTCTCTTTCCACTGTACGATCGCAGTCTGTGCGATCAGGGACGGTGAGCTCCAGTAATAATCATCGATCCACCCCAGACGTGCACTTACCTCCCAAAACAGCAGGATGGCGACCCCAAGCAGGATACGTCCTGCCCTTATCCCTTTTTTCTGTTTTCTCCGGTGTTTTTCTTCCCGCCTGTCTGCCTGCATCGCCAAAACGGATTTAGGTTCATAATACTCCACCTCATACGCTTCTTTTTTCATCACTCATCCCTCCCATCAAGTGCTGTTTCAGATCCCAGAAATCCGTCTCCAGCATATCTTCCTGTTTTCTTGGCCGTTTCAAATGAACGGTAATTTTTTCTTTCACATACCCCGGACGACCGGAAAATACATAGATGATATCTGACAGATAAATTGCCTCATCCATATCATGTGTCACAAATAAAACCGTCTTATGAAAATCTTCCCAGATCTCTAACAGCCAGTTCTGCATAGACTGTCTCGTCTGCGCATCCAATGCACCAAACGGTTCATCTAACAGGATAATTTCCCTGTCATACAAAAGTGTGCGAAGGAGCGCCGCTCTCTGCCTCATTCCACCGGACAGCTCGCACGGATAATTTTTCTCAAATCCCGAAAGTCCGTACTTTTCCATCAGTGGCAGTGCCTGTTTTCTCGCTTCCCGCTTCGGCACGCCCTTTATCTCAAGTCCCAAAATAATATTGTCGATGATCGTACGCCACGGGAGAAGCATATCTTTTTGCAGCATATATCCAACGTAACCTTTTTCCCCTAAAATGCTTTTCTCTCCAATCGTAATATCTCCCGATGTCGGCGGCAGAAGTCCCGCCACAATATTAAATAACGTCGACTTCCCACACCCGCTCGGCCCAATGATCGACACAAATTTTCCATGCGGTATCAAAATATTGACCGGACGGAGAACCTGACGCATCTCTCCATTATTATAAAAACTTTTTGTAATGCCCGAAATTTTTATATCATGAAGCGATGCTTCATGATCGTGATCTACACTCGCTTCGCTCGGCAGTCTTTTTATATCATGAAGCGATGCTTCATGATCGTGATCTACACTCGCTTCGCTCGGCAGTCTTTTTATATCATAAGCCATACTGACAGCTTCTTTAATCTATTCTTATTCTAATATATTCCGGTCTGGTACACTTTGACATATCGTTCTGAAAACAAGAAAATCCGGAAACAAAGATTTCTCTCCATTTCCGGATTTCTGTCAAACATATTTTATTTTACGCGCAGAATCTCTCCTGCTTACAGCATTTTCTTTTTCTTAAAATAAATGATCTCTCCCGCAATGATGCAGATGCTGACTACAATAACGACCGGATACGCATATTTCCATCCGAACTCCGGCATATTTGGAAAGTTCATGCCATACCATCCGGCAATCAGGGTCAGTGGGAGAAATATCGTCGTTACTACCGTTAAGATACTCATGACCTTATTCTGCTGTACATCGATCAGTGACTGGTATAACTCACGGATCTGTACTAAATATTCCCGCAAGAGTTCCACATGATCATGCAGGCGTTCCACACGGTTCGCATAAAGCTGCCAGAGCGATCGCTCCTTGTCTGTCAGTATCTGTCCGAAATCACTCTGCATGGCATCTGCCAGATTGACAAGCTGCTCATAATATGCATGATATGCCGAAAAACGTTTCCTGTACTGCAGAATGATCTCATAGAAATGCTCCGGGATCTTTTTTAAAAGCTCTTCCTCAATGGAGGCTAATTTTTCCTCCTGCTGCTGCAGATAGATCACATCATCCTCGATCAGCATCTCAAAAATCATAACGAGGAACTGATGCATGCTGCACTCTGTGGGTATAATTTTTTCCAGCCTTCCAAGACACGTCTTTAGGAAACTGCCATCCTCGATCAACAGCAGTTCTTCGCCTCTCAGATAAAATCCAAATACGATATACGTCACTCTGCCCTTTAGGGCACGCGGTATCTTCATCGTCCCAAACAGGCAGTCCCCGTAACTTTCTGCCTTGCAGTACTGTACCGGATTCATGCTGCGGAACAAATTCCGTTTATGTGGATACGCACCCTCTAATTCCTTAAACTCAGACAATTCCATCAGACAGATTTTCTTTTCACTGTTTAGATAATATTCCTGCATATTTTATTTTACCAATTTTGCGATCACTTTCACCAGATCCTCGATATTGGCACCGGAAGTATTGATGCACAGGTCATAATTTAACTTCTCGCCCCAGGTCTGTCCGGTAAAGAACTGATAATATTTGGAACGTCTCTTATCCACATCCTGAATATGACGTCTCAGCTCTTTGTCTGTAAAATGTTCCTGCTCCGGTGCACGCTTTCTGCATCGTTCCATGCGCGATTCCATATCTGCATAAATAAACAGGCGCAGCGGCTTTTTGTCGCGCAGGATATAATCTGCACTTCTTCCGACGATCACACAGTCTGATTTCTCCGCGAGTTCCTGTACTAACAGGCTCTGTTCTCTGTAAATCGCATTGTTCTGTTCCATCACAGGATCCGCGCCCATATAAAAAGTTCTCCCGATTGTGATCGGCATCAGGGCAGTCGGACCATTTTCCATTACATGCTGCACATAACCTTCTGCAAGTTCGGTTCTCTTTGCAATCTCTGTTATAATCTCGTTATCATAATAGGCAATTCCAAGTTCATCGGAAAGTCTCTTTCCAACCTCTCGTCCGCCACTGCCAAATTCACGTCCGATTGTTATAATTTTTCCCATATGTATCATCTCCTGATTCATCATTTTCTATAAATAAACTATAACACTTTCCCGCGTTAACGTCCAATTCTATTTTCTAATCAACACTTTTTAATGATTCCGTCATGCTGATCGCATCGATCTTCTTTCGCATCAGCCGGTCCACAAACCAGGTAAACACCAGAGTCAGCACCACGCTGTATACAAAGCTGACCGGTTTTACATGTACATCAAAGGCCACCATATCCACGACAATCTGGCTCATGACAAACCGGTGCAAAAATACACCGAGCACAAGCCCTGCAAGTGCGCCGAGAAATGTCAGGATCGTATTTTCCCGGAACACATATGCGGCTGTCTCATTTTCGTAAAACCCGAGCACCTCGATCGTTGCGATCTCGCACACACGCTCCGTAATATTAATATTTGTCAGGTTATATAAAACGATAAAAGCAAGTCCCGCTGCACACAAAATAATGACCACAACGATCAGATCCATACTGCCCATCATGCTTGAAAAACGTTCCATGTCATCCTGTGAAATATTGACCGCTGCCACATCCGACATTGCCATCAGGGATGTTCCAAGCAGATGTGCATCTGTGCCCTCAGAAACACACACAAATGCGTTTTTGTATTCCGGTTCCGTTTTCATCTGTTCTTCATAAGTATCCGCAGACAAATAGACATAATTATATACAAAATTTTCACACAGCCCGCTTACCGTCACGGATATGGTTTTCATGTCGGAATCCTGCAGCGTCACGGTATCTCCGGTCTTTATCCCAAGTTCATCTGCCACTTTTGCGGAAATAACCGCCTCTCCCTTTTTCGGGAATGTGATCGGTACTCCTTTTTCCGTATGCAAATTGACAAACGGCGTCATATCCGAATCCGGATCTGCAATGATAAGGCTGACGGATTTTGTCTTTTCACTGCCAACTAAATCCATGCTCTTTTCTGCCACAAACACAGATTTTTCCACACCGTCCTGTTCTTTGCTTTCCAGTTCACTTTTTTGCTCCGGTGTGACGGACGATGAATAAGTCACACCGATATCATAGGTCTGGATCTGTGTATACTGCTGCGTCACAATTCCCGTCACAGAATCCCTCACCCCAAATCCGGTCACCAAAAGTGCGCTGCATCCGCTGATGCCTGCGACCATCATGAAAAACCGCTTTTTATACCGGAAAATATTCCGCATGGAAACCTTCTGCAAAAATTTAAGCCTCTTCCATACAAACGGTATATATTCAAGGAATACACGTTTCCCGGCTTTCGGTGTTTTCGGACGCATCAGCTCTGCCGCAACCTCCGTCAGTTCGCGGCGGACAGACACAAAGGTTGTACCGATAGAACAAAGCAGTGATACGATCACGGAAATGACTGCTAATTTCCAGTCAAACACATAAACCAGGGAATCCATCTTATAGAGCATGCCGTATGCATACCAGATCACTTTCGGGAATAAAAATGTCCCAAGTGCAAATCCGGCCACACATCCGGTCAGCGCCGCGGAGCCGGAATAAAACATATATTTTGCCATAATGGTATGTTCACTGTAGCCGAGTGCCTTTAACACACCGATCTGTGTCCGCTGTTCCTCCACCATACGGTTCATCGTCGTCACACACACAAGTGCCGCTACCAGAAAGAAGAAGATCGGAAATACATCGGCAACTCCGTCCACGATACCGGAATCGCTCTCAAAGCAGACATACCCAACATTGGTATCGCGTCCGAGCACATAGGTATCAGGATCTTTTAATTCCTTTAAAGTTTTCTCGCCATCACTGATCTTTTTCTCCGCTTTTTCTATTTCCTCATTGTAAGTTGAAAGTCCGTCCTCATATTCCTTTTTCCCATCTTCATACTGCGTTTTCGCATCGGATAATTCTGCTTCCTTTTCTGCTATCTGTGTTTTGGACTCTTCCAACTGTTTTTTCGCTTTTGCAATGGCGCTCTTTCCGCTCTCGATCTGCTTTTTGGTTTCCGCGATCTGCGCTCTTCCGTCTGCAATCTGTGCCTTTGCATCTGCAATCTGTGATCCTGCATCCCCTAATGCATCTCCAGAAGAAAAACTGCCTGCCGCACCATTTCCCTGATCTCCATTTTCGGAAAAAAGCCCCTCAGAAATTCCGTTCAATGCTTTCTGGATCTGTCCGACTCCCTGCGCATAACCGATTCCAAGTGCAACTTCCGCCTGATCTAACTGTGTCTCTTTCTCCTGAATCGCCTTTTCTGCTTCCGTCAGTTCTGCCTCTTTTTTTTCTAATTCATCCGGGGCATATTCCAATTTTTTCTTTGCATCTGCAAGCTGCTTTTCGCCGTCTTCGATCTGGCTTTTTGCATCTTCTAATTGTTTTTTTGCATCATCAAGCTGGCTCTTTGTCTCCTCTTTTTTCTCTGCAAGCTGTTTTTTTCCATCTGCAAGTTTTGTCTCTGCCTCCGAACGCACCGTCTGATAACGCTCTGCTGCAAGATCCTCCGTCAGTGCTTCCCACGCATCCTGTTTTTGTTCTATGTAAGCATCATATTCTTCACTGTACAAAGGAAAATCGCAGGCAAATTTCACATAAACTTCCGTATAATAATCGTCTGCAAATCCTTCCGGCAAAAGATAGACAAATCCGCTCACCCTGCCGTTGCCAAGCGACGTACTTCCGCGCTCAAACTGCGAATACAGAGGAGACTGCACGATTCCGGTGATCTTATACTCGCGGTTTGAAAAATGTTCCAGATCGTCCTCGTCATTGCCGTCGGACAATTTGATCGTTTTTCCAATCATGGATGCGCCGTAAAGATTAGAGTCCACCACGCACTCCCCTGCATTTTCCGGCAATTCGCCGTCCACAAGCACCAGCCGGTTAACATCCTCTGTGATGCTGTGCATTTTTAGCACGCGCTCTTTGCCGCCGCTCTCACAGATAATGTCAAACGTGACTGCTCCCTCTGCCGCTTTTACATCTTTTTGTTTTTTTATGGTCTCTACTTCATCCTCAGAAAAACCGACCGTGGAGATCAGGCGGTAGTCGTAAAGAGCTGTCTTATCAAAATAACGCTGCGCCGTTTTTAACATGGCAGGCTGTGTGACCTTCAGTCCTGCAAAAAATCCGACACCCAATGCAACGATCGCCAGGATAGCGAGAAAACGGCCGAGACTTTCCTTTATTTCCCTGAATGTTGATTTCCAAATCATTGATCTCATAACCGTCTACCACTCTATATCTGCAATGTCTACAATGTGTTCATTTTTTTCCATGGAAACGACTGTGCCGCTCTTTACCGTGATGATGCGGTCCGCCATCGCTGTAAGTGCCTGGTTATGCGTGATGACCACGACTGTTTTTCCATTTTCGCGGCAGGTGTCCTGCAATAATTTTAAAACCGCTTTTCCGGTATTATAATCGAGAGCTCCGGTCGGCTCATCGCAGAGCAGAAGTTTCGGGTTTTTTGCAAGCGCACGCGCGATCGCGACACGCTGCTGTTCTCCACCGGAAAGCTGTGCCGGGAAATTTGACAGACGGTCTTTCAACCCGACTTCCTCAAGCACTGTCGGCGCCGGAAGCGGATCTTTACAGATCTGCGCCGCAAGCTCTACATTTTCAAGTGCTGTCAGGTTCTGCACGAGATTGTAAAACTGGAACACAAATCCGATGTCGAAACGCCGGTATGAGGTGAGCTGTTTTTTGTCATAGTTTGAGATTTCCTGTCCGTCTAAGAATACCTGTCCGCTGGTTAAGGTATCCATTCCTCCTAATATATTTAAAATCGTCGTTTTGCCGGCACCGGATGCACCGACGATGACGCAGAATTCTCCTTTTTCGATCTCAAAATTGACGTCATGGAGGGCGGTGATGTCGAGTTCGCCGGTGTGGTAGATTTTGCCGACGTTGGAAAATGTTACGAATGATGGCATGGGTGGTGTCCTCTCTTGTGGGGTGTAGAAACGATAAGGTTTTGTTGGCGGGCCTGCCTGCGGAACTTTACCGTTTCTGTATCTTTGTTGTTCGGTATTGTGTATTGTTGCTATAGCAAGTGTAGACCGTCAGGGATTATTTTGCAAATAAAATGTTTCTAAAAAATCCGGCAGTTCCTTCGATACATCATCCGCAAATCCGCTGACGATCATGGAGTCCAGCCCGTCGATCGGCGGTCCCCAGTCCGGGATCTGCATCTGTCTGTAAATCTGCAGTGATTTCATCCGGAACTCACGCATCCACACCGGATCATCCTTTTCGTCCGAGATTTTTTGCACAATGTCCCCGGTCAGCCCTGCCTGCATAAAAAGAACGCCAAAAGCCATCCCTGACCTTTCGCGTTCTTTCCATGAGATAGAGGAGAAACTAAACTATAATGTGAGTAAATTCCTTATTTTACATTAAACGCACCCATTCCCGGATACACTGCTGCATTTCCAAGTTCTTCCTCTATGCGGAGAAGCTGGTTGTATTTTGCAACACGCTCAGTTCTGCTCGGTGCACCGGTCTTGATCTGGCAGGTATTTAATGCCACTGCAAGATCTGCAATCGTGGTGTCTTCCGTCTCGCCGGAACGGTGGGAAGAAATTGCCGTATAACCTGCTTTGTGAGCCATCTTGATTGCCTCTAAAGTCTCGGATACGGAACCAATCTGATTTAACTTGATCAGAATGGCATTGCCGCAGCCGTTGTCGATACCTTTTTTCAGGCGCTCCGTATTGGTTACAAACAAATCGTCTCCGACAAGCTGTACCTTATCACCAAGTTCTTTGGTCAGAAGTTTCCAGCCTTCCCAGTCTTCCTCGTCAAGTGCATCCTCGATGGAAATGATCGGGTATTTTTCAACCAGTTTCTTCCAGTGTTCGATCAGCTCTGCGGAAGTAAACTCGGTGCCTGCCTTCGGAAGTTTGTAGAATCCTTTTCCTTTTTCGCTCTTCCACTCAGAGGAAGCTGCATCCATGGCGATCCGGAAATCTCTGCCCGGCTCATATCCTGCGTTTTTCACAGCATCTAATATGTACTGGATTGCTTCTTCATCGGATGCAAGATCCGGTGCAAAACCACCCTCATCACCAACAGAGGTTGCAAGTCCCTTGATCTTTAACAGAGCTGCAAGCGCATGGAACACCTCTGCACACCAGCGGAGTGCCTCTTTAAAACTCGGTGCACCGACCGGCATGATCATGAACTCCTGCACATCTACTGTGTTTGCCGCATGAGCACCACCATTTAAAATATTCATCATCGGAACCGGCAGACGGTTGCCCAAGATGCCGCCTAAGAAACGGTAAAGCGGAATATCCAGTGAGATGGAAGCTGCGCGTGCCGCTGCAATCGACACTGCTAAGATCGCATTTGCTCCCAGTTTTGATTTATCCTTTGTTCCGTCCGCTGCGATCATCGCTGCATCCACTGCATAAATGTCGCTGGCATCCATTCCGACGATCGCATCGTTGATCATTGTATTAATATTTTCAACTGCCTTGGTAACACCTTTGCCAAGATATCTTGACTTATCGCCGTCGCGAAGCTCTAATGCCTCAAATTCTCCGGTCGACGCACCGCTTGGTGCCATTCCCCTTCCAATGGTACCGTCCACTAAATATACTTCAGCTTCCACGGTAGGATTACCTCTGGAGTCTAAAATCTCCCTTCCAATTACTTTTTCAATCTCTAAATAATTCATTCCCGCTGTCTCCTTTTTCTTCGCTTGCAGACAATCCCACCGGAGCAGGAAAGGTAGCAACTTTCCGGTTCCGGAGTCTGCATGATTTACACTATTGTTAGTTTTGTCTAACTATCGTTCAGTATACCGAATATCAATTAAAAAAACAAGAAGAAAAATTGAGACTCTTTCTCACTTTCTCTTCTTGTTTTCTCTGATGATTCAACTTTCCCCACTTCATCAGCTTCCCTTAATTTTAAATCTTGCCGCACAATCTCCCTGTTTTCTGTTACAGATCTCCGCGATCACTTTTACCCAATCATCCGGATAAACCGCAAGCAGTTCTTCGTGCTGCAGATCCAGTTCATGCAGGATCGGTCCTGCAAAATGTTTTTTGTAACGCGCACGATATTTTTCACCCATTTTAAGGGCATATAAAATATGTATCTGCGTTCCGGACGGGTCGATCTGATCCGGCAGCGGTGTAATGAGGTCTGAGTAAAACTGATTTTCGACGCTTCTTTTTGTAATATGGCTCATATCGACATCCGGCGTCTTTATCATATCCATAAACGCTCTGATATAGCCATTGTCCTCCGCCAGCATCTTGTCCATTTTCTTTTTCATGAAAGGAATTTTCATCTCACCATTCGCGATAAACGGATAAAAAACCGGCATCATCAGTTTCGTCATCAGCTTTGCCAAAAACTTTCCCGACTGGTCTAAATCGGAACCACCTAAAATACCATACTCCATGTGGATATTTCCGCGTGCTGCAAGCAGTCCGACAAAAGAACCGCCCAATGAACAGCCATATGCGGCACAGATATGTCCGCCAAATTCTTTCTTTATATACTGTTCAATTTTTTCCGTTTCCTCCGTCATCGTCGGAAACTCTGTCTGTTCCGTCTCATCAAACCCGTCATAGGAAACACATGCCACCCTAAAATATTCTTCCAGCGGCTCTATTACTTTTCCAAAATTGCCCTTCCAGTGACAACAGGTCCCGGGGAAAAGAAAAATAACCGGTTTTTCTTTCTCTCCAAAACAATATACTTTCATAGGATTCCACCTTCTTTAAAATGCTTCTCATTTGTTAGTTGTTTCTAACTATTTTTATGATAGCACTTGTATCGGGTGGTGTAAAGTCATTCTGTTTTGGAGTGATTCTTCTGTAACCTCACAGTTACTGTTCACACATACTGTGTGAGCAGTAACGATTACAGCCTATTTTAAATGCATCTTCGATGCATGGGGCTGTAATCTGGCATGATATAGTCTTTGGCGCACAGCTTGACAGCAAGTGTCAAGCTTGCGGGTGAACAGTAACACCTCACATACTTTAGTTTCTGGCTCACAGCCTGACAACAGGTGTCAAGCTTGCGAATAATCCGTAACCCACGAATCGCACAGTGACCGTACCCAGATCTTAGGCATGCCTTCCACGCACTCCGGCAGAATAGCCGTAATCTCATAAGGTTCCTTTCCGGTCAGATGCATAAAATTATCCGACCAGGCCAGATCCACATCGCTCTCCACCGAGACAAAAAATGCCGGAACATCTGATTTTAACTGCAGTGTCAACAGATTTCCCTCTCTTTTTGCATCGAACGTGATCTCTGCTTTTTCGATCTGCATATGTTTATACGGTTTTGGCATTTCCACCTGGCGGCTCACAGTTCCATCAGAATGTGTAAATACCGCCTCCACAAAGACCTCGCTTTCTCTGCCCTCTATCACTTCTTTCAAAGATACCGGTTCCATGGCTTCCACGGACAATGGTGCACACTCTGTGCGCTGTGAAGTTTCAAACAGCACTTCCCCACGCATATTTTTCACAAAAACCGTGACATCAGACGACACCTCCTGTATCGTCTCATTTTGCAGATAAGGCGTATAAACAGCATCCGCAGATACCTTTAAACTGCCGAGCACATCCGCATAAAAATGTCTCGAAAAATACTGCAGCGCTTTCCATCTTCCAAAGTAATCGATACTTGCCCAGGATGCGACCGGCCAGTTATCGTTCAACTGCCAGTAAATTGCACCCATGCAGCGTCCCCTGTTTCTGCGCCAGTGCTCCACACCGCTCTTGATTGCGATCGCCTGCAGCACCTGGCTGATATAGATCAGACTCTCAAAATCTTTTGGATATAAAAAGTTCTCCGCAATGTAATGCAGGATCTTCGCATTTGCAGAACCGTTTTTCTGATGACTTTCCATAACTTCTGAAAAGATATTGCGATCCTTAGGCAGGGTAAATGTGTCGATCGTCTTTTTGCATGGAAACGACTGGAATCCAAATTCCGAACAGAATCTGAAATAGTAATTTTCATAGTCGGAAAACGGCTTTTCTCCATGCCATACATCCCAGTAATGACGATCCCCGACATCATCACTGTCCGGGTCTTTAAAATTACCGCCGGATGACGGAGACGACGGCCAGTAAAACGTCACATCATCCTCGCTCTTTAAGGCTTCCGGGATCAGTTTTTCAAACATGGTCAGGTAATCCTGTTTTAACGTATCCGAATGATCATTAAAACCGCCCCAGTGGTCCCATGCTGATTCCATCTCATTGTTACCGCACCAGAGTCCAAGACTTGCATGATGTCTCAACCTTCCCGCATTATCCTTCGTTTCTTCTATAATGCTCTCCCGCAGTTTCTCCGTCAGCTCATAGACATTGCAGGCATACATAAAATCCTGCCATACGATCAGACCATGTTCATCACAGTAATCATAGAAAACATCCGCCGGATAATAACCGCCGCCCCAGATGCGGATGCAGTTAAAATGACATGCCACTGCCGTATCTAACAACTCATAAATGCGCTCCGGAGTAATTTTTGAATAAATACAGTCTTCCGGAATATAGTCTGCACCTTTTGCAAAAATCTTTACCCCATTGATGCAAAAAGCAAATTCCTCGCCCCATGCATCCTTTTCCTGGCTGACCGTCAATGTGCGCAGACCAATGCGCAGTTCTTTTGCATCCAGAAATTCTCTGCCCAGAAAAAGTTCCGCACGCACCGTATACAGCGGCTGTGCACCGTATCCGTTCGGCCACCAGAGTTTCGGATCTTCAACCAGACATTTTCCATCCGAAAAAGAAATCTGTTTTCCATCCGGTGTCTGCAGCGTGATTTTTACCTCAAGATTATCTGCATTCTCTGCCAGTGTCGAATCATTGTTTCCCACACTTTCTTTCAATATCCGGGCATTACTTTCCGCACTCTGTGGCAATACCAGATACTCAGCTTCCGCAATTTCACCGTCCTGTGCCTTTTCCGGCAACATCACTTTTGTTTCTGCCGACAGAAAAACTTTTCCATCTATGTGTTCCTGTCTGATATGCAGATCAGACAGTTCTGCCTTCTCATAGCTGTCAATAAAAATATCACGCCAGATCCCCATATCCGGTAACTGTGGCCCCCAGTCCCAGCCAAACATGGAATGTGCTTTCCGGATATACTGATTTCCTTCCATCGCACCGCATGCCGTGTAATGAATCTCTTTTCCCGCTGCCGGCACATGTTCGTTTACATATGCGATTGCAGAATGGATTTTCACTGTGATATTGTTTGTCCCGTTTTTCAGGACATTTGTGCACAGGATCCGGTAACGAAGATGCATGTTATCCACATGCTTTATCAGCATGCCGTTGATAAAAATATCTGCCACCGTGTCGATTCCGTCACAGCAGAGTGCATACACTCTTCCCTCTTCTTTTTTCAGTTCAAATTCCCTTGAAAAAATAAAATCATTTTTCAGCAGCTCTCTTGTCGGATACTCATTCATCCGGTAAAACGGATCTTCAAGTAAACCGTGTTCTGTCAGTCCGGAAAGTACTGAACCCGGAATCTCCACCGGGCAGAGCAGTGTTTCATCCGCTTTTTTTAACTGCCAGGTACCATTTAAATAAAATTTTTCATGTTGTGCCATAAATATTCTCCATTCCTGCATTTTTATTCATCATAATAAAATGATCTGTCAAACATACATTCCATTATTTGTATCTCAAATTCCTGTATGCCATAGAAGCTGTTTGTTCTGCTTACCTGTTGTATTATAACAAGGATCTTCTATAATTTCCAAATAAATCCGATCAAAAAAATTAGGGAAGCCCATCCGACCTCCCTAACTTATTTCTCATATAAAATGTTTGATTTCTATTTCCTGTTTTTCGATCAATAATTACTTATTTGTCTTCAGTTTATATGTTTTTCCGAATTCGCCATAATATTTTTTAGAACCTGATTTCACAAATCCACGAACGCGGAACTTATACGTTGTCCCCTTCTTTAACTGTATAATGTTTGCAGATGAAAAATCAGATGCTACCGTCTTTACTTTATTCGGGAGTACAATAACAGTTATATTGCTGGTTACACCTTGTGATTTTACGGAAATCTTACAGCTTCCCGGCGCTACTGCAACGATTTTTCCTTTTGATGAAACCTTTGCAACCGATGTTTTTGTTGACTTATATGTCAACATTTCGCAATTTGACACCTCTATCAGAATCACTTAAAATGAAATCCAGAGACTTATTAATTCATAACAATAGATTGCCCGCGGAGCGTACATTCTATTATTTTACTAAACGATAAGGGGTTTTTTATTATGGTAGATATTCCAATGAGATCCTCTGCTCCCGTCACCAGACAGACCGTTCTTTCCATCAACGAACGCAAAGTTGAGGGGGCAAAAACAACACGAACCATCACTTCGATCAACCACACGTCATCTCAGGCAGTATCAAACGCATCCACACCGGCGTCAAAACCTTTACCTCCACTGGTACATATGGTGCAAAAAGGTCAGAAAACACCGCTGGAGAATTCCGGGAAGCTCACTTCCATAAAGGCATGTCTTGGATGGAATGTCAAAAATCCTGCCTGTGATGTGGATGTATCCGCATTTTTGCTCGGCTCATCCGGTAAAGTGATCGGTGATTCCTGGTTTGTCTTTTACGGGCAGACCGAAAGCCCGGATCACAGCACGGTTTTCCACGCTGACGGCGGCGCAGACCGCGAGATCATTTCCGTGGATTTTACCAGATTAGATCCATCCGTTGCCAGAATCGTATTTGTGCTGACGATCAATGAAGCATTTGAAAAAAATCTGAATTTCGGAATGCTTGAGGATGCGTATATCCGTATTATGGATCCTGCCGGCACCGAGCTGGTCAGCTTTAAAATGGATGAATACTATACGAACGTGACATCCATGATGATCGGTGAACTGTATCTGCATAACGGCGCATGGAAATTTAATGCCATCGGAAACGGCGTGGCAAAAGATCTCGCAGGACTGTGCGGTTTGTACGGCGTTCAGGTTATTTAAACAAAGGATTAGATTTTGGAGGAAATTTGTTATGTTAACATTTGAAACAGTAAACGAACTTACTTTAAAGGTTACCTGCACTGGCAGTGATGTACTCTTTACAAAAGCAGGTGCATTTATCGCCGGAGAAAATGCCGGTGGAAAGAATTACAAATTTGAAAAAGTCTTGCTTGGACCGCAGAATAATATCGGGCAGGCTCTGCTTGGTCAGCTTGCACGAAGAGTGACCGGAGAAAATCTCCCACTTATGAAGGTAACTTTAAATGGTGATTCTGTTACATATTACGCAAATTATGGTCAGCATGTTGTGGTCTATCACTTAGAGCAGGGGGAAACTATCTCAGTGGAATCCGAAAATATTCTCGCTTTCTCCCAGGATTGTGATTACAGTGTCCGTTTTATCGGTGTCGGTGTGCTTTCCCAGAAAGGTCTTGCAACTTCCACTCTGATTGCACGTGGAAAAGATGCATATGTTGCTGTGCTTTGTGACGGCAACCCGATCGTTTTAAGCAATGTGATGTCTCAGGATACGATCTCTGTTGATCCTGACGCTGTTGTATGCTGGGTTGGAAATGGACATTGTGATCCGCAGGTGACGGCTGATATTTCGTGGAAAACGTTTATCGGACAGGCTTCCGGGGAGTCTTACCAGTTTGAGTGGCATGGGAATTGTCCGGTTACAGTGATTATTCAGCCTTCGGAGAGGAAGGGCGGAATCAGTGTGAGTATGGATTAGTGGCTGGCACTTTACCTCACATACCAAAAACGGAGTCTGTTGCAAGTGGTATTATCCTGTATGAATAATACCTGCTGCAACAGACTCCGTTTTTATTTTTAGAACTTTTTCTAATAGGGCATCAGAAAATATTTTTTTCGATGTCATTTCCTCTATTTTTTTCCGGGCTCCGGATGTTTTCGGGATTTCATATTTTTGTGTGAATCCGGATGGAACAAGTCCGCAGTCGGCAGTCGATAGCATGGGGATATCAAAGGTGCTGTCTCCGGCGGCAATTACGAACTCTGGTTTTAGTTTTTCTCTGAGTCGGTCTACTGCCGTTCCTTTATTCAGGGTTTGCGGTACTACATATACTTTTTCACCGTTGGAAAAGACATCTACATATTTTGTATCGAGAGATGTTTTTAAATCATTTACAACTGTTTCGGGATCATTGCATTTTGTAAAGATAAACAGCTTTTCAATGTATCGGAGTTCAAATTTTCTGCGTGGTTCCCGCTCTAACAGTTCCATGGCAAGGTTCATTTCTTCCCTGCTATCCGACACCAGATGCAGGGAGTCCTGATACCATGCTTCATCCGGCACACCATTTACCAGAAGGACACCACCGTTGCAGACCAATGCATATGGAAATGGTCCGATTCCCAGATCAATGCGCTGATATTGTTCCAACGTCCTAGTGGTCGTTGGAACAATGAGCATTTCATTTTTTACGAGCTGCAGGAGATGATATGTTTCCTCTGTGATGCAGGATATTTCTCTTCCCTGATAGAGTTCCACATTTCGCTTCTGCGGCCCGATGTCATGTTTATAGGAATAGATGAGTGTATTATCCAAATCGGTATGAAAAGCGATCATTTTTTCGAAACAATGGCTTTTCTTACCATATCAACCGGGATAATGAGCACTGCTAACAGCATGGAAACAAATAATGCTTTTGCATTCAATGTCGTTGTGCTGAATACCTGACCACCAATCTCAATGATGATGGTCTGAAGTATAAAGATCACACCCATAACAATGATAAAATTCTTGTTCTCTTCAATGTGTTCAAATACATTAAATCTCTCAGATCTGGTATTTAAGCTGTTAAAAATGATTGAATAAATGAAAAAAGCAAACATAAATGTTTTTTCATATAATTCCGGATCCGCGCAGCCTGCCGGTGTTACAAAATCTGTAATCCCACCAATGTTTTCCAGAATCAGGATGGAGCCAAGTGTGATAAATACAGAGCTTGTTCCGATTGCAGATTTAATATAAGTTGTTAAAATGTTATCTTTTCTGAGTGCCGGTTTTTCATTCATGTATCGGTCGAGAATCGGCTCTCCGCCAAATGCCATGGCTGCCAAAGTATCCATGATCAGATTGATCCATAAAATCTGGACAATGGAGAATGGCTCGGTCCATCCCAGGATCGGCGCAATAATGTTCATCAACAAGGTACTGATATTGACGGTCAGCTGGAAGATTAAGAATTTACCAACTGATTTTGACATTGTTCTACTGTTCAATACGCAGTCCTTAATGGAAGTCAAACTGTTATTTAAGATGACAACGTCACCTGCCTCCTGTGCAACTGCTGTACCGTCTCCCATGGCAAATCCGATATCTGCCTGTTTTAATGCCGGTGCATCATTAACACCGTCTCCGGTCATACCGCAGACATTATCAAGCTGCTGTGAAATAGAAACAAGTCTCTTTTTATCAAGCGGTTTTGCCCTGCTCACCACGCGGAGATTCGGAAGTTTTTTCTTTAACTCTTCATCTGACATCTGCTCTAACTCTTCATGTGTGAGAACAACATCGTTCTGCTCGTCTTTTAAGATACCAGCTTCCTTTGCGATGGCAACTGCTGTTTCCTCCGCATCACCGGTTACCATGACAACCTGGATACCGGCATTGTTTAAAATCTCAACGGTCTCAACCGCATCGGTTCTTACGTTATCTCTTAAGCAGAGCACTGCCATCAGAACTGTTTTTCCATCTGCGATTTTGGCAACAGAAAGCAATTTCATCGTTCTCTTTGCCTGAGCGAGCATCTGATCTTCCACAGCTTTTTTATCTGCTGCAGTAAATTCTTTTTCTTCACCGGATGGAAGCATATAATGTGTTACTTTATCAATGATGTTTTCGGTTGCACCTTTCCAGTAAACCAGTCCGTTTTTCAATGTAACGGTAGCGCATTTCTTTTCCGAATCAAATCCGCTGATGTCAGCGACTTTATCCGGATCGTTTTTCGAATCATCATAACCATGCTCTAGGGCATATCCCAAAAGGGCTCTGTCCATGTTATTACTTCCGATTGGTTTACCCTCGGATACTTTTGCAAGATTGTTTAATGTAATCGCCTCGATAAATTCCTGATTCGGAATGTTCTCTGCGATCTTACCGTCACCGGTGATAAATTCTACCAAAGATAAGTTACCCTGTGTGATCGTTCCTGTTTTATCACTGAATAAAACATTCATATACGCAGAATCGGAAAATGCTGCCTTGTGGCTGACAAGAATATTTTTCTTGTACATGGACTCTGTGTTCATGGACTGCACCAGACTGTTCATCATCGGAAGACCTTCCGGCACTGCCATGATAACGATAGATGCCATCAACATAACTGCCTCTGCAACCAAAAGCAGAACATAAACAACTGTGATTGGTTCATCCGTACGGATCAGGTTCAGTACAACATCTAATACGCCTGCAATGGCAGCCGCGGACACACCAAGTTTACCGATACCGGCAGCTACCACTTCCAGTTTCAGGCTTGAAGTATCTTTTCTCTCGTCCTCTTCATTATCATCCGTCAGAGCCTTGTTGATCTTTCCAAGCTCGGATGCATCACCGATGACGGTTGCAACCATATACCCTTCACCGGAGGTCACTACTGATCCCATAAATACTTTATTTGCAGATGCATAATCTGTAGATTCCGCTTCATCAAGATTATCAGCAGCCGTTTTATTCTCATCTCTTGACTCACCGTTTAATGCAGCCTGTGAAACTTTGATGTGTCCTTCAAATAACACACCGTCGGTCGGTACCTTATCACCAGCCTGAACGAGGATCGTATCACCTTTTACAATCTCACTGGTAAGGATATTGACCAGTTTTCCATTTCTCATGACTTTTGCATAAGTCTTGTTGTATTCTTCCTGTAATGCCTCACTTCTGGAACTGTTGCGGTACTCGGATAATGTACTGAATCCGGTTGCCAGTGCGATTGCTAAAACAATACTTATGATCTCAACAACATCATTTTCTCCCGCTAATGCCGGTACAAATACACCGATAACGGAAATAACGATTTTCATGACCAGTGCTGCACATAATACTTTGATCCAAATGTCATCAAATGCTCCGATGAACATTGACCACAGTGATTCTGTCTCTTTTTTTGCAAGAGCATTTGTTCCAAAATCCTGTTTGCTCTTGTTTACCTGTGAGTCTGACAGACCTCTCATAAGCTCTTCTTTATTTATGTTACTCATTTTGGGTAATTAACCTCCTCTAAAGTATCAAGTCTATTTATACAAATCTTCTGCTCAGTTCGCCAAGTCCAGGGTCATTTGTCCCCTGACCAACAGCACTGAACTTCCATTCTCCGTTATGTCTGTACACTTCTCCAAATATCATTGCCGTCATGCCGGAATAATTTTCAGTCAGGTTGTACTTGCACATTTCATTATTGTTTCTTGCATCAACTAAACGGATGAATGCATTCTCAATCATGCCAAAATGCTGATGTCTCTGAACCGCCTGATAAATATTTACAACGATTACGATTTTGTCGTACTCCTGTGGTACTTTTGCAAGGTCGATCACGATCTGCTCGTCATCTCCATCACCGGCTCCTGTCAGGTTGTCTCCCTGATGATTTACGGTACCTGATTTATGGTGCAAATTACCAAAATAAACGATGTCTGATTTATCTACCAGTTTTCCATTCTTTAACATCAGTGCAGATGCATCACAGTCGATCGGCTGCTGCTTTGATCCGCCCCCGAATAAAGCACTTAAAAATCCACCTCCGGATGAAGACTGCTGCACTTCATCCCATCCAAGACCGACAATAATCTTTGACAATCCTGCGTTATCTTTTGACAGACTGACCTTCTGTCCTTTCTGTAAACTAATTGACATTATAATCCTCCTTGTTTTGCGGAGCAAAATGCGAACCCTCTGGTGAGCAGAGGATTTTACTCCTCTTATGCCACTTCAATTCCATAGTGTCCGCAAAGTGCTGCGAGTCCGCCCTGGAAGCCGCTTCCGATCGCATTAAATTTCCATTCGCCGTTATGTCTGTATAATTCACCGACAACGACTGCTGTCTCAATGGAGAAATCCTCTCCTAAGTCATAGCGGATCATTTCTTTTCCGGTTGTCTCATCCACCAGACGAATGAAAGAATTAGATACCTGTCCAAAATTCTGGCGTCTTGCCTCCGCCTCATAGATCGTTACGGTAAATGCGATTCTCTCAATGTTTGCCGGTACTTTGGAAAGATCGATCTGGATCTGCTCGTCATCGCCTTCTCCCTCTCCGGTTAAGTTATCGCCCATATGTTTTACAGACTCGCTCGGATGAGCCAGATTTCCATAAAATACAAATTCTTTGTCTGTCGGGCACTTTCCATCTGCTCCCAGCATAAATGCTGCTGCATCCAGGTCAAAATCTACACCGGAATCAAATGCATTGACATCCCAGCCAAGACCAACCATGATATTTTTCAGTCCCGGATTTCCTTTTGTTAAATCTACTTTCTGTCCTTTTGATAAATTAATTGGCATAGTATTACCCTCCTTAGAATAAATGAATCTATAGTTATTAGAAATAACTTACTTGTTTGCCGGCGGCATATGATACTGTCTGTTGAAATCCGCCTTGATCGCCTCAAGTCTTGCCTGATCTTCCACACGTTTCTTTCTGCAGTCTTCCTGAATTCTTTTCGTTTCTTCAATACCACTGGTAATCGTTCTCCAGGTCGTCTCAAGTGTTTCAATCTGGATTGAGCTTCCGGATGCCATCTTAGCGGTAGCCTTGGAAACTTCCACAGTATTCTGCGCATTTTTAATCAGCATCTCGTTGGTCTTCTTATCCAGAGCAGACATTGCTTCTGCCTGAATGCGCTGGCGTTTCAGCAGAATTGCCTGTGCAAGTGCCTGTTTAAATACCGGAAGTGTTACAATAAATGCGGAGTTAATTTTTCTGACCAGATTATAGTTGCTGAACTCCATCGTTTTGATCATCGGAATGGACTGCATTGCAACGTTTTCTGCTGTCCGAAGATCCTGTGTACGCTGTTCCATCATCATCAGTGCCTGATTTAAGCTGGTAAGTTCAAACTGGATCGACTCGTCTCCGGTAACCGCCATATCCTGCTGTCTCTTTGCAATGTAATCTTCAATCTCTTTACATGCCTGCTCTCCGGCAAGAATGTATTTCACAAGTTCATGATAATAATTTACATTTGCCTCAAACATCGTATTTAATTTACGGTTTGACTGTTTGATCTCTGATTCATAGCCTTTGAGCTGAACATAGATCTTGTCGACTTCCTCGCCCATCGTGTGATATTTTGCAAGGATCTTGTCGAGCTGTTTTTTCATATTTCCAAATAATTTTCCAAACAGTCCCGGATTTTCCCTGATCTCATCGATATCAAACTGATCCATGATCTTTGCTAACGTTTTTAACATTTCGCTGGTATCGTCAAGCTGTGACATATTCATGCTGTTTAACACGACATCCGATGCTTTCGAAATTTCTTCTGCAACCTCCGCTCCAAATGTGACGATTGTCTCAAGATTGTTGACCTCAATCGTACTGACGATCCGGTCAACCTCATCCGAATTGACCAGTTCTGAATTCATTTTTTCCCTGTCGGCAACAATGTCATACTGTTCCACAACAGCGATCTCATCTTTTGTGTCCGGTACCACTGTGGCTGCCGGCGCTGCCGCAGTCGTTGTTTTGCTAAAATCAAGTCCCATACGATTCCTCCATTTCTAATTACCTCTCTTAAAAAATTTATCCCGCCAGGTGTGGCGTGTATTATTAAATGAAATACTATTCAGGTCAGGGACTTGCAGATCATATTTATATTCCCCTATCTGGTGTTCTTCCATTAGCTGCCCGTTAAAATATTTTTCAATACTCTGATATCCCGTCGGCACAAAAAATACAATATCAAATCCCATCAGATGCAAAAATACTGTCAGGATCGAGTCTTCCAGTGAAATGACCGTCTCCGATGTATTGATATAGATCAGTTTCGGATTTTTCCAGGTAAGATCAAATTTCTGGATCAGTCTTACGATATCTTTCGGCAGATTTAACACCTGCGCAATCACGGTGTATTCCATACCATTTTCCCCGATTCCTCTGATCAGTTTCTGATCGATCAGAAGCTGCATCTTATCAAGTATCATCTCCTGAATATCCTCCCGCAGGATACCATACAGATATTTCGGATGTGCTTTGATCTTATTCCGCTGCAGTTTTCCATTTTTGAAAAATTCAGCAGCATACATTTTCATCGGATTCGGTGCCATCGGCTCTATATAAGGCGCTCTTTTTATCACGACTGTATCTTCCGTGACCAGTTCTTTTACGGATGTCCAGTAGCCGGCGGTATGTCCGTCTTTGACTCCGGAAACTTTTGCAAAAATGACCGGTATGTTCACGACACCATCGACCACGCTGAAATCCGGCCGGTACTTTAATTCCTGATCCCACAGGATCTTAATCTCCTCGTACATGGTCTGCAGACTGATAATGTTCGCCTTTCCATACTGCATGTTCCGGTACATGCCGGTATCCTGATACATTAACGTATCCAGTTCCCTCTCCGCATGGTAGGCAACCGTTCCCATTTTGACCTGGGAACTCTCCTCCGGGTACCTGTCCATGGTAAGGCTTTCCTCATAATTCAGTTCATACAACAGCGGATCCGTAAGCTGGCATGGTACATTCCGGTTCGGACAAAGGATCACCACATCGACCGGCAGCCTTGCTAAAAACCTGAGAAACAACGCTTCATTTTCATTCTGGCACCCGCCCATATGGATAAAACATCCGATCTCCGGCATCTTCCAATTGGAAAATAAAAACGGCAGATACCTTTTCAGCCAGCACAACAGGTAAACCGCCTTGCTGGTGAGCCTGTTTAAATTATCGCCTTCTTTGCCTGATTCTGCAAGAAGAATATCCACAAATGTTTTGTGCATGATCTTTTGCAATTCTAAATTTGCCGGATACTTTATATTCGTGGAAAGATCCATGATAAGCTGATCTGTTTTCGCATAATTTCTGCGCCGGATCTCTGCGATTTCATCCGGTGTCGGTCTTTCGATCTCCCCGTTTACGACCACCGTCTTCCGCCCGGCATTTTTCAGTTCAAGCTGCAGCTGAAACAATTCGTTCGCATATGTCAGCTTGTCCTCTGCACCGTTGATCCGGTAAAAACAGTTATAAAAGAAGCGGGGATCTGTTCCTCTGGTCAACACACTCTTTTTGATATCCTCAAATCCTTTTCCATCGATCCATGCATTGGTACAGTTATTGACAGAAGGCAGACTTCCATACAGCCGTTCTTTTTCAAAATCATTTTGTATTGCCTCCCGTACTTTCTTTAAGCAGTATCCTTCCGGGAAAGCTGTCATCCCCTCCATTTGCAGATCATCCGATAAAACGGAAGCGGGATCTGATTTCAGATATCCGGCATCACCGTGATACTGCAGCAGCACCACATCACTCCCGGCATTGGACAGGATCGATATCAGCATCAGTTCGTAATTACTGATATCCCCCTCATAAAGGATCTTGGGCAGTTCATTTTCCCCAAGCTGGTTTACAATCCGTTCAAATTTGTAGTACAGCCAGCACATAAACTTAATATATGCATTTTTCAGCATATTTTCTGTTTTTCCATTCCGCCTCATGGTATCAAGCGAGTCATAGATCGAATCTGCCACATTCTGTCTTTGCAGATCGTTCATGCGCGGAAGCCATTTTTTTAAACCATTCGATATAAATGACGGATTCATCTGAAAATCCATCCCCATGATCTCAGAATAATACGCAAGGTTCTTCTCATCGGGATTTGGGATCTTTCCCTCGATCACCACACCCGCTCTTCTTGCCGTATCATAATATTTTTTTATAAAGTCCCCGATTTTTTCCGTGTATCCATTGATCCGGTAAAAATACACCTCTCTGCTCTGTCTTCCGTTTAGATCGGCAAAGTAATCATCAAGGCTGCGAATCTTTTTGTGTTCTAACATAGCGCATTCTCACCTTCAATATCTGTTCATTTTGTTTTTGTTCATCACATAGCCAAGGCCTGACCCGACAATGCCTCCCAATATATGTGTCAGATTTGAGACGTTATCCCTGATAAAAAGACCATCATACACCTGCTGCCCGATATAGATCAGCGCAACCAGAATAAAGGTCAGCGGGATTTTTTCCTCCTCAATACTTGTTAAAGATGCGAGTAATATGAATGCAAATACAACACCGCTTGCCCCAAGGAGCTGGACATGTGGGAAAAATATGAAATTGATCACACCCGTTACCAGCGCTGTCGCTAAAATCACAAAGAGAATATTTGCCGAACCGTATTTTTCTTCCAAAAGCGGTCCTACAACCAGTAACATCATAATATTTCCAAAGAAATGATCCCAGCTGGCATGTCCTAACACATGTCCGAAAAACCGGATGTATGTGAACGGACTTGCTAACGATGACCGGTAAACACTGAAAAATGCACGCGTGGATGCACTGCCTGTTACTTTATCTAAAATCAGTACGATAAAACAGGCAAGCGTAAATCCCAAAATAACCGGAGAGTTAAATGACAGCCGTATCTTTTTACCACCGTTACCCATACTATTCCTTCCTCAAAAACCCTGTTTCACAGAGCACAATATTCTATAAAAATCATCTAAAAGTATAGCATACCGGCATCCTGTTTTCAAGAAAACGTCCGGCATCGAATCTATCTATCTTTTTGCCTATATTAATGCTATAATTCAATTTGCAATCTGTTGTTAAACTTGTGTTATTTTGAAGAGTTTTTATACACTCAGGAGGATTTTTACAAATTGAAAAACGATATGATTTATTACAGTGTCGGTGCACTGCTCTATTGTCCCGCCAATAAAAAAACGATTGCCGACTCTGTGATTCATGAAAAATTTGGAACTAAATATTCTCTGGCTTTATGCCTTGAAGATACGATCAATGACAACTATGTGACAGAAGCAGAGCAGGATCTTATCTCTTCCATCCATCAGATATTTGAAAGTTTTCAGGATCATCCTTTTTACCTTCCGAAAATCTTTATCCGTGTCCGCAATGCCGGCCAGATTGAACGTTTAACGAAGGCTTTTGGGGAAAGCATAAAAGTGATCACCGGTTATATCATACCGAAATTTACTGCTGACAACGCCAGCTCTTATATAGAAGAAATGATCCGGGCTAACGAACAGGTTTCCAGGAAATTATATATGATGCCGATCTATGAGAGTTCTTCTATCATTGACCTGCGGCACCGTATCGATATCCTGTATGATCTGAAAGACAGGCTTTCCCATGTGGAAGATCTCGTTTTAAATATTCGTGTCGGAGGAAATGATCTGTGTCACATGTTTGGATTCCGCCGTCATTGTGACGAGTCCATTCACCGGATCAGACCTGTCGCTGATATTTTTTCTGATATCATAACTGTTTACGGCATGGACTACGTCGTTTCCGGACCGGTATGGGAATATTATTCCGGGTATAATTGGGAAAATGGCCTGATTCAGGAACTAAAAGATGATAAACTCTGCGGCTTTACCGGAAAAACAGTCATTCATCCAAATCAGATTTCTGTCGTAAACAAAGTTTATCAGGTTACAAGATCAGATTTTAACGATGCAAAAGCAATTTTAAACTGGGATAAAAAATCAGACTCGCTTGTCTCCGGAAATCTTGCGGGTGAACGCATGAACGAATACAAAACCCACCATAACTGGGCAGAAAAAATCTTATTTCTTGCAGAGGTCTTTGGCATAACAGACTAAACTTATGTATGCACGAATTTCTTTGGCATGACAGACCAGACTGATGTATACATAAATTTCTTTGGCATGACGAGACCAAACTGACGTATGCATAAATTTTCCTGGAAACCGGCAGTATTTTTTATATATCTGACATTTTTTTAATGATACCGCAGCATTTATAATGTTTCATCGGATAATACTGGATCGACACATTTTTTTCCTCAGCTAATCTCACCAGATGTCCAAGCTGAGGATCTCCCTTGTACCTCTCATCAATCAGGATCTTCCATGGAACTCTTCGCAGCAATACTCTTGTCGCCTCTCCGATTCCCGGTTTGATCAGATTGATATCATCAATATCAAATGTCTTTGCAATCTGTTTTACCTCGTCAATACCAGAGCTTTCCACACACTTATTTTCTTTTTCCACATCCATCTCAAACTCGTTCTCGATCGTATGGATAAATTCATAGGACAGATCCGAATCTTTTAATTCTCCGTAATAGACGGCTCCATGGAAATCATCTTTTCCAATGATATCACTCCTTAAGAATGTCCTGCTGATCAGTCCTGACACAGTGCTGTTAAGACAGGAACTCGGTATTAAAATATCATCGTGTGTGCCGCACAGTTCTGTCACATTAGCAGGATCGGCAATGACTGCGATATCGGATGACACACCTTCATACTGCGCAAGATCCTTTTTTAATTCATTTAAAATCGCGCCCTTTCCGATCCATCCGTCCACGAACAATAACTGTCCCGGTTCATACCGGCTTAACAGATATTTCATCGCATTGTCATCAATCCCTCTGCCGCGGATGATGGAAATGGAATAATGCGGTACATTGACCTGATATTTTTTTGCAATATATCTTTTGACTAAAATTCCGATTGGAATACCGGCGCGAGCCAGTGAGACGAGCACAATGTCCTGTCCCTTTTTTTCAATGATCTTATCTGCAAGTCTTCCGACAGCAAGTGCTACCGGTTTTGCATAATTTTTCAACGCTTCCCGGTACACCTGCATATATTTTTCTGTCGGGACATATTCGACCGGCAGCATTTCACTGTAATGTTTTCCCGCCTGTATCAGTTTTTCTCTCTCTTCGGTCGGCTGTGGCTGCACCATGCCGGTGATATCTTTTAACAGAAGAGTCACGTCCTCATCCCGGTATGAACTTCTCATTTAATCTTGTCTCCATTCTTTCCTGCTTTCCATTACATCGCATGTTTGCTGCTGAGACACAAATTTCGTATGGGAAAAATTTTATTTTCACATTATGCCCTTATTCCTGTGCCCTCTTTAACACCAGCGTATCACCGTTATATTTTCATTTTTCATCCGAAGTGCGTAAATCAGCGTTTCTAATCCTTTTAACGACGCTAATGCTGCATCCGTCATAACGATAACCCTGTCATAGTTTTCCAAATCATAAATAAAAGTCTTTCGATCCGGATCATATAAGCTGCGCAGTTCATATCTGCAATGCAGTGGATACTCTTCCTCGGTACTGACCGCGATCGGACTTCTAGTCGTAGAATGGCAGCGGACAACACATCCCATTTTTTCGATTTCGTACCCTGTCAGAAGTGCCGGATACATAAACTCTTCCGTGCCAATCACAAGTACACGTTCACCCTGTTTCACAACAGTCTCTGTGATCACGGTTTTCGCAAGTTTTTTACATGCAGCCTCATATTGTTTTGCGTCAACGAAACGTCTTGCATTCATCCATCCGGGAATCGATATGATATGTTCCCGCATATTCTTCTCCGATTGCACATCAATATCCGCGCTTTCCTGCGTATGATTCTCCGGTATCGCACAAATATATAAACCATCACATCTATACTGCTCCGCAACCGTACCGTATCCGGAATGATCCGTTTTTACCAGATAATGAAGTTCTATTTTTTCATCCTGATAAATTTTTAAGGATTCTTCTGTCATTCCATTTAACAATGAAGCAACTGCAAATTTTATTTTTTTCTGATACTCTTTTGTTATGATCTTAATGATATTCATGATCGTATTCCCGGTGGTCACCTCATCCTCTATAAATACAATCCTGTCGATATCATTTATCACACGGTCTATATCATCTTTTACTAATTTCTGCTCAGTCGCATGGCTGTGCGCTTCCGAAAAAAATAAATATCTGGCATCCGGTATTACTTCCCGTGTTGTCTGGATATACTTTGTTCCCAATGTGATCGCAGCCTGTGCACCGATTGCTGTCGCGGTTTCCGCAAAACCGATCAAAAGCAGTCTCTCGCCTTCATATTTTCCCTGAAGCTTCTCTGCAAGACTTTTGAAAAGATTCAATGCTTTCGAAGGTTCTACCGGAACATGCTTTCCCTGCAGTGGATCTACTACCAGATAATTTCTTTTGGTATTGTTTTCCCGTTTTGCTATTCTCACTAAATCTTTTTGCTGATAGTTCATATGTTTTTGATTTTCCTGACGTTCGTTAATTTTTTACGATCTGTTTTCCAAAAGTCTTTAGATATTCCTGGGCAGTCTGTAATGATATATTTAGTTTTTTCTGCAACCGCTCTAAAATAGCGTCTTCTGGCAACCCTAGATCACAACATGTATCTACAATTCCTTCCACTCTGCCGCGCATTTCTCCTCTTGCTACATCCTGCTCTATTTCATCTTTCATTAATTCCCGTAATGCTTCGCACATACCATTTGCCCTCCTTACCTTCTGATATATTTCATAGTTCGCACTAACACTCGCCTGTAATACCGCATCTATATTATTCCGCTCCCGCGGTGTCTTCATATTTTCTGTCTGTTCTAAAAACTTCCTGATATCCTCTATATCGGCATTTGCAGATAAGATTCTTAGGCTGCTGTGCATAGTCCGGTTCAACCTGCTGATCACCACAATCTGCACCGGGAATAAAATGTTCCCGCTCACGTAATAAATACCTGGATATTTTTCTTCCAGTACATATCCTTTTCGTTCTAATTCAAAAAACAGTTCTCTTGGATATGCTTCACGGAACAATGACACGGTCAGTTCGTCCGCCGGGATTTCATCGATTGTTTTCCCATATCCTTTATAAAGGCAGGCATATCCAAGTGTTTTGTAAAAGGTGTCTATCGACAGTTCATCTCCCGGTCCTTTGTATTCTAACACATTGTACTTTCGCATGATATGACCGATTTCATTTTTCATCACTTTGTCTGCATTTTCTTCTTTTATGATCAGAAGATCGATACGAATCGGTTCTTTACTCAGATGATACTCCGAGATTAAATCAAGTTCCTCAATGTTTTCCTTTAGTTCCAGTTCCGCTGCTGCATAAAACGCAGGATGCCACTGGATCTTTTTGGCTTTGTCTGATGACGATTTCTTTGTCTTTTGCGCGATAATCGTTTCCTCCCTTTTATTCGGGAGAATCGCCTGATATTTTCGAATTCTCCCTGCTTTTACTTTTGTTTGCTGGTAATTTAAAAGCATTGAAAATTCTGATATCCGACGTTGTAGCTCGCGTATTGATATGCAGCCATTAACGTGGTTTTGACTTGTTTTAAAAACGGCTTATACTATGATATAATTTCTCACAGTCTGCCTTGTAGATTTTGCTAGAATGTAATGCTTTGGATGAATGATAACATAAGTTTATACATATGTCATTATAATTTTATATTTCCTGTTATCTTTATGAATTTTCACTAGTTCCTTTTTCTACTCTTTCCTCTTCTCCCGCAGCTCTAACACCAGCTCATACACCTCCGGTCTGTGCTCTTTTAAATGCTCATCCAGAAGATGCCTGCGCTCCTTAAAACGCTCTGCCAGCTCCGGATGTTCTTTTGCGATACGGTCATGCACTTCTTTCCGGTGTGCCTCCAGTTTGCCCGCTAACGTCATCTCGTCCTTGCCGGAAATATTGACGATTTCCTTTAAGTGCTCCTCTAAATGTTCCAGCCATTCATCCTCATCAAGTGCCTCCATGTGTGCCCAGCGGCCATGAAACAGATTTTCGACATCCCCAGTCTTTTTTAACTGCTCAATCTGCAGCACAATCTGTCTTTCGATTTCTTCTTCCGTTTCCGAACCAAATGCCCAGACAAATTCCTGCACACGGTTATCCGCACGTTTTCTCGATGCGCTGCGCTCCTCATTATCCACGCCGCCCTCAAGAGGATACGGTCTGTTGATTCCCATATCTTTTAACGCGATATGTATGGTTCTCCGCACACAGCCTTCCTCGATGAGATAGCCAAGACCTAATTTTCGAAGCTGCTCATTCACGTCTGCGATGTGCTCTGTCATATAGAAACGGATTCCTTTTTCCTTCAAAGATTTGTACAGGATCTCCAGACGGTCTGCCGCTGTGATATCCAGACTTCCGATTCCTCCGGCATCCAGAATGACTGCTTTCGTGTCATCTTTGATATGCTCCTCGATATCCTTTTGCAGCACCCCGATATTGGCAAAAAACAAATTGCTGCTGAAACGGTAAATCAAAACTCCCTCCACCGCATGGATCTGGCTGCCTTCCCGCAGATCTCTGAAATGCTGATGCCCCGGCTGGATTCCCAGAAAACATCTTGCCGGTTTTGAAGTACGGATGATCATTTCCGTAAAAGAAAGGATAATTCCGATCAGAACGCCGTTAATCGTGCCAAGCATCAATACACCAAAAAATGCACCTATAAAAATGAAACACTCCGTCCGGCTGACTTTCCACAATCTGACCGCAAGTTCAAACTCCGTCGCACCAAGCAGTGCCGAAATCACGATCGCCGTCAGCACCGGAATCGGCAGATACCCGATAAAACCGGTTCCACATAAAAGAAGAATGATCATCGACACCCCTGCCATGATACCGGTAAGCTGTGTTTTTGCCTGATACTGTTCCCCCATTGCACTACGTGATACCGATCCATTGATCGGACAGCAGCCGGTAAACGCTGCGACAAAATTTCCTATGGAAAATGCAAAAAGTTCCTGATTATCGTCAAGCTTATAACCGTTTTTCTGAGCAAAACTGTTCTCTGCGAGCAAAGTCTCAGCCATTATGACAACGGCAACCGACAGGCTTGTGATGATTGCATCCTTCGGTGCAATCACTGAAAAATCCGGTATACTCCATTCCGGCATTCCGGGTTCTACTGCTGCAAGCGTCTGTACGCCCCACTCCCTGACCGGTAAAAACCGTGTCATCAATGCTCCGGCTGCCATCAATGCAACTGCCATCGGAAATTTGGGAATTAATTTTTTTGAAACCAGAAGAATGAAAAGTGCGGTAAGTCCGATCACAAGTGAGGGCAGATTGATTGTTTTCACAGTCTCTGCGATATGCTCTGCCAGTTCTAAAAGTTCCCCGACACCTGCTGTGCCGCCCATCAGTTTTGGCACCTGCATCAGAATAATCGTCGTACAGATTCCGGTGATAAATCCCCCCATGACCGGTGCCGAGATAAAATTGACCAGTTTTCCTGCTTTCATAAAATAAAATGCCAGCAGCCACAGTGCCACACAAAAAGTCAGTACAGGAACTGCTGCCATGGCTTCTTTTGTACCGCCCTCTATCCCAAGCCCGACAATAGCAGATCCGACCAGCGCAGCCGGAGCTGCATCCACACCAAAAATAAACTGCGGCGACGTGGAAAACAATCCAAATAAAATGATCGGGAACACCGAACCATACAGTCCATAAACTGCCGGAAGCCCCGCAATCTGCGCATATCCCATAGAAATCGGAATGGAAACTGCCATGATAATAATTCCCGCTAAAATATCTTTCGGAAGATTTTTCTTATTATAATGTTTTAATGTCTGGAATGGCTGCACTCTCATGTTTCAATCACACTTCTCTCTTTTTATTCAAACCTGACATACTCTGTATTTTTTCTTCCTTACTGTATCACAAATCTTTTAAAATCAAAAGATATTCCCTTGTAAAATATCCCCTGAGATGATACGATACCTTTATGTGCTTTTTCTTATTAATGTGATGAATTGCGAAGAATTTTTTAATGCGGCTGTTATTTTAAAACAGTGCAGAAACGGAGGATTAGATTACTATGAGTGAATACAGAATGGGAACAAAATGTGTGCAGGCGGGTTACACACCCGGCAATGGAGAGCCGAGACAGGTGCCGATCATCCAGTCGACCACTTTTAAATACAGTACCAGCGAGGATATGGGAAAACTTTTTGACCTGGAAGCCGACGGTTATTTTTACAGCCGCCTTCAGAATCCTACCAACGATATCGTCGCTGCAAAGATTGCAGCTATGGAAGGCGGTTCGGCTGCGATGTTAACTTCTTCCGGACAGGCAGCCAATTTTCTTGCCATGTTCAACATCTGTGAATGCGGCGATCACATCGTTGCTTCCTCCTCTATCTATGGCGGAACTTTCAACCTGCTTGCCGTTACCATGGCAAAGATGGGGATCACGACCACATTTGTTTCCCCGGATGCTTCCGAAGAAGAGTTAAATGCCGCATTTAAGCCAAATACAAAGCTGATGTTCGGCGAAACAATTGCCAACCCTGCACTCACTGTTTTAGATATCGAACTGTTTGCAAAAGTGGCTCATGCACACGGCGTTCCGCTTGTGATGGACAATACGTTCCCTACCCCGGTCAACTGCCGTCCGTTTGAATGGGGTGCTGACATCGTAACCCACTCCACGACCAAATATATGGATGGTCACGGAGCTGCCTTAGGCGGAGCGATCGTGGACAGCGGTAAATTTGACTGGATGGCTCACGCTGATAAATATCCGGGACTGTGTACTCCGGATGAAAGCTATCATGGAATCACCTACGCAGAAAAATTCGGTAAAGAAGGTGCCTTCATTACAAAATGTACTGCACAGCTGATGCGTGACTTTGGCTGCATGCAGTCCCCACAGAGTGCCTTTATTTTAAATCTCGGTCTGGAGTCCCTGCATGTCCGTATGCCAAAACATGTAGAAAACGGTCAGGCTGTTGCTGAATTTTTAGAGCAGCACCCAAAGATTGCCTATGTCAACTATCCGGGACTTCCTTCCAATAAATATTATGAACGTGCAAAAAAATATCTGCCAAACGGCGGCTGTGGCGTTGTTTCCTTCGGTTTAAAAGGCGGACGTGCCGCTGCATCCACATTTATGCAGAATCTGAAACTTGGAGCGATCGAGACACATGTGGCTGACGCAAGAACCTGCTGTCTGAATCCGGCAACCTCCACACATCGCCAGATGACTGACGAGCAGTTGAAAGAAGCCGGCGTTCCGGCTGAACTTGTCCGTATCAGCCTTGGACTCGAGGATAAAGAGGATCTGATCGCAGATATTTCCCAGGCACTCGATGCAATTGCAGAATAAGTTAAAATTTACTGCTTTTTATTGAAATACATAAGAATCGTATACTGACAAAAAGGATGCATCCTGTAAACTAGGAAGCATCCTTTTTGTTGTACATCTCTTCAAGTAATAGTTTCTTTAACTGTTCTTCACCAACCGGTTTGGAATAATAATATCCCTGAAACCAGGTTGCCCCGAAACTCCTCAGATAATCCTGCAGGGATTTATCTTCCACGCCCTCGATACAGCTTTTCATGTTTGTTGATCTCGCAAAATTGACTATATTCTTTACCAGCATCTGCTGTTTTTCATTATTCAGAATTCCTTTGATAAAGCTCATATCGATCTTGATCTCATTCATCGGCACACCTAAGACGATACTTGAAGACGCATTTCCCGTTCCGTAATCATCCATCGCAAAATGGATCCCATACTGCTGGAGAAAACATACTTCTTCATTGATCACATCAATCGGAAGCTGCCTGCAGCGTTCTGTGATTTCTAAACAAAGATGGTTTGGCGGATAATCATTTTCTTTTAACAGCGAAAGTACAACATCCCGAAATGATTTTTGTTCTAACTGTTTTGCAGACACATTTACATTGATAAAAAAATCCGGATTAATTTTTATAAACTCTGCACTGTTTTTCAATGCCTCTGCCAGCACATAATTTCCAAGATCATACATGCACGGATTATCCTCAATCCAGTCGATAAACAGCCCCGGAGGAACTGCCCCGTAAGGTTCCTTTTTCCATCTTACCAGTGCCTCCGCCCCTGCGATTTTTCCACCTTCCGATGTCACGATTGGCTGATATTCCACATAAAAGCCGTCACAACCGCCCAGCACCGACTGATGGATGATTTTCATAAAATCCAGATTTACACCACCATTTGTCTTTACGATATCATTAAAGAACACAAGTTTATGATTTCTGGCGGAACGCGCTTTCTCTAATGTGTATTCTAATTTACTCTGCACTGTCATGGTCTCTCCGCTATAATTTTCTAACATCAGACCTGCAGCATAGAGCTTCAACTCAAAATGACGTCCGTTTAACGTGATATTTTCCTCAAGATTTTTCCTTACTTCCTCCAGGAAAATTCCTGCGTCCACCCGATCCGCATCCCTTAAAATAAATGCACAATTGGAGTTATTCATATGATAAACCGCTTTATTTTCATCCATCATATAGATAAAATGGTGTGCGATCTCCCGCTGCAGACGGTCTGTATAATTCGCCCCATATAAAATATTGATGTCTGCCATGTGATCGATCTCAACCTCCAAAACAGCCACCTTTCTGCCGGTTCTGATATATCCTTCCACATCTTTCTCAAACTTCTTCTGTCCATACAGATCTGTCAGCGCATCAATCTCAGGGATCACATTCTGATTGACCAGAATATGCAACAGATATTCGTTTCCATCTTCTTTTACCACACTCATGAAAAATCCAAACATATCATAATGATCTTTATTTTTCAAACGGATATAAAGCTCATCCGAAAGTTTCTGTCCCAGAAGGCGTTTCTCCATTGCCTGTAAATATTCCGGCCTGTCATCCGGATGCACATGATCCAGTAATATCTGATAAAAACCTTTTACATATCCCGCCTGCATCTCAAAAAAAGCCGCCGTCTTTTCCGGAATCATAGTAACATGACTGTTCCTATTCGTAATTAACAGATATGCATCTGACAAAAGATCATTCACCCGATTTATGATGTCTGAAAAGAAACGTTCTTTTCCATTCCAAAACTCCTGTTCTCCCATAGTACTCCCCATTTCTGATCACATCTGCATCAGCTGATCTTTTGCTTCTTTCACATATAATAAGGCATTGTCACGGTTTGAGGCAATCTCCTCTTCCGTAAGTTTTCTTTTTATCTTCGCCGGATTTCCAAATGCAAGGCTGCCATCCGGGATCTCCATATTCTGTGTCACAAGCGCCCCGGCCCCAATGATACAGTTATTGCCGATCACCGCTCCATTTAAAATAATTGCTCCCATTCCAATCAATGTATTATTTCCAACCGTACATCCGTGCACGATTGCACTGTGCCCGATCGTCACATCATCCCCAATGGTAAGCGCATGCCCGGCTCCAACATGAAGAACTGCATTATCCTGTATATTAGTTCGGCTTCCGATCGTGATCTTTTCCGTATCGCCCCGGACCGTCGCATGATACCATATTCCTGAATCTTCGCCGATCGTGACATCACCTTTTACGATCGCACCTTCTGCTAAATAATATGCCATGATATACCAACACTTTCTGCCTGATTTTACATCAGGCCTGCATTCTTTTATCAGTCTTTCCCGTTTATCTGGCCAATATATGCGGAAACAACTGCTGCCACGCCGTCAATGCCAAGTTTACACTCATCTAAACATAGATCATAATTGTCCGCCAATCCCCAGGTTTCCCCGGAATAATAATTATGATACTGCTTTCTCCGGCGGTCTGTGTCATCCACGATCATTTTGGCTTTTAATTCGGATACCTGATGTTTCTTTGCAATTTTGGAGATTCTTGTTTTCTTGTCCCCACACAGGAAGATGCGTACAGCATCCGGATGTTCTTTATATGCATAATCCGATGCACGGCCGATTACGATACACGGCTGATCCTCAAACAGTGCTGACAATGCTTTTTTCGGTGTCTCACGCACCTTTAAATTCATATCGTCCGCAACCATACTCATCATATCATCCACCTGGCGTTCCCCAAAATAAAATGGATATTTGTCATACACTTTTTTCTCTTTTGCAAGCTCTATCAGTTCTTTTTTGGAATAACACGGGATGCCATAAATCTCTGACAATTTTCTTCCTACTTCGTCCCCTTCACATCCACATTGTCTGGCAATTGTTATAATCATAATAATCCTCCATTCCTGCACGTCCCTTTATAAAAACAACATTCTTATTTTTATAAAAAGTGCTCTGACCATTCCTTTTCTTTAAAGCCGGTAATTACCGTACTTCCATCTACGATCAATGGACGTTTTACCAGCATTCCGTTTGTCGCAAGCAGCTTTAACTGCTCGTCCCCGCTCATTTCAGGAAGCCTGTCCTTAAGCTTCATTTCTTTATATAAAAGTCCGCTGGTGTTAAAAAATTTCTTTAATGGCAGACCGCTCTTTTCATGCCATTCTTTCAATTCCTCGTAGGACGGATTCTGCTCTACGATGTGACGATCCGTATATGTAATCTCATGTTCATCCAGCCATTTTTTCGCTTTCTGACAGGTGGAACATTTGGGATATTCTATAAAAAGCATTGGATGTCCTCCTTTTGGTATGGTATGTTGTTGTTAATTGATATTGTACCACAAATTGGATGCGAGTGGGTACACAAATCCTTTTTCAGATGGTGGCATTTTTTATCGTAACGGGGAACCGTGACAGCTTGCTTTCTCTCGCCTCTATTGTGGTAAAATCAAAGTCGGATTTTTCAACAATGTGGCAATAACCGGGGTATATTTAGATACTCCATAGTCTTCAACAATACTGGTTATTCCAGCCCCTGCATCCTTTGATGAAGCCCCGCATAAGAAAACCCTTTCATCAGCAGTTCCATAATCCAATACGATAAAACGATCATGGAATATACCACCTGTCTTTTTCATTGACAAATTTACTGTTGGGTACTCCTTGCAGAAATCTGTAAATTCTATATTATGAAGTTTATTATTCCCAACATTATCGCTGAATAAAATAATAGCTACTCCGGCCGGAGAATTCTTAAGGTGTACCAGCGTCCTTAAGCCAATATAATTGTCAACGACATATATTGACGACTTTGCCTGCTTATAAATGGTCTCATATACCTCATCTGCACTACTAAATTTTGCGTTAAACATGAGCCACTTTTCATCATCATCTGAAACAAAGCTGTTCATCATATCAGCCAACTCAGATTTTGTCACAACATCCTTCAAGCCTTCTGCAACATCTGAAATCTGCTTTTCAAGAGATATCATATCTGAGTTGATTTTGTTAATTTCTATTCTGTTGTTAGCAGTTTCCATGCTTAACTGAAGTATTTCCCGCTGACCTATTAAATCACGATTTTCTAATATGTAATCTTTCATTTTCTTAAAGGTTCTTATTAATGCCTTGCTCTGCTTAACTGCCAACGGTCCTTTCAAGACAGTCATCAACATATATAATCCTTGCTCTGTAAATACATGAGGATTATAACGACTTTTTGAACTTATATTTGCGGTACAATTTTTGTACCGCAAATCTTCTAATTCCTCATCTGTCAATTCAAACATAAAATCTTCATCAAATTTTTCAATATTATTTTTTACCTGTCTATTAAATCCCTTCGTATCATAGCCATATATCTCTGCTAAATCAGCATCAAGCAATACCCTTTTACCCCTAATTTTATACAGTTTTTCTTTTAGATATTCTTCTGTTACTTCTATTACTGTAACATCGATTTCTTTCTTTTTATCTTCTGCCATAGAACTCCTCCATCCATTTGCGGTCAAAAAAATCGTCCGCAATTCTCATATGACCATTTTACTGACGTCAGTAAAATGGTCTATTCCTCTTTTTCCCTCAGTTTGTCATAATACGCTTTATACCTATAAATCGTCCTCTCACTGACATTGTTCCGCTTCGCAATTTCTACCATTGTCATGCCGCTCTCAAACCCAACAACAAAATCATTATAAATTGCCATCCACTTGGCGTTATGTTTCTGACGACCGCTTAACTTACGATTTCTGTAATACTCCAATTCCTCCCGAAGTTCTGCATTCTCTTTTTCCAGCTCCTCAATTCTTTTTAATGCCTCTTCAAGTGTTACAGTTTTCTCCATTACTCTGTCCTCCGTTCATGTCATTTTCGTTTTGTCTATATTATAAATATCTGTGTTACTTTAGTCAATCCGATTATGTCATGTTGCGTCATTTTTACAATAGCTTTCATACAATCGAAATACCGCTGATATCTTTTACAGGCTAAACTTCTCCAAAAGCAGTCAGCCTGTATGTTTTTTATCCAATCACGTAAAATCCATTTTCTTTTTATTGCCGATCCATATTTTAAGATCAGGGCTGTCACAACATCCACACATCTCTCAAATGCTACATTCTCTTTTGCATCATCATAATATTTCTTTCTCTTTTGTCCGCCCCTTTCTGTGCTTAAATTGCTTTGGCAGCCAATTCGAGTTATCTGCTTTCAACAAGTCATATACATATATCTTATTCGGCTTTCCTAATCCCTGATGGTTTCGATAAATCAGATTATGTACCTCCAGTTCCTTCAGCATCTTGTTAATTTTCTTATTTCCCAGATGCAACAGCTTCATCATTTCTTTGATTGTAAAAATGATAAATGTAGCTCCATATTCATCTCGCCATGCATCACCATTACACTCCGATAAGCAACGCCGATCCAACAAAATCATATAAAGTGCCTTTGCCTCATTCGTTATACTTCTAAATTGATCATCTTTAAATAATCGTTTCGGTAATCTGTAAAACTTATCATCATATTTTGTATTTCCCATTTTTCCTGATCCTCCATATACTTTAAAGTTCTTTCGTCATTAACAGCCTTTTGTGCTCAATTCTTGCATAGAATTCAACCCTCGTTACATAAATATCGCTAATTGGCAAGCAGTGCATTTGTACGTACAAAATGCCTTTTTAGCTTGTTGGTGTACGCCCCCAATCCCCTAAAACCATGAAAATAAATTTTCACGGAGCTACGCCTATCGGCTTTGTCATGCTGATGTATTTCCAACATTTCATAAATTCTTCACTCCTTCCCTTCCTGATTTATGAAATTATTTTCTCAGATTTTCTATGCCGATTCGGTATATCCAAGATGCTGGAAAAATTTTGTTTTTATCAATTTTTCCAACATCCAAGACAAGACAGGAAAAGAATTTCTCTTTATCTCATGGCAATATCATGGTAATCTATCTGTATCTTTAAAAATGAGGAAGATGCTATGCATACAAAACTTACCATACCAGAAAGACTGAAAGATTTGAGAGTCTCAGAAAAAAGAATGTCGTTGCAAGAGTTATCCGATGCTACCGGTATCCCTAGCTCCACGCTTGGCAATTATGAAAAAGATGAAAATATAGATATGTCACTCGGTAATCTTATAACGCTTGCAAATTTTTACAACGTAAGCACAGATTACCTTCTTTGCCGGACAGAATTGCGGAAACATAAAAATCAGTCAGTATCTGATCTGCACCTAAATGACGATGCCATACAAATACTGACTGATAAAAAATATAACCCTCGATTATTATCTGAATTACTCACACATGAAAATTTCAAAAAATTCATGACTGACCTTGAAATCTATATTGATGGCTTTAACGATAAGGGAATTCAGATAGCGAATGCTTTTCTTGATGTGATGAGATGTAAATTAACAGAGCTTGGTGCCGATTCTACTGATGCATTTGCAAGCGTATTTGATAATTCACACATTGAAGCAGAACAATATTATATGAATATTCTGTCATCAGACTTAAAGCCAATTGTCTCCGACCTGAGGGAAGCCCATATGAAAGATAGCAATACTGCCAGTGACATTGACTATCAAAGCATGGTCAAAAATATCATTGACGACTTTGCAACTCAAATACCTACTACCGCAGATGGCGATACAGAGTCATCAAATGATGCTTATATAAATGGTCTTTTGCTTCTTTTCTGCAAAAATCTGGAGATGAAAGTCACTCAGCTTTCTGTGGAAGAAAAGCAGACATTAAAAGAAATATTCTCCCGTTCTAAACCTGCAAAAGAACATCGGAAGCTGAGGCGGAGAAATCCCAAGTTATAAACTTCAATTACTTAATTCTAAAACAAGCCACAAAGGATTTTGTCCAATGTGGCTTGCTGTAGTTATTATTTACTCTCCATATGGTGTTTTAGATTCAGCTACCATCGACAAAGTCTCCTGATTACTCATATCATATGTCACTGCTTTATGCTCTGGTTGAGTGAAGGTAGACGAACCACCAACGCCAAAATATTTTTCAAAGAAAGTTTTCAGTTTATCAATAACACCTTGTTTCTTCTTAGCCCTGTTGCCACCGCCAAAACGTGAAATCGGTGGCATAAGTTTATCTATGTCCGTTCCGGCTGTTTTAATTTCTCCATCACGGAACGCATTCTCCATGAACTTCCGTGTATCTTCCGGCTTCAGTTTTTCTTCCGTAATAATCGCATTAAGGTCATGGTCCCGCTGTTCCACCACATACTCATGCCACTCATTCATGACATCATCCACATCATTGATTCCTGCAATAAAGGTTTCAATGAGCTGTTTCTTGCTGCGAAGCTCTGGGCTGGCATCAATTGCCTTATTGATGGTAATCAGGACTTCCTTGTCTTCGCAATGGGTGTCATGATACTTCTTTACGAGCATGAGAATATAATCAATGTTGATTTCTATCTGCCGGATCAGTTCAATCTCAAATACTACATCATCCGTAATATCCGTACTTTCCTGACGCTTGCGTTTCCACTCATCACGCAAATCCTGATAACGTCCAAGGTAATCCTGTAAATCACGTTCGGAAATCAACTCATTCCCCTTGAACTCGTCAAAGGAAAGCAGCAGATTTCTCATACGGAGAATCGCACCAAACAAAGCAATAAAATCCTTCTGGTTCTGTTCTCCGACAATCTGTGGTTCTGACAGCGGAAACTTATTATTCAATTCTTCCATCATATCCACATATCCCGGCATTGGCTTACCATCCACAGATTCATATCCGTAATAATAATCCTTAAAGCTCTGCAGCAGAACAATACCTCCGGCATTCTTGTCTCCAAACAGAGAAATGGCACTATCCACACGCTTTTGCAGATTTCTGAAACATACAATATTTCCAAAAGTCTTAATTGAATTCAGAATACGGTTGGTACGGGAAAATGCCTGTATCAGCCCGTGCATTTTCAGGTTCTTGTCTACCCACAGCGTATTCATGGTTGTGGCATCAAAACCTGTCAGGAACATATTTACTACAATAAGAATATCTAATTCCTTGTTTTTCATGCGAAGCGACACATCTTTATAGTAATTCTGGAATTTATCACTTGAGGTATCGTAATTCGTATGGAACATTTTATTATAATCGTCAATAGCTTCTTCCAGAAATTCTCTGGACGGCTGATCAAGGGCAGAGGCATCCTCTGAATTTTCTTCATCCAGAATACCATCCGCTTCTTCCTCATTTGCACCATAACTGAAAATAGTTGCAACTCGCAGTTTTTTGGTCGGGTCTGCTGCCATCTGCTTCTTAAATTCCTGATAATACAGTTTTGCCATCGGAACGCTTGATACTGCAAAAATGGAATTAAAACCACTGATACGCTGTTTCTGCTTGATTTCCTCCACCTCATCCCGTTTGGCAGAAGCCACCTCTGCAATATTAGCCAGCGTATTATAGATGTAGGTTTTATCCCCACGATAGGTCTTCTGGTCAAAATGTTCCAGTATGTACTGTGTTACAATTTGGATACGCTCAGGAGCCATCATAACCTTTTCACGGTTGATGTCCCAGACCATCTCATCTGTGATTTCTTCTTCCACATCCATCGTTTTAATATAATCCACCCGAAATGGAAGAACATTTTTATCGTTAATCGCATCCACGATCGTGTAACTGTGGAGCTGGTCTCCAAAGGTCTGACCTGTAGTAAAGAATTCTGGATTTTTTGCTCTGCTGGAATTAACAGAGAAAATCGGTGTTCCTGTAAATCCAAACAGATGATATTTCTTGAAATTCTTCACAATCGCAGTGTGCATATCTCCAAACTGACTGCGGTGGCACTCATCAAAAATAATAACGATATGTTTCGTATAAACTTCATGCCCCGGATTCTTTTTTATAAAGGTAGCCAGTTTCTGAATTGTAGTAATAATGATGTGTGCGTCCGGGTCTTCCAACTGCCTTTTTAATATAGTAGTCGAAGTATTGCTGTTAGCTGCCCCTTTTTCAAAACGGTCATATTCTTTCATGGTCTGGTAGTCCAGATCCTTACGGTCAACCACAAACAGCACCTTATCAATATAAGGCAGCTTTGATGCCAGTCTTGCTGTCTTGAACGAAGTCAGCGTCTTGCCGGAACCTGTGGTATGCCAGATGTAACCTCCACCCTCGACACTGCCGTACTTCTTATAATTATTGGCAATCTCGATACGATTGAGAATCCTCTCCGTAGCCGTAATCTGGTACGGACGCATAACCATCAGCATATCCTCTGATGTAAAAATACAGTATTTCGTAAGGATATTCAGAATCGTATGCCTTGCGAAAAAAGTCTTTGTAAAATCAATCAGATCAGGAATCACACGGTTATTGGCATCTGCCCAAAAGCAGGTAAACTCAAAACTGTTACTGGTCTTGGTTTTACTTGCTCCCCGTTTCCCATGCTCCTTTTCCGCATTCCGTCTGGTGCTGTTAGAATAATACTTTGTATTTGTACCATTGGAAATGACAAAAATCTGAATATATTCATACAGTCCGCATCCCGCCCAGAAAGAATCCCTCTGGTAGCGGTTGATCTGATTGAATGCTTCACGGATAGCAACTCCTCTGCGTTTCAGCTCAATATGTACAAGAGGCAGACCGTTTACCAATACGGTAACATCATAGCGGTTGTCATGCTTCGCACCATTCTCTGTGCCAATCACATACTGATTGATGACCTGCAACCTATTGTTATGGATGTTCTTTTTATCTATGAGTGTAATATTCTTGGAAGAACCGTCATCACGAGTCAGAACTTGAACATTGTCCTCCTGTATCTTCCGGGTCTTTTCCACGATATGCTCATTGGGATTGGCAACAGCATTTTTGAAGAAATCATCCCATTCTGTGTCGGAAAACTGATAGTTATTCAGTTCCTCTAATTTCTTACGGAGATTGGCAATCAGGTCTTTCTCCGTGTGAATAGGCAAATATTCATATCCCTGTTCACAGAGCAAACGGATAAACTCCTGTTCCAGTACTGCTTCGCTCTGGTAACTGTCAGAACGCTTCTTGACGGGCTCATATTCTGTGACAACGGTATTCTCCGATGTCTCTGCTACAATATTAAAGTACGACACATCCTCGCCTCCTTACTTTGGTAATTCTTTAAAGGATAACAGCTTATCCCTGTAATATTCATACTGCTTCTGACGTGCTTCGATTTCTGCCGGAAGTCCTGCGGACAGGTCATTGCAGAGAGTATCAAAGCGGTCGAGAATTTCTATTATTTGTTTTTGATGCTTAATACTCGGTACCATTATTTTAGCTTTACTTATATTATCATTGTACAGTCGTGCTATTGTTCCACCTGTTGACGCAATCCAAGGCTGTAATTGATAACAATAGTAAAGATATCGATTAAGTACAATACTTTCATCATTATCAATCCAAACGATATTAGAATCTTGATAATATGCATCCTCTCCATTATAAACAACTGTACGACCAATTGTCCCTGCTGCTGATATTAAAATATCGCCTTCCTTTGGATAAGAGTACTTTTTACGATATTCCTCAAACTTTTTTCTAGAAATGAATGCATCGGCTTCTTTTCCAAATGTTCCAATTTTATAAAAAGGTACATCACCTGTCGATGCTGTTTCTGCTTTCTTAATTCGTTTACACATAGACACCTTACCGATATCCGAAAGCTGAATTTGCCCCCACCCAAACACATACTGAATAAGTTTAATTGCACTTAACTCTGTCTGTCTGTCTGTCTGTCTGTCTGTCTGTCTGTCTGTCTGTCTGTCTGTCTGTCTGTCATGAGTGTGCTGCCTGTTTCAGCAAATGTCAAGAGCAAATCACGATAATATTCATATTGCTTCTGGCGTGCTTCAATTTCTGCTGGCAAGCCAATATTTAGGTCAGTGCAGATGGCTTCAAAATTGTCGAGAACATTAACAAGCCTTTTCTGTACATCCAATGTTGGAACAGGAACAGGGAATTGATTTAGCATCGGTCTTCGAATAGATGCCACTGACCCCTGAAACATAGTTTTCTGTATATATGATAAAAATGCCGATCTCATGTAGTGAAAATAATATCTTGGTAATACATCTGGAGTATTTATATGAATTCGGTATGCCCTTTGATGCAAAGCATATTTTCCTTCAACATAATGAAATACCTTTCCCACACCGACTCCATCACCAGCAGTAATAATGGCGGTTTCATCATATTCATATTCATTTTTTCGCAACGGTTCCTGTGAACGGACATAAAAAGGATATTTACCTTCTTCAAGTCCCTCATTAGTATTACTACTGCCCGTACCAATATCAGCAATATCAGCTAACGGAACGATTTTAACATTGTTATCGAATGTCAGCAGTTTATTACGATAAAATTCATACTGTTTCTTCCGAGCTGTAAGCTCGGCTGTAAGCTCGGCTGTAAGTAACGTGAAAGAGTCCAAAATATGGACTATTTCACGTTGTACCTCCAGAGGAGGTACAGGCAAGCTAAACGCTTTTACGCTTGCATCGGATATTGCTGGGTAGCTTGCACCCTTTTGATTTTGCTCAACATAAGCAAAAAAATCAGTCGTAGCAATGTTATGATAAATCCATTTTGGAAGCACAATCTCTGTATTCGCTCTTAACACGCAAAAACCTGTACTGCAAATTTCATTATCATATGTTTCCGGAATCATACAATATCTTTTCAGCATTGGACGAGTAGTTCCTAAAAGAATATCATCTGTCTGTACAATTTGCTGTGCTCTGCTTGGTGCTGAATCCGAATTGATATTTTGTGTTTCCATTATACAATGTAAATCTCTATCCACTGAGCTTAAATCTATGTACTTTTTATCGTTTCCAGAATAACTTTTCCATTTAATATTTTTAACCTTTTGGGTACATTCTTGCAAAGTTAAAAATTCTGCTCCATCTGGGCACAATTTTTCAATTAATTTATCTAATCTGCTCATCGCATCATCTCCGTTATTTGTTCATGTGAATAATCCTTAACTTGCTTTCGCAGTATATATTCATCACTTGTTGTGTACTTATCATCATATTTCCTCTTTGCGATCGGAGAAAAATAATGGCCATAGCCTTCCAATACTGGATTAAAATCACTTGTAACTGCACAAGTCACCTTAGCTGTGTTCTTTCCTTTATAATCGCCCAAACGTAATGCTACCTCACGAAGTGAAAGTTTTTTAAACCCTTGTTCAAAAAACAAAAAACAAATGCCTCCCGTTTTGGCTTCTGAATAATATGCAAGACAATCTGGCCTTTCACGTCCTATTTTATCAATAAACTCTTTTTCGCTACGGGTCAATTCTTCATGGTTGCCAACTTTTTTCAAAATCTTATCAAATCCAAAATGAACACCATCAATTATCCGAATATTTTCAGCCGGATAAATTGTAGGAATAAAACTGCTCCCATCATCATATGCCCAAAATGTCAAAATATTATTACCTGATCCCCACTTTTTGATTTCTGCCCTTGCCGTTTGCGGACTGTCTGCCCAATATGACAGTTTTTGACCGGGAAAGAGATTTGAATACCTATTATCTTTTCTACTTAATCTCAGATTCCCGCTATGAAGTTCACTTACTGTTTTTCCATAATAACCATCGTTAAATTCAAGGCATCTAAAAAAATTAAAATCATGTGATTCTATTATCGGCAATTCTTGATGTTTCCATATCTCCATTCCCCAGTATTGATTCGGAAATAATTCTCCCATAAATCACACCTCGATTTCTGCGATGATCTTATCAATCTCATCTCGAAGCACTTGCTCACGAGCAACAATCTCCTTAATTTCCGCATTCAACTTCACGATATCAATTTTCTCTCTGGTATCTTCGGCTTCGACATAAGTGGATACAGACAAATTATAATCATTGCCGGATACTTCTTCATAGCTTGCCAGATGTGCAAAATGCTCCACTTCTTCACGCTTAGCAAACACATCTACGATCCGATTGATATTCTCTGGTGTCAGCTTATTATTGTTGGTCACCTTCACGCATTCGCTTGTAGCATCAATAAACAAGGTCTTGTTGTCTGCCTTGTTCTTTTTCATTACCATGATACAGGTTGCAATCGAAGTGCCAAAGAACAAATTACTCGGCAACTGAATAACGCAATCCACATAGTTGTTATCTACCAGATATTTACGGATTTTCTGCTCTGCACCACCACGGTACATGATTCCCGGAAAACATACGATGGCAGCAGTTCCGTTAGACGCAAGCCATGACAAACTATGCATAATAAACGCCATATCCGCTTTGCTCTTAGGTGCCAGAACTCCAGCCGGAGCAAAACGAGGGTCATTGATGAGCAGTGGATTTTCGTCTCCCGCCCACTTGATAGAATACGGTGGATTAGATACGATCAACTCAAATGGCTCATCATCCCAGTGCTGAGGACTGAGCAATGTATCTTCACAAGCTATATCAAATTTATCAAATCCCACATCATGCAGGAACATATTAATACGGCACAGGTTGTAGGTTGTAATGTTGATCTCCTGACCATAAAAGCCGTTACGGATAGCATCCTTGCCAAGAATTTTCTCAGCCTTCAAAAGCAATGAACCCGAGCCACAAGCCGGATCATATACTTTATTGATTTCTGTTTTTCCTATAGTCCCAAGACGTGTAAGCAGTTCGGACACATCTGCCGGAGTAAAGAACTCTCCACCAGATTTTCCGGCATTCGATGCGTACATGGTCATAAGGTACTCATACGCATCACCAAAGGCATCAATAGAATGGTCTTTCACATCTCCCAGATTCATTTCGCCTACGCCATTCAGCAGTTTTACAAGTTTTTCATTACGCTTTGCAACTGTAGAACCCAGTTTATTGCTGTTTACATCATAGTCATCGAACAGTCCGGCAAAGTCGCTCTCTGCCTCACTGCCTTTCGCTGATTCCTCAATGTGACGGAACACACGCTCCAGTGTTTCATTTAAGTTTTCATCATTCGCAGCATTGGCACGGACATTACAGAAAAGTTCACTCGGAAGGATAAAAAATCCCTTTTCCTCTACCAGTCCTTCTCTTGCTTCTTCTGCATCCTCATCCGGCATTTTTGCAAAATCAAAATCGGTGTTACCTGCATCAATCTCACCGCTGTTTATGTAATTACACAGATTTTCAGAAATATAACGATAGAACATCGTGCCAAGAACATAATTTTTGAAGTCCCAACCATCGACTGCTCCGCGCAACTCATCTGCAATTGCCCATATTGCACGGTGCAGTTCATCACGTTCCTGTTCCTTTTTGGTATCAACCATTCTCTTTTCCTCCGTTATCCTCTGGTACAAATTCCAGAATATCGTCAACGCCACAGTTCAGAACACAACATATACTCTCTACGCTTTCGAGGGAAATATACCCATTACGTTTCAGCCGTGTGATGATATTTGCGGAGAAGCCAGCCTCCTGCTGCAACTGTGCATTTGTCATATTTTTTTCTATCAGTAAATGGAATAATTTTTTATAACTGACCGCCATGTCATCCCTCCATTATTTTGCCAACAGACATAAGGAAAGTATATCACGAAAACGTGAATTTTTCAATTTGCATCGCAATCTCTTCAATCCGTATCATCTAATTAGATATGATAGATATTATTCATATCAGTCTTAATATCTCTCAGTATCATTACCTTGTCCCTTGAACACTTCCATATCAGCAAAAAAGACATCCCTAACCTGTAAAATCTACAGTTCCGGAATGTCCTTTTTCCCATACTTTACTATATTTTTAACACATGACACTGCTTATCCACAATCTATATGATTTCAAAATGCCTAAACGCCTGCACAATTGCATCTTCCTTCTCCAGCGTACACTGTGGCTGTCTCGCATTGTCTGATTTAACCAGATTGAAGTTCTCATCGACATCCAATCCACACTTCTTAATCTGTGCGATATACAATGACGAAACCTTAAATCCTGTCTGCTCAAGTCCATATGCCTTTATCTGCTCATAAATTGCTTTTCCTTTTGAATTCCGATAAATCCATGTTCTCTAGGAAGATGTGCTATCGACCATTCTTTTGGAATGTAAGACAATTATCCCCATATTGAGTAAAAATTACTTGTTATACTAAATAGCAGCCCTTCATCTTTTTTCAAAAGGTTCACACCCACTTAGGGCGATAAGCCTTTACCCTTTTCCAAAATCGTTATTGTTCAGTATTTATTTCATAATGAGCTTCATCATAAACTAAGAACTCACAATACTGAAAAAATCTTATAAACAACCTTTTGCACATTTTTTTGTTATTTATATAGTCATAAGCCTTTATAAGACTAATAAAATCGCCATATCCTCCATTCTTTTTTAGATGGTTCCATACTTTTGTGGTTAACCCTTCCCTTTCTATAATACGTCCTAATGGCATATAAAAATATGACGAATTTGAAGTATAATATATATCGTGTGGAAACTTACAAGCTTCCATATAAATCAATATTTTATCTGCATTTCCATCAATCTCATACACTTTATCTTTTTTATAGA
>SKEA01000044.1_pt1 | contig 128827 bp, 143 predicted proteins | sample 4826601 | NCBI WGS metagenome assembly SKEA01 (sample SAMN11008821, study PRJNA524170) | human gut metagenome | biome: Human fecal sample; material: Feces; isolation source: fecal sample from pouch patient p13, p53 | host: Homo sapiens | place: Israel: Tel-Aviv | collected 2016-07-06 | reverse complement strand
TGAGACTTCCCAAGCCATTAAGATAGTCGGAAACAGCTTGTTCCTTTAGTTCCTTACTATACTTCTTCCATTGACGGCTTTCCTCTAGCCCATCAACACCAGCTTCTTTGTACTTCCGAACCCAGTTCGATAGGGTGTCTTTAGAGATACCTTGGTTTCTAGTTAACCAACTAAGTGATTTACCTTCTTCCAAGTGAAGCAGAACAATTTCTAGTTTCTCAGATACAGATTTTGGACTTCTTTTGGACATAATAAGACTCCCCTTATAGTTTCTAGTGAAAATTTTTATTTTTTCATTGTCCACTTGACAGGGAGCTATTCAATAGGCTAGCAGGATTTTTAGTTGTTCATTAGACTCCGGTAATTTTAACTTCAAAAATAGTCCCCCTTCGGCTGATTGTCCTTGACAATTATTGTTCCTTTAAGTGCAAGAACAATCTGTTGTGCCAAAGATAAGCCCACCCCAAAACCACCTTTTTGTCTAGTTCTATCTTTGTCTACTCGGTAGAAACGATCAAAGATTTTTTTCTTATCTTCATCTGCAATACCAGGGCCATTGTCTGCCACTGTAATATAAAGATGACGATCATTAGTACAAACGGTGAGGGGGTCACCTGGCCATCATCTTCTGTATATTTGATAGCATTATCAAATAAAATTGTCATGAGCTGCTTCAATAGAGTCTTATCAGTTTTGATTGAGCGCCCAACCTGATTTTGAGCAGTAAACCCCTTTTCATTTTCTTCAGCAATCGTAGCATAATTGGTAAAGACTTTATCAAAGAAAGAAGAATCTAGAGTTTCAATTTCTGGTTTAATACCATCATCACGACGAGTCAAATTCAAGAGATTGGTCGTCAAAAGACGCATATTTCGGACTTCATCTAGACTATAAGCAATGTTCTCTGAATTGTCTAAAATTGTAGACTCTGGCTTGCGGAAAAGAGACTCTAGGCGGTTTTGAATTACCGCAAGTGGCGTACGCAACTCGTGGCTAGCATTCTCAACAAATGTCTTCTGCTTCTCAAGACTTTCCTGTATAGGCCGTCTTGACCATTTTGCCAAATACAAACTAGCCGCGATAGATAGTAGCCAAAAAACTCATCATAATAACAATTAGTTTTACATAACGTTCAGTGGCTTCTTCTAATTGCGTCGTATTGATTGCAATAACAACGTACTTAGCATCAGGATAGAAACTATTATCTATTTTTTCAGTAATCAAGCGATAATTTTCCGTTTGATCAAAATAGTTCTGAGCACTTCCCTTACTAATAACATCAATAGTATTTTTATCTATTGGTAAATTAGATAAGCTAGAAAATTTGTCGACAACGTTTAGGAGCTTTCCATTCTTATCAATAACTAACACACTAGTATTAGCTGCTACAGTCAAATCATGAGGAGCATCTTCGATTTTTGATTTGGTCTTTTTAGATTTTGTCTTATAAACACTCGAATTAGGTATTTTGTCTAGCGATATGCTTTGCTATCATACTCCTGATAGATAGTTGCCGTATTATTTTGATCTACATCAGAAGTCAGAAAAAATTCGCATTTTAGCATTTCCATTTCCAAATAAGAATTGGTCTTAGTTACTGCTGCTTTCAGACTAGAGTCAACATTGGAATAAACTCCATAACTGAGAATCTGCAATATCATAACAGTCATGATAAGGAAAATACCAGAAAAAGTTGCAAAGAAATGGATGAAGGACTTAAAGCCGTCTGACTTGATTCTCCTGAAAAGATAATTGAAAAATTTAGTCAGCATTCTTCAAAATATACCCCACACTTCTTAAGGTTTGTAGGTTGGTAGCAAAATCAGTCCCCCTAAATTTCTTACGAATTTTCGAAACATAAACTTCAACAACAGAGACATTGGTATCACTATCAAATCCCTAAAGACGATCAAAGATTTGCGACTTGGGCAAAATAACGTTTTGATTTTGTAGGAAGTAGACTAATAAATCAAATTCTTTACCAAGAAGTTCTACTTCTTTATCACCCACATAAGTTGAATTTGTAGAAAGGTTGACACAAACATCTCCAAAAGAAAAAGTATTTTGATCAAATTTACCAGAACGTTTCAAAAGTGCCTGAATACGCATCTTCAATTCTTCTAAATAGAAAGGCTTGGTTAGATAATCATCAGCTCCGACTTCGAAGCCATGCCCCTTATCGTCTAGACTTTCCTTAGCAGTTATGATAAGAACAGGAGTCGTTATTCCTTGTTCACGCAATTCTTTAAGAACTGTAAAACCATCTTTTTCAGGTAACATTAAGTCCAAAAGAATCAAATCATAAACACCACTTTCAGCTTCGTAAAGACCTTCATCTTCATCAAATACTTACATCACATCCGCAAAGTCATCTAAAAAATCAAAAACTGAGTTCGACAAACTCAAATCATCTTCTACTAGTAAAATTTTAATCATAGTTATCCCTCTTGCTAGGTGTAAAACCTAGTCATAGATCTCTCTAAATCATCCTATTATATCGAAAATACACCTAATCTTCTAGTGCATTAATTTCTTTTATTTAAACTCAGTTTACCTTATTTTCCTTAAGAATGGAGCAAAAAAACAGCACCTATAGGCACTGCTTTAAAGAAATATTCGTTATTAGAACAAACCAACTGCTGTTCCATCTTCAGTAACATCCATCTTGAGGGCCGCTGGGGCTTTTGGAAGACCTGGCATGGTCATAACATCACCTGTGAGAGCCACGATGAATCCAGCACCTGTTTTAGGAACAAACTCACGAATAGTGATATCAAAACCTTCTGGTGCTCCAAGCAAGAATTGGTTATCTGAGAAACTATATTGTGTTTTAGCCATACATACTGGCAATTTATCCCAACCAAATTCTGCAAACTGTTTGAGTTGATTTTTAGCTTTTTTCTCGAAGATAACTGATTTACCACCATAGATTTCAGTAACAATCTTAGTAATCTTTTCTTCCAAGCTATCATCATCCGAATAGAGACGTTTGTAATCAGCATTGCCATTTTCAACAACATCCACTACTGTATTAGCAAGGTCAATACCACCATCAGCACCATTAGCCCAAACGCTAGCCAATTCAACAGGAACCTTGATTTCTGAACAAAGTTCTTTAAGAGCTGCGATTTCAGCTTCTGTGTCAGCAACAAATTCGTTAATGGCAACAACCGCTGGAATACCAAATTTACGTATATTTTCTACATGACGTTTTAAGTTTGAAAAGCCATCGCGAACGGCTTGAACATTTTCCTCAGAAAGGTCAGTTTTAGCGACACCACCATGCATCTTAAGAGCACGAAGTGTAGCAACAATAACGACAGCATCTGGAGTTGTTGGTAGGTTTGGAGTTTTAATATCAAGGAATTTTTCAGCACCAAGGTCTGCACCGAAACCTGCTTCAGTGACCGTGTAGTCTGCCAAGCGAAGTGCTGTAGATGTAGCTAGAACTGAGTTGCATCCGTGAGCGATGTTGGCAAATGGACCACCATGTACCAAGGCTGGTGTGCCATAAATTGTCTGTACCAAGTTAGGTTTGATGGCATCTTTTAGAATAAGTGTAAGCGCACCTTCGATTTCAAGATCACGTACATAAACAGGTGTACGGTCATAACGGTAAGCAACGACAATGTTAGCTAAGCGTTCTTTAAGGTCATTGATATCAGTAGCCAAGCAAAGAATTGCCATGATTTCAGAGGCTACGGTAATATCAAAACCATCTTCACGTGGGATACCATTGAGTGGGCCACCAAGACCAACTGTCACATGACGAAGAGCACGGTCATTAAGGTCAACGACACGTTTCCAAATAATACGACGTTGATCAATACCTAGGGCGTTTCCTTGATGAATATGATTGTCAAGAAGGGCTGACAAGGCATTATTCGCTGTAGTAATAGCGTGCATATCACCTGTGAAGTGGAGATTGATATCCTCCATTGGAAGAACTTGAGCGTAACCACCACCTGCAGCACCACCTTTAATCCCCATAACAGGACCAAGAGATGGTTCACGAAGGGCAATCATTGTTTTCTTACCAATTTTGTTAAGAGCGTCTGCAAGACCAATTGACATGGTTGATTTACCTTCACCTGCTGGTGTTGGATTGATGGCTGTTACCAAAATCAATTTTCCTGGTTTGTCGTCTTTGACTTCATTGATTTTATCAAATGACAATTTTGCCTTATATTTTCCGTAGAGTTCCAAATCGTCAAAGCCGATTCCAACTTTTTCAACTACTTCTGTGATTGGTTTTAATTCTACACTTTGAGCAATTTCAATATCTGTTTTCATGAGATACTCCTCTATATATTTCTATGTACTATTATAACAAAGATTAATAAAAAACGCACTATTTTTTATAAATTGATTTCAAATGTTCGGTTTTTATTTAGCTATAAAAAGTTATAACTTTATTTTATAGGGGCACGTTTCAAAAACACTTACTATTATTTACTAAAATCTAAATTTTTAGTACAATACTACTATGAAAATTTTGATTACATCAGGTGGTACCACTGAAAAGATTGATGATGTCCGTGGAATCACAAATCATTCAACAGGTTATCTGGGTAAGGAAATCGCTGAACTTTTCTTGGCTAAGGGTCACCAAGTTACCTTAGTAACTGTAAAGACTGCGGTTAAACCTGAACCAAAAGAAAATCTAAAGATTACAGAAATTACCAACGTAGACAGTCTCCTAAAAAGTATGGAGCCACTTGTCAAGGAGCATGATGTCCTCATCCATAGTATGGCTATCTCTGACTATACTCCAATTTATATGACGGATTTCACTGAGTTGGAAGATACGGAAAACCCCAGCCAACTCTTACATAAGTCTAACACTGAGAGCAAGATATCTTCGGCTTCGGATTATCAGGTTCTTTTCCTTAAAAAGACACCAAAGATTATTAGCCTGGTTAAACAATGGAATCCCAATATTCAGTTGGTTGGCTTCAAACTTCTCGCAAATGTCAGCAAAGAGGATCTTTTCAAGGCTGCTCGTGCTAGTCTTAAACGTAATCAAGCAAACATTATTGTGGCAAATGATTTGGGTGAGATTACTCCAAATCAACATATTGCTTATCTAGTTGACGAAAAGGGTGAAGAGATGGTTACAACTAAGTCTGCAATTGCTCAAGCCTTATATGAAAGAATATGCTATGACTAAACGTATCATACTTGCTGTTTCTGGCTCAATTTCCGCCTATAAGTCAGCAGATCTAACAAGCAAACTAAAGAAAAAGGGATATGATATCCACGTCATTATGACTGAGTCTGCTCAATCCTTTATTACGCCTCTAACTCTTCAAGCTCTTTCTAAGAATCCAGTTCACTCCGATGTTATGGAAGAAAAATTGGCTGAACGTATTAATCATATTGACTTAGCTAAGAAAACTGATCTCTTTATTGTTGCTCCAGCTTCAGCAAATACGATTGCCAAATTAGCACACGGCATGGCTGATAACATGCTAACTGCGACGGCTTTAGCTTTGCCAAGCACCACTCCAAAACTAATTGCACCAGCAATGAATACGAAAATGTATGAAAATCCATTGACTAAGAAGAACTTAAAAATCTTGCAAGAAGTTGGCTACCAAGAAATTCTTCCAAAATCTGGTTTACTTGCATGCGGAGATACAGGTCGTGGCGCTCTAGCTGATATTTCTGTCATTATTGAGTCAATAGATAATGCTCTAACAAAATAGTCTTGTTGACAAGAAAAGAAGTTTATGATGAATAAAAAAAATAAAGCAAACCCAACGGCACAATTGGCTCTATTAATAGCCACAATGGTCGTTATTGAGGTACTCAGTCAAACTATCTTTGCTGCTTTTGCACTTCCAATCAAACCAACCCTAACTCATATCCCAGTCATTATTGCTAGTATCGTCTATGGTCCTAAAATTGGTGCATATTTAGGCGGTTTTATGGGGATTATGAGTATTGTTCGTAACACTATCGTCTATACAGTAGGCAGTTATCTCTTCAGTCCTTTTGTGGAAGGAGGAACTTGGGCATCTGCTGTCATTGCAATTGTTCCTCGTATTTTAATCGGTATTTTTCCTTACTTTATCTACAAGTTACTTCAAAATCGCCTAGGCTTGATGCTGTCTGGTGTTTTAGGTGCTTTTACAAATACATTTTTCGTGCTTCTAGGTATCTACTTCCTAATCCCTAATTTCTACTCAGCAGGTGGAAAAACTCTAATGGCAACTATTTTCACTATAAACTCTGTTGCTGAAATGGTTATTGCTGGCCTATTAACGCTTAGTATCACACCTATGCTACTTCGATTGAAAAAATAAAGAAAAAACATGGTAATTAGCATGATTTTTTTCCTTTAGTTGTGATATAATGTAAGCGTTTAAAAATATAAAGGAGATTGATATGTCTTACACTGAAAATTATCAAAAATGGCTCGATTTTGCTGAATTGCCTGCTTATCTTCGTGATGAGTTGGTTTCTATGGATGAAAAAACTAAAGAAGATGCCTTCTATACTAATCTTGAATTCGGTACAGCTGGTATGCGTGGTTTAATTGGCGCTGGTACCAACCGTATTAACATTTATGTTGTTCGTCAAGCAACCGAAGGTTTGGCGCAATTGATCGACTCAAAAGGTGAGGAAGCTAAAAAACGTGGTGTTGCTATCGCTTATGACAGCCGTCATTTCTCTCCTGAGTTTGCTTTTGAATCTGCGCAAGTTTTAGCAGCTCATGGTATTAAATCTTATGTGTTCGAGAGTCTTCGTCCAACTCCTGAATTATCATTCGCAGTACGTCATCTCCACACATTTGCTGGTATCATGATAACTGCTAGCCACAACCCAGCTCCATTTAACGGATACAAAGTTTATGGTGAAGACGGTGGACAAATGCCACCCGCTGATGCCGATGCATTGACAGATTACATCCGTGCTATTGATAATCCGTTCACTGTCAAATTAGCTGACCTCGAAGACAGCAAGGCTAGCGGTCTCATCGAAATCATCGGTGAAAATGTTGATGCTGAATACCTAAAAGAAGTTAAAGACGTTAACATCAACCAGGACTTGATTAATGAGTATGGTCGTGACATGAAGATTGTATACACTTCACTTCATGGTACTGGTGAAATGTTGGCTCGCCGTGCCCTTGCTCAAGCTGGGTTTGATGCTGTTCAAGTCGTTGAAGCTCAAGCGGTTCCTCATGCTGACTTCTTAACTGTTAAATCTCCTAACCCAGAAAACCAAGATGCCTTTGCTCTTGCTGAAGAACTCGGTCGTAATGTAGATGCCGACGTATTGGTTGCAACTGACCCTGACGCGGACCGTCTTGGCGTTGAAATCCGCCAACCAGATGGTTCATACCTCAACCTTTCTGGTAACCAAATTGGTGCTATCATCGCCAAATATATCCTTGAAGCTCACAAAACAGCTGGTACTCTCCCTGCTAATGCTGCCCTTTGTAAATCAATCGTATCAACTGAATTAGTTACTAAGATTGCAGAAAGCTACGGTGCAACAATGTTTAATGTCTTGACTGGCTTCAAATTTATCGGTGAAAAGATTCATGAATTTGAAACACAACACAATTACACTTACATGTTTGGTTTTGAAGAAAGCTTCGGTTACCTCATCAAACCATTTGTACGCGATAAAGACGCTATCCAAGCCGTTCTTATCGTTGCAGAAATTGCTGCATACTACCGTTCACGTGGTATGACATTGGCAGATGGTATCGAAGAAATCTACAAACAATATGGTTACTTCTCAGAAAAGACAATTTCAGTTACGCTTTCAGGTGTTGATGGTGCTGCAGAAATCAAGAAAATCATGGACAAATTCCGTCGCAATGCTCCTAAACAATTCAACAACACTGATATTGCTAAAACAGAAGACTTCTTGGAACAAACAGCTACTACTGCTGACGGCGTAGAAAAATTGACAACTCCTCCAAGTAACGTTTTGAAATACATCTTGGCTGATGATTCATGGTTTGCCGTTCGTCCTTCAGGTACAGAACCAAAAATCAAATTTTACATTGCAACAGTTGGAGAAACTGAAGCGGATGCTAAAGAAAAAATTGCTAACATCGAAGCAGAAATCAATGCCTTTGTAGGTGAATAGTACTTTTGACTTAGAGCTAAGCTCTAGGTCTTTTTTGATAAATGATAATAATGCCCCATATAAGTAATTACAATCTTTCGCTGCTACACCAAGAAACCACCTATAGATTAAATATATAGGTGGTTTTTCTATTATTCAATTACAGTGCGCCGACTTGTGAATGATGCTTAAACAAGGAGTGAGTAGCTTCGTAAATATGACGTGCAGTCTCTGCATTATTCATCGTATAAAGGTGAACTCCAGCAACGTCTTGCGTAACCAAATCCACGATTTGGTCAACAGCATAAGCTAGACCGGCAGCTCTCAGAGATTCAGGATCATGCTCATACTTATCCAAAATAGCACGGAATTTACGTGGCAAATGGATATTTTCACACGTCTTAAGTAAACGTAGGGCTTGGTTACGATTCAAAATAGGCATAATACCAGCATAGATAGGCACATCAATGCCAGCAAGAGTACATTTATCTTGGAAATCGTAGAAGCGTTCATTATCAAAGAAGAGTTGGGTTACAAGACTTGAACAACCTGCATCTACTTTCTTCTTAAGATTTTGAATATCAGAGATTTGATTTGGTGAATCAGGATGACCTTCAGGATAACAAGCACCAATGATATCAAAGTTAGGAGCTTCTGCCTTGATAAACTCAATCAAATCAGTTGCATATCTGAAGTCTTTTAAAGGTTCGACCCCAGGAATGATGTCGCCACGAAGTGCCAGGATACGATTTACTCCAACAGCATCTAATTCTCGCAAAGTATCAGCTACCTTTTCTTTGCTCAAATAGATTGCTGGAAGGTGAGCAATAGTAGGAATAGCCAGGTCATTTTGAATATGGTCTGCCAAAGGAACCGTTGTCTCTTTGATATTATATTTGTTATTACTAGCTGTTACACTGATAAAATGGGGTGCCGATCCTTTCATGTCATCAAGGGCAAGCAAGATTTTCTTATTGCCTACGGCTGGATTAGGTGGAAAGACTTCAAAAGAGAGGGATGGTGTTTGGCTTGTCATAAGTTTTACCTTCTTCGTTTTAGATTTTTGTTGAGACAAAAGCATTTTTATTAGTGTCAAGTAAACTCGTAGGAATTATTGATCACATTTTGCATCTAGCTTGATTACAAAAATCTTTAGAAAATTATTCACTATTGAAAACCTTCTACATATAGGAAAGAAGCTTTTCAAGGTATTATAACTTCTACTTACAAGTTTTTGCGAGCCGCTTTTGCTGCTTCTAGAAGCTTGGTTAAGCTTTCTTTAGTTTCTTTAATACCACGAGTCTTCAAACCACAGTCAGGGTTGATCCATACTTTACTACTTGGAACTTTAGCCAAGATCGCTTCGATAGTGTGGTCAATTTCACCGTCTTGTGGGACACGAGGTGAGTGGATATCATAAACTCCAGGTCCAACTTCTGTTTGGAAGTTTTGTGCTTTAAGTTCATCCAAAATTTCAAGGTTTGAACGACTAGCTTCAAAAGAGATAACATCTGCATCCAAGTTGTCGATAGCTGGAATGATATCTGTAAATTCTGAGTAACACATGTGTGTGTGGATTTGTGTGTCTGGTGCTACTGTTGAGTGTACCAAACGGAAGGCTGGAATAGCCCAGTCAAGGTAGTCTTCGTACCAGTCACTACGACGGAGTGGCAATTTTTCACGAAGAGCAGCCTCATCGATTTGGATAATTTTAATGCCTGCAGCTTCGAGGTCAAGCACTTCATCCTTGATAGCAAGAGCGATTTGAAGAGTTGAATCTTTAATAGAGATATCTTCACGTGGGAATGACCAATTGAGGATTGTAACTGGCCCAGTCAACATACCTTTAACAGGCTTGTCAGTACGGCTTTGTGCGTAGCTAGACCATTTTACAGTGATTGGATTAAGACGAGTGACATCACCCCAGATGATTGGTGGTTTTACCCCACGCATACCATATGATTGCACCCAACCATTTTTAGAGAAGAGGTACCCAGACAAGTTTTGACCGAAGTACTCAACCATGTCATTACGTTCAAACTCACCATGTACAAGGACGTCAAAGCCAACTTCTTCTTGCCATTTAATCCATTCATCTATAATTTCAGCAAGAAAGGCATCATATTCTTCCTGAGACAATTCATTCTTACGGAAAGCCAAACGTTTGGCACGAACTTCCTTAGTTTGAGGAAATGAACCGATAGTTGTTGTCGGAAGCAATGGAAGTTTGAAGGCATCCTTTTGAATGGCTTCACGTTCTGCGAAAGCCGGTAAACGTGTGTAATCTGCTTCTGTCAAACCTGCAATACGAGCACGAAGTTCAGCATTTGCACCAACACGTTCAATAGCAAAGAGCTCTTTGTTAGCAGCAAGTGATTCAGCACCTTGACCATTACGGATAGCATCCAAATCACGAAGTTCATCTAATTTTTCAACGGCAAAAGCAAAGTGGTTCAAGATTGCTGGTTCAAATTCTTCATTAGCAGTCGTAAATGGCACATGAAGAAGTGAGCATGAGCTTGTCAATACGATTTTTTCAGCTGGAATTTGTTCAAGAACAGCCAAGCTCTTTTCGTAGTTGTTGCGCCAGATGTTTTTACCATTGACAATACCTGCATAGAGAGTCTTGTCAGCTGGGAATCCACCTTTGACAAGTTCAAGCGTCTTCTTACCTTCGACAAAGTCAAGACCGATAGCATCTACTGGCAAGTTTACAAGATCATTGTATACATCACGAACATCACCAAAGTAAGTTTGAATCAAGACCTCAAGGCCTTTCTTGTCAGCCAAGATTTTATTGTACAGATTCAAGAAGAGTGCTTTTTCGTCAGCAGTCAAATCTTTAACAAGTGCTGGTTCATCAAGTTGGATACGAGTAGCACCAAGTTCAGCCAATTTTGCAAAGACATCTTGGTAGGCAGCAATAAAGCTATCGACGAAGTCTTCTGCTTTCACACCATCTTCGAAATCAGACAATTGAAGGAAAGTGAATGGTCCAACCACAACTGGGCGAGTATCCAGACCCAAGTCTTTGGCTTCTTGGTACTCATCAAAAATCTTGTGACCAGCCAATTTTACTGCTGTTGTTTTTTCAAATTTTGGAACGATGTAATGGTAGTTGGTGTTGAACCATTTCTTCATTGGAAGAGCACGCACATCCCCCTTTTCACCTTGGTAACCACGTGCCAAAGCAAAGTATTGTTCCAATTCAGTCAAATCCAAGTTTTTCACAGACTCAGGAACTACGTTGAAAAGGAAGGCCGCATCAAGGAAGTTATCGTAATGAGAAAAGTCATTTGAAGGAATTTCAGTAATACCTTTTTCTTTAACAATATTCCAGTGTTTTGCACGCAAATCTTTAGCAGCCGCTAAAAGTTCGTCTGCAGTAATTTCATTTCTAAAATATTTTTCTGTAGTAAATTTTAATTCTCGGAATTCACCCAAACGTGGGAAACCAATGATAGTAGTTGACATCTTGTGTCCTCCTCTTTGTTGTTGATTTAATCTTACCAAAGAAATAAATATCTGTATAATTGTTATCAGTTTTCAATATATATAGTTTTAAACTATATCCTATAAAATAAAGGATTTCTGGTCTCGTTGTCTTATTTTTAATTAGATATTTGTATAGCTAATAACTATATAGGGAGATGATAAGGTCATTTTTATCAAAAAAACCTCTAGACTTTTGTCTAGAGATATATCTTACTTTTTCTTCTTTAATATTTAGTAATCAACTCATCCATGTTCACTATTGAGTAGTAAAGTCATAAAATAAGGCGTTTTAATCAAAACTAAATCTTAAACTCGTTCTTGAAGCCAAGAAGACGTATAGGACATGTTCTCACTGTTATAGCTATTCCAAATAAAATAGCCCAAAATCACCAAGACCACTAGGAAACATATTCCCAATACTGCTAACCAAATGATTTGCTTCTTTAAACTATCATACTCACTCATATAGCCATTATGAAGTTTTATAAGCTCGTCTCTCTTTTTATTGCTTGACTCTTTTGCAATGGCAATCTCAAGCTCGTACATTTGATGTTTCCAAGAATTCCGCTTGGAAGTCACTTTTTTCAATTTTTTATTTGAAAGACTACTGTCCCCTTTCTCAAATTTATTTTTTTTAGTCATATTTCCCTCTAAAATCCTTTAATTTTAAAAAATGTTTGTAAAAACCCCGTTGTTATGGGCTTTTTCTTTGTTTTAAAAGACTGTTTCAGCAATTTGCTTTCCTTTTTGCTTACTTTTATATGGATTTTAGAGCCACTTCATAGAATGAGACGGCTTTTTTAGCGTTCTCTTTTGATAAGTGACTGTATATGTCCATAGTCATTGAAAGTTTAGAATGTCCTAGACGGTGTTGCAACTCCTTATAAGGAATACCCGAATTAAGAAGTAAACTAGCATGAGTATGTCGAAAACCGTGGAAACCTATGTTAGTTACCCCAGCGCGTTTAAAGTGTGTTCCTAATCGACTTTGCAAGGTACGGCTATTAGGATATTCATGTATAAAGTCCGAGAATACCACTGTTTCAGTCCTACCTAGTTTCCAAGCTTCTTGAGTTTGCTTGTGTTGGTATCTTTTCATCATGGTTACGGTTTGCTTATCTATGTCTATATCTCGGTAACCAGATTTTGATTTTGGACTGTTTAACTTCATTTCATAGTTTAAAGTCTTGGTTATATGGACAACCGAGTTATCAAGGTCAATATCAGACCATGAGAGAGCCAAAGCCTCGTTAATACGGCAACCAGTGGCAAGTAAGAACTTGTATAGCGTGATGTCATAATAATTTTTATATTTAGAGTTGTCTAAACTATCAAGGTAGGTAAGAAATTGTTTTAGCTCGTCATTGTTGAAATGCTTAACTTTTGCTTTCTTATCCTTTTGAGTGTTTCGAGGTAAAACAACATTATTAGCTGGGTTAGTGGGGATAACTTGTAAAACTACCCCATACTGTAAAATACGCTTGTTAAGCGCGTGAATTTTGTCGTAATGAAGATAAGCGCCAGCCTCACCAGTATTTGTACTGTTTGCCAGCTTATTCATCATGGACTGAATGAGTGGGGTTGTCAGCTTATCCAGTTTAAACTCACCAAACAACGGTAAAACATGGTTATTTAAGAGCCCTTTTTGTGCCCTCTTTGTGTTAGCTTTAACTGTATTTTTATAGCTATCCCACCATGAAATAGCTAATTCCTCGTATGTTTCTATCGCTACTTCTTTGTAACGTGTTGAGCCATTGGCTTTAAAATCAAATTGCGCTTGTTGGGCTTTGGTCTTGAGTTCTTTCTTTGTCCTAGCGGTTACTTTGGTTGTAACTTTCTTTCCAGTGATTACATCAACACCAAGATATATATTAGCACGATAGACGGTTGAGCCGTCTTTTTTCTTTATCTCGTTAATTTTCATGATAAACCTTTCTAAACATCAGCAGGCAAGCATAAGGGTTTTAGATTGGTTTATATCGTGAGTGTGTTATTCGTTAAAATTATTTACTATATCTTATTCCGTTTAACGTATTCCGTAGTGCAATAATATCTTCCTCTGATAAAGGCTTACCGTCAAAGGTAACATTATAAATGCTCTCTTGGTCGTAGAGAATATTTAAATCAACTAATTTTTCTTTGTTTTCGTCTTGTAAATGATATCTTGCGAAATATCCCGATTTAGAGCGAAGACTTTTCACTGTTGAATAAATTTCAAATTCTTGCTTGTCAAGTTCGTTTAATAAAGCCCAATTAGTTTCAATTTTAGTTTCTATAGGGCTTAAGTCAATCTCAAACAATTCTAGGAAATCACTCAATATAGATTGATACCAGTAATCAAACACAAGTTCTTGTACGTATTCTGGATTTGTGTATGAAGAATAGTCTTGATAGTCTCCATATTCCATGTAGTTGTCCACTCCATATTTAGAGTCAAGAAAATCAGAATATCCAGAGATTGCTAGCATATCTTTAAAAGACCATGATTGAACATAATCCAAGAAATCTTCAAAAGTTAAAATAGGTTTCTCATCATCATCCATATAGCTATTTAGGTCTTGCTTAATATCATCGTAGTATTCATCCCAAAATTCGCCTAACGTATCATCAATATCTATTTCTTCTTTCTTTTCTTCTGACAACTCTAATTCATCATATACATCCCTAGTAATGGGCGACAATTCAGCGATGGCATATATTATTTTAAAGAATAACTCTTTGGTCACACCTCTTTTTCCGTTTTCAATATTTGAGATATATGGTTGAGATATTCCGACTTGTTTTGCCAGCGTTACTACCTTAATATTCTTATCTTTCCTTGTTTCTTTTAAAAAGTTCCCTATTACACTCATATTCACACTCCTTTGACAAAGATAGTATAACAAGAAATATTTCACTTGACAACGAAATTTAAACGATTAAAATAAAATATAACAAGGAATATTTCTTGTTATATCAATGCAAAGAAAGGAACGAAATTATGAGAAATAACTTTCGTGTCATTTTAGCCAAGAAACGGAAAACAGTCGCTGATTTGTCTAAAGATACGGGTATTTCAAAAACAACCCTAACTAATCTTTATTATGAGCGTACTAAAAATCCCGATAGCCAAACTTTACTGAAATTATCAAATGCTTTGGGTGTTACTATCGACGAGATTTTAACTGTCGAGAACTGAAAGCAAAAACAAAAAAAGCCTACGAGAGCGACCAAACTACCGAGGCTTTTAACAACTTATAACTAAAACAAGAATGCAGGCAAGCATAAGGGTTTTAGTATCTTAAAAATATACACCATGATTATATCATAATTTTGGTGTCTTGTGTCCCTACTGAGAGCACCACCTCTAAAAACTGGTTTACAAGAATTATGAATTATGGAGAATGTATCATGGCTAAAAAAGAAAACAAAAACACAATCACAGTTAAACAAAGCAATAAACTAGGTTTTAAATTGACGGACGTTAAAACTGGTTTGTAAACACTACGCAACTACGCTAACACTCTTATGCTTGCGAAACACGCTGGAGCAGATAATGGACTACTGCGCTATGAAACAGATAAATTTTTAGAAACAGTCTTTGATATGGTTGAAATTTATTCTGACGAGTTAGATAGAGTTGCTTGTTATCTACTCGAATACGACAACCCAGACGAATTAAGAGCATACGAGGAAGAGGAAAAAGGAGAGTAAATCATGGCTAATGAATTAAATTTATCAGCTAGCCAGTTTATTGTCCTAGCTATTGTTTTATCGATTGCCGTAACTGTTTTATGGCTTAAAAAAAGCTATTTTCAGCTCGATATAGAGCCTAAAACTGACACCGTGACAGGTAACACCACGCGCAACGTAGGCACACGCTACGGGGCTTATATTCAATCACAAGGCAAGTATTACAACTAGAAAGAGGAACATCATGACCGAAAAATTTAACTTACCAGCCGAAAGAGCTAAAAGCTTTGGCTTAGAACTCGAAGAGGCTTATAACACTATGGTGGCTTTTTCCCTTGAAAATAAATTTGATTGTTACCCACCACAAGACCGCAAGAAGTTAGAAAGTGTGTTTGAATTTTTAATGGACACCACTGATATGTGGATGAATGGGCAAATTATGGTAAGTAGCCAAGAAAGAGGTGTGAATGAAAAGAAATAGACCGCAAGAGGTTGAAATGGCAGTTTTAGCTCTCTTAAAGAAAGGGCGTGCTAATGCTACAACTGGTGGAGAGCTAGCCACTATTACGGGTTACAACACTCGTATAATATCCAGTGCAATTAGTAACCTAATTATTCACTATGGTGTTCCTATCATTGGCGCTAGGGTTGGTACTCGTAATGGGTACTATATAGCAGAAACCCGAGAGGAACTGTTAGAGGGGCTTGTCTCTCTAAAAAACCAAGTTAAGAACGAGCAGAAAAGGTTAGACGTTCTAATGACTATTGAGGACGTGACTAACTACGAGAAAAATACTAGAAAGGGGCTAATATGCAAGTATTAAGCGAAGAATACCAAAAGGAGCTCGCCCAAGGGGTTATATCGGTACTAGATAAAGCCCTAGAGGGCTATTCTAAGCTCGATAAACACCAGTTAGGGCTAATCACTGCTCAGCAAGCTATGGACGAGCTAGGACTTAAATATAACACCCTAAGACGTTGGGAAGAGGCAGGGCTTAAACGCTATCAACCACCAATGGAAGACACGCGCAAAGTCTATTACCGTGTCAGTGATATTCTAGCTTTTCTAGGTGTCTATAACTAGAGGAGGGTGTAAGTATGCCTATTTATGAATCCCTAGGGTTTGGAAATAACTTACATTTAAACGATAATAAAGACCCTTTTAAATATGTCGCAACCTTTAGGCCTAGGACAGTACCAAAAGGCGTAGATATAGACGATTTTAAGCGCAATTCAGCGCCCTACTGCCTTAGTGGTGAGGTGAAACAAGATGAGAATGGCAACTATAAGCGCAATAATGCTAGTTTAATTTACCGTGATTTGATTTTCTTGGATTATGACGAGCTAGAGGCTAGCACAGATTTCGCTAGGGTCGTCCATGAAGTCCTAAAAGGGTACTCCTATACTATTTACCCCACCATCAAGCACACAAAAGAAAAGCCCCGTTATAGGCTCGTTATTAGACCTAGTGACAAGATGGACGAGCAGACTTATAGGCAGACTGTCCAAGAGATAGCGAATAAAATCGGACTACCTTTTGACAGTACAAGCCTAACATGGTCGCAGTTACAAGGGTTACCAGTAACCACTGGAGACCCTGCTGACTATGAAAAGATTGTAAATAGAGGGCGTGATTACCCCGTAGCAAATACAGTTACGGCTAGCCAAAAACCACACTGTCACACACCACGACAAAGCGGTAATAAAACTCTAACTATGCGGGTAGTAGATACCCTATTGCATGGCTTTGGTGACGAGGGTGGGCGTAATGTTGCAGTAACTAGGTTTGTAGGGCTATTACTGTCAAAGCGGGTCAATGCAGACGTAGCCACTGCCTACGAGCTAACAACCATAGCAAATAGCGTTACTAATAACCCTTTACCAGTCGAGGAACTGGCGAGAACTTTTGAAAGTATTGTGAAAGCTGAAATCAGAAAGAGAGGTATCAATGGAAATTAACATTGATGATTTGCAAGAAAAACTAGATGAAAGTAATGCTATTGAGCCACCTAAGTCTATGAATGAGTTAATGGAACGTATCTATCAAGCGGGGGAATTATGGCGCGAGGAACACGCTGAAACAGTTGGAAAAAAAGATGGTTTGGGTGTCAAAATTCCCATACCACCTATTCACACCGTAGCTAAAGAACTAAGTAAAATCGTAACATTTACGTTCATTACAAAATCTAATATACCTGATAATAGTTTACTGTATATGTATGACCTAGACGAGGGTATTTATACCGCTAGCGCGGACGAGTTCAATGTTTTGTGTAAGACGTTTGATAATAGAATAAAGCCGAACGACTGGAAACAAATAAAAATGATGGTACGTACCATGACGAAGATAAGCAGACCGCTAGAAAGTGCTAATTTAGTACCAGTGCAGAATGGTATCCTAGATTTGAAAAACAAGAAATTACTGCCATTTAATCCTAAGTATGTTATCACTAGTAAAATAGCCACTGCTTATAAGCCACCTAAGTCTATCCCTAAGGATAGAGAGGGCAACACGTTTGACGATTGGTTAAATTCTATTGCTTGTGGTGATAGTGAGCTTGTAACGCTCTTTTGGCAAATTATCCTAGAGGCTATTAACCCAAATTATACACGTAACAAGTTCGCTATCTTCTATGGTGACGGTAATAACGGTAAGGGAACGTTTCAGCGCTTGCTTATTAACCTAATCGGTGAAAGTAACGTGTCAGCTTTAAAACCTGCACAGTTTAGCGACAAGTTTAATCTTGAAACGCTTGTTGGTAAGGTGTGTAATATTGGTGACGAAGCACCTAACGACTACTTGAAAAACCCGTCTGACCTAATGAGTATCACTAGCGGCGACACTGTACTGGTTAACCCAAAAGGGAGACCAGCCTTTGAGGCGACTTTTAAGCTATTCAATATCTTTTCGGGTAATTATATTCCTAATGGTGGGAATAAAACCAAAGGGTGGTATAGACGTATTATGATTGTGCCATTTAATGCTGACTTTAATGGTCAAATCGAAAAGCCTTGGATAAAAAATGAGTTCCTAGCAGATAAAGACGTTTTAGAATATGTTCTATATAAAACTGTTAATCAAGAGCCCTTTACTCATTTTATTGAGCCTAAGGCTGTCAAAGACTTGTTAGAGGAATATCAAGAAGATAATGATTACTTACTTGATTTTCTAAAAAACGAATATATTCCTAAAGGTTGGCATGAGTTAGACGTTGTACCAGTCTTTCTAGCCACGAAACGCCTAGGAGAGTACGCCGAAGATATGGGAATACAGAAGCCTAATCTATACGGAGCAGGTAAAGAAATCGCTAGAAAACTACGAAACTTAACCCCAAATAACTATGTTGTTAAAAAAGCGAGGGTAAAGGCTGGCGATATTCAAGTATTAGACCCTAATGGATTTGATAAAAGAAAGCTAAGTAATGCACAACGCTCAATCGTCAAAGAAAAATAATGTTCCCTTGTTCCATTGTTGTTCCATAGTTTGCACAACAAGGGAACACCCCTAAACGCTTGATACATAAGGGATTAGGCCTATTCTGTTCCTTTGTTCCCCTATTTATAATGTTTTTAATATATAAAATATATATAATAACTATATATAAGAGAATAGAGAAAAGAATGGAACAGGGAACAACATCCTCTTAAACCCTTGCTACTACTGGCCTCGTGTGTGTTCCCAACAATGGAACAAAGAGGAATAACAATGGAACAAATCGCTATTTTTTTTAAAAAGGATATCAGAAACAATGAAAATTAAACTATTTAAAAGAGAACACGCATCAGACGGAATACATGAAAAACTTGGTTTTGAAAAGTTTAGAATTGAAAATGACGTAGAGTTTGAAACTCGTATCAATGACTTTATGATTGATAAAAACGTTGTAAGTGTGCAAAGCCTAAAGGATAGTGTCTTTGTAACTTATGCTGATTAAGTAAAGGAGAAACATCATGACACTTAAGAAACATACAGACAACGCTAGGGCATTCACTTTCAGACATAAGTTTGAAAGTGTTGACCATGCTAACGTAACATCTACTGCTATCCTTGGTTATATGGTCGGAACGTATGAACAACCCACAATAGACATCACAATCAGCAAGAACGAGGCTAATAACGCCTATACAATGCTTATTGATTATGTATCAGATAGTAACCTATCTGAGCCATTCAACCGTGTTTGTGATAGCTTTGAGGGCTATTCTAAGGGTTGCAGTGAAGCATAGATAATAAAGCGCTTGGGTTATCTGAGTGCTTTTAAATTGTTGAAAAAAGTTGATATAAAACGCCCTAATTATGGGAAAATGTGGGAATAAATGCCATTGATAGATAGTAGAAAATAGCGGAATGTTATTAGTAAAGCAATATTTTTGATAATGGATTGAATAAATGGAATAGTTAGGCTATAATGAGGCATAAAAACCAAGTATAAAAAGGTAAAGATATGGGTATCATTAAGAAATATAAGTGGTATATATTGCCATTAGCTATCCTTGTAATTGTTGTTGCTATCGTAACCACGAAACCAAGTAAGAAAACAAAGGAAGTAAAACACAAATCTACGACAGTTACAAAGGTATCAAACCATAGTACGTCAAGTTCGTCTAAAGAAACACCTAGCGAAACGTCTCAAACGCAGGAACAACCAACACAAATCGAGCAAGCACCTATCACACAAGATGACGGAGTAACACCACCACAAGACACGTTAAAACAAGCTCAAGAACAGTATGGATACATACCGGGTTATGGTGGCGTACCTGCAGACTCACCCGAAGTTGCGCGTGAGCAAGCTGAGAATGAGGCACGTCAACGATGGCATGATGGCCAAATTGAATGGGGTATTCAACAAGGCTATCTTAACCCAGACGGTAGCCCAAAAGAGACAAACTAAAACACCTCTAATAAGCCCGTAGCACGCCCCAAACAAAGAATAGCCCGATAACACTCGAACTATTTTTAAATTGTACCCCCGCCCCCTATATTGCCGTCTGGAGAGCCACGACAAGGTGTTGTCTTACATCACGCGCAACTTCTCACAATTTTTTATGGGGTGTCTATACCAATTTATACTGAGGTTTTCGCTATAATAGAATTATTTAAAGTAGTAGTTTTTTTGAAGTTCAGATAATATAATTACCATGTAAGATATCGATCGCCTCCCAAGCATACGGGCAGATACGTTCTGATGAGAGTTTTTTTATAAACTTGTTAAGTGAGAATACTATAATTGAGCATTTTGAACATAAGAGCTAGAAGACAAGTAGGAGGTTTCTATGAGCAGACAGGAGCTTTTAGAATATCTCCTTGAAGAAATTGAAAAATGTGGATTCAAAATATGTGATATTAAATCTATGCCACTACCGGCAGTTATTAATGTTGATGCTAGGGTAATGATTTATAATTCTGATGAAGCAACTCCTTTCGAAGTTGCTCATGAATTGATTCATATCATTAATAAAGATAAACATCGTGGAAAATATTTTGATGCAATCAATCCACAAGAAGTTAGAGCAAACCACGAAGCGATTCTTCTGCTTTGGGAAATATTTATAGCCAATGGGGGAAGCTATGAATATTTCAATGTGTTTGTGAATATAACAGATGCACCTTTTGAATTGGCTGAGTCAATCATCAAAAATGAATATTTAGAGCTGCATGAAGCTATCACTGAAATATTTGAAGATGAAATAAAAGTTAGTATAAATAAGCAAGAAATGCATGATTATATCGTAGATTACATTAGTTATTTTGATGTAATTGAAGATATTAATGTTTACCAATTTTTGGATCGATATCATCTAAGTCATAATTTCTTTAATATGGCAGAAAAAGAATTCCAGCTATTATTGGGAACTAATTAAATAAGTAAAACTACGAGCAATGTCTTGATTCTCGTTAAAAGCTAGGTTAGGAAATATAAACTTATGGAAAATGGAAAAACTCCTAAAGCTAAAAAACCAATTTATAAAAGAATATGGTTTTGGATTGTTGTAGTAATCGTAGTAGCGGTTATTGGTAGCGCACTTGGAGGAGGAGACGAAGGCACAAGCGGAACATCAACTTCTACATCTTCTACATCCTCAAGTTCTAAAATTAAAACAGCTGAACCTAAAAAAGAAACAGCAACCCCAGTTTCTTTTGAACAAATGATTAAGGATTATTTATCTAACGGAGCGGCAGCTGATGATAAATATAAAGGTAAATTACTTGAATTTCAAGGTAAAGTATCATCCGTTACTGCTAATCCAATTGAAGGTACAGATGTAACAATTGAAGCTGGCAATTTCACTGATAACCAATTTGAAGATACAGAAGCAATAGTCAATATGAATAAAGAGATGGCAAAACAACTTACTTCTGGTCAAACTTATACTTTCCAAGCTAAAGGCGATGGTGTAACGATGTCTGACGGCTGGGTAATGTCTTTAGAATTCAATAATGGTGTAGTTAAATAAACAAAAAAATCCGCTCAAGTTTGACGACAAGGGGCGGATTTAAACTATAAAATAGTATAAAGGCTTTTAACAAGCTTTTTACTATACCATTTTATCAGAAATGAGGTATAAAAATCAAATGTGGGTAGAAGATTTACCAAATGGTAAATATAAGTATTGTGAGCGCTATACAGATACAAAAGGCAAGATAAGGAAAAAAGTATCAGTAACACTAGATAAAAATAGTTCTAGGGCGCAAAATGAAGCTTCTAGGCTATTGTATAATAAAATAGATGCAAAGCTTGAAAAGAAAAACAAAAAGTTGAAGATGAGCAAAACAAAATAGCTTCAATCACTTTCTGGGAAGTCCAAGATGAGTATTTTTCAATTTATGAAGAAACAGTAAAAGCTAAAACTGCCTCACTAAGAGATACCGCAAAGAAAAAATTAGAAGTTTAGTTAGTGAAGAGACTTTATTATCAGACGTTAACTCTGTTTTTATTTTAGAGATTTTGGAAAAATTATATTATAAAGAAAATTATTCTTATTCTTATTCTTATATCAAGACACTTAAAGCTTCTTTTAACATGGTTTTAGATTATGCTATATCAAAAGAATTTAAAGAAACCCTTATCGCCTTCTATAATGCTGGTCAATCCGTCACCCAGCTGTCTAAAGAATACGACGTGGCCCCTGCAACAATTTATAAATGGACAGACCTCTGCTCTAAATCTAATGAAAGCTCCGTCTCTAAAGCTGATTTTCTAGAATTAAAAAGACAACTGGCTAAAGTTAAGTAAAGGAGAAACATCATGACACTTAAGAAACACTCAGACCACGCTAGGGCTTTCACTTTTAAATGAGACTTTGAAACTATGGATTATGCCAATGTAACATCTACTGCTATCCTTGGTTATATGGTCGGAACGTATGAACAACCCACAATAGAGATAACAAATTGATGTTATCCTTAAATCTTAGAGTCTCTATTGTATAATTTAGACAAAGGACAAAAACATGAAAAAAACTTGATATAAAACGCCCTAATTGTTGGAAAATGTTGGTATAAAACACCACTATATTATTGGAAGATATGGGAATGGAAACCATAAATGTTAGAAAATATTAGAATATAAAAGTATATAGTGGCGCGTGGTGTAAGAATGTTGAGAAATGTTGCTATAAAACCCCTCTATAACGTCCATAGAGCGTCTTAAACAAAGAATAGTCCGATATACTCGGGCTATTTTTAAATGCACCCCCGCCCCTATTATGAGCCTAGGAGAGCCACAACAAGGTGTCTTCTTACGTCACGCACAATTTTTGAGGTTTTTTATAGGGTGTCTATACCAATTTATGCTAATGTTTGCTAAGATTTTCGCTATAATAGAATTACTTAAAAAAGCACGTATTTTTCTGTATCAATTACGAATAGTATAGGAAAGGAGAATAATATAATGCTAACCTATGATGAATTTAAAGAGGCTATGGACAAGGGTTTTATTAAAGGTGATACTGTCCAGATTGTCCGAAAGAATGGTAAAGTACATGACTACGTTTTAGACGGTAAATGAGTTGAGCCACACGGAAACATTGAGTTTAGAAAAGGTATCGGATATAATAAAGGAACTAGACGAGGACAACTAAAAAAAGCACCTTACTGGTGCTAGTTTCTTGCCTGCTGAACTCGTAAATTGATTGATACCTCAATATGTTGCCACGTTACAACCATTTAGGGGCGAGTTCTCTTGAACATTAAACTTATAAATTGATTGATACCCTAAAGGGTATTTTTTTGCTTTCCTTTTTGCTAACTTTTGGGGTAAGCAAATAGCAACTTATGGGGGTATGAATTACTAGAATAGCTCTCAAAAATCGCTTTGTCATCACTCTAATTAAACTTATGAAATAGTAGGGGATATTTCCCTCTAAAATCTTCTTTTAGTTCATATTATTATAACATATATAAAACTATCTGAAAAGTTCATTTTTGGTTAAAATTTTAAGAAAGAGAATTAAATCATGAAAAAGAACCAGAGGCTATCTTCTTATGTTATACTCTATGTATGCATAAGAAAACCGTTATTGATTTTAAAGAACTTGGCGTCAGACAAATCTTCACTCACGCCACAAAAGAGATAAAAACCAAAGACATTAAGGAAGTTAAATCACTTATAAATCAAATAGAAGCCTATCAAGAAAAAGGCTATTTTGCTGTAGGCTATGTAGCCTATGAAGCTTCTCAGGCCTTTGAACCTAAATTTCAAATTTTTGATAGCCCATTAATGTCAGAGTATCTTCTCTATTTTACTATTCACGATACTGTTCAAACAGAGTCTATCCCTCTTGCTTATGAGCCTGTTCCCTTACCAGAATCTTGGCAAGAACTAACTTCTGCAGAGGAATACAAGGCTGCTATTGAGCATATACACCACCATATTCGTCAAGGAAACACCTACCAGGTCAATTTTACCGTCCAACTTCAACAGAACATAACAGCTGATCCATTTGCCATCTACAACCGATTGGTTGTTGAGCAAAATGCACATTACAATGCCTTTATTCAACATGATGATGTCTCCATCATTTCCATAAGTCCTGAACTCTTCTTTAAAAAAGATGGTGATATATTGACCACACGTCCTATGAAAGGGACAACAAATCGTGGCTTGACAACTGAAACTGACCTTAAACAAGCACAATGGCTTGCTCATGATCAGAAAAATCGCTCTGAAAATATGATGATTGTAGATCTTCTTAGAAATGACATGAATCGTATTTCAAAAATAGGGAGTGAAAATGTAAAAAGACTTTGCCAGGTTGAACAATACTCTACTGTTTGGCAAATGACTTCAACTATTGAGACGCAACTCCTACCAAACAGTCGTTTGGATGACATCTTCCAAGCCCTTTTTCCTTGTGGATCTATTACAGGAGCACCAAAAATAGCTACTATGGCAATTATTAAAAACGTCGAAAAACAAGCTCGAGGCGTCTATTGTGGAGCCATTGGTATCTTGCTACCTAATGGACCAACTATTTTCAACGTAGCCATCCGAACACTTCAAATGCAGGGAAACAATGCTATATATGGAGTAGGCGGTGGAATCACCTGGGACAGCAAATGGGAAGCTGAATATGAAGAAACAAGGCAAAAATCAGCTATTCTATACCGTCAAAATCCTAGATTTGATCTTATCTCAACTGGACGGATTCATCAAGGTAAACTACTCCATCTTAAAGAACATCTCAATCGTCTACAAGAGTCCAGTCGCTATTTTGCTTATCCTTTCAATAAAAAAGAAGTTCAAAATCAAGTCGAAGATTTGTGTCAGTCCCTTGATTTTGACACAGACTACCGTCTTAAATTGTCCCTTGCAAAAGATGGTAAACTTACTTTTGAACATGCTCAATTAACAGAATTAGACGATGATTTTTGTCAAGCAAGATTAGTTAAGCAAACACATCCTTTGAATAACCCCTATACCTACTTTAAAACAAGTTATCGACCACACATTAGTCTAGGACCTCATGAGCAAATCTACTATAATCAAAAGAAAGAACTTTTAGAAACTTCTATCGGTAACCTCGTTCTTAAAATCAAGGACCAACTCTACACTCCACCTGTTCACCTCGGTCTTTTAAACGGTATTTACAGACAAAGCCTCATTGCTAATAATCAGGTCACAGAGAAAGTTTTGACTCTGGAAGATTTAAAACAGGCTCAAGCCATCTATGGCTGTAATGCTGTGAGAGGGTTGTATGAATTGAGGGTAGATTTCTAAAATATGGATTTAAAATTGTGAAATTTCATTTTCTAGAAATCAATCACTACTTCTCTTGATAAAAAATCAACAATTTAATAGTAAAATAAAGTATAATACTTACTGATAGTTATTAAAATTACTGCTTCTATTAGGTTTTAAATTTTTGAACATTCTAGAAAGGATAAATACGTTTAATGAAAAAATTTAAAGGCTTGACTTCTGCAGAAGTTCAAGCAAGTAAAAACGCTCATGGCGATAATAGGCTCTCTAGTAAAGAGGCTAACTCGCTGCTTTCAATTTTTATTGAAGCCTTCCAGGATCAATGGATTCTCATCCTCTTGGCTGCCTTAGGATTAAAAATCATCTTCAACTTTGTTGCAATGATTTTTCCTGCTATTGGGGAGGCTAATTGGTATGAGGCTATCTCACTAATTTTTGCCATTTTGATGTCTACAGGGTTCTCAGCAGTCTCTCAATACCGTAATGAGCAAAAATTCAATATTCTCCAAGAAGAGGCTTCAAAAACTAATGCTAAGGTTTATCGAGATGGTAAACTTAAAGAGATTCTCGTGGATGATGTTGTAAAAGGGGATCAAATTCTCCTTCAATCAGGGGACAAGATTCCAGTTGACGGTATCATCTTGGAAGGTAAATTAAAAGTAAACCAAGCTGTCTTAAATGGTGAAAGCGAGGATGCCACAAAACTTCCTCTTGGTGACCGAGAAGAGCCAGATTCTTCAGACCTCTTTACGGAGTTTAAGGTCTTCCGTGGTACAGTCGTAACTTCAGATGAAGCTGTGATTGAAGCTACACAAATTGGTGATAACACCGTTTTAGGAAGTATCAATACGTCTCTTCAAGAAGATAGTAAAAATTCACCATCTAAAGAAAAACTTAACAAGCTTGCAAGAAACATCGGGGTCCTCGGTTATAGTGCAGGTGCTGCCTATTCAGTAATCAACCTTGTATTAGGCTTTATTGCCCTAAATAAAGCTAACAACCTCAATGGTGGCTCGATTTTCCTTCTTATCATTGAAACAATTCTCTTTGCGGTTACAATCATCATCATGGCTGTCCCAGAAGGACTTCCAATGATGTTAGCACTCGTTTCCTCAATGAACTCAGGTCGACTTTTAGCTCAAAATATCCTAGTCCGCCATCCTGATACTATTGAAACTGCTGGATACATGAATATTCTCTTCAGTGATAAGACTGGTACAATCACAGAAGGTAAACTATCTGTAGTTGACTTCTTCCTTGGGGATGGAACACTTTATGCAGCTACTGGTGAAACCGATGCTCCAGATTTTGATACGATGTCAGATAGTCTTAAAGCTGAAATAATTAATGGTATCGGTCTTAATAACGATGCCATGGTTGCTGATGGTAATGCTGTTGGTAGTAATGCTACTGACCGTGCACTTCTTGACTTCTTGATTGGACGTTCTCAACTTGATTTCGATACTAATACAATTACTGAGAAGCAACAATTCAACTCAGCAACAAAATTCGCAAGTGTAACGACTAACGATGGAAAAACCTACATCAAAGGTGCTCCAGAATTTATCCTAAATGACTGCTACTACTATCTTGATAAAGATGGTCATAAACAAAACTTTACAGATGATATTAAAGCTCGTTTTCAAGAGTTATCATTGGAACAAGCTAACCGTTCAATGCGTTTGCTTGCCATCCTCAATACAGATGGTAATGATAAAGTCTTGATTGGTATCGTATGTATCCGTGATAACGTTCGCTCTTCAATTAAACAAACCGTTGAAACAATGAACCGTGCGGGTGTTCAAGTAGTTATGGTGACTGGTGACCGTAAAGAAACCGCTGTTGCTATCGCTAAAGAAGCAGGTATCGTCACTGGAGAAAATGACCTTGTCCTTACTCACGATGAACTTTCTGCCCTCTTAGATCAAGAACTTAAACAACAATTGCCTCACTTAAAAGTGGTAAGTCGTGCCCTTCCAATGGATAAAAAACGTCTTATTGAGGTAGCTCAAGAACTCGATATGGTAGCTGGTATGACGGGTGATGGGGTCAATGACTCACCAGCCCTTAAATCAGCTGATGTTGGTTTCTCAATGGGTGATGGTACTGAAGTCGCACGTGAAGCCTCAGATATCGTTATCTTAAACAACTCATTGACTTCTATTGAGAAAGCCGTTCTCTATGGACGCACCATGAGTAAGTCAGTAAGTAAATTTATCATCTTCCAATTAACTGTTAACGTAACAACTATTGCCATGTCACTTCTCTCACCACTTTTGGGTCTCAAAGAGCCATTTACAATCATCCAAATTCTCTGGGTTAACCTTATCATGGACACACTTGCTGCCCTTGCCTTTGGTGAAGAGCCTGCGCTAGATCGTTATATGAACGAAAAACCAGTAGCTAAGAAAGCAAATATTCTTACTGGTTATATGAAATCCGCTATCGGAGTTGCAAGTGCCTTCATTACTCTTGTATGTTTAGCCATTCTTAAAAATGTTGGTGGTATCCAAGACTTTATCACAAATGGAACTGGTAACTTTGAAATGGTAACAACCTTTACATTTACAGTATTTATCTATGCTGTTATTTTCAACTCATTTAATACACGTAGTAATGGCTTCAATATTTTTGAACATATCGGTAAAAACAAGAAATTCTTAATCGTTATGATTTCTATTGCTGTTGTTCAAACCCTTATTATTCAATTTGGTGGAAAAGTATTTAATACTGTTCCTATGGATATTCAACACTATATCATTGCTCTTCTTATTGCTGTATTGATTATACCAGCAGATTTCATTCGAAAAGCTCTAACTAAAAACAAATAAGATATGAGGTATTGCAAATCTTCAAAGTGATAAAAAGGACTAGGTTTTACTTCCAATCCTTTTTCTAAATTTCTAAAGGTAACCTATGAAAAAATAAGAGCAATATTATTCTATTATTGCTCTATAACAAAAAAGGTTTTAAATGAACTGCACCCCAAAAGTTAGACAGAAAAATCTAACTTTTGGGGTGTTTTTATTATGAAATTAACTTATGAAGATAAAGTTCAAATATATGAATTGAGAAATTAAGGAGAAAGCTTTAAACGACTTTCAAATCAATTTGGGGTGAACGTTTCTGGTCTAAAATATATGGTGAAATTAATTGACCATTATGGAATAAACATCATCAAAAAGGGAAAGAATCGTTATTATTCTCCTAAATTAAAGCGAGAAATGATTGATAAAGTTCTACTTGAAGGTTGTTCTCAACAAAGTGTTTGCCTGGACTATGGCCTCTCAAATTAAGGGTTGCTTAACAATTGGATAGCACAATACAAGAAAAATGGGTATACTCTTCTTGAGAAAAGAAGAGGGAGAGTGCCTAAAATGGGGAGTAAACCAAAGAAGAAACCTGAAGAGATGACAGAGCTAGAGCGACTTCAAGCAGAAAATGAGTACCTGATAGCGGAGAATGCTATTCTAAAAAAGTTGAGAGAACTCCGATTGAGGGACGAAAGGGAGCAAGAAGAAAAACAGAAATTGTTCAAGGATTAGTAACAGAGTTTCCTTTAGATATCCTTCTAAACATTATCAAACTTGCTCGTTCAACCTATTATTAGCACTTAAAGAAACTGAATCAAGTAGATAAAAATCAATCTATCAAAGTGGAAATACAAGCCATTTATGATGAACATAGGGGAAATTACGGATATCGTCGAATAACTCTTGAATTGAGGAATCGTGGTTTTGTAGTGAACCAGAAGAAGGTCCAACGTCTGATGAAGCTCCTTGGTTTAAGTTCCCAAATTCGTCGTAAACGCAAGTATTCTTCATACCAAGGAGAAGTTGGCAAGAAAGCAGATGACCTTAGTGACCAAGGTTGACAATACCAACATCAGTATTATCATCAATTTTTAGAGGATAAAGGGACCCAACCGTCCATGTCACGTAAGGGGAAAAATAGTCCAGATAATGGTATGATGGAGTCCTTCTTTGGCATTCTTAAGTCTGAGATATTTTATGGTTACGAGAAGACGTTTCACTCACTTGAGCAATAGGAACAAGCTATTGTAGACTATATTGATTATTACAACAACAAACGCATTAAGGTAAAATTAAAAGGACTTAGTTCTGTGTAATACAGAACTAAATCCTTTGGATAAATTAGTTGTCTAATTTTTTGGGGTCAGTACAAAACTTTTTCTGAGTTTTTTTTTTTTTTTATTAGTTATTGTTAATTAATGAAAAGGGTTAAACATATCAGAACTTCCTTGTTTACCTGACATCTGCATCATAATTTGTTGCTATCTAGTGCGTTCTGCTTCCTTATTCGTATTGATAGAAATAATAAGCAAGATGATCTATCCAATGAAAGTCCAGCTTAACAGTATTGAGAAAAGAAAGATTAGCCATTTCTTTTCTGTTTTGTTTAGAAGTGCTGGTAGGATGTCAATAATGATTGCTGGTAGACCCACAATCAAAGTCCAAAATGTCAAACCTAATCCCATGCTAGAATCGTCTCCAATAACTCCAAGTAAGAACCATCCAAGAGTCCAAAGGATAACTGGTATGGTAGCGATGGCTATCATGATGAGGTTTGTTTGAGATTTCTTTTCTGGCTTCTTCCAAGCCTCATTAAGAAGTGCTGTTTGTTTGTGGGAAGCTTGCATGAGCTTGTTAGGCAAAGGAATTTAAAGGCTTATTAGTAGTGTCTTGTATTGGATTTATTTGTTCTTGAAAGTTGGCTGTTGGAGCTTCTTGACCTATGTTAGGAGTTTGGAAAGTTTGTCTTTCATCGATACTAGAATCATCCAAGGATTCTTCAGTGACATCATAATTGTCAACATCATTTTTGACAGTTTCTACAGTCTCTGCTGATGGTTCAGGTTCTGTATGTTCAACAGTTTCTGAGTTTTGCGTCTTTTCTACAGTCTCTTTTTGTGAGAGTTTTTTTGTTGCTTTGACAGTTTGTTTGGGGGTTTCTCAGACAAATTCGCCTCGATTGGCTGCTTCAGCCATTTCTTGGATACTTGGATTACGTCCGTGGACTGCTTGGAAAAAATCAATCCAATCTTGTTGTTTCATATAGTTAAACTCCATTTGTTTCGATTATAAATTTTGATGCTTACAATTATAGCAATAGTGTAAGGGATATGCAATGGGAGTTGGATAGGACAGTTTATTTCTCTATAATCTTTTTGTCACTAAAGATGGGAAAGAGAAAGAAATAGGTTAAGATATAGACCACTAGAGGATATATCAGTGGATTATAGTCCCAGGCTCCTTGCCAATCTAGGTGTAAGAGTCTAACACTAGCGCGTGTCAGACCTGCGCTCCACCCCTTGAGTCCAAATGGTTTTAGGATAAGGTTGAGTGGTGTTGGGAGATGTAAAAGGTAGACTCCATAAATTGCCATTAAAACTAAGAGATATAATCTAAAAAAATGCTGGTGGTAGGCCCACAAGCGTGTGAAATAGTTTTTCATTACCCAATAACAGCAAAAAGTTTTTGAGCGTTTGATTGGCGAGTAGCATCCATGATGAGAAACCAGTCAACGATTGACCAGATACCACAACCACCACATGTCAAAAGTTTACCGATACCAAGACCAACTTGCCCCAACATAAAGCGGTCGATTCCAAGAGAACCACCAAAGAGTGAGATGACGAGCATCATCGTAGGATCTTGGAAGCTGATTGAGTAAAGCAGTGAAAGTTGCTGTTCAGGAAGTGCCTCAAGACGTTGGCGGATGTACTGAACTTGTTCTGTTGGGAAATACTTAGCGTTAATTGCTAGCCATTGATCGACCAGATTCATAATTAAATACTCCTAAAATTTTAAATTATACGTAAAGGATAACATAATGTAAAGGAGATTCAAGGTAGTCAAGGCTTTCGAAATCAATAAAAGCAACTTATTTGCAAGGTTCCGCTGTCTTATAACGAGAAGATCATTAGGATAATCCTTTCGCACTATGTTTGAGAGTGAGTTTGCTTTTATGATTTGTGATTTCTCAACACTTGTTCAAAACTTTCTGATTTAACCTTAACAGTGACTTTTTCGAGTGTTAAGGGGTGAGTGAAGCTAAGGGAGTGGGCGTGTAGCATGAGTCTAGATGATGGCTGATGACTGTAAAGTGGGTCCCCCAGAATAGCATGACCGTGATGGGACAGATGCACACGAATTTGGTGAGTTCGGCCGGTTTTTAGTTGGCAGTTGACCAGACTGGCTCCTTCAAAGGTTTTGAGACGTGTGACGGTTGTATACGCACTCTGCCCTTTTCGAGGATCCACCACCCGTTTTCTACGATCGTGGCGGTCGCGTCCAATCTTGTCCTTATAAACAGTTTTCTTGGTCTGAAATTTACCTTCAGTCAATGCCCAGTATTGACGCTGAATCATCTTATCTTCTAAAAGCCGGTTAAGAATTGGCAGGATAAACGGATTTTTAGCGAAAAGCACAGCTCCACTAGTTTCCATATCTAGTCGATGAACGACGTAACAGGTTTGCCCACAATAAGCCGAAACATGGTTAAGAAGAGCGATTTCTGTGGGTTTATTGCCATGCGTCTTCATTCCTTCAGGCTTATTGACCACGATGATATGCGAATCCTCATAGAGAGGCTTTACCAAATTGGCATCTCCCATAGGGATAGTTTTATTAGGATAGTCCTCTGTGTCAAAGGTCAGGCTAATCCTATCACCTTCTTTAACAGGACTCTGCCAATTAATAGTTTCTCCATTGATAAGGACATGTTTTTTCGTGCGTAGGAAATGACGAATCTTACGAGGAATGAGGAGTTTGGTTTCTAGTAATTCTTTGACAGTTGTTGCAGGGTAGGGATTGATAATTTCTACGTGTAAAGTCATAGTTTCATTATATCATGAACGTTTAAAAGAGGACAGAACCTGTAAAAACTTGGTATAATAGGTTTATGACACTTTTTGATAATCTAAAAAACAAACTTTTTAAAGAAGAAACTAGCGGGAAGGGTAAGGAATCCCAGCCTGCTGGAAAATCGAAGGATTTACAAGATAGGATAAAAGGTCTTTTTGCCAAGAAGCCTGATGAAGTTGAACAAGCCGTTGAAGAACTTGACATGTCACGAGAAAGCCAAGAGACTTCACGTTACCAACGTTCTAAGCAAAAGAAACCTATTGACACGACCAAACCCTTAGGTAAGGTTCGGGCTTTCTTGAGCAAGTTCACTCTTTCGCCAAGAAATCCTATTCGCCGTTTCTGGCGTCGCTATCATATTGGTAAAATTCTCTTTATCTTGGTAGCCGTGTTGGTTCTGACAGTAGGCTCCTATCTCTTCTATATCGCTAAGACGACCAATGTCTCAGATCTTCAGGATGCCTTGAAGGCTACTACGGTTATCTATGACAAAGAAGGCAATCAAGCTGGTTCACTGTCAGGGCAAAAAGGGACCTATGTGGAGCTAGATGCTATTAGTGATAGCTTAGAAAATGCCGTCATTGCAACGGAGGATCGTACCTTTTACAAAAATAGTGGGATTAACGTCAAACGTTTCCTCCTAGCCATTGTTTCTATGGGCCGATTTGGTGGTGGTTCGACCATCACACAACAGTTGGCTAAAAATGCCTTTTTGACTCAGGAACAGACAGTAACTCGTAAGGCCAAGGAATTCTTTCTTTCTTTGGAACTAACCAAGAAATACAGCAAGCAAGAAATCCTTACCATGTATCTCAATAATGCCTACTTCGGAAACGGTGTTTGGGGTGTTGAAGACGCCAGCCAAAAATACTTTGGGACAAGTGCTGCCAATCTAACGGTGGATGAGGCAGCGACACTTGCAGGTATGCTTAAGGGACCTGAAATTTACAATCCGATTGATAATATCCAAAATGCAACCAACCGCCGAAACACTGTCCTTGCCAATATGGTAGATGATGAGAAGTTGAGTCAAGCTGATGCTGATAGTGCAGCTGGAGTTGATATGGCTAGTCGCTTGGTTGATACTTATCAAGGGACTGGTGATGACTATAGGTATCCGTCTTACTTTGATGCTGTCATTGAAGAAGCTACTAAGACTTATGGCTTGAGTGAGGATGAAATTGTTAAAAATGGCTACAAAATCTATACAGAGATGGATGCCAACTCACAGGCTAATATGCAGCAGACTTATGAAAATAGTTATCTCTTTCCCACGTCAGAAAGTGATGGTAGCACAGCCCAGTCAGCTAGTGTAGCACTTGATCCATCAACTGGAGCGGTTCGTGGTTTGGTAGGTCGTGTAGGTGGTACAGGTGATACAACCTTCCGTAATTTCAACTATGCAACCCAAGGGAAGCGTAGTCCTGGTTCGACAATCAAACCTTTGGTGGTTTATGCTCCAGCTCTGGCTTCAGGGTGGAGCATCAATAAGGACCTACCTAATACGCCAATTGATTACAATGGCTATACCCCAACCAACTATGGTGGTATTGAGACTGATGATGTGCCCATGTATCAAGCTTTGGCCAACTCTTACAATATTCCGGCAGTTTATCTCTTTAACCAAATCGGTATACAAAAAGGGATTAGTTACGGTCAGAAATTTGGTCTTAACTTTGATAATGTTCCAGAAGAATTAGGGATTGCACTCGGTGGTGGTGTGACAGCTAGTCCTCTACAAATGGCTCAGGCTTATGCGACCTTTGCCAATGGTGGGGAGATGAATACAGCTTATTTTATCACTAAAATTGAAAATGCTAGTGGTGATATCATTGCTACCCATAGTAAGAAGTCTAAACGTATTATCAGCCAGTCTGTATCTAACCAGATGACTAGCATGATGCTCGGTACCTTCTCAAATGGTTCCGCTGTTAATGCCAACTACACGGGTTACACTATGGCAGGTAAGACAGGTACTGTTCAGGCCGAGTTTAACAAAGATTTGACCAGTGACCAGTGGGTAATTGGCTATACTCCTGATGTGGTTATAACGACTTGGATTGGTTTTGATAAGACTGACGAGAATCACTACTTAACAGGAGCAAGCTCAGGAACGGCTTCAACTATTTTCAGCTATATCGCTGCAGATGTTTTGCCAAATACACCAGGTAATGAGTTTACCGTTGAAAATGCCTATGCGGCTGATGGTCAAACCTTAGATTATACAGCAAATCCAAACGATTCACGTAATAGCAATAATAAGTCATGGACAGACAAGGCTTCAGACGTTGTCAATGATGTAAAAGATCAAGCAAGCAGCCTATGGGATAAGCTCTCAGACTCCTTCTCAGGTCTATTCAGATAGCTTGTCAATTAAGTTTAAAAGTGGTAAGATAAAAAGAACGGAGGCGTTATGGCACAGAAAAAAGCAAGCCTAGCGTGTGCAGATTGTGGGAACCGAAACTACTCGATTAGTGTTAGTAGCACTCCCAAACCAACACGACTAGAAGTGAACAAGTTTTGCAAAAATTGTAAAAAATATACCTTGCATAAAGAAACAAGATAGGAGACACCGTGAGACAAACCGGAAGTATTTTCAAAGTCTTGAAAGACACGACTTGGCCAGAGCGTAAACAACGCTGGCACGATTTTAGTTCAGTTCTTGAGTATACTGCATTCTTCACTGTCATCATCTATGCGTTTGATGAATTGTTGAGTCGCACTATGTCAGCACTGATTAACTTTTTCTAAAGAAAACATAAAAAGAGTGGGCATGCTTGCTCTTTTTTGTTATAATAAATGCAGATAAAAGCGAGAACAAGGGCCTCCAGGCTTTTTTATTACGCTTTGAATTAAAACATAGGCATTCATTTACATTTAACGCTTGCGCCTCGAATATTGATGGTCATGTTTAAATGTCATTTAGAACAAAGAAAGGAATCCTAAAATGCTAGATTCATTCGACAAGGGCTGGTTCGTCCTTCAAACGTATTCAGGATACGAAAATAAAGTTAAAGAAAATCTTTTGCAACGAGCTCAAACTTATAACATGCTTGAAAATATCTTGCGTGTTGAAATCCCAACTCAAACTGTCAATGTTGAGAAAAACGGTAAAGTTAAAGAAGTGGAAGAAAACCGCTTCCCTGGTTACGTTCTTGTTGAGATGGTAATGACAGACGAAGCATGGTTTGTTGTTCGTAATACTCCAAACGTTACTGGTTTCGTTGGTTCACACGGAAACCGTTCTAAACCAACACCACTTTTGGAAGAAGAAATCCGTCAAATCTTGATTTCAATGGGTCAAACAGTTGATGTCTTTGATACGAATATCAAGGTTGGTGACGTGGTTCAAATCATCGATGGTGCCTTTATGGGGCAAGAAGGCCGTGTTGTCGAAATTGAAAACAACAAGGTTAAAATCATGATTAACATGTTTGGTTCAGAAACAGCTGCTGAGCTTGAACTCTACCAAATCGCTGAACTTTAAAATAGTCAAAAAGGTTGGAACCAGGAGCTTCAACCTCGTAAGACTATCTCATTAAACATGGGGGAGAGACTAGAATCTAGATTTTTAAATTTAGTTCTGTGTCACTCCCTTTTTCTAACGGATGATGAATTATAAACAATTTTACGATAAGATTAGCGGTCCATTGCGTCCTTATGCTAAGGTCTTGGGAGGATTGAACAAGGCTATAACAAGGACTTTTTACCTGCTTTTTCCTATATTTCTTATTTTGGTTTGGCTGAGGCATGGCTGGTTTGTTCTTTTTACGACAGTGCTTATTATGGGAGAAGGCTTTTTTCTGCTTTCTCTTGGTCGTAGCCTTTATAATCGCCCACGCCCTTATCAGACCTGGGACATTCAGCCTCTTATTAAAAAGGATAGTCTTGGCAAGTCATTTCCTAGCCGTCATGTTTTTTCAGCAACGACCATTGCCATGTTTACCTTATTGCTTAATCCCTGGCTAGGTGGGACTATGCTTTTTCTCGCAGCAATTTTGGCTATCTTGCGCGTGCTAGGTGGTGTTCATTATCCTAGTGATGTTTTTGCAGGCTATGTCATTGGAATTCTTGTTGGCCTCCTTCTTTACCTTTAGAAATTTTTGGTCTTCTTCGAGAGAGGAGGGCTTTTTTCATTGAAAAAAGAAAAGGACCCTTTGGGGACCTTTTCTCTTGTTCTAAAATTCGAGTTGGCGATTAAAGGTTGTTCCCACCATTCGATATTGGCTTAGTTTAAAACATGCTCTATGATAGCTTGTGTTACTCCATGTTGATCATTTGAGGCAGTCACTAGATTTTCAGACTTCTTGACTCCCTCAGGTGCATTGACCATAGCAACTCCTAGGCTAGCCAGAGCGAGCATAGGACTATCGTTGAAATTATCACCAATAGTCATAATCTGTTCAAGAGGAATGTCATAATATTTGGCAACCTCAAGGAGAGCATGTTCTTTAGAAACGTGCTTGGCAGTGACTTCTAAGTAGTTATCTTTGGATAAGTAGAAGACTGTCTGTGGAAAACCCATGCTTAGGAGTTTTTGGTGGAGGTCCTGGATAAACTTCAGGCTCATCAATCAACAATAGCTTGTGGATAGAAGGCTTTGAATCTGAGACAGTGTCTTGGAGTTCCTTAATAATAGGAGATTCACCTGTGATACTTGCTTCCAACTGAGACCATTTGTTTAGTTGGTTGGTAATCCAATCCTTGCCAGAGTGGGATATTCACAGAAACACTTGGATAGTCTGTGGATAAGTAGTTAATAAATATTCGAGTTTCGGATTTATCCACAGGATGTTCTATGATAGTACGATCATCCTCAAGTACTAGGCCCCGTTGTAGCAGGTGATAGGATTGTCATGAAGTCCTAGTTTATGAGCAATTGGTGGCATTCCTAGTGGAGAATGGGCAGAAGCTAAAACAAAAGGTATCTTCGCCTTTTCAAGCTCTGGCATGACTTCAATCAGTTGATCATCTACCTGGTGGTTACTAGTGAAAATAGTCCCATCAATATCGCTGATAATCAAACGAATTTTATTAATAATCGCTATCCTTTCCATCATATAAAATTATTACTTTATCTTTAAGTGTTTCAACTATATCAGACTCAGGCTCCTTATCTGTAATCCAGTATTCAAAGTCCTCAAGTTTACCCAAGATATATTTGGAATGCTTTTCATATTTGTCAGATTCAGCAATAAGTATCTTAGTTCTAGTAGTTTGCAAGGCTAGCTGTTTGACGGCAACGTCTTCTTCATCTTCAAAGCTAACCAATCCTTGACTGAGACTAGCCGCTCCAAAGAAGGCTAAGTCAAATTGTAGATGTTGCAAGATCTGTGCTTCGTGAATCGAGTAGTAGAAGCGGTTTTTAGTGTAGAATTTGCCTCCCAAGAGCTGAAAATCAATCCCTTCCTTACCACTTAGGACCAAGGCATTATCCAAGGAGTGGGAGTAAACAGTGACGTTCTTAGTTAATTTCTGTGAAACTTCAAGCATCAAGGTAGAAACATCGAAAAAAAGTAGAGATTGTTCTTTGATGAAGCTAAGCGCCAGGTCTGCCATTTTTTTCTTATCTTCTGTGAGTCCTTTCTGACGTTCTTATAAGCCAAGAACACTGGTGTTTTTAACTGGAAGAATACCGCACCATGGGTACGTTGAGCCAGATTCCTCTGGCTGAGACAATCAAAATCTCTTCTGACGGTATATTTGGAAACTCCTAATTCATCAACCATTTCTTTGACAGATAGGTTTCCTCGCTCTTCCAAGAGCATCAAAATTCTCTCAAATCGTTGTTCCTGATACATGAGTCACCTGCTTTCTGATATTAGTATAGTATCTTTTTACGTTTTTTGTATATAAAAATGCAAAAAAACGCAAACTAAGCCAGGTTCAAGTTACCTCGTAAACTTCTCTTACTATCTTTAAAAATCCTTCAAAAATGCTATAATAGAAGCATTACGAATATTGGAGAGAAACCATGAGTTTTTACAATCATAAAGAAATCGAGCCTAAGTGGCAAAAATACTGGGCTGACCATCACACATTTAAGACAGGAACAGATGCTTCAAAACCTAAGTTTTATGCGCTTGACATGTTCCCTTACCCATCTGGAGCGGGTCTTCACGTAGGACACCCAGAAGGCTACACAGCGACAGATATCCTTAGCCGTTTCAAGCGTGCCCAAGGCTATAACGTCCTTCACCCAATGGGATGGGATGCTTTTGGTTTGCCTGCAGAGCAATATGCTATGGATACTGGTAATGATCCAGCTGACTTTACAGCGGAAAATATTGCCAACTTCAAACGTCAAATCAACGCGCTTGGCTTCTCTTACGACTGGGATCGTGAAATCAACACAACAGATCCAAACTACTATAAGTGGACGCAGTGGATTTTCACCAAGCTTTACGAAAAAGGTTTGGCTTATGAGGCGGAAGTACCAGTAAACTGGGTTGAGGAACTAGGAACAGCTATCGCCAATGAAGAAGTCCTTCCGGACGGAACTTCTGAGCGTGGTGGCTATCCAGTTGTCCGTAAACCAATGCGCCAATGGATGCTTAAAATCACTGCTTATGCAGAGCGATTGCTCAATGACTTGGATGAGTTGGATTGGCCAGAGTCTATCAAGGACATGCAACGCAACTGGATTGGTAAATCAACTGGTGCCAATGTCACCTTCAAAGTGAAAGGTACTGACAAGGAATTCACCGTCTTTACGACACGTCCGGATACCCTTTTCGGTGCGACCTTCACTGTTTTGGCGCCTGAGCATGACTTAGTAGATGCTATCACAAGTCCTGAACAAGCTGAGGCTGTAGCTAACTACAAACACCAAGCTAGCCTTAAATCAGACTTGGCTCGTACCGACCTTGCCAAGGAAAAAACAGGGGTTTGGACTGGAGCTTATGCTATAAACCCTGTTAACGGTAGAGAAATCCCAATCTGGATTGCGGACTACGTTCTCGCTAGCTACGGAACAGGTGCAGTTATGGCCGTACCTGCTCACGATGAGCGTGACTGGGAATTTGCTAAACAGTTTGGTCTTCCAATCGTAGAAGTACTTGAAGGTGGCAACGTTGAAGAAGCAGCTTACACAGAAGACGGTCCTCATGTCAACTCTGACTTCTTGAACGGGCTTAACAAAGAAGAAGCTATTGCTAAAATTGTAGCTTGGTTGGAAGAAAAAGGCTTTGGTCAAGAAAAAATCACTTACCGTCTCCGCGACTGGCTCTTTAGCCGTCAACGTTACTGGGGTGAACCAATCCCAATCATTCATTGGGAAGATGGCACTTCAACAGCCGTTCCAGAAAGCGAATTGCCACTTGTCTTGCCAGTAACCAAGGACATCCGTCCTTCAGGTACTGGTGAAAGTCCATTGGCTAACTTGACAGACTGGCTTGAAGTGACTCGTGAAGATGGGGTCAAAGGTCGTCGTGAAACCAACACCATGCCACAATGGGCAGGTTCAAGCTGGTACTACCTTCGCTATATCGACCCACATAACACAGAAAAATTGGCAGATGAGGACCTCCTCAAACAATGGTTGCCAGTCGATATCTACGTGGGTGGTGCAGAACACGCCGTTCTTCACTTGCTTTACGCTCGTTTCTGGCACAAATTCCTCTATGACCTCGGTGTCGTTCCAACTAAAGAACCATTCCAAAAACTCTTTAACCAAGGAATGATCTTGGGAACAAGCTACCGTGACCACCGTGGTGCTCTTGTGGCGACTGACAAGGTTGAAAAACGTGATGGTTCCTTCTTCCATGTGGAAACAGGAGAAGAGTTGGAGCAAGCACCAGCCAAGATGTCTAAATCCCTCAAGAACGTGGTTAACCCAGACGATGTGGTGGAACAATATGGTGCTGATACCCTTCGTGTCTATGAAATGTTCATGGGACCACTCGATGCTTCTATCGCTTGGTCAGAAGAAGGCTTGGAGGGAAGTCGTAAATTCCTTGATCGTGTTTACCGTTTGATTACAAGTAAAGAAATCGTTGCGGAAAATAATGGTGGTCTTGACAAAGTTTATAACGAAACCGTTAAATCCGTCACTGAGCAAATTGAGTTGATGAAATTCAACACAGCCATTGCTCAACTCATGGTCTTTGTTAACGCGGCTAACAAGGAAGACAAACTCTATGTGGATTATGCCAAAGGCTTTGTCCAATTGATTGCCCCATTTGCACCTCACTTGGCAGAAGAACTCTGGCAAACTCTTACAGCAACAGGTGAGTCAATCTCTTATGTGGCTTGGCCAACTTGGGACGAAAGCAAATTAGTTGAAGACGAAATCGAAATCGTCGTCCAAATCAAAGGAAAAGTCCGTGCTAAACTCATGGTCGCTAAAGACCTTTCACGCGAAGAATTGCAAGAAGTGGCTCTGGCTGACGAAAAAGTCAAAGCAGAGATTGATGGCAAGGAAATCGTGAAAGTAATTGCGGTACCGAACAAGCTTGTGAACATTGTTGTGAAATAACCAATTTGTTTGCTGATTTGCAACCTTAAACAGTTCCCCAAACTGTTTGAGCTAACTAAACTCCATTTATATTGTTGTGGAATAAGAAATGAATCCTCTAGAGTTAGACTCTGGAGGATTTTTTACTCTTCTTGACAAGAAAACGATATTTTGTAATACCATTAACAAAAAGAAGGAAACTATGAATAAGAAAGAACTGCATAAGTTTAATAAATGTTTTAATAGCTTTGCTTTAGCCTTTGAACGGTTGAAAAAGGACCAGCATAGGAATAAGTATTGATAAATCAATCCACACTATTAATGAAGTCCGTTTGATTGACCTAATAGGTCGGAATCAGCCTGTGAATCTAGTGAAATTATCTGGGTTACTTGAAGTATCAAGGAGTGCCGTCACTCAGAGTGTTAGACGTTTAATCAAGAAAAACCTCGTTTCTTTTGAATTTGCACAGGATAATGAAAAAAATAAATATCTGATATTATCTAAAAAAGGGGTTGAGGTTTTTAACATCCATAAAGAGCAGCAAGAACATATTGAAAAAGCCATTTTTTCAATTTTAAGAAACTATAGTGAGGAGGACCTTCAAATGGTTATGAAACTGCTGGATGATGTTGAACAGGTGTGGCGAGAATTACCGTGGAAAAAATCACGGTAATTTTAAAACCATATTGTTAATCATATTAACAAAAAGAGGAAGATATGAATATGCAAATTGAACTTATCTCAGCGTCTGAGTTAGCAGATGAATCTTTTAATATTGTCATCAATGACTTAAAACCAATAGAAACATAGCGAGTCGAAATGTTTCTATCTGATTATTATTGTATCAATCCTCCCATGCGTTTAGCTCATGATGTTTTATGGAAATCAACAGCGACTTTTGTATCAGATACGAATGGTATTATTAATATCTCACAAACCCCATCTTGTTCTGGTTCGTATGAAGGTATTTCAACAATGGGACTATTTTTTAATGCCAAGCCCTTGACCAATAAGAGAAAGAAACTTCCAAACTCTCTTTCTAAAATTCCCTTATTAGATCATTTTTTTGTGGGAATCAAAATTATGCAAGGAAATACTGTCATTGCAGAGAGAACTTTCACAAGACATTATATGAGTTCGCAAATTAGTCATCAAGATATTTACGGGAAACATTTTCAAGGGAGACTCTTTTATGATAAAAAGGCAATCAAAACACCAAGCATTGATTATTGTGAGCGGTAGTGAAGGAAGGATTGAAAAGGCACAGAATATAGCTCAGCTTCTCTCTTCTAGAGGTTATATTTGTTTAGCAATTGCCTACTTTGGTTTAGAGAGGTTGCCAAAACATTTGAAACGTATTCCTTTAGAGTGCCTTGTGGAGGCAAAGAGTTATCTATGTCAGTACCCTCAAGTAGATAGTGAAAGAATTGGAATCTATGGACGGTCTAAAGGAGCAGAGTTAGTTTTAGCTGAGGAGAGCATTTTTAATGACGTTCAATGCTTGGTACTAAATTCCCCCTCTGATGTGGTGTATGAAGGAATAATAGGGAAATGGAACTCTCATACTTCTTATTGGACGCATTTGCAAAAAGAACTTCCCTATCAAAAGTTTCGATTTAGAGATTATTTGTTCAGTAAACTTTTTAGAAAAGATTTCCCTAAAGATTGCTCTGCTAGGATAGATATTGGTCAAATGCATTCACCAATCTTGTTGCTCGAAAGTACCGTTGATGAAATATGGGATGCTTCGTCAGCAATTGATGATATTGTCTCACATTATAAAGGACACTACATTACATTTAAAAAATATCATGAAACAGGTCACATGTTGACGGTGGCTTATCAACCAAATCATCGTTATCGAAAAGATTGGCGTTTACTGATGAAAGAGAGTGAGGATTTTTGGTTGGCTACGATTCATTTTTTTGATAGGCATTTGAAAAAGCAATAAAAGAAGATTATAAATATGCTATAATAGTCCCAACTAAGATAAAAACACAGTTCTGGTTGGTAAGTCCATACACGTAGACGAGCCTATCAGTAACCTAAGGATATGAATAGAAATGAAGAGTAGTCCATCAAGGCTACTCTTTTTCGTCAAAAGAACCATTAGAAAAATCGGAAAATCCAAACAATATTTAACTTTCTGAAATGTGGAGACAATTGCTCAAAAATGCTATAATAGTCAGCATAAACAAGCTATTAATAACAAAAAATAAGTACCTATTCGATTGGAGGAAATCCTTGTATAAAGATGATAGTTTAACCTTGCACACGGACTTGTATCAAATCAATATGATGCAGGTCTACTTCAACCAAGGTATTCACAATAAAAAGGCCGTTTTTGAAGTTTATTTCCGTCAACTTCCGTTTAAAAATGGCTTTGCTGTGTTCGCAGGTCTGGAGCATATTGTCAACTATCTTGAAAATCTGACTTTTTCAGAAACTGATATTGCTTATCTGAAGGATTTAGGCTATCCGAAGGATTTTCTGGACTATCTGGCCAATCTAAAACTCGAGTTGACTATTAATTCAGCCCTTGAGGGTGATTTGGTATTTGCTAATGAACCGATTTTTCAAGTGGAAGGTCCCTTGGATCAGTGTCAGTTAGTAGAGACTGCCCTACTGAATATCCTTAATTACCAGATTCTTATTGCGACTAAGGCAGCTCGTATTCGTTCTGTTATTGGGGATGCTCCTCTGTTGGAATTTGGGACACGTCGTGCCCAAGAGATGGATGCAGCAATATGGGGGACGCGTGCAGCCGTGATTGGTGGTGCTGACGCAACTTCAAATGTACGTGCAGGTAAGATTTTCGGTATTCCTGTTTCAGGTACTCATGCCCATGCCCTTGTTCAAGCTTATGGAAACGATTATGATGCCTTTAAAGCCTATGCATCTACTCATAAAGACTGCATATTTCTTGTGGATACCTATGATACCCTTAAGATTGGTGTTCCAAATGCTATCCGTGTGGCTAAAGAGCTAGGTGATAAGATCAACTTCTTGGGTGTTCGTCTTGATTCAGGTGACTTGGCTTATCTGTCTAAGCAGGTCCGTAAGCAACTAGATGCGGCTGGTTTCCCTGATGCCAAGATTTACGCTTCAAATGACCTTGATGAAAATACCATTCTTAACTTGAAAATGCAGAAGGCCAAGATTGATGTTTGGGGTGTTGGTACTAATCTTATCACAGCCTATGATCAACCAGCCTTGGGTGCGGTCTACAAAATTGTCTCAATCGAGAATGATCAGGGAGTCATGCAGGATACCATCAAGTTGTCCAACAACGCTGAGAAGGTTTCGACACCAGGTAAGAAGCAAGTGTGGCGTATTACGAGTCGTGCTAAGGGGAAATCAGAAGGTGACTATATCACCTTCGCTGACACGGATGTTAATGCTTTAGAAGAAATTAACATGTTCCACCCGACTTACACCTACATTAACAAGACTGTCCGCGATTTTGATGCGGTGCCACTTTTGGTCCCAATCTACGACAAGGGGCAACTAATCTATGATTTGCCAAGTCTTGATGAAATCAAGAACTATGCGACTAAGAAATTGGATGAGCTTTGGAATGAGTACAAGCGCGTTCTTAACCCCCAAGATTATCCAGTTGACTTGGCCAAAGATGTCTGGGATCACAAGATGACCTTGATTGATAATATGCGTAAGAAAGCCCATGACTTGTCAGAGTAAAAGGAGAAAATATGACTTTGCAAGAAACTATTATTGCTCAACTAGGAGTTAAACCTAGCATTAATCCGAAGGAAGAGATTCGAAAATCCGTTGATTTTTTGAAGGCCTACATGATCAAACATCCATTCCTTAAAACATATGTTTTAGGGATTTCAGGAGGTCAGGATTCTACATTGGCTGGTCGTCTTGCGCAACTTGCGGTTGAAGAACTTCGTGCAGAGACAGAAAAAGACTATCAGTTTATCGCCATTCGTTTACCATATGGAGTTCAAGCAGATGAAGACGATGCCCAACGTGCCCTAGCTTTTATCAAGCCAGATGTAAGTCTTACGATTAACATTAAAGAAGCTGTTGATGGTCAGGTTGCTGAACTGGCCAAGGCAGGTGTAAACGTATCTGACTTTAATAAGGGAAATATCAAGGCCCGCCAACGTATGATAACCCAATATGCGGTTGCTGGTGAAAATAGTGGAGCAGTTATTGGGACAGACCACGCCGCTGAAAACCTTACAGGGTTCTTCACAAAATTTGGTGATGGTGGTGCGGATATCCTGCCACTCTTTCGTCTAAACAAGCGTCAAGGCGCTGCCCTTCTTGCAGAGCTTGGTGCTGATAAAGCCCTTTATGAAAAAGTACCAACAGCTGACCTGGAAGAAGATAAACCAGGAATTGCCGACGAAGTGGCATTGGGAGTGACCTATCATGAGATTGATGATTACCTTGAAGGCAAGGAAGTATCAGCCAAAGCTCAGGAAACGATTGAGACTTGGTGGCGTAAAGGTCAACACAAACGTCACTTGCCAATCACCATTTTTGACGATTTTTGGAAATAATAAGAGAAATGATTTATGATTAAAGCTTATATTGATTTTTGGAATCGTGCCTTTGATTTTAGTGGACGTTCGACACGCCCAGACTACTGGTGGGTTTACTTGATTAATGTCATCATTAGTACTATCCTTGTAGTAGGTTTTGTTCTCATTCCTTTCTTCAGTAATGTGTCTCATAACCCAGCGATATTAAATGACTCAACTGAAATACAAAAAATGATTTTGAAATATATGTCACCAATAATGATTTTTGGATTGATCATATTAATTCCACAACTGTCCCTTCAATTTCGTCGTTTGCGAGATGCAGGTATTCATCCGGCTTGGGGGCTTCTAAGTTGTATAGGGCTTGTACCAATCTTGACTTTCTTCTCATTCATTGGAAGTATTGTACTCATTGTCATGTCATGTCAGCCAACTAAACCAGCACCTGAAACGCTTTTTGATAAAGTTGAATAAGATTGTCGTACCCCTAGGTTTAACCTAGGGGTATTTTTAAATTGAATTTTCAGAAATTAGTGATAAAATAGATAGTAATAAGTCTTAAAAGGAGGAATCTTATGACTTCACTATCAACAGATTTCACAGAAAAACTATTTGCAGATTATGAGGCCAATGCCAAGTATGGCGCTATTGAAAATGCAGTAACCCATAACGGCTTGCTTAAATCTATCGAGACACGTCAATCAGAAGTGGAAAATGATTTTGTTTTCTCAATTGATTTGACTAAAGATGAGGTGTCTAACCAAAAAGCTTCAGGTCGTTGCTGGATGTTTGCGGCCCTTAATACTTTCCGCCATAAATTGATTTCAGACTTCAAATTGGAAAGTTTCGAGCTTTCTCAAGCCCACACATTTTTCTGGGATAAATATGAAAAATCAAACTGGTTCTTGGAACAAATTATTGCTACAGCAGATCAAGAAATTGGTAGTCGTAAGGTTAAATTCCTTTTGGATACCCCTCAACAAGATGGTGGACAATGGGATATGGTCGTATCACTCTTTGAAAAATATGGTGTTGTACCAAAATCAGTATATCCAGAATCTGTAGCTTCAAGCAATAGTCGTGAGCTTAATCAATACCTTAATAAACTCCTTCGTCAAGATGCCCAAATCTTGCGCGATTTGATTGCCAGTGGTGCTGATCAGGCTGCTGTTCAAGCTAAAAAGGAGGAGTTCCTTCAAGAAATCTTCAATTATCTTGCCATGACCCTTGGCTTGCCACCACGTCAGTTTGATTTTGCCTATCGAGATAAAGATGATAACTATCAATCTGAGAAGGGTATCACGCCACGGGCCTTCTTTGAAAAATATGTTGGCCTTAAACTCAGCGACTATGTATCAGTTATCAACGCTCCAACAACTGATAAACCTTACGGAAAATCTTACACGGTTGAGATGTTGGGAAATGTTGTAGGTGCGCCAAGTGTTCGTTATATTAACCTCCCAATGGACCGATTCAAAGAGCTTGCTATTGCACAGATGAAGGCAGGAGAGAGTGTATGGTTTGGTTCAGATGTTGGTCAGGTTTCGGACCGTCAAAAAGGTATTCTTGCAACTAATGTTTACGACTTTACAGCTAGCATGGATATTAACTGGACTCAAGACAAGGCTGGACGTTTAGACTACAGTGAATCTCTCATGACCCATGCCATGGTATTGACAGGTGTTGATCTGGATGCTGATGGTAAACCAATTAAATGGAAGATTGAAAACTCTTGGGGAGATAAGGTTGGACAAAAGGGGTACTTTGTTGCTTCTGATGCTTGGATGGATGAATATACATATCAAATCGTTGTTCGCAAAGATTTCCTTACAGCTGAAGAGTTGGCTGCCTATGAAGCAGATCCACAAGTGCTTGCGCCTTGGGACCCAATGGGATCCCTTGCTTCAAAATAAGAGGATATTTCAAAAACACTGGATAGAATTCCAGTGTTTTTAGTTGACTTCATTAAAATTTATGGTTGTAAAAAGAGCTATCTAATGGATAACTCTTTTCAATTCCTTTTTACTCATCTACTGTAGAAGTAGAAGTAGAAGTAGAAGTAGAAGTAGAAGTGTTTAAATTTGAATTCTCAGCACCGTTAGAACCCGATGTTGAAGGATTTGTTGATGCATCTGGGCCATACTGTTGACTATCTTGTGAACTTGATGAGTCACTACTTTTACCATAATCCGAACTTGATGATGAGCTAGATGTTCCTAGTGATCCGTTATAAACATTTGACGTTGACGAACCAGTTAGGAAGACGTAACTACCATTGTTGTAAACACCACTAGGCATATCGAAATCTTTCGAACCTGCACCATACATCTGGTTGAGGTATCTACTTGTTAGACCGTAGATTTGTTTAGCGATATTTAGGTCTGAGCCATAAAGTGGAGTTTTACGGTTTTCATAACCTGTCCAAATGGCCATTGCATATTTAGTATTATAACCAACGAACGTTTCGTCAGGAACAATAAGATCAGCGTAGACGCCACTTTCTTTTTGTACTTGATAGTACTCATCGTCACTGTAGTTAGATGTACCCGTTTTACCGGCATTGATCGTGCCAGGTACATAAGCTTCAGTCGCTGTACCACCTGTCAAAACCTGTTTCAACATGCTATTCATCATATAAGCTGTTTGTGGCGACATGGCCTCGACACCTTTAGAATCGTATGATTTTGTTGAACCATCTTCAAATTTAATTGATTTAATGTAGGAAGGTTTATAGTAAGTACCACCATTGGCAAAGGATGCATAGGCAGCCGCCATCTTCTCACTTGAAGCACCATATTTAGGATCTGATGATGTTGTTGAAGATGAGATAGCGTTTGAATAAAACATCTCTGGGTACTCAATACCTAAATCTTTCAAAAAGGATTGAGCATAATCCAAGCCAGTCGCTTGAAGCGCTTTAACCGCAGTAACGTTACGTGATTGTTGAATCGCATAAGTCAGAGAGATACTTCCGTAATACTTGCGGTCCCAGTTGTAAACTGGAGTTGAAGTACCTGGGAAATTATAAGGGGTATCGTAAACGGTAGTACCAGTGTTAGTATATACCCTTTTTTCAATAGCAGGTGCGTAATCGGTGATAGGTTTCATTGTAGACCCCCAGTCACGATCAGTTTGAACAGCTTGGTTTGTACCAAGGGCAATGTTTTCGTCTTGGTGACGTGATCCCAATTGAGCAACAACACGTCCATTGGTAACATCAATGATAGTAGAAGCTACTTGAAATTTGTCATCAGGATAAGCAATATAATCATTTGAGTTGTAGACATTCCAAATGTATTTTTGAATATCAGGATCAAGATTTGTATAGACATCGAGTCCAGCTGAGTAGATATCAGCATTGGCTTCGGTAGAGACTTGTTCAATAACTTGTTTGATGTAGTTATCTAGGTATGGTTCGTAGCTAGCTTTATTCGTAAGTGGAAGAAGACCATCTGATATATCCGTTGCTTTAGCTTGCACGTACTCCTCTTTAGAAATATTTTTGTCTTCATACATTTCATTAAGAACAGTGTTGCGACGTTCTTTAGCAGCATCCGGATTAGTATAAGGATCATATTGTGTTGGTGCTTGTGGGATACCAGCAAGAAGAGCTGCTTGGGCAACTGAGAGGTCACCTAATTCTTTACCAAAATAAGATTTAGCTGCGGTCTTCATACCGTAGTAACCATTACCCATATAAACCTTATTAACGTAGAAGGTCAAGATTTCTTGTTTAGTATACTGACGCTCCATTTGGAGAGATAACCATATTTCTTGTGACTTACGTTTAAGGGTTTGGTCTGATGTATTAGTTGAGAAGTAGGCTAACTTAATCAACTGTTGGTCAAGTGTAGATCCCCCTTGAGTGCTGTTATGGCGAAGGTTGTTAATAGCGGCTCCCATAATACGATAAACGTCAATGCCGCGATGGGTAAAGAAACGCTTATCCTCGATAGAGGTAATTGCATTGACTAGGATTATAGGAATCTCATCTGTTGATGCACTTTCACGTTTTTCGGATCCCAAGTCAGCAATAAGACTACCATTACCATCGTAAATCCTACTTGAGTTTGTTGATTGCAACTTGTTCTCGGTAAGTTTAGGAACACTGCTAACATAGTAAGCAAAGAGTCCACCACCAGCGATGACACAGATTACAAAGAAAGTGAGTAGTCCAATAAAAGCGTATTTTGCAATACGCCATCCTAAATTTTGATCTGAAGCAGTTGAGCGTTTTCCTTTGCTATAGCGAGAAGAATCTGAACGTTTAACCTGTGTGTTTTTAGCACGTTTAGTTGAACCGTTAAGTGATTCTTTAAAGTTGCTGAAATTAAATTTAGCCATTATGTGTTACCACCTAATAATTTTTCAATGATCTCTAAATAAGGAACTTGAGGATAAGCTGATTCTGCGATTGCATAACCTCTTTTTTTGATATAATCAAGAGGCATTGATTTTGTCCCCTTATCAATTTGATAAAAAGCGATTAAGTCTTTGGCAGGCAGAAGGTAGGTTTCCTTAAGCGTTGAAAAGTGGAGTAGCACGAAGCAGATTCCATCTTGATTGATGACCTGAGACATGTGCTTAATTTGATGCGCATGAAAGTTTTTCATAGGCATAGATGTCTTTTGCCGTGTCTCTTTGGCTTCAAAATCAATATAGTATCCTTTGTAAACGCCAGAGTAGTCAGTAGTTGAGGCTTGCCTAAAGTAAGCTTCTACAATCTTTGCTCGTGAGCGTTTTGGATAATCGACTTTGACGATCTGAACCGGTGTAGGTTTCTTATGAATAACGGCTAAGCCACGCGACAAATAGTAATCATTAGTCGCATTAATAGCAGATTCAAAGTTCATCCCCCGATTGGCAAAGTCAACTCTATTAGATTTTTTAGTACGTACTTGTGCTATCTTACGAGATATCTGATGGGGATAGTTTACCATTTCTTTCCCTTCTTATTTATAAGATATGCATAAAGACTATTTCATTATACCATAAAATGAGCGAGGAAAACAATAAATGACATCACTACTCATAACGGGCTATAAGAGCTTTGAACTTGGTGTTTTTAAAGACAAGGATCCTAAGGTAAATATCATTAAGAAAGCAATCAAACGTGATCTTAAACGTTTTTTAGATGAAGGTGTGGATTGGATGATTTTTACTGGGAACCTTGGTTTTGAATTTTGGGCGCTAGAAGTGGCTAAGGAACTTCAGAAAGACTACCCTTTGAGGTTAGCGACGTTATTTCCATTTGAAACACACGGTCAGAATTGGAGTGAAGCTAACCAAGAAAAATTGGCAGCCTTTAAACAAGTTGATTTCGTAAAGTATAGTTTTCCAGCTTATCAATCGCCAGCTCAGTTCAAACAATTTAATCAGTTTCTCATCGATAATACAGACCAAGCTTATTTATTTTATGAGCCTGAAAATGAAACAAATTTGAAATATTTTTACAATATGATAATAGCAGCAAGTGATTATCCCTTATTTCGATTGACTTTTGATGACCTCAATGAAGTCATGTCGGAATAGGATATAATTGCGTTTTAAACTTGCATTTTTATATTTTTTTCTGTATCATGAAAACAATAGACTGTAAAGTATTAGTAAGTTGGATAAGACAAGTATTGGAGAAGAATAATGGCTAAGATTAATTTAACGCCCAAGAAAATCTACGAACAAGAATTTAAAACAAGCATGCGTGGATACGATAAAACAGAAGTTGATGAGTTTCTAGATGATGTGATCCAAGATTACACTGTCTACATTGCTCTAGTTAAGGAATTGCAAGAAGAAAATGCAAAACTGAAGGCTAAGGTGACATCGGCTTCTGCAAGCCGTCCCGCATATGCAAGTGCGACAAGTGAACCATCACATGCCACTGGCAATATTGCTTCGGCTTCAAACTATGATATCTTAAAACGTATCAGTCGTTTGGAAAAAGAGGTCTTTGGAAAACAAATCGTCGAATAAAACTGGTTTTGTGCAATTTTCGGATAATCGCATGGTTGCAAGTCTTCCATGAGGAAAGTCCATGCTAGCACTGGCTGTGATGCCAGTAGTGTTTGTGCTAGGTGAATCAATAAGCCTAGGGACTTGATTTTCAAGTTACGGCGAGCGAACCGGCTAAGTCTTCGGATAGGTTTTAGTAGCTCTGAAAGTGCCACAGTGACGGAGTTTTTAGGGAAACCTAAAAAGTGGAACGCGGTAAACCCCTCAAGCTAGCAACCCAAACTTTGGTAGGGGCACGGGATGGCCGGAAACGAACGGACCATTCTGACTGCTATGCAGTAGACAGATGATTATCGAAGGAAGTGGTTACCTAGTCACTTCTGGAACAGAACATGGCTTATAGAAAATTGCATATAGGTGGGGCTGGGACACATGTCTCAGCCTTCTTTTAGCAAGAATCGTCTCTTTTGCGTCTACCATCTAAGGGCAAGAGTGAATAATAAGCTATAGCTTAGGGAAATTTGTACTCGTAATAATTAGGTAAAAGGATGACAATGAAAGAAACATTTACATTAGTTGCAACTGCTGCAGCCGGACTTGAAGCTGTGGTTGGACGTGAACTACGTGAGTTGGGGTATGAGACCCAGGTTGAAAATGGTAAGGTTCGTTTCCAAGGTGATGTTCGTGCAATTGTTGAAACTAACCTTTGGTTGAGAGCTGCAGACCGTATCAAGATTGTGGTGGGTGAGTTTCCAGCCCGTACTTTTGAGGAGCTTTTTCAGGGAGTTTTTGCCTTGGACTGGGAAAATTATCTTCCCTTAGGTGCAAAGTTCCCAATTTCAAAAGCTAAATGTGTTAAATCAAAGCTTCATAATGAGCCGTCTGTTCAGGCGATTTCTAAAAAAGCTGTCGTTAAAAAACTACAGAAGTATTTTCACCGTCCGGAAGGAGTACCTCTTCAAGAAACAGGTGCGGAATTTAAGATTGAAGTTTCAATCTTAAAGGATAAGGCTACTGTTTTAATTGATACTACAGGCGATAGTCTTTTTAAGCGTGGTTATCGTACTGATAAAGGTGGGGCACCTATTAAAGAAAATATGGCAGCTGCTATTCTTGAACTTAGCAACTGGTATCCTGACAAACCTTTGATTGATCCAACTTGTGGTTCGGGGACCTTCTGTATTGAAGCTGCTATGATTGGAATGAATATCGCACCAGGTTTTAATCGTGATTTTGCTTTTGAGGCATGGAATTGGGTGGGTAAAGATTTAGTACAGTCAGTACGAGATGAAGCTGATAGTAAGGCAAATTACGATGTTACATTAGACATTATGGGGTGTGATATTGATAGCCGTATGGTTGAGATTGCTAAGGCTAATGCTCGCGAAGCTGGTCTTGAAGATGTTGTTAAATTCAAACAAATGCGTTTACAGGACTTGAAAACAGATAAAATAAACGGTGTCATTATTTTAAATCCTCCTTATGGGGAGCGCTTGTTGGATGACAAGGCCGTGGATATCTTGTATAATGAAATGGGTCAAACTTTTGCGCCCCTTAAAACGTGGAGCAAGTTTATCTTGACCAGTGATGAACAATTTGAAAGTAAATACGGCATGAAAGCTGATAAAAAACGTAAGCTTTATAACGGAACACTTCGCGTTGATTTGTATCAATATTTTGGAGAGCGTGTTCGCCGTTCTGAGGCTAGAAAGGTAAATTAAACGTGTCTGAAGATAAAACACAAAACAGCTATGAAGAAAGCCAAGAGTTAGATTTCCAAGATGCCAAGGAAATGACAGTCGGTGAGGCTGTCCGCAAAGAAGCTGAGATTAATGCTGGTGTAACCGAAACAGATAGTATTTTGGATAAGTATATTAAGCAACATCGTGAAGAAGTTACCTCACAAAAATTCTCAAAGAAAATTGAAGCAGATGGCGATACATCACCCTTGGATGCCTTCATTCAAAAGCAACGTCAGGAATTTGCTGATTCAGGTTTGATTGGTCAAACATTGGCTAATGAGTCAACTAACTCAACGACTGCTGACGAAACAGTAACACCTATTACATCTGGTTTTGGCACAACTGAAACTAAGGCAGATGATACTCGAGCTCCTGTTGACTCTGAAATCACTGTGAAACCAGAAAGTGAAAGCTCTGAAACCATCATAACATCAACTAATGCTGATCGTTTTATCACGTCAGAATCAGAAAAATTTGATCTTGGTGAAGCCCTTGCTGCGACGACTACCTCAACTAATCAACAAGTTGATAACACTGCTATGGTAGACAATGTTGATGATCCGAAACCAGAAAGTACTTTACCTGCTGATGACAAGGCTTCTGAACCACAAGCCTCTAAACCTCTGTTGGAAGATGTTGAAGTCTCAGAAACAATCGACTCAGAAGCTATTGCCACAACAGTTGCTGGTGTAACAGGAGTTAAAGCTGATGAAGCAAAAGCGACACCAAAAGTGTCTATGACAGTTAGTCGTCCATCAGCAGAAGATAAAATCTCTTCAGGGTCTATTTCTCCATCTCATAAAGGTGTCTTTGATGGTGATATTCCAGTTTATCGCCGTAAGGGTGTTGTTATAGGTGCTCTCACGGTTCTTGCTCTAGCTATAATTGGTGGGAGCTATGCTCTTTATAAAGTAACACATAGCCAATCTGCGAAAACTACAAGCACTGCTTCTTCAGCAGTGATATCATCATCAAGCAAGGGCGCATCAGCTTCTGATAATAAAGCCTTCGAAGACATGTATAAGAATTTCTTCACAGATGATGAGCAAACAAAACTAGCTAATGATCAATTTGGTAAGCTATCAGACTTGGAAAAACTACTTAAAAAATTGGAAAAAACCAAGTATTATGATGCAGCTAAGACCAAATACGATAACTTGAAGAAACAAATCGAAGCTATTGAAAAAGTCAATAGTAAGTATGAATCAGATGCTCTTGTAGACGGTAGCTATAATGCCTCTATCTCAGTTAAATCTGATGCAAACTTTAATGATCTTTCAGAACGTGTAACAAATACTGGCAATGCTAGTCTTGATAGCATTATCCAAGAAGTCATTAAGGGCGGTAAAACACAGCTTGAAGAAAAGGGTAAGGCTGCAAGTGCAACGTCTGCAGTGACAGCTTCTGAAAGTGTTAATACTGCTACTCCTTCGGGAGATAACACATCTGGAGCAGCTAATTCAGGTGTAACAGGTGCGGCTGGTGGAGTTTCTAGTGGTACAGCTGCAACTTCAACAGTTGTGACACGTGGCATCATGAATTACAATCCATCTATCCTTCAACGTGATCGCTCTCGTGTGCCTTATAATGCAAACGTAGTAGCGGATACAAGTAATCCAGCTTGGACTTGGGCTAATGGTGTTCTTGATAAGATTATTGCAACATCTCACTCACGTGGGTACTTCTCAGGAGATAACTTTATCCTTGAGCCAGTCAACATCATCAACGGAAATGGTTACTACAACATGTACCTTCCAGATGGAACTTATCTCTTTAGTATCAACTGTAAGACAGGTTACTTTGTAGGCAATGGTTCAGGTCACTCAGATAAACTTGATTATTAATAAAAATCGACGACACTCCCTAGGGAGTGTTTTTTGTTTTATCTTGGTGAAGTCCGAGTTTATAAGAGTTTTGTGCTATAATAGGGGGATAAGATAGGGGTGAATACTATGGCGAAATTGATGCCGGGTAGAGTCCGTAATGAGGGGATTAAACTTTTTGAAAAGGGTTTAATTGCCATTAGTCAGGTCTCAGAAACTCAGTTGGACACGACAGTTGGCCAACATCATTTAATTTATGCACTCGATGATTCTGAAATCATGTGTGACTGTGATTTTTTCGCTCAAAAAGGCTATTGCTCCCATTTGGCAGCGGTTGAGTATTATCTAAAAAATGCTAAGGAGGGCCAGCGTCTCTTAGCAAAATTAGAGGAGAAACAAGAGTCCGCCCAGGACCAAGAGCGGGGGCGTTCTTTTGGTGGTTTATTTTTAGAGAGCCTTTCTCTGAATGAGGATGATACAGTTAGATATAGCCTCACGGTAGAGGGAGAGGAATCTACCTTTGGTTCAGAGATTTGGTGGAGTTTACGTTTACGTCGCTTACCGGACGAACGTTCTTACGTTGTTCGAGATATCCCAGCCTTCCTCAAGCTTATAGAGACTGAAGGCTATTATCAGATAGGTAAGAATTACTATGAACCTCTATCACTCATTCAGTTCGACCAGGCTTCACAAGCATTTTTAGACTTTTTAGGACGGATGATTCCAGATGAAGCCAAAACAAATTTAACCTTTATTTTACCGAATAATGCACGACACCTTAGTCTCCCCTATGGTTTTTTTGAGGAGGGATTGAGGTTGATGCAAGATTTGGATGGCTTCAGGTTTGAATGGGAAGGTATTGAATATCGCAGCTTTTTGGTAGAGGACTTGACTGCTGAAGCCAATCTTTTCTCGTTTGATATTTGTGTCGAGCCCAAAATGATTGAATTGACTGTTGCTGAGAAAAATAGCCAAACATTTTTTAATAATCGTATTATCTTTTATCAGGGTGTTTTCTATCGTCTTAATAGAAAACAGCAAAAAATTTTGCTTGGCTTACGTTCTCTCCCTATCGGAAGCGATTTGAATAAACATGTCAGTTTTAATCTAGAAGAACAAGCTATCTTAGCTGCTAGTCTTTCTGATTTTAAGACTATGGGACCGGTTAAAGCCCCAAAAGCGTTTAATATCAAAGATTTCACCCCGAGATTTCGCTTTGATTTGAAAGGTGAACGCGAGGTTGTGCTCACATTGGCTTTTGATTTTGATGGATATGTTGTGGATAATCGTTATGAGTTAAGTCATTTAGGCTTTACTAGTAACTATCGTAATGAACAGGCTATTTTTCGTTTGATGGTTAAACATGGATTTACCCCTGATTTTCAGTCATCTAAACGCTTAAATAGTAATCAAGAGCTCTATGATTTCTTTATAAATACTCTACCAGCTTTTGAAAATGCAGGGCCAGTTCTTATTGGACAGGAGTTGCGTGACTTACGTGTTGAACAGAGTCCACAAATTCAGGTAGAGCGTCAAGGAAATCTATTAGAGATTTCGTTTGATTTTTCAAGTCTCGATGATGAGGATGTGGATCATGCTTTAGAAGCTTTGATGGACAGAGCGCCCTACTTTGTTAATCGTAGTGGTCAGTTGATTGTCTTTGATGAGGGGACACAACGTATCAGTGAGAGTCTAAGAACTTTGAGGGCCCGTTATTCGGGGGAAGGGCATCTAGAACTCCATCAATTAGCCGCCTATCAATTGATGGACTCTCTTTCAGAAAATGATTCTGTTCGTTTTTCAGAAGATTTTCAACAGCTAGCGCAACATTTGAGAAAACCGGAAACATTCGACTTGCCATCCTATCATGTAGAAGTTGACCTTCGTCCTTACCAAGAAAGAGGAGTTCAATGGCTATCAATGTTGCATCACTATGGTTTTGGTGGTATTTTAGCCGACGATATGGGGTTGGGGAAAACTTTACAGACCATTGCTTATCTTTCTGCACATTTAGAGGATGGACAACGAGTCTTGATTCTATCGCCATCGAGTTTAATTTACAATTGGCAGGATGAGTTTAAAAAATTTGCTCCTCAGTTAGATGTAGCAGTTTCTTATGGACTTAAGCCAAAACGTGATGAGATCATTGCAGAAGACCATCAGATTATTATTACTAGCTATGCTTCATTCCGTCAGGATTTTGATGTTTATAAGGCTGGTCAGTATGATTATCTCATTCTAGATGAGGCACAGGTCATGAAGAATACTCAGACGAAGATTTCTCAATATTTACGTGATTTTTCTGTTCCGCATTGCCTAGCTCTATCTGGAACGCCTATTGAAAATCATTTGTTGGAGATTTGGTCTATTTTCCAGATTGTTTTACCGGGGCTTTTACCAGCTAAGAAAACTTTTCTTAAGCTAACACCTATGGAAGTGGCCCGGTACATTACTCCATTTATTCTTAGACGTAAAAAAGATGAGGTTCTTCCTGATTTACCGGACCTGATTGAAATTACGCACCAAAGTGAATTGTCGGATAGTCAAAAGGCTATTTATTTAGCACAATTGCAACAGATGCAACAAGGTTTAATTTCAGCAAGTGATCAGGAAATTAATCGTCGTAAGGTGGAAATCTTGTCAGGAATTACCCGCTTACGCCAAATCTGTGACACGCCAGCCCTCTTTATGGATTACGCTGGTGATAGTGGGAAATTAGATAGTCTTAGAGACCTACTTAGTCAAATTAAGGAATCAGACCATCGTGTCCTTATTTTTTCACAATTTCGTGGGATGTTAGATATTACAGAGGAACTTTTACAAGAGTTAGGTATTTCCTCTTATAAGCTAACAGGGTCGACCCCATCTGATAGTCGTCATGAGATGACCAGAGCCTTCAATCAGGGGAGTCGAGATGCCTTTTTGATTTCTTTAAAAGCAGGGGGGGTAGGACTCAACTTGACTGGTGCTGATACAGTTATTCTGATTGACCTTTGGTGGAATCCAGCGGTGGAAATGCAGGCTATTAGTCGTGCTCATCGTATAGGTCAGAAACAAAATGTCGAAGTTTTCCGTTTGATTACAAGAGGTACTATCGAAGAGAAGATTCTTGAGCTTCAAGAAGGTAAGAAAAATCTCGTTACAACAGTATTAGATGGCAATGAAAGCTGTGCTAGCATGACAGTTGAGGATATTAAAGAAATTCTTGGTATTGCAATATCTTAATCTGTTATATTTAATATTGGAATACTAAGATATAAAAATGACACTAGGCAAATCTTTTGAATTAGGATATAATAGAATATTGCAAGACGTATCTCCCCATTCCCGATTGTTTATATTAAGATACGCATCATCTCGAAAACGAAAGGAAGTCTTTTATGCATCGCCAAAGACGACAATTTCCGTTGATTCCGGACGGAGAATCTTGCTTGCAAGAACCTATCTCTATGCGTTTATACGAAAATGAAGATTTAATCACTAATATCCGTGGTCCTTATCAGGATAAGGACTATAACGATTTCTTTCTGAACCATGATTTCTTGTCAGCTAAGCCTCATAAACGTAAGCAGGCTCCAGACCGAGCTGAAACACAAGAGGATGGAATGACTTATGCTGAAGAAGCCCGTGAAAAGGCGAAGCGTGACGTACGTGATAAACGCCAAAAATACCTACGCCAAGAAGCTCAATCAACTAAATCTACGAATATCCGTTCACTAGCTGCTAAGCCTAAGGTAGAAAATAAGCCAAGCTTTGAGGCTACTGTTGAGGCAGTTGCTGTAACGACAGATAAGGAGCCAGTGATGACGTCTATCTTGGGAGCTCCTGTAAGTGCTATTAAGAGAACATTAGCACCAAATGGTAAACACTCAAAAATCCATCACTTGGCAAATCGTCTGAAACAAGATACTTATATCTTGGCAGAAGTGGCTCCAACTTATCAACAACCTAGTAATCCATCTCGTAAGAACGTCAAGAAAAATAGCTATGACTTCTTGAAACGTAGCCAGGTTTATAATTACACAGAACGTCAAATTCACCGTGAACACCGAATTGCTCAAGAACTAAATTTGACGCATTTAGAAGATGCAAATTAATCGCAGTTTGATTGCAAGGAGAAACTATGTCAAAAACTTATCATTTTATTGGAATTAAAGGATCTGGTATGTCGGCTTTGGCTTTGATGCTCCATCAAATGGGATACAAGGTTCAAGGTTCCGATGTGGAAAAATACTACTTCACTCAACGTGGTCTTGAGCAAGCGGGCATTCCAATCCTTCCTTTCGATGAAAAAAACATCACTGAAGATGTTGAATTGATTGCTGGGAATGCTTTTCGTGAAGATAACAACGTTGAAATTGCTTATGCCATTAAAAATGGTTATAAGTTCAAGCGTTACCATGAATTTTTGGGTCATTTCATGAATCAGTTCACTAGCTTTGGTGTGGCTGGTGCACATGGTAAGACCTCTACGACAGGACTCTTGTCACACTCTATGAAAAACATCACAGATACGTCATACCTTATCGGTGATGGAACAGGACGTGGTTCTGCCAATGCGCAATACTTTGTCTTTGAAGCAGATGAATATGAACGTCATTTCATGCCGTACCATCCTGCTTACTCAATTATCACTAACATTGACTTTGACCATCCAGATTACTTTACAAGTATTGATGATGTTTTCTCAGCATTCGATGATTATGCAAAGCAAGTACAAAAAGGGCTCTTTGTTTACGGTGAGGATTCTAACCTCCGTAAAATTACATCCAATGCACCAATCTATTATTATGGATTTGAAGAAAATGATGACTTCATGGCAACAGATATTATTCGTACAACCACGGGGTCTAACTTCAAGGTGAAGCATGATGGACAAATCATAGGGGAATTCCATGTACCAGCTTATGGTCGTCACAATATCTTGAATGCAACTGCGGTTATTGCTAACTTGTATGTAGCTGGTTTTGACATGGCCTTAGTTGCTGAACATCTAAAAACTTTCTCAGGGGTTAAACGTCGTTTCACAGAGAAAATTATTAGTGATACTGTTATCATCGATGACTTTGCTCACCACCCAACTGAAATTATTGCAACACTAGATGCAGCACGTCAAAAGTACCCATCTAAAGAGATTGTTGCTATTTTCCAACCACATACTTTTACCCGTACCATTGCTCTTCTTGATGACTTTGCTGAGGCTTTAAATGAAGCGGATGCTGTCTATCTGGCACAAATTTATGGTTCTGCGCGTGAAGTTGACCACGGTGATGTAAAGGTTGAAGATCTTGCCGCTAAGATCAATAAACCTGCTAAAGTGGTTACAGTTGAGAATGTTTCACCTCTCCTTGACCATGACAATGCTATCTATGTCTTTATGGGAGCTGGGGACATCCAACTTTATGAACGTTCATTTGAAGAGCTCCTAGCAAGCTTGCAAACCCATATGTAATATATTGAGGGCTGTAGCGATTTCGCTCGGCTCTTTCTCTTGGATAGAAAGGAATCTTAGATGATTATTCGACACGCTAGAACGAATGATTGGACTGATGTTGTTCGTATCGAACAAGATAAATTTTTCGCCTGAAGAGGCTGCTACACCAGAGGCTCTTGCAGAGCGTTTAGAGACAATTTGCGATACTTTCCTAATTGCTGAAATTGATGGCACTGTAGCTTGTTATATCGAAGGACCTGTGATTTCGTAACGATATCTTACAGATGACTTGTTCTACAAGGTAACTCCTAATGCTAGTCAAGGAGGCTATATCGCGGTTACTAGTTTATCTATCTCCAAAGACTTTAAAGGGCAAGGTGTTGGAACATCCTTGATTGCAGCTTTTAAAGACCTGGCTATTGCTCAAAAACGTCAAGGAATTAGCTTGACTTGTCATGATTACCTGATTACCTACTATGAGATGAATGTTTTCATTGACGAAGGTGAGTCCAAATCAAACCATGGCGATAGTATTTGGTATAATATGGTCTGGGAGAACCCAGAGGGCTAGTAATACCAGTGTTACGTTACTGTGACAAAGAACCAATTGATTTGCATTAACTGGTTTTTTAAGATATAATGGCGTTTGTTACTATAGAGGAGGTATGCCTTGACGGACAAGCATAATGAATACTCGGAATCTGCTGAAGATAGCCTAAGCTTTAAAAATCAGATTCTTCGAGATTTACAAGAAGCGACACGGCTCCGTTCTCTTCGTGAGGAGGAGCATAAAAAAAGTGCAGCTGTTCCCGAGACACCACTTTCAATGTCAGCTGATAGCCATGCAATAGATTCTGGATCAGCGTCAAATAAAGTAAGTAACCAAAATTTGAGTTCTCATTCTGTTGCTCATAGTGCTATAGCTAAAACTATGACTTCTGAGACGGTTCGAGATTTTCAATATAGTGTTGACTTGTCTTCTAATTCTCAAGCTGATTCTTCAGCTCCTGATGTCCATTCAAACGTAATATCAAGTCCTAAAGAGCAAGTTGATAAGGAGAAAAATTTAAGTATTCCTCAGGAGACTGAAATATTGAAACGTCGTTTTAAACGTCCAGTTTGGGAAACTAGTCTTAACGCGGAATCAGAGGAAAAATATATTCCTGCAGATGTTGCTAAGGAGCTTATTGAAGCTAAGGCTAAAGAAGCTATCTACACGAATCCTAAAGAATTGGTGTCCAAGATGACATCAGAACGTCAAAAAGAAGCATTTTTGCGGGAACATCATACAGTAAGTAATCACTCTGAACCAGTAAGAGTTCAGTCAGATCTAGTAACTGATGGCAATGAGGGTGATGAGAGTATTGCTTTAGCAGCAGCCTCTGAAAAATCTAACAAAAAGAAACGTAAGAAAGTGAAGAAGAAAAAGTCTTCGCCAAAAGATGTTAAACAGGACGGAATCATCAACGAAGAACCGATTTCACGCTCCAACCGAAATCAAAAACTCAATAAAAATAATCGTCGTGCAGGACGAGTTGCAAGAAACATCATTGTCTTCTTGATTCTTATCTTATCATTAGCTGGATTCTTTGGTTATCGATATGTTAGTGATGCAGTTGGTGCAAAAGATGTCAAGTCGACTAAGTTTATTAGTGTTGAAATTCCTGAAAATTCAGGTAGCAGTTACATCGGTCAGTTGTTGGAATCAGCTGGTGTCATTAAATCTGGTAAAGTCTTTAATTACTATACCAAGTTTAAGAACATTTCAAATCTAAAAAGTGGTTACTATAACCTTCAGCCTAGTATGACTATGGATGAAATTATTGAGGCACTTCAGAAAAAAGGAAGTGATAAGCCTCAGGAACCATCTCTGGGTACAGTCTTGGTTAAAGAAGGATACACCATTGAGAAAATCGCCAAGGCGGTTGAAGTTAATTCATCAGCTAAAAAAGGTAAACATTCATCTACTGGACTTAAGGAAAAAGACTTCTTGAAACTTATGAAGGATGATGCTTTCATTACTAAGATGAAAGCGAAGTACCCAACCTTGTTGGCAAACCTTCCGAATTCTACAGATGCTAAGTATGTCCTAGAGGGGTATCTGTTTCCAGCGACTTATAATATTCATGACGATACGACGGTGGAATCTTTGGCAGAGGAAATGCTATCTACGATGGACACCCACCTATCACCATACTATGCAACAATTTCATCAAGTAACCACAACGTTAATGAAATCTTGACTCTAGCTTCTCTTGTTGAAAAAGAGGGAGCAACTGATGATGACCGTAAAAACATTGCTAGCGTTTTCTATAATCGTCTTAATTCAGACATGGCCCTGCAAAGTAATATCGCGGTTCTTTATGCTCTTGGAAAACTTGGTCAAGAAACGACCTTGAAAGAAGATGCAACGATTGATACGAATATTGACTCCCCTTATAATGATTATGTTCATAAAGGGTTGATGCCTGGTCCTGTAGATAGTCCTAGTCTGTCGGCAATAGAAGCGGTTATCAATCCATCTTCTACCAAGTACATGTACTTTGTTGCGGATGTATCAACTGGTAATGTCTATTTTGCTGAGAGCTATGAAGAGCACCAGCATAATGTTGAATCTTATATTAATAGCAAACTAAAAGATAAATAGTCTGATTGGTTAATTAAAATTCAGTAACTGACTACTGAGTTTGATTTCAAACCAACTGGCTAAAAAAATAGGAAAGAGAAAAAAATGGCAGAAAAAACATATGTAATGACCCTAGCAGAAAAAAAACAACTTGAAGCAGAATTGGAGGAGTACAAACTCGTACGTCGTCCGGAAGTTGTAGAACGCATCAAGATTGCCCGTTCTTATGGTGACCTTTCAGAAAACTCTGAGTATGAGGCGGCTAAAGATGAGCAAGCCTTTGTTGAAGGTCAAATTCAAATTCTTGAAACAAAGATTCGTTACGCAGAAATCGTTGATAGTGATGCTGTTGCTAATGACGAAGTTGCGATTGGTAAAACAGTTGTTGTGCAAGAAGTTGGTACAAGCGACAAAGATACTTACCATATCGTTGGTGCAGCCGGTGCTGATATTTTCTCAGGTAAAATTTCAAATGAAAGCCCAATTGCTCAAGCCTTGATTGGTAAGAAAGTTGGAGATAAAGTAGCTATCGAATCACCAGCAGGTAGCTACTCTGTTGAAATCCTTAGTGTAGAAAAAACATCCTAAGCAAATGTTAGGACAAAATTGTCTAGCATTTGAATAAACATCGAAATACCTACATGGTGTAGTAGCTTTTTGATCCTTGTGGGAGTGAGGCAGAACATTTGTTCTGTCTCACTCCTTTTTTAGTTACCAGAGATAATAGGAGCTAGGTTAGTCTTAGTTTATCTATAAGAAAACACTCTTGAAGTTTTTTGAACTAAACCCCAAAAGTTAGACAGAAACAATCTACCTTTTGGGGTGTTTTATTATGAAATTAGCTTATGAAGATAAAGTTCAAATATATGAATTGAGAAGACAAGAGGAAGAGTACCTAAAATGGGGCGTAAACGCAAGTATTCTTCATACCAAGGAGAAGTTGGCAAGAAAGCAGATAACCTATTCAACGTCAATTTGAAAGCTCTAAACCAATGGAAAAGTGTTATACGGATGTGACAGAGTTTGCAATTCCAGCAAGCAGCCAAAAGCTCTATTTATCACCAGTATTAGATGGCTTCAATAGTGAAATCGTCGCTTATAATCTTTCTAGGTCGCCGAATTTAGTACAAGTGAAAGCTATGCTAGAACAAGCTTTTACAGAGGAGCATTACGAAAATACAATTCTCCATAGTGACCAGGGATGGCAATGTCAACATGATTTCTATCATCATTTTTTAGAGGGTAAAGGAATCCAACCGTCCATGTCACGTAAGGGAAATAGTCTAGACAATGGTATGATGAAGTCCTTCTTTGGCATTCTTAAGCCTGAGATGTTTTATGGTTACGAGAAGACGTTTCACTCACTTGAGCAATTGGAACAAGCTATTGTAGACTATATTGATTATTACAATAACAAACTAATCAAGGTAAAACTAAAAGGACTTATTTCTGTGCAATACAGAAATAAGTCCTTTGTGTAAATTAATTGTCTAACTTTTTGGAATCAGTATACTCTTCCAAGAGTGTTTTTGTAGCTTATTTACGATTTTGCTTACCAGCGTTACGGTTTTTTTTGGCTTTATTTGCAATTGCTTGGGTATTTTTTGGAGTAACATCTTTACGCTTGTTTGGTGTTGTACGAGGGGCTTTTGGAGGATTCTTTTTGAACTCTTCAGCAACTTTCTCTTTTAAGCGAGGTTTGATGATATAGTTAGTAATCAACTGCTGGATAATAGAGAAGATACCACCAACTAACCAGTAAAGGATTACGGCTGCAGGTGAGCTGATACCAAAGAAAATCATCATGATTGGCATGCTGTACATAGTCGCCGCCATTTGCTTACGTTGCTCCTCAGGAACTTGTTGAATAGACAACCAAGATTGGAAATAGTAAAGAGCGGCAATGATGATAATCAATGGGAAGTCACGATGACCGAGGTTAAACCAGAGGAAGTCATCCTTGAGTACACCAGGAGTGTAACGTGCTGCATAGTAAAGCGCTGAGAAGAATGGAAACTGAATCAATAGAGGAAGACAGCCAATACCGCCCATCAAGCTAAGACCGTTTTCACGTTGAGCTTGCATGAGTTCAGATTGAGCAGCCATTTTTTCTTCTTGAGTTTTAGCGTTACGCAAACGTTCGTTGATTGGTTCCAAGATAGGGGCTAGGTACTCACGTTTTGCTGATTGGTAGGCTGCACTACGAGATTGGTGAAGACCAAGTGGTAATATAATCGAACGAACAATGATAGTTACGAAGATAATACCAAGACCAAATCCCAGACCAAGATTGTTTGCGAAGTAGGTGATGACGTGGCTCATAGGACGACCAAGTAGGTTCCAGACCCAGCCAGTTGGATTACCAGACTTATCAAGGCTCACACATCCTGATAGGAAGAGAAGCATGCTGGCAGCAAGACCCATAAGGGCTAGACGTTTTTGAATTTTATTCACAATATCATTCCTTTTGTTTTTTAGTTATACTTGTCTATTTTACCCTTTTTTAAGGAAGAGAACAAGCTAAAAACGGAGGCATCATCTTAATTCGCTATGCGAAAATCATTGTAATTTGAGAAGTTAGCCATGGTTACATCAACATAGGTTACATTAGACCATTTTGAAGGTCCTTTTCGAACTTCTTGGATAAACTTAGCTAACTTAGCAGGTTTATCTGATTGCGCTAGAATTTCAACAGTTCCATTATCGTTGTTCCAGACTCGACCGTAAATATCTCCAATTTCGAGTGCTAATGCATAGGTTGAATAACGAAAACCAACACCTTGGACTCTTCCTGAAACTAATAATCTTACTTTTTGCATGGGCCATGACCTCCTTTTGAAAATTCTTTCTTTCAGTATAATCCTTACTATAAAGTCGGTCAATTCCTAGATTTATCAAGGAATTTCTGCTACAATGAGTGTATGGAAGTCATTCAATCAAAGCAAAATGCTAGTATCAAGACTGCTAGAAAATTGCTGCAACGCAAGCACCGTAAAACCAGTTATCTTATAGAAGGATGGCATCTCTTCGAGGAAGCAAAGGCAAGTGGTGCGCATATTCTTCAAATTTTTGTGCTTGAGGAGATGGCTGACCGTGTAGCTAATATGTCTAAGGTTAAGTTGGTTAGTCCGGAGGTTCTTAAGGAGCTCTGTGAAACTCAGACGCCTCAAGGGATTGTTGCAGAAGTTGCTAAACAAACTCAAGCTTTGCCAGACTCTCTTTCAGGGAAGTATCTGCTCTTGGAGGATGTTCAGGATCCTGGTAATGTTGGGACAATGATTCGAACAGCAGATGCTGCAGATTATGATGGGGTCTTTTTATCAGATAAATCCGCTGATATTTATAATCAGAAGACCTTACGTTCTATGCAGGGAAGTCATTTTCATCTGCCAATCTACCGTGGACCAATTCTTGAGATGGTTGAAACTTGTAAAAAACAAGATTTACCAGTCTTGGCAACGACTCTCTCAGAGGTTTCCGTTGACTATAAAGCAGTTAAGACAGACGGTAATTTTGCCCTAGTGATGGGAAATGAAGGTCAGGGAATCAGTAAGGAAATGGCTGAGTCCGCTAATCAACTGGTACATATTAACATGCCAGGCCAGGCAGAGAGTCTTAATGTTGCTGTTGCTGCAGGGATTCTCATGTTTAGTCTCTAGGTCCTAAGGATGATTTTATTGAGAAACATTCGCCTTTTAAGATAAATTTAAGCTCTAGTGATATAATGAAGAAGTATTAGAAACATTCATGAGGTATTATTATGAATCGACCAGAAGATGATAAAGAATTCATGGAAGTTGTTGGACATTTGATTTCACACCCACGTTTTCAAAAATTGGATGGGATTGTCCAACATTATCATTCGACACGTTTGGAACACTCGGTTAATGTTAGTTACACCAGCTACAAGATTGCTAAAAAATTAGGTTGGGATGCTGAGAGCACTGCCCGAGGTGGTCTCTTGCATGATTTTTTCTATTATGATTGGCGAGTAACCAAATTTAATAAGAGTCATGCTTGGGTGCACCCACGGATTGCTGTTCGTAATGCTAGAAAGCTTGTTAATTTAAACAAAAAAGAAGAGGATATCATCCTCAAACATATGTGGGGAGCAACTATTGCACCGCCGAAGTATAAGGAATCTTATATCGTTACCATGGTGGATAAGTACTGGGCTGTTAAAGAAGCAGTGACACCTTTACGAAATCGCATTAAAAATAGTAAGTTTTTTCCGTCGCAATACTCTACAAAGTAGCCACAATTAATTTATTAAACTCAGGAGATATTTATGAAATCAAATGCAATTTATACAACTAGTGATGCAGGATTAAATCGCTTTTTCGGGAAGATTTATGGCCTTGTTGGTATTGGGGTAGGGCTTTCAGCAGTCATTTCTTATCTGATGTTATTCCCTCTCTCTCATCTTTTTGTCAACATTCTCATGAATTATTCTTGGATCTATATGGCAGCTATTTTTGTTGAGTTAGCCTTGGTTTTTTTGGCTAGTGGTGCTGCAAGAAGAAATACGCCTGCGGCTCTGCCTTTATTCTTAGTTTATTCCGCTCTGAATGGCTTTACACTTAGTTTTATCATCGTTCAATATACGCAAGCTATTGTTTTCCAAGCTTTCCTAAGTACTGCCATTGTCTTCTTTGTCATGGCACTTATCGGAGTTTCTATTAAGCGTGACTTGTCAGGAATGGTCAAATTTCTTATGGCAGCTTTGATTGGAATCATTGTGGCTAGCTTAGTTAATATTTTCTTTGCAAGTAGCACGATGAGTTTTGTGATTAGTATTGTATCAGTTCTCATTTTCTCTGGTTTAATTGCTTATGACAATCAGTTAATTAAAAAGGTTTATTATAGTACTAATGGTCAAGTCACAGATGGATGGGCGATTTCTATGGCGCTTAGTCTTTACTTGGATTTTATTAACTTGTTCTTGAATATCTTGCGAATCTTTGCGAGGCGTGACTAGTTAAAAAAAATCAGCCATTCGGCTGATTTTTTTGTGTTTAACGTTTTTTGTAATTGTTTCTTGTTGACCTGTATAGGTGTAGGAGAATAGATAGTAATCTCATTTTTCGACCTAGCCATCTTTATCGGAAAAGGCCTACTTATCGTCTTTCTTAGTGAGTTCAACTGAGCAATCCTTAAAGATATTTATTTCGTCTGTCTATGCTACTGATGGACTTACTTTTTTTGATTGAATTAGGTAAATAAGTTTCCATGCAGTATTGTCTAGTCAATTGGTCGCGATTTCCAGCGTTAGCACCATTGCTTTGTAGGTAGTTTTTAAGATCGTCAATAAGCCTTGGATGGTTAGCCACATATGCATCGTCTGCAGCTCTAATACTGATAGTTGACATGTCAATGTTAAACTCCGTCTTATCTTTAGTAACGAAAATGTTGTCAACAGAGTAACTACCCCGTTCACGGTTAGAAGTTTGAGTCCATCCGAAAACTTTTGGAATTTCATCTCCAGTTGGTTTGATATGATCAGTTTAATCATAGCTATATTGAAGACTATCTGAGAAATATTGACTAAGTTCACTCTTAGCCTTGCCTAGGTCAGTAGAAACAAATTTATTGTAATTTTTACTTTCTCCACCTAGAAGAACTGCGTTAAAATAAGCATCAATATCTTTTTTAACATTGGTAGTTGTTTGACCATCGAAATTTTTTGGACTAGTTGAAACCGTCTGCCCCTCTGTCTTTCCATCTTTTGATTTAAAATAGAGTTTATATTTTTAATCGTTGTTCACTTCGAAAAAGAGAGACTGGTCTTGTAGTCATTAGCTTCAACTTTTCCAAAGTCATCTGTAGCATTTTCTACGTTATTATTTTTGGTGAGGAGAGTAGGTAGGTCATCTTTGTCAATCTTACTTGCTGTGACTTTTTTACCATCCTCATCTTTGAGGTAAAATTGTTTAGTAGATGTTTTTAGCTCATTTTTCATATCTTCAGAAATTTGCTCACGTTTGAATGAGGCTTCAACCAAGGTCTGATCATCTTTAAGTTTGAGGGCTCTTCTAGACATATAGATAATGTCGTTAACAGAAAGCTTAACATCGAGTTTTGGTTTGGCACATGCTGACAATGTAAAAACGGCTATTAGAGAAATCGCCCCAGAATAAAGATATTTTTTTATACATAATTCCCATTATTTCATTAAGTTGACACGTCTATTGTATTATGAAATATCCCTTGAGATTATTAGAAATTTGGATTTCAAGCCTTTTCTTATGCTATAATAAGGTTACTATTGTAAAAAATGGAGAATAAAATGACAAAAACACCCTTTATTACGGCGGATAAACTCAATCAAATCACTGCAGAATTTCCAACACCTTTCCACCTTTACGATGAAAAAGGTATTCGTGAAACAGCGCGTGCAGTTAATGCAGCCTTTTCATGGAATCCTGGTTTTAAAGAATTCTTTGCTGTAAAGGCAACACCTAATCCAGCAATTCTCAGAATCTTGAAGGAAGAAGGGTGCGGTGTAGATTGTGCGACTGATACAGAGCTTGTCATGAGTAACAAAGTTGGTTTTGATAGTACTGCTATTAGTTTTACGTCTAATGATACACGAGCAGAAGAATTTGTTTACGCGCGTGATATCAATGCGATAATTAACCTTGATGCTTACGAAGATATTTTCTTCTTGGAAGAGTCTGCAGGGATTCCTGAAACGCTTTCTTTACGCTTTAACCCAGGTGGTGTCTTCTTACTTGGTACAGATATTATGGATCATCCTGAAGAATCTAAATTTGGAATGACTAAGGAGCAACTTTTCAAAGGTTATGCCTACCTTAAAGAAAAAGGGGTGAAATCATTCGGTTTGCATGCCTTCTTGGCGTCAAATACAGTAACGAATGAGTACTATCCAACCTTGGCTGCTCAACTCTTTGAATTGGCTGTAGAAATCAAGAATGAGCTTGGTATCAGCCTTGACTTTATCAACTTATCAGGTGGTGTTGGGGTAGACTACACGCCAGCGAACAAGCAAAACGATATTGCTGCTATCGGTGAAGGTGTTCATACTAAATTTGATGAAATCCTTGTTCCAAATGATCTTGGGGACATCAGTATTTACACTGAACTTGGTCGTTTCATGACAGCGCCACACGGACTCCTTGTTACTAAGGTTCTCCATATTAAGGATACTTATCGACGTTATGTTGGTGTTGATGCTTCTGCAGTTAACTTGCTTCGCCCAGCAATATACGATGCCTACCACCACATTACTAATATGACTAATCCAAATGGTGATATTCAAGTGGTTGATGTCACAGGTTCGCTTTGTGAAAACAATGACAAGTTTGCTAAGAACCGTGAATTGCCTGAGGCTCGTATTGGGGATACCTTGGTTATCCATGATACTGGTGCCCATGGTTTTTCAATGGGTTATAACTATAATGGCCGTCTTCGTTCGGCAGAAATCCTCTATCAAGAAGATGGAACAGCGCGAATGATTCGTCGTGCAGAGACTATGAATGATTATTTTGCGACACTTGACGGATTTGATTTTGAAATTTAACAAAAAAGGCTAGACCTAGGAGGTCTAGCTTATTTTGCTTTAATAATAACCGCTTCAAGAAGTGTATTGGCCGTCCCTTCTGGAGATTCAATGCAGCCTTCCTTTAGCCAGAGTGCCAAAATGGTAACAATGGTAATGACGTAAACTTCCGAAGAATACTTGACTGGAATATGATAGCTTCTTTCCATAAGTTCTGTGACATTTTCAATATCATAGTTAAGGATGGTCTCGATAATGAACTCACAAATCAATTCATTGATGTTTGGGATATGTGTCATTAATGTGCGACAGAGCTTATGATTTTCCTTAAGATATCGTAGCATCTCGGTTAGAACACCTTTTTGATAGGTCATATACTTTTGCAGAATACTTGAAACTTTATCTAAAATCTTAGACAAGGTAGTTTCAACCAAGTTATCTTGATTTGAATAGTAGTAGAAGGTTGGTCTGCTGAGACTTACTTTTTTGATGATGTCTGTGGTGTTGATTTGTTCGAGTGAACTCTCTTCTGAGAGTTCAGTAAATGCATTGACAATTTTTTGTTTGGAAATAGTTGCTTCCTTTAGCATAAGTAAGCCCCTTTATATAAACATAATAATTTCAAGACTTATATAAAAACCTAATTTTTTCCCTGAAATCTTACAAGTATTTCGCAGTTGTAAGCAAAAGAAGCTGAAACTCTCATTTTATCAGTATTTTAGATAAGTAATTTTTTTGCGGACTCGTTAAGAAACTAACGTCTTGTTTGTCAGTAAGGCCTATTTTTGCTATAATATAAGGTAAATCAACGTTATAGGAGAATTAAATTTATGAACACCGTCCTTTGGATTATTCTTGTTTTTGTAGCCCTTTTGGGTGGCTTCTACGGAGGCGCATATTTTTCCCGCAAACAAATTGAGAAAGAATTAGCTGAAAATCCTCGTTTGAATGTGGACGCTGTTCGTACAATGATGTCGGCAGCAGGCCAAAAGCCTAATGAAGCTAAAGTGCGTCAAACATATAATCAGATTATTAAACAACAAAAACAAGCACTTGCAAATAGCAAGAAAAAATAATGGTGGGGGAGCTGGGACGTGAATCTCAGCTTTTTACATGTAATGTAAGGGGATAAGGAGGCAAGATGGATAATCGACCTATAGGATTTTTGGATTCTGGTGTCGGAGGCCTGACGGTAGTACGTGAACTTAAACGTCAGTTGCCTCACGAGTCCATTGTTTATATTGGTGATTCTGCTAGGGCTCCATATGGCCCCAGACCAGCAGGACAAATCAGAGAGTATACCTGGCAGTTGGTTAAATTTCTCCTGACTAAAGACGTAAAGATGATTGTTATTGCTTGCAATACGGCGACAGCAGTGGTTTGGGAGGAAATTAAAGAGTCTTTGGACATTCCAGTACTAGGTGTGGTTTTGCCTGGTTCTAGTGCTGCCATTAAGTCTAGCCGGTCTGGTCAAATTGGTGTCATTGGTACTCCTATGACAATTTCGTCTAATATCTATGAGCAAAAAATTAAGCGTCTGGCCCCACAAATGAATGTCCTGAGTTTGTCCTGTCCCCGTTTTGCCCCAATTGTTGAATCAAATGAAATTAATTCAAGTGTGGCTAAAAAGATTGTCTATGAAAGCATGGCTCCTTTAGTTGATAGGGTAGATACCTTGGTTTTGGGTTGCACCCACTACCCACTTTTACGCCCGATTATTCAGAATGTTATGGGGCTAAGTGTCAAATTAATTGATAGCGGAGCTGAAACTGTTCGTGATGTTTCTGTCTTGCTCAATTACTTTGAAATTAACCGTAGTCGTGAGGTCAAAGACAAGACGGAAGAATACTACACCACAGCTAGTGTGCTTGGTTTTAAAGAAATTGCTGAGCAGTGGCTGGGTGAGGAAGTTACTGTCCAACATGTAGATTTGGATAAGGAGTTAGAAAATGACTAAATCAATTTTTGAATATAAGGATGATCAAGACTGGTACTTGGCTAGTTTTGGAAGCTATAATCACTTGACATATTTTGGTGATGATGAGGCCTATGAACAATATGTTGACTTTTTTCAGGGCTTGACTAACACCTTAGATGTTAGTGGTTTTCAGTTACATGTTGTTAAACACTCTTCGGATCTTCGCTTAGTGTCTTTTATTTTGGATTGTTTGAAAGAGGAGCTTGGTCGAGACTTGGTCGTTACGCAACATCAAGGAACTTTGCTTGTAAGTGAAGGGGATAAGCTTCTCTATGTCCACGTACCTAGAGAAGGTGTCTCCTTGGATGGTTTCTTTGGTTCTGATAATAAATCAGACTTTGGTGATGTTTTGTTGATTGCGACACGCAACGAAGGAAAAACCAAGGAGTTTCGGAAACTCTTTGGAAAGCTTGGTATTAAGGTAGAAAATCTTAATGATTATCCAGATCTTCCTGAGGTTGCTGAAACTGGTATGACCTTTGAAGAAAATGCACGCTTGAAGGCGGAAACTATTTCGAAATTAACTGGGAAGATGGTTCTTTCAGATGATTCAGGTTTGCAGGTAGATGTTCTTGGAGGTTTGCCAGGTGTGTGGTCTGCTCGTTTTGCGGGTCCAGAAGCTACCGATGCTGAAAATAATGCTAAGTTACTGCATGAACTTGCCATGGTACTTGATGATAGCAAACGCTCTGCCCAGTTCCATACAACCTTAGTTGTTGCAGCACCTGGACGTGATAGTTTGGTTGTTGATGCAGACTGGAAAGGTTATATTGGTCGAGAACCTAAAGGTGACAATGGTTTTGGTTATGATCCCCTTTTCTTAGTTGGTAATACGGGTAGGACAGCAGCAGAGCTTTCTACAGAGGAAAAAAATGAACAATCTCACCGTGGACAAGCTGTTAAGAAACTTATGGAGGTATTCCCAGCATGGCAGAACAAACAATAATCGTAATGAGCGACTCTCATGGAGAACGTGATATTGTAGTAGACATAAAAAAACGTTATCAAGGGAAGGTAGATGCCATTTTCCATAATGGAGATTCTGAGTTAGAATCAAGTGATTCTGTTTGGGAAGGTATCCATGTGGTTCGTGGTAACTGTGACTATGATTCAGGTTATCCAGAACGTTTGGTCGTGAAACTTGGTGATGTGATTATTGCGCAAACGCATGGTCATCTCTTTGGGATTAATTTTACCTGGGACAAGTTGGATCTTTGGGCACAACAAGAGGATGCTGATATCTGTCTATATGGGCATTTACATGTGGCAGCAGCTTGGCGAAATGGTAAGACAGTGTATATCAATCCAGGTTCTATTTCACAGCCACGTGGCCCAATCCATGAGAAACTCTATGCTAAGGTGATTATAAACGATGCAAAGATTCGTGTGGAATATTACACACGTGACCATGAACTTTATTCAGAACTTACACAGGAATTTGAACGATGATTGCTAAAGAATTTGAAGATTTTTTGTTGGCTCATTTAGACAACTATTTGATCCCATCAGATCAAGTTACTATTTTTATTGATAGCCATAACGCTGATCATGTGGTTTTGCTTTTGACAAGCAATGGTTATTCACGTGTGCCCGTTTTGACTAAGGACAAGCATTATCTTGGGACAATATCTTTGGCGGATATCAAGCGTTACCAAGATGAACATAACTTGCAAGAGTGGGAGATGGTTAATCGCGATATCGGACCGATGACTTCAGATGTTGTGGCAACAGTGAAAGATGATGCTAATCTAAGTGAGGTAATGCATAAGCTGGTTGATAATCCTTTCCTTGCAGTAGTTGACAGCCAAGGTATTTTTAAAGGAATTATTACACGAAAATCAATTCTCAAGGCAGTTAATAGCCTCTTACATGACTTTACACATGACTATATCATCATTCCAAAAACAACTAACAACTCAGATAACTAATTTTCTAGCTAGGAAGACCATTTCTGATAGCTCAAAACAAGCTTATGCTTATGATCTTAAGCAGTTTGTAAACTGTCTTCCAGGACGAGTAGATCAAACCAGTCTCAAGCTTTATGAAAATCAACTCAAGGAGTGGAAGCCTTCTGTGCAAAAACGTAAGCGCTCGGCTGTTAATCAGTTTTTGCTTTACCTTTATCAAAAGGGTGAGCTAGAGGAGTTTTTTAAACTGTCAGAGACTGCACCACTCCCTTCTCAGCAAGAAGAGTTAGAAATCTTTGATTTGTCGTCGCTATATGAGGGACAAGAAGGGCCCGGTAAACTGGCTTGTCTGTTTATTCTAGAGTTAGGACTCTTACCTTCGGAAATCTTGGAGCTGAAATGGGAAGATATCGACTTGGATTTTGGTGTTGTAACCGTGGCTAAGGGAAGTACTAAGCGTGTTCTCAGACTGGATGGAGCTTTGAAAGAGCTCTTATTTGGGATTAAAAATGACAATAGTCAGGGATTGATTTTGAGTAAGGCTTTTACCCGTCAGTGGCTGTATAAGCAGATTCAATCTTATGTTGGTGGATGCGGCTTATCGGGGGTAACTGCTCAAGCCTTGCGCCAGCAATATATCCTTAGACAGATTGAAAAGGGAACGGGCGCCTTTGAACTTGCTCGTTTACTTGGGCTAAAAAGTCCAGTGACCTTGGAGAAATACTATAAAACCTAATGGATATTAAGTTAAAAGATTTTGAGGGGCCACTGGATTTGTTGCTCCATCTGGTTTCTAAGTATGAAGTAGACATTTACGATGTTCCCATTGTTGAGGTCATCGAGCAATACTTGGCTTATTTGGCGACCTTGCAAGCTATGAAGCTAGAGGTTGCTGGGGAATATATGCTTATGGCTAGCCAGCTCATGTTGATTAAGAGTCGAAAACTATTGCCGACAGTTGTAGAGGATGAGCCTGAAGTGGATGATCCAGAACTAGAGCTCTTGAGTCAGCTAGAAGAATATGCACACTTCAAAGCAGCTAGTCAAGTGTTGGCTAAGAAGCATGAAGTGCGAGCTCAGTATTTTTCAAAACCAAAAGTAGAATTAGTTTATGAAGATGTGACGCTGAATCAGGATAAGACGATTCAAGATATTTTCTTGGCTTTTTCAAAAATCATGGCTGAAAAGCAAGAAGAAATTCGTCGAAGACACACGACTATTGCACGTGATGATTATAAGATTGAAGACATGATGTTAATCATTGAGGAGGCCTTTAGTGCGAAAAATAAATTGTTTTTAGATGAGCTTTTTTCAGATGCTAAGGATATGAATCAAGTGATTACACTCTTTTTGGCAACTCTTGAATTAATTAAGATACATCGAATCTCGGTACAGCAGGAAACAATTTTTGGAACAATTACTCTAAGAAAGGAATGGACGAATGAGTAGTCACTTAGCACGATTAGAAGCCCTACTTTTTGTAGCTGGTGAAGATGGTCTTAGTCTAAGGACTATGGCACAGCTCTTGGAAATACCAGTGACGGGACTGACTCAGTCCTTAGAAAAATTGCAAGCCAAGTATAAGGCAGATGAGGACACAGCACTTTGTTTATTGGAATCGTCAAATACCTATAAGATCGTGACTAAGCCTGATTTTGCATGTCTTCTGCGTGACTATTCCAAAACGCCAATCAACCAAAGTCTATCCCGAGCGAGTCTCGAGGTACTTTCTATAGTTGCTTATAAACAGCCCATTACTCGCGCTGAAGTTGATGACATTCGAGGTGTCAATTCCAGTGGCGCTATTGCCAAGCTTCAGGCTTTTGGTCTCATTCGAGAGGCTGGTAAAAAGGATGCTGTGGGTCGTCCCAACCTATATGCGACAACTGATTATTTCTTGGATTATATAGGAATTAACAGTTTAGACGAACTTGTGGCCATTGATCAACTAGAACTTGAAGAGCAAGAAACGAGCCTATTTAGGGAAGATGCTCCAGAAGATCTTGAGGATTTGGACAATTAAGAGTAAACCTTGTTGAAACTAATCATTAAAAATTAAGAAACATAGCAGAAATGCTAGGTAGAAAGGATACAGCTGAAGCTGTAGAAAAAAGAATGCGAATTAATAAATATATCGCCCACGCTGGTGTGGCTAGTCGTCGTAAAGCTGAGGAATTGATTAAAGAAGGCCGTGTGACTTTAAACGGTAAGACCGTTATGGAATTGGCAACAATTGTCAAAAATGGCGACATTGTCGAGGTAAATGGAAGCCCAATTTATAATGAAGAAAAGGTATACTACCTTCTTAATAAACCACGTGGGGTTATTTCTTCAGTATCTGATGAGAAAAATCGTAAGACGGTTATTGATCTAATGCCCCACGTTAAGGAACGTATCTATCCTGTTGGTCGTCTTGATTGGGATACGACTGGCCTTCTTATTTTAACAAATGATGGTGACTTTACCGATAAAATGATTCACCCACGTAATGAGATTGATAAGGTTTATTTGGCGCGTGTAAAAGGTATTGCGACTAAGGAAAATCTTCGTCCTTTGACTCGTGGTGTGGTGATTGATGGTAAAAAAACTCAGCCGGCCCATTACAATATTATCAAGGTGGATCATGAAAAGAACCGATCAGTCGTCGAGTTGACGATTCATGAAGGGCGAAACCATCAGGTTAAGAAAATGTTTGAATCAGTAGGTTTGATTGTTGATAAGTTGTCACGTACCCGTTTTGGTACCCTAGATTTGACAGGACTACGTCCAGGAGAGTCACGCCGTCTAAACAAAAAAGAAATTAGTCAGCTTCATAACATTGCTGTTAACAAGGTTAAATGATGAAGAAGTTTCTGATTGCGTTAGTAAAGGCTTATCAGAGATGGATTTCTCCCCTGTTTCCACTGTCTTGTCGTTTTTGTCCAACTTGCTCAGTCTATATGATTCAAGCAATAGAAAAACATGGTTTAAAGGGAGTTCTTATGGGAATCGCCCGTATCTTAAGATGCCATCCCCTATCAGAGACTGGTGACGACCCAGTACCAGATTATTTTAGCCTAAAACGTAAAAAAACTCCCTTGGACAATTGAATCCAAGGGAGCTTTTTTATGCTTAAATTTTTGACCATGTTTTTGGTAGAAATAGGAGCAATAAAGGATAGATTTCCAAACGTCCAGCAATCATAGCAAATCCCATGATTAGCTTAGACAAAGGACTAAAAATAGCGAAGCTATCAGTTGTTCCAAGTAAAGGTCCAATATTGTTAAATGTTGAAGCAGCAGCACTTGTCACAATCAAGAAATTTTGATTATCCAAGGACAGGATTGTAACTAGACTTAGTATGATCAACACATATACAGCCAAATATTTAAGAACGCTATGCTGTGTTTCTTTATCAAGAACACTTCCATTAATGTGTAGAGATAGGATACGGTTAGGATAGAGGCTAGCTAAGGTCTGATTACGTGCAATTTTAGCAATAATCATAGCACGGATAACCTTGAAGCCACCAGCTGTAGAACCCGCTGATCCCCCGATAAACATCAGGAGAAGCAGGATGTACTGAGAAAATAGTGGCCATTTGGTAATATCTGTTAGGCCAAATCCCGTCGTTGTGATAATCGTTGACACTTCAAAGAATGAGTATTTAAACGAGTTAGCTAAACTGTGGTAAATTCCAAAAATATTGAGGATAATTAAACTTGTTGATACCGCAACAATCGTAAGATAGGTACGTAGCTCTTCATCTTGGAAGAAGAATCTGATTTTGCGAAGCAGGATATAGAAGTACAAGTTGAAGTTAACGCCAAATAGTAGGGTACCAACTGTAACCACATAAGTAATTAAATCACTGTTATAGTGGGCAATAGAGTCATTATAGACTGCAAATCCACCGGTACCAGCACCTCCCATCGCAATGACAATACTATCAAAGAGTGGCATGCCACAAATCCATAGAATCATAGCAAAGATCACAAACATGCCCAGATAGATGATGTACAAAATCTGAGCTGTATTTTTGAGCTTGGCAACGACCTTACCAAAGACTGGACCAGGCACCTCTGCACGCATAACCTCATGATGAACATTTTTACTGTTGTTCATGATGGCTAGAGCAAAGACCAGCACCCCCATCCCTCCAATTAGGTGAGCGAAGCTTCGCCAGAAGAGGAGAGAATGGGTCAAGACCCCAGTATCTGTGAGAATAGTAGCCCCTGTAGTTGTGAAACCTGAGCTCATTTCGAAGAAGGCATCGATGACACTTGGGATTTGCCCGGCAAAAACAAACGGTAATCCCCCAAAGAAGGACCAAAGTACCCAACAGAGGGCTACAATGAGCATTCCTTCTTTGGTGTAAATGCGGTAGTTCTTAGGTTTAAAGAGAGTACCAAGCACTCCGATAAAAAGGAGGATCGCCATAGTCCCCAAAATGCTGGTAAATACCTTGGCGTCTTCTTGATAAATAAGAGCCACGATAAGAGGTACAACTAAGAGTCCAGCTTCAATGAGGAGCAGTTTAGAAATAAGAAAACGGACAATAGATCGATTCATGGCAGCCTACCTCTTCAATAAGTCGTAAAAGTGGGTTACGTTTTGCAAGAGAGTAACGACCACGATTTTATCGCCAATTGCCAATTTATCTTCTCCAGTTGGGACGATGGCTTTTCCATTACGGATGATAGCAGCAATAAGGACACCATGAGCGAATTTAAGTTCAGAAAGTTTCTTCCCAGCAATTTTATTGTTTTCCTTAATTTGGAATTGTAGGGTCTCGATACGACCATTAGCTACGTGGTGAAGCGCGTCAAGACTAGAATCTTTGGCGTTATAGTGACCACGAACAAAGTGCATAACGGTATCAACAGCAATACTCTTAGGAGTGACAATTGTTGTTGTCTCACGTGTATCGACAATCTCTAAAAGACTGGTACGGTTGACCTTGGTAATATTTTTATGGACACCAAGACTTTCAAGGAACATAGAGGTGATGATATTTTCCTCATCTACTCCAGTTAGAGTAGCAACAGCATCATAACTAGCTGCGCTCTCTTCAAGAAGAAGGTCTTTAGCAGTACCATCTCCTAAGATAACGGAAACTTCAGGGAATACTTGACTAAAGGTTTGCGCACGGTCCATTTTCTGTTCAATCAATTTGACCTTAATACGGTTGTTTTTCAAGATATTTAGTAAGTAGTAGGAGATACGTCCAGCACCAATCAACAAAAGTTTTTTGATGCTTTTTGGTTTAATATAACTGTGGAAAAGTGCCATGTCAACACGTTTCCCAGTTACATAGATCTTATCCCCAGCTTGCATGGTAGCATTCCCGTCTGGAATGGTGAGGTCGCCTTGACGATCAATCGTACAAACCAAGATGTTACCGAATTTCTTACGAAATTGTTCCATTGTCATACCGGACAATCGGCTCGTTTCAGTGACCCTAAATGCCATAAGGATAACCCGTCCATTAGCAAAGGTTTCAACTGATAGAGCGTTTGGAAATTCAACGGTATTGGCAATATAGCGAGCAGTTAAAAGTTCAGGGTTAACTACTAATGAGAATCCGAGGAAGTTTTTGTCTTTGAAATAAGTATTAGAATATTCTGGGTTACGTACACGAACGATAGTTTCTTTTGCACCCATTTGTTTTGCCAGAACTGCTGATATCATGTTTACTTCATCTTTATCAGTCATGGCGATAAAGACATCGCAGTTGTTAACCTCGGCTTGTTCCAAAATCTTGAAATTTGCCCCATTTCCAGCAAAGCCCATAACATCGTAGCGTTTACTGATGCGTTTGAGGACCTCTTCCTTTTCTTCAATTAAAATAACGTCGTGCTTCTCATCAACAAGAGAGCGACAGAGTGCTGTACCGACTTTACCAGCACCTACGACAATAATACGCATGAGTTACCTCCAAATAATCATTACTATGATACTTTATTTTGGCCGAAAAATCATCCTTTTCAGCCAGCTTTATAGGTTATTCCTGTAAAAAAGGTGATGAAGTTAAAAATATTAATTTTTTTCTACTAATAGTGTTGACTTTTACAGCTAAAGTGCTAAAATATACTCAACCATTCACTATTTTAAATCTAACCTGTCATGATTTAAGCTAATGAATGTCCATAACCATGTCGTCTGCTGAGCTTGACTCCGGGCGATATGGCATTTTTTATGTCTAGGAGAAGTCAGATGTCACGTAATCATATTGTCTTGTTTGAGCCCCGTATTCCACAAAACACTGGAAATATTGCGCGTACCTGCGCAGCAACCAATAGCCCTCTCCACATCATTCGACCTATGGGGTTTCCAATTGATGACAAGAAGATGAAGCGCGCAGGCCTGGACTATTGGGATAAGCTTGACATCACTTATTATGACAATTTGGCTGATTTTATGTCTAAAAATCATGCTGGTCGTTTGCATCTAGTAACGAAGTTTGCGGATAAGACGTATTCAGAAGAGGTCTATGCTGATGGTGAGGATCACTATTTTATGTTTGGTCGTGAGGATACAGGCCTACCTGAGGACTTTATGCGTGAGCATCCTGAAAAAGCTATTCGTATTCCTATGAATGATGAACATGTCCGTAGTCTTAATGTCTCAAATACGGTTTGTATGATTGTCTATGAAGCTCTTCGTCAGCAGCAGTTTGAGGGGTTGGAGCTGAGTCACCGCTACCATCATGATAAATTAAAATAGATACTTCATGTTGTCTTAAAAGAATAAGTATAGTTATTGACTATCAACAAATTAGAAATCCATAAATTAAGAACCTTGTCACCAAGGTTTTTTTGTGTTATCCTTAAAGGGTCTTCGGGGCAGGGTGAAACTCCCGACCGGCGGTGATTCTTTGGATAAGTCCGCGAGCGCAAGCTGATGAGGTGTAATTCCTCAACCGACAGTATAGTCTGGATGGAAGAAGACCAGTCTTTTTGCGTAGGCTTTTTTTGGCATAGGCAAATCCATTGGGAACTTCTTTCAAATTGTTAAAATTTGGAGGAATTTTTTTATGACAAACACACATAAATTGGCTTACATTGCCATTTTATCTGCAGTTTCATTCTTGTTGCTTTATTTTTCATTTCCATTGATTCCAGCAGCAGACTTTTTGAAGGTTGATTTTTCAATCCTTCCTGCTCTTATCGCCTTGGTTATCTTTGATTTTAAGAGTGCTATTGGTGTTCTCTTGCTTCGTTCATTGTTAAAGCTCTTACTAAACAATGGTGGCCCAGGATCAATGATTGGGCTTCCTATGAATTTTGTTGCTCTAGGAGTCTTTGTTTGGGGCCTAAGCTATTTTTGGAAGAAAAATCAAACAAGCAAGAATTATATTCTTGGTTCTGTTTTAGGAACGATTTTGCTTACAGTTGCCATGGTTGTTCTTAACTACATTTATGCAGTACCACTCTATGCTAAATTTTCTAACTTTGATATTGCGCAATTCATAGGTCTTTATAAATACCTTTTCGCTATGGTAGTACCTTTTAACTTACTGGAAGGCTTGATTTTTTCAGTAGCTTTTGCTCTTATTTATGCCCCGCTTAAGTCTATACTAGTAAAATTATAAATATGAAACACAAATACACACATTATATTTACGCTTCCTTTGCCTTTTTGTTATTTGTTATTCTCGGTTACATGGTTAAGTTCTACCCTGAAGCCTTGACAGAATTTGATAGCAGCATACAAACTAGGGTTCGAGGAGACTTACCAGCAGGACTGACACGCTTCTTTAAAACAATTACCATTCTTGGGAATACGCCTATACAGGCTATTATTGCAATCGTAGCAGTCATCTGGCTTTATCTACGTCAGTATAAATCAGAAGCTATCTTTGTGGGAGCCAGTGGGCTTCTCGCTAGTATCTTGATTGTAAGTTTGAAGTATATTTATCAGCGTCAGCGCCCATCAATTACGCATTTAGTGCATGCTAGTGATTATTCTTTCCCTAGTGGTCATTCTTTGGGGACATTTATGATTCTTGGAGCAATTGCCATTGTCCTTGCTCAGCGTTTGGAGAAAAAAGAATCTAAAATAGTAGTTTATGCTATTACTGGGCTTCTGATTTTCCTTGTTGGACTTTCGCGTATTTATGTAGGTGTTCATTATCCAACTGATGTTTTAGCTGGCTTTATCCTAGCGTTTGGCTTGCTTAATGCTGTCTATCCAACTTATGACCGTATTCGCTTTGAATGGCGATTTCAAAGCAAACAGAAATAAAACAATATGCAGTTCTGAACTGCATATTTTTGTTGGATAATCAAGATTTATCTTATAAAAACATTATTTTGTTATTAATGTATAAAAATATCGTATTTAAGACTAATATTCTGTTAAAAAATAATTAACTATATATTAAATATATTACAATTGTGATATAATATTTTTAAAGTTTTGATATAAAGGAGATTCTCTTGAACTTAAAAGACAGCATTGGACTAAGAATCAAAACTGAGCGTGAACGCCAACAGATGTCACGTGAAGTGCTATGTTTAGATGGTGCGGAATTGACTGTTCGCCAGTTAATTCGTATTGAAAAGGGGGAGTCTCTCCCGTCTTTAGATAGATTATCGTATATTGCTAAACGTTTAGGAAAAAGTATGACAGAGTTATTGGATCAAGACAATATTACCATTCCTGACGAATATTATGAAATGAAGAATCGTTTGATTAAGTTTCCAACGTACAGAAACCCTGACAGAATAAAGTCTAAACTTACTTTGATTGAGGAAGTCTATGAGAAATTTTTTGATATTCTTCCAGAAGAAGAATTATTAACTTTAGACATTCTCGAAAATATATTGAGTTTTACTAGCTGGGAGGAGAGTCCAAAAGTTGAGGAGATATATGAAGACTTGTTTGAACAAGTCAAAAGGAAGAGGAAATTCTCAACTAACGATTTATTAGTCATTGACTATTATTTCTTTCATCTTTATGGGAGAAAACAGTATGACAAAAAACTATTTGAAAGAATTATAAAGAGAGTATTAAATCAGGAAATTTGGACAGATGATGTTTACAATATTGTTTTATTTAATGATTTGATGGCTATTGCTGCTTTAAAGATTTTTCACAATTCCTTCTCAGACTTCTTAACAGTTGTGGATAAAGCCTTAGCTGTCATAGAAAAATCACAATTATATAGCTACAAGCCTAGTGTTTTTGTACTTAAGGCTAAATATGAACTTCTGCATAAAGAAAACAAGAAAGAGGCTGCAGAGAATTATGATAAGGCCATAGTGTTTGCTTCCGTTTTGGAAGACTCGGTTTTAGAGGAAAGTATAAAGGCAGGAAAATTGGCAGATGGTTTATAGAAATGGTGGTGACATAAATGTCACTATTTTTTTTAGGGTTAAATATGTACTATAGAAATATAAATAATAGTTAAAAGGAGTTATATTTTGAAAACCCTGAAAATATTTGTACTATTTTCACTACTTATTGCTATCTTGCCTTATTTTGCAGGATGTCTTTAATAAGGAGCCATCATGCCAAAATGTCCATATATTTCACAGGTTGTTCAGCGTGATTGTGGGGTAGCTGCCTTAGCTATGATTCTCAAGCACTATGGTTCATCCTATAGTTTGGCTTATTTGCGGGAGTTAGCTCAGACTTCTCGTGAAGGAACTTCTGCGCTTGGTTTGGTTGAAGCGGGCAAGCAGTTGAGGTTTGAAACTCAGGCCATTCGTGCAGATTTAGACTTGTTTAAATAAGAAAACCTATCTTCCCCTTTTATTATACATGTGGTTAGGGATGGTGGTATTCAACATTATTATACATTATTTGGTAAGGACAAGGGGCAGGTTGTAATTGGTGATCCAGATCCTAGCAAGAATGTCATTAAATTGTCCCTAGAGGATTTTGACAAGGAATGGACAAGGGTTGCTCTATTTTTTGAACCAGGAGAAAACTACATTAAATATAAGGAAGAGGTACCTGGTCTTCTTTCGTTTTTACCAATTTTATTTCGTCGTAAAAGTTTGATAGCAGTCATCGTCTTGCTGAGCTTTCTGGTGACCCTTGTTAATATTATTGGTTCTTATTATTTGCAGTCTATTATAGACCGCTTGATTCCTCAAGAAGACTATTCTCTTCTGATTGTGATTTCTCTCGGTTTGTGCTCGCCTATCTAGCCCAACAAGTCTTCACTTTTTTCAAAGATTATCTTCTACATCGATTGGGTAATTACTTCTCCATTTCTGTTATCCTTCCTTATATCAAGCATGTCCTTTCTTTGCCCATTAGTTTCTTCGGTTCACGTCGTACTGGTGAAATCACGTCATGTTTTGGAGATGCCAACACTATTATCGATGCTCTAGCTTCAACAATCTTATCGATTTTCCTAGATGTCACCATTGTGATAACTTTAGCTGTCGCCCTTATTTTACAAACCGTTCTCTTTTTTTGATGACCTCAACTTTTAGTTCCTCTTTATGTTTTGATTATTCTGGCCTTTTATAAGCTTTTTGAGAAGGAAAATTATCAATTAATGGAGGCAAATAGTCAGGTCAATACTGCTATTATTGATGATTTACGTGGTATTGAAACTTTAAAATCTTTAAGAGTTAAAGAGAGACGTTAGCAAGAAATTGAGGTGAAATTCCATGACTACTTGAAGAAATCTTTGTCTGAGGCCAAGTAGAAATTAACTCAGGATGGTTTAAAAACAGAGGTTCAGTTAGTTTCCAATGTCTTTATCTTATGGTATGGGGCACAATTGGTTATGTAAGGGCAACTATCTGCTGGTCAGTTGATTACCTATAGTATGTTGCTTAATTATTTTACGACTCCTTTAATTAATATTATCTATCTTCAATCTAAGATTCAGCAAGCCAAGGTAGCCAATAATTGTCTTCAAGAAGTTTATGTTGTGAATAAGGAAGAAAAAGGTCAACTCAAAGATTTATCCTTTAAACAATTAGACTTAAAAGGTGTTAGTCATCGTTTCAGATACCAATAAGAGACACTTCATAATATTGATTTGACGATTAATAAGGGAGAGAAAATCGCCCTCATGGGTCAGAGTAGTTCTGGGAAAACGACTTTAGCGAAGATTTTGTCAGGTTATTACACAAAATCTAGTGGTCATGTAATCCTAGATAAAGCTTCTATTAGCCAAGCGGAGTTGCGCCAGTTGGTGACCTATGTTCCACAACAGACCATGTGTTTACGGGAACAATATTAGAAAATCTATTGTTAGTCCTTGAAGGAGAAGTTGATGAGCATCTTATTCTGAAAGTCTGTGAACAAGTCGATATTTTGGCTGATATTCAAAAGATGCCCCTAGGTTTTCAGATCCAAGTATCTGAAGACGGAGGTCTGTCTGGCGGTCAAAAACAAAGATTAGCTATAGCAAGGGCTCTCTTGTCCAATCAACCAATCTTGATTTTTGATGAAGCTACAAGTGGTCTGGACAGGAAAAATGAAAGTAGAGTAATGGCCAATCTTTCTGAACTGACACGAACAATGATTTTCATTGCTCACCGTAGCAGTGTCTACCAACATGTCAGTCGTGTAGTGACTATGGCAAATGGGAAGCTTGAAGCAGCTAGTCCCAACTTCAATCCATTCCAGTTCATTTAAAATCATCTTCCTATTTATATAGAAAAATTAAGGAATCTAAAATTTCAAATCTTGCAGCCGTCTTCTTTATGTAGTATACTGGGGGCATACTATTAAGAGGTGTAAACATGTTAGAGGCATATAAAAATTTTTGGTTAGACTATCTCGATTTTTATGGTCGTACAAAACGATTAGACTATTGACGGGTTGTCCTGATTAATGGCGTTATCGGTAGCTTGGTTTTCCTACTGATGTACTTGCTTGGGCAAATAAAAGCTGCTGGATTTACATTGACGGATTTCATTCTATTTATAGCAGCAACGGCGCTTCCTACCATTTCTATGCAGATTCGTCGTCTACGTGATGCCAATTTCAATGTTGCTTGGATTGTTTTAAAGGCAACTCCTTTAACGGTAGCTCTTTGGGTAATGTACGCCTAAAATAAAGCTACCTAAGAGGCTAACGAGGGTGAAGCTGATAGTTGCATAAAATACAGCGAGACGGGTCGCCTGGATAGGTTTATAAAGTCTAATAAGTGTTAGGACACACCAAATAAAGAGTACTGTGACAAACCAACCTGATAGTAAGCGATGTGGCGTTACACCATAGAGTGCTATATAAACGCCAAAGAGTTTCCAGCCGGCGATAAGGGCAAAGAGGCTAGCAAAAGTAAAGAGTAGGGTACTCAACAAACGGAGGCCCCTTGTGGGTGAAGAAGTTTTCTTTAGAAAAAATGTAAAGTCCAGCTAGGATTCCCAAGTTAAGGGTAGAGACTCGAACTAATTGCCAGAAGCCCTGAACAGCAATATGTGAGGCTTGATGGGCTGGAATGTTGACTTGGTTGAGAGAAAGGAGTTCTCACATTTGACTAGTGGCAGTTAATATGAATAGGGCATAAGTAAGGCAGAGGCTTCCGAGTACGATATAAGCTGCTACTTTTGGAAACTGACGGGTTGCTTTAAGACGGCCTTCAAATCGTTTTTGACTAAGTAGCTTTTCTTTTGCCAAATAGGTTGCAATAAGTTGAGCAAAAAGTCCTGAGCCAGAGGGATACTGGTTATTAAACGAGAGAATAATAATCCGTTATCCTTGAAGGTGATAGTGAAATCAAGTAGAGTAGCAAGTGTATGGAAGAACTGTTGCCAAAGTTGTCCGAAAGCAGGCAAGACCTGACTAAGCTGACTAGCAGCGAATCCCGTCAGTATCAAGGCAATCATGATACTAATGAGAATCATCCATTTGTGGTTCTGAACTGCGTGTTTTTCTTCTTCAGAGAGCTCTTGTTTAGGTGCTGTTTTATAGAGTAGTGTCCAGGTTCCGATAAAGAAATATTTCAGTGAGAAGATGCAGCTAGTGTATAATGAGATCTAGCCAAACCATAATTCCCAAACGGTCTTGGCTACTTTGTCCAGTACGTGCCATTAAGTAAAGGAGGATACTCGCATGAAGGCAAAGAATCTAAGCGCTCTCCCAGTTGTCGTGCAGACCCCAAAGACTAATTTGTAAACCTTGTAGTAGACTAGTGACCATAAGTATTGCCGATTCAAGTCGCTTTCCCTTTGCTTTTCCACCTAATAGACGACAGCCCAGTTCAATCGTACTTATCAAGACAACGATTGCTGGAAAGGCAAAGGAAAAATGGGTCAAGTAAGTGACATATAGGAAGCAGGCCACGAGACAGGCGAAAATCAGTCCCTTAATTTTCCAAATGTCTTTTGGTGAAAAATATTCCAAGAGTTTCTTGGTTTTGGTTTGAAGACTAGTCTTTTCGTCGGGATATTCCTGGGAGACTAGCTGTAAATTAGTAGTATAGTTATTTGTTTCCATCATAATTCTCCTTTTGGATGTTAGTCCAAAAAAGACTTTATTATAAAAAATGTTCAATTTTATCACCCAACTGTAAAATTACTAAAAATAGGTCTATGGACTTAGGTCTGGAGAATGAGTTGGAAAAATAGGTGAGTAAAAAATATTATGCTCACATTGAATGATAGATTGTATGGGCTATATTGTCAGAAACTGTCAAATGCTAAAGATAGTTTTTTAGAGATTAACTGTTTGTTTATCTGGGATTGAGCAAAGGCCTTCTATCGAGGATCACCAAAGGTGATATCATTTTTTGACACTATATGTTAGATTGACTGCTATCTAAATGTTGCAAAATTTCTGAAAATTCGTTGACATGTGTTTTCAAAATAGTATGATAATAACATAAAAAAAACTTAGGAGGTTCTTATGTTAGGTGTCATCCTACTCTATGTTGGTATGGTTTTGATGAGTAATGGACTCCATCGTTTAGAGGGTATTCCTGATAAATCAAATGTTGTCATGAATATCTTTACGGGTGGTCTGGGTTTGATTCTCAACATTATTGTCATTGCTTACGGAGCTTGTACAGGGCAAGGTGCTGAATGGTTTTATGGTAGCGCTACTGGTCTTTTATTTGCTTTCACCTATCTTTACTCAGCAATCAATACGATTTTCGATTTTGATCAACGTTTGTATGGGTGGTTTAGTTTATTTGTGGCAATTAATACGCTACCAGCAGGGATTCTTTGCTTAACATCTGGATATGGTGGTAATGCTTGGTATGGTATTATTTGGTTCTTGTGGGGTGTCCTATGGCTAACTGCCTTTATTGAAATTAATCTTAAGAAGAATCTAGGAAAATTTGTCCCTTACCTAGCTATTTTTGAAGGAATTGTAACAGCTTGGATTCCAGGGCTTTTGATGCTTTGGGGCAAGTGGTAAGCATTGATTTAAGGAGGAAAAACGATGCAATTGACAATGCGCGAGCAGGAAAAAATGATGATTAGCCTTGCGGCTATGATTGCTCAACGACGTAAAGACAAAGGAATCAAATTGAATCATCCAGAAGCAGTTGCTTTAATCACTGACTATGTGCTTGAAGGTGCAAGAGAAGGTAAAACTGTTGCCCAATTGATGGATGAAGCTCGCAATCTCTTAACACGTGAAGATGTTATGGAAGGTATTGCAGAAATGATTCCAATGATTCAAGTTGAAGCTACTTTTACGGACAGTACAAAACTGGTTACTGTTCATGATCCTATTCAGTAAGGAGAAATGTAATGATTCCAGGTGAATACCATGTGGCGAGTGAGCCAATTGATTATAACGGTGGTTACGAAGCCATTAGTCTTGAAGTGAAAAATGTGGGTGACCGTGCTGCTCAAGTGGGTTCTCACTACCATTTTTATGAAGCAAACGAAGCTGGTCTTCAATTTGATCGTGAAAAGGCGCGAGGCAAACGTCTAGATATTCCAGCAGGTACAGCCATTCGTTTTGAGCCAGGTGAAACGAAAACAGTACAACTTATTGACTTTGGAGGGAAACGTCGTATTTTTGGTTTCAATAACAAGGTCAATGGTTTCTTAGACTAGAAAGAGGACAAATCGATGAGTTTTAAAATGGATCGTGAAGAGTATGCTCAACACTATGGACCAACTGTAGGGGATAGCGTACGTCTTGGAGATACCAATCTTTTTGCAACCATTGAAAAAGACTTTACTGTTTATGGACAGGAATCTAAGTTCGGTGGCGGTAAAGTTTTGCGTGATGGTATGGGTGTTAGTGCTACGGAAACACGTGACAATCCATCAGTTGTTGATACCATTATTACAGGTGCAACCATCATTGACTATACAGGTATTATTAAAGCAGATATCGGTATTCGTGATGGTAAGATTGTTGCTATTGGTCGCGGTGGTAACCCAGATACAATGGACAATGTGGACTTTGTTGTGGGTGCTAGTACAGAAGCCATTGCTGCAGAAGGTTTGATTGTGACTGCTGGTGGTATTGACCTCCACGTACATTATATTTCTGCTGACCTTCCTGAATTTGGTATGGATAATGGAATTACGACCCTCTTTGGTGGTGGTACTGGTCCCGCTGACGGTAGTAATGCAACAACATGTACACCTGGTAAATTCCATATTACTCGTATGTTGCAAGCTGTTGATGATATGCCTGCTAACTTTGGTTTCCTTGCCAAAGGTGTTGGTTCTGAGACTGAAGTGGTTGAAGAGCAAATTAAAGCTGGTGCAGCAGGAATTAAGACACACGAGGACTGGGGTGCGACTTACGCAGGAATTGATAATTCCCTTAAAGTTGCGGATAAATACGATGTTTCTTTTGCGGTCCACACCGACTCTTTGAATGAGGGTGGATTTATGGAAAATACTTTGGAATCTTTCCAAGGTCGTACCGTTCATACCTTCCATACCGAAGGTTCTGGTGGTGGGCACGCTCCAGATATTATGGTTTTTGCAGGTAAGGAAAATATTTTGCCATCATCAACTAACCCAACTAACCCATATACTACAAATGCTATTGGTGAGTTGTTAGATATGGTTATGGTTTGTCACCACTTGGATCCAAAAATCCCAGAAGACGTATCTTTTGCCGAATCACGTGTTCGTAAACAAACTGTGGCTGCAGAAGATGTTCTTCATGATATGGGAGCCCTTAGTATCATGACTTCAGACGCCATGGCAATGGGACGTGTCGGTGAAGTAGTAATGCGTTGTTGGCAACTAGCTGATAAGATGAAGGCTCAGCGTGGTCCACTTGAAGGAGATTCAGAGTTTAACGATAATAACCGTATTAAACGTTACGTGGCTAAATATACAATTAACCCTGCCATCACCAATGGTATTGCAGACTATATCGGTTCTGTAGAAGTTGGTAAATTTGCAGATTTGGTTATCTGGGAACCAGCACAATTTGGTGCAAAACCTAAGTTGGTGCTTAAGGGTGGTATGTTAACTTATGGTGTTATGGGTGACGCTGGCTCAAGTCTTCCAACACCTCAACCACGTATCATGCGTAAATTATATGGTGCTTATGGTCAAGCGGTTCATAAAACAAATATTACATTTGTCTCTCAATATGCTTATGATCATGGTATCAAAGAAGAAATTGGTTTGAATAAGATTGTTCTTCCTGTTAAGAATACGCGTAACTTGACTAAGCGTGATATGAAGCTTAATGACTACGCTCCAAAAACAATCCGTATCGATCCACAGACCTTTGATGTCTTTATTGATGATGAGTTGGTTACTTGTGAGCCAATCCATACGACATCATTGTCTCAACGTTATTTCTTGTTCTAAGGAAAACGCTATATACATGAGGCTGGATTTTTTCCTCCAACCTCTTTTGTATTTTACAGCCATAACGTTTTTATCACTTTATTAGGTTGCTATATGAGTCTGATGCTAGACTTTTAAAATGTAATAGAAAAGGAAAAAGTATGATTTTTACAAAAGTAGATGCTCTTGTTAAGGATATCGATGTGGACAAATACCATATTGAAACAGTCATTCTTTCGAGTGACGATCTTAACAAAAAAATTATTCGTGTGAAGAGTGATCATGGGAATGAATTTGGTATTCGTCTTGATAAGGGACAAAAATTGCAAAATGGATCTGCCTTTTTTATCGATGATCACCATGTCCTAGCTATTGGTGTTGAGTCACAGGATTTGATTGTCATCTCACCTAAAGATATGGATGAAATGGGAATCACAGCTCACATTCTTGGGAATACTCATAAACCGATTGAGGTGAAAGATGCCAAGATTTATTTAGAGGTTGACCCAGTTGTAGAGCAAGTCTTGACTCAAAAAGAGATTGCCTACACGATTGAAGAAGTGGTCCTTGATAAACCCCTACGCCATGTGAATTTAACTGCCCATGAACATTAATCCCTTTGCTAATGTATCTTTGCAAGATTATCTTGAAATTGTGCAAATTGTCGATTCAACCTTTCCAATTGGATCATTTAACCACTCATTTGGGATGGAAAATTATCTGCGTGAAGACACTGTAACAGATGATAAAGGTTACGAAGAGTGGCAAGAAGCCTATTTAGCCAGTCAGTTTAAATATGGTGAAGGTCTTGTAATCAAACTGGTTTATGATGCTATGGTTACAGATAACATAGACCAGGTTTGGTATTATGACAAGGTCTTGACAGTTTCGACGCAAGCGCGTGAAACAAGACAGGGGACTAAAATGATTGCTAAACAAATGCTTCGACTCATTCAAAGGCTTCATGCTATTCCGGTATTGGATGACTATCAGTCTAAAATACGTAAGGGTGTGGCCTTCGGCAATCCAGCTATTGTCTTTGCACTCTATGTGTTTAACAAGGGCTTGGGATGTAATGAAGCCATAGCACTTTATGGTTATAGCGTGATTTCGACGATGGTTCAAAATGCTGTGCGTGCCATTCCCCTTGGACAGTTTGCTGGACAGGAGATTGTTTTACGTAGCTTTTCGCAATTAGAAAAAATGACACAAGAAATTCAAGAATTGGATGCGTCCTACCTTGGGGCCAATACGCCTGGTCTTGAATTAGCTCAGATGAAACATGAAACACAGGTATTTCGCCTATTCATGTCCTAAAATATCAACAAGGTTGAGAGGAAGAAACAATGACAAAACGTACTGTAATTATTGGAGTTGGTGGACCTGTTGGTTCAGGTAAAACCCTTTTGCTTGAGCGTCTTACACGACGTATGTCTGACTTAAATTTAGCAGTTATTACTAACGATATCTATACAAAAGAAGATGCCCTTTTCTTGGCTAAAAATTCAAGCTTAGACGAAGACCGTATCATTGGTGTAGAAACTGGTGGATGTCCTCATACTGCGATTCGTGAGGATGCCTCTATGAACTTTGAAGCGATTGAAACTCTTCAAGAGCGCTTTAACCATGATTTGGATGTTATTTTCCTTGAAAGTGGTGGAGACAACTTGGCTGCGACCTTCAGCCCTGATTTGGTTGATTTTACCATTTATATTATTGACGTTGCTCAGGGTGAAAAAATCCCACGTAAGGCTGGTCAAGGGATGATTAAGAGTGATTTGTTCTTGATCAATAAGACTGACCTTGCACCTTATGTTGGAGCCAACCTAGATCGTATGCGTGAAGATACCCTTCATTTCCGTAACGAAGATTCTTTCATTTTCACAAATTTGAATAATGATGACAATGTTAAGGAAGTAGAAGAATGGATTCGTAAGAATTTCCTACTAGAGGACTTGTAAGATGACACAAGTTTACGATGGCTTTGTCCATCTTGGATTTTCAAATCGAAATGGTCGTACAATTTCCCACAAGAAATATCAAGAAGGTAACTCTCGAGTATCGGCAGATAATTCAGATGCCAATGGCGTTCCTTACTATTTCCTCATTAATATGGGTGGGGGCTTTGTCGAGGGTGAGCAGTATCAAGTGACCATTGATGTTAATAAAGATGCTCATGCCTTGGTGACAACTCAAACACCTACCTATGTTTACAAGTGTGAGAAAGGACAGTTGACACAACAGAATACGTCTATCACACTTGAAGAAAATAGTTATTTGGAGTACATGGCTGATGAAGTTATTCCATATTTAAAATCACGCTATTTCCAAAAAAGTCGTATTGATATGGATAAGTCTGCCCACTTGATTTATTCAGATGGTGTAACGGCAGGTTGGTCTCATGAGGATTTACCGTTTCAATACCATTATTTTCGTAATTTGACACAAATTTACCAAGATAATGAGCTTGTTTATAGCGATCAGACTCTCTTAGAGCCTGAGAAACAAGATATGTTTAAACTTGGTTATTTTGAAGGATGGCGTAATTACAATAGCTTGGTAATGGTGTCCCCAAATATTGACGAGGCTTTTGTTAAGGCTTTGCAGAAGCACTTAGAAGGGCTAAATCTTGAGTCTGATTTTGCCATTTCATCCTTAGATATCTCAGGTTTGGTGTTACGTATCTTAGGAAAAACTGCTGAGGATAATCGTCGCATCATTTATTCTTGTGCAGACTATTTTAGACAAGAAATACATGGATTAACCCCTTTGAATTTGAGAAAAAATGATATGAGGAGATAAAAAATGCATATTCCTGAAAATTACCTAAGCCCTATGACTTGTGCGGCAATGGGGGCAGTTATGTTGCCTATTTGGTATAAGGCTGTCAAGGAAGTGAAGGTAAAGGTTAACACTGATAAAAAAACGATTCCTATGTTGGGAATCGGGACTTCCTTGTCCTTCCTTATCATGATGTTTAATCTTCCAGCCCCAGGTGGAACGAGTGCCCATGCTGTTGGGGCAGTGCTAATTGCTATATTGTTAGGACCTTGGGCCTCCTGTTTAGCAGTTAGTGTGGCTCTAGCTATGCAGGCTTTGCTATTTGGTGATGGTGGGATTTTGGCCTTTGGTGCGAATGCCTTTTGTATGGCTGTTGTCATGCCATTTGTGGGTTATGCTGTTTATAAACTCTTGAATAAGTGGACAAAGAATAGGATAATTGCTAGCTTTTTTGGAGGTTATATTGGAATTGTAGTTGCGGCCCTGACTGTTGCGGTTTTACTAGGAATTCAACCGATTCTCTTTAAAGATAGCAGTGGTAATCCGCTTTACAATCCATACCCTTTGAGAGTGACGCTTCCAGTAATGGGCTTGACTCACCTGCTTATCGGCTTGGTAGAAGGATTTTTCACAGCCGGTGTTCAAGAATTCATTGAACGTTTGAATATTGATAATACTCAGGAAATAACGACTAAAAAACTACGTCCTTTATTGCTCTTTATCCTAGCCTTAATTATCCTAACGCCACTTGGTTTATTGGCGACGGGAACAGCTTTTGCAGAATGGGATGTCAAAGAGTTAGTAGAAAAATTGTCTCATTACCATGTGGAAGCCCAAGCGCCAAAAGGAATGTTGAATGGTTTTTCATTCAATGCCCTTTTTCCAGATTATAGTATCGCAGGCATTCCAGAAATTTTGGGTTATATCCTGAGTGCTGCCTCTGCTGTTTTGATTTTCTTCATCCTCTATCGCTTGATTTTCGGTAGAAAGATTGAAAAATGATTCTGCCAGATTGGATGTCGGAAGAGCGCCCAGTAGTTACTAAAGTCGGTAGAAATAACTTTCTTATCCGGAATCGTCACCATCTGGAAGCTCTTCTTCAAAAGTTTGAAACGCATCCTTTAAAAGTAGCATCAGTCTTTCATCCAACAGCTAAGGTTTTACTTCTCTTTTTCTTACTTGTTTTAGTGGGAATTAGCCGAAATCTCATAGTTTTGTGGATTGTAGCCTTGTTTTTAGGAGCTGGCGTGGCTTTTTTACCGCATTCTGTTTTAGTAAGAACTTTGAAAAAAACTGTAGTGTTGTTGATCTTCCCTTTAGTTCTTTATCTACCGCATCTCTTACTTAGCGGAGGTCAATCGCTCTTTCTTTTTAGACTTCCTTTGATTGCCGTAGCCATTGCTTATTATTCAGAGACAAGTACAATAAGTGAGATGCTAGTGGCATTAAAAGGGTTGCATTTTCCTGATCTTGTTCTGCTCCAGTTAGATATCACCATAAAATATATCGATGTCTTTGGAAAACAATTAATGGATTTGCTCAAAGGGATTGAAGCACGAAGCTTTGGCGGCAACCATCGTTTCCGGATTGGAAGTAATATCTGGGGAATTTTATACCTTAAAGCTATACGCTATGGTGAGGAACTGACTCAAGCCATGGAAGCACGTTGCTTTGTTGGTGAGTATGTCAAGTCATCACAGTCATTCACATGGAAGGACTGGCTGGCCTTGATAGGTCTAGTAGCAGTGATTTTAGGACAGATTATGTTAGGAGGATGAGATGTTTCAATTGAAACAAGTGGCCTGTGCCTATGAACAAAAAAAGGTCTTTACTGGTCTTGATTTGGAGATTAGACAAGGACAATATGTGATGTTGATGGGGGAAAATGGGACTGGAAAATCAAGTCTTATCAGTTTATTAACTGGCTTCAAGCAGGAAGAATCTGGTCGCATTCTTTTCTTAGGGAAGGACCTCAAAGAATGGCTGAAGGACAAACGTCAAAAACGAGATTTTTATAGTCGCCTCGGAATCCTCTTTCAGGATGTGGATAGTCAGTTATTTAATTGTACTGTCTATGATGAGATTGCTTTTGGTCCACGTCAGCTAGGTCTTACCGAAGAAGTGTCACAGCGCGTTCAAGACACGCTATCCCTGCTTAAAATTGAAGATTTAAGAGATCGCGTTCCCTATCAACTGTCTGGTGGAGAAAAGAAGAAAGTGGCTTTTGCCAGTATCATGGTAACTAATCCAGATGTGTATATTCTTGATGAACCCTTCAATAATCTTTCTAAAGAATATGAAGAATTTTTTAGGGAACTTCTACATGAGCTTCATTCAGCTGGGAAAACCATTATCATGTCTGCTCATCACTTTAAGCATCTTCATCACGAAAAGGCTGATGTTCTTCTTTTTGAAGACGGCAAAGCTGATTTCTTTCCTGCCCAGGAAGTGCTCAGTAACCAGCAAGTAATTGAGCGTTTGTCACATTATTAATAAGGATAAGTAGGAAATCGTTCTAGGTTTCCTACTTTTTTCTTTGTCAAACAATTGATATTTTTAGGTGATAGTATTTTCTTATCACTTTGATTATGTTTAAGTATTAGTTAAGCTTAGTGAATTCTGTTACAATAAAAAAATCAATCTCAAAGGAGAGTATTATGAAACTTAAAAAAATTCTTGGAATTACGGGTGTAGCCATTGCTTCAGTGGCTTTGCTTGCTGCATGTTCATCTAAATCACCAAAAGAAGCATCTAAATCTTCAGGTGCTAAAGAAACAATTAACTTTGCCACTGTTGGGACAACAGCACCGTTCTCATATGAAGAAAACGGGGAATTGACTGGTTACGATGTGGAAGTGGCTAAAGCAGTCTTCAAAGACTCTGACAAATATGAAGTGAAATTCCAAAAAACAGAATGGTCTTCAGTCTTCACAGGTCTTGACTCAGCTAAATACCAAATGGCTGGGAACAATATCTCTTATTCAGAAGAACGTGCCCAAAAATATCTCTTCTCATATCCAATTGGTACCACACCAGCTGTTTTGACTGTTCCAAAAGATAGTAATATTAAGAAATATGATGATATTGCTGGACACTCAACGCAGGTTGTTCAAGGAACATCGACAGTTACTCAATTGACAGAGTTTAATGATAAACATTCAGACAAGCCAGTTGAACTTAACTACACAAATGAAAATATTGAACAAATGTTGACAAATTTGAATGAAGGCAAATATGACTTCAAGATCTTTGAAGCACAAACTGTTAATGCAATCATCAAAAACAATAAATTGAGCAACTTGAAGACTATTGAGCTTAAATCTGATGAACAACCATACATCTACTTCTTGTTCGCAGATAATCAAAAAGATCTTCAAAAATTTGTAAACAAACGTTTGGAAGAACTCCAAAAAGATGGTACTTTGGCTAAGTTGGCTGAAAAATTCTTTGGAAATAAAGATTATATTCCAACTAAAGACGCTTTGAAAGTTCCAAGTAAAAAATAAGAAAGGCTCTTTGTCAACTGTAGTGGGTGACGAAAAGCCTTTGTTTATCATATGATAAACAAAAGAGGGAAATGATGAAAAAGGTAAAATTTTTGCCAACTTTGAAAATTGCTTTTGAAATTCTTATTGTTGTGTGTGGATAAATTATGAATGACAGTGCATAATCAATCAAATTAAGGAGAAGAGAAATGACCATATTAAAAACTTTTAGTGATACGGTGAAACAATATCCTTCTAAAGTTGCTGTTATGTATAGCGGAGGAGAGTTTACTTTTCAAGAAGTAGATGTGATGTCTAATTTTATTGCTAAGCAGCTACTACTCAATAGCGATGAAGAGACTGTACCTTTTTATATAGAAAAAAATAAGTATGTTTTACCAGTTGTTTTGGGGATAATGAAATCGGGTAAAATTCCGTTACCTATAACAAATAGTCTTGAGGTCAAAATATCATTAGAACGTATTAGCGAAGTTGTCTTTGACGTGTTGATAAGTGATAGGGATGTTAAACTTGAAAATCATTCAGTAACTCTTTTGGTCTTACCCAAAAAATTAGAAAGTTACAGTGAGTATCAAGAAGTAGCTACAACTAAAGAGAATGAAATTGCACATATTATCTGTACTTCTGGAACTACTGGGGTTCCTAAAAAAGTATTTTTAACTGATGATAACATAGATTGGCTTGTAAAAGAATTTTATAAAATTGTGAAGTTTACTTCCGAATCAAAATTTTTATTTACAACTCCCTATACTTTTGATGTTTCATTAACAGAGATTTTGGCACCTGTATATACGGGTGGTACTTTGGTTTGTTACGATGGTGGGATTCAGAATATTATTCGACTAGGAGAAACAATTGAGCAAAAGAAGATAACTCATTTATCATTATCTCCGTCTTTTGCTGAAACTATTATTGATATTAGTGGGCCAGAAGTATTCCAGAATTTAAGAGCGTTGTGTCTAGCAGGTGAGACATTTCCTAGTTCATTAGCGAATAGGTTGAGAGGGCTTATTCAGCAAGGGTGTCGAGTATTTAATTTATATGGGCCTTCAGAAACAACAATTTATGCAACCTACTATGAGTTGAAAGATAGAAAATATAATACTGTTCCAATTGGTAAGCCTTTGCCTGGGGTTCAACTAAAGATAGCTTCTCAAAAAGAGAATTCTAAGATGGCAGAACTTCTAATTGGTGGTAATGGAGTAACGGAAGGGTATAGACTACAACCCGAATTAAATAAAGCTAAGTTTAAGTTGATAGGTTCAAATAGGTACTATGTAACGGGGGACTACGTTTATTACCAAGGAGATAACTTGGTATTTAGTTCAAGAATAGATAGCCAAGTCCAAGTAAATGGTATTCGTATTGAATTAGATGAGGTAAAATCTATTGTAGATAAACTTAAAACAGTTAAATCATCACGAGTTGTTTTTTATAAGAAGAAACTTGTCGTATTTTATGAAGCCGATTTGAATATTAAAGAAGATATTATTAGAAGTTTACCTAGTTACTTAAATCCGACGGTAGTTAAAGTTGAGAGTTATTATCTCAATCAGAATAGAAAGTTGGATGTTCCAAAAATGCTTGAGATATATTATTATAAAAAACAAAGTCAACAAGGAGATGATGTTAGAAAAAATATTTTAGATGTACTATCTAAATTTGAAAGAGTTGATATCACAGATTTGGATTCGTTAGAATTGGTTAGATTTTATTTAGAGATTGAGGATATCTTTGATATTGAAATTAAAGAAAATGATTTTTATAGGCTAAAGAGTGTAGATTCGATTGTGGACTATATTAGAAATAAATCATTTTTTCAAGAACGTTCAACTGAGCCAAACGATAGTTTTACTAAAGAACATGACTTGGTTAATTTAGAGTATAATCTCACAAAAATGAATTATCGTTATTTGAAAAATATTATTACTCCTAGCCCGACACAAAAGAGACTTTATAAAAACAATCAAAATCGTGTTATTGGTTTTAATTTAGCACTGGAAGAAGTGACTTATTTAGAATTGAATAAGCTGCACCATATTATTAAATATTTAAGCTATAAAATTGATATATTTAGACTTGTTGTCGAAAAGGAGCAAACTCGATTTAGCATAGGTATTGTGAATGAAGGAGATTACTCACCTAATATTATTGTACTAAATAATTTACCAACAGAGTTAGAATTACAAGGAATATTAGATAATATAGAAGTGATTCCTATTCCAATTATTGTGGTGGGAACAAGAGATAAAAAAGTAAGATTTTATTTTCCATATCATTCTATTGATGCATCATCATTAAATAAACTTGGAGATACAGTATATCAACTGTACGAAAAAAAGATAGTTATTGATGAAGTACCTAGTAGTTCACTGGTTGCTTTTTCGCAGTTTAAAAGGGAGGTGTTACAGAATGATGTCTCTGGGGATGTTCTTGCTAGATTGCCAAAGATAAAGCCTGCTATTGAGTTTGAGAAATTAAATGATGAAGTTCAATGTTTTCAAGTTTCTTTACCAGAAGATATTAAAGGAGACGATGTATATCTTTTTACAATTTATGCTATCTCACAGTGTATTTTAAGCGACTATAATCTGTCTGCTATATCTGGGGGTCTATCTTTGGATTTTAGAGATTATGAACAGTTTGATGCGTATGACTTAATAGGAGACATTCACAAGAAAATTCCATTCCAAGTAAATCGAACTGAAACTTTTGAGGAGTTTAAAAACTCTCATTTCAAAATTTTGGAGATCTATCGTACAGGTATTGATTACTATGAAATTGCAATGTTAGGAAATGATATGAGTGCTAAAGAAGTGCAAGAACGATTAAATAATCTGTCTCTATCAATAAATTTCATTGGCGAAGCATTTAGGTTAAAAGATACTATTAATAATATAATTGATGTTGATTTTGATAAAAATTTTATTAATGTATTTGTACATGAGCGATTTGCATACGCAGTTATAAAATCTGAGTTATTGAGTAATAGTGTTTATGACTTAATGCATAAAGATAGCAAATTCGAGCTAAAAGTAATTGATAAAAAACGACTGGAAAATGAGGAGACAAACCGATGAGTATTTATAAAGATATAGTAGAGGGGTACCAACTGAATAATATTCAGGAAAAGGATAAATTGAATAACGTTTTGGTACAGCTTAATGAAAAAGATGATCAAGAGATGATAAATAGAAAGAATTTCATTGGGCATTTTACAGCATCAGCATTTGTTATTTCAAAAGATAACAGGCGTTTATTGATGGTTCACCATAATATTTTAAAAAGATACCTACAGCCTGGGGGGCATATTGATAAAAATGATAGAAACCCGCTAGATGCAGCGAAACGTGAGCTGTTTGAGGAGACTGGGATAGATTCTGAAATATTGACGTATCAATGTGCAGAACCATTGAATAGCTTGATACCTTTTAATGTTTCTGTGCATAAGATACCAGAAAATAAATTGAAGAATGAGCGTTCCCACTACCATTATGACTTGCAATATTTATTTTATATTGAAAATGAGGTTGATGTGAAAATTGACAGCAACGAATCGAGTTCCTATGAGTGGATTCAGCTAGATAATGTAAAGGACATGGACGGCTATAAGGAAATCATTAAGAAGATTGAAAAACTTGAAGCAGCTTCTCAAGAACGTTTTTTATCTAATATGCTGAAAGGTGCATCGTTTGAAGACATATCATGTATTACTGTACAACATATTATTCCAAGTACAATACCGATTATCATGACATTGCAAAAAATATTTGGGCATCGTTTGTTAGTGTGTGCTAAACCAAACTCTGTTGATAAGATGGTATGGCACAAGCTAGAAAATATGGGGGTAAGATTAACATTAGCTTCAAGGGATGAATATTTTAATGTAGATTATCTGGGGATAAAGAGTAAAACAATTTTATTAGACATTGGTGGGTATTTTGCCTCAATTGCTCAGATTCCAAACTTACCTATCGAGTGTATCATTGAAGATACAGAAAATGGGATTCAAAAATATGAGAATGTTATTGATCAAATAGAATATCCGTTATTTTCTGTCGCTAGAAATCCCCTGAAGAAGAATGAGGATTACTTAGTTGGTGCGGATATTGTTTTTGGGACAGATTATATATTACATCAAAAAAATTTATTAATGCAATATATGCAAGTGGTTTGTATTGGATATGGGAAAATCGGTTACGGCATCTGTACCAAATTAAGAGAACTTGGTATTAGACCGAAGGTGCTGGAAAAAGATAGCATGAGAACTATTCAAGCGGTACGTGATGGTTGCGACATTTTGCTAGAAAAAGATTTCAAGAATATTGATTTGATTTTTTGTGCGACCGGTTCAAAAAGTCTAGATATTTTAGATTTTCGCTCTATCAAAGATGGAACCTTCCTAGTCTCTGCAACATCTAGTGATGATGAATTTAATTATAGCTATTTATTGGATGAATATGAAGAAATAGTCGAAACTTCATTAATCACTAGATATGAAAGTGAAGACAACTATTTCTATCTGTTAAATCAAGGAACACCAACTAATTTTGTAGTAAACTCCGCTTTGGGAAATTATATTTTATTAGTCCAGGCAGCCATTCTATATACAGCTAAGAAGTTTATTGAAGATAGAGAAATGGCTATAGCTAAGCAAGTAAACACTCTTTCGGATGAGGATAACTATAATATTGCGAAGCAATGGTTAGAAGAGTTCTGCTAATGAACAAATATCTGAGGAGTTTATTTTGAATAAAAAAGAACAACAAAATACATATTTACTTGTAGGGAGCCGTATTATTTCTCGTGTTGGAGATATTATGTTTGACTTTGCGAATAACACTTTTTTATCGAGTGTAAATGTTAAGTCACTTATGTTAGTTGGTATTTATCAGACATTAGAAAACATCATCAGTGTGATTTTTAATCTTTTTGGTGGTGTTCTGTCTGATAACTTTCAAAGAAAACGGATTATCATTTTAACAGATATTTTAAGCGGAGTATTGTGTCTTGCCTTATCTTTTATTTCTAATCAGCAGTGGTTGATTTATGCTGTGGTTATCACAAACATTATATTAGCTTTTTTCTCATCATTTTCAGGCCCTGCTTATAAGGCTTTTACTAAAGAAGTGGTGGAAGCAGATAATATTTCAAAACTAAACTCATTACTAGAATCGTTTATAACGGTAGTTAAAGTCGTTGTTCCCCTGGTATCGGTATCTCTATACGGTTTACTAGGATTATATGGTATTTTACGTCTAGATGGGATAACATTTATTGCATCTGGGTTGCTTATTCTCTTTATTCGTCCCATACTTGAAGAAAGTACTGGGAAACAGGTGTTTTCATTATCGAAAATCTTTTCAGATCTTTTTGAAGGAGGAAGGTATCTAGCTAGTCAAAAGGAAATTTTGTACTTGGTTATTTTATCTGCGATTGTTAATTTCTTTTTAGCAGCTTATAATCTGTTGTTACCATATAGCAATCAGATGTTCCCAAGAGTTACCGTTGGCTTATACGGTGTTTTCCTAGGAGCAGAAGCAGTAGGTGGTCTTATTGGAGCGTCTTTAAGCAGTATTCTCAATAAAGTTTTGAAAATAAAAACAATGATTTTATATCTTGGAGTATCAGGTGTTTTTCTATCTTTGACACCTATGGTATACTGTGTTTTTCCAAGTGCTTATATGCTTGCGTTATATCCTGCTTTATTCAACTTGTTTTTGACTATGTTCAACTTACAGTTTTTTTCATATATCCAAAAGAATGTGGATAATGTCTTTCTTGGTAGAGTTTTTGGGATTATTTTTACTGTTGCAATTTTATTTATGCCCATTGGGACAATGACATTTACTTTTCTTTTAAGCCCTAAAAATATCTTTAATTTTGTTATCGTTGGTTTATCTATAGGAGGTATTTCGCTTCTCTTTTATAGGATTTTTAGCAAAAGATTGAGGTAAATTTTCAGAGTAATTTTAGCTCCGATGGCGTAGTAAAATTGCTTAGTAAAGTCACAATTTATATACTTGTTAGGGCAACCATTACACACATAAGGTAATCGTTTTAGAAGTGGGCGGGCCTCACATTTTGAGTGTTGATTGATTCCTTGATGGTAAGGTGTTTACATACTTTTTTAGAGACAGTAGATGGGTCGCCGATTAGTTTAGAAATAGCTCTAAATGTCTTGTTCGTTTCTCATAAAAGTCAGCGATATTGCAGGGATTGGTATGACTAGCTGAAGCGATGTTGTGAATGTACTTGAACAAGATTTTACTGGCATAGGGATTCCCTCGTTTAGTGATGTGTTCCTTAGCGAGAAAGTTCCCAGATTCATAGTGTCTCAGGTCAATGCCAATAAAAGCGTTGATTTGATTGGTATACTGCGACGAATATCTCCCAATTCGCCAATGATAGATGTCGCTGTGGTTTCTGCGATGCCAGGAATTGACCGTAAGATGTCATACTCTGGTAAAGGCTGAGCTAGAGCTACCATGTCGTTTAAGACAACCCGTCTGCGTTCAGAAAGACGAAGCAATTCGGCTCTTTGTCAAACAATTGATATTTTTAGGTGATAGTATTTTCTTATCACTTTGATTATGTTTAAGTATTAGTTAAGCTTAGTGAATTCTGTTACAATAAAAAAATCAATCTCAAAGGAGAGTATTATGAAACTTAAAAAAATTCTTGGAATTACGGGTGTAGCCATTGCTTCAGTGGCTTTGCTTGCTGCATGTTCATCTAAATCACCAAAAGAAGCATCTAAATCTTCAGGTGCTAAAGAAACAATTAACTTTGCCACTGTTGGGACAACAGCACCGTTCTCATATGAAGAAAACGGGGAATTGACTGGTTACGATGTGGAAGTGGCTAAAGCAGTCTTCAAAGACTCTGACAAATATGAAGTGAAATTCCAAAAAACAGAATGGTCTTCAGTCTTCACAGGTCTTGACTCAGCTAAATACCAAATGGCTGGGAACAATATCTCTTATTCAGAAGAACGTGCCCAAAAATATCTCTTCTCATATCCAATTGGTACCACACCAGCTGTTTTGACTGTTCCAAAAGATAGTAATATTAAGAAATATGATGATATTGCTGGACACTCAACGCAGGTTGTTCAAGGAACATCGACAGTTACTCAATTGACAGAGTTTAATGATAAACATTCAGACAAGCCAGTTGAACTTAACTACACAAATGAAAATATTGAACAAATGTTGACAAATTTGAATGAAGGCAAATATGACTTCAAGATCTTTGAAGCACAAACTGTTAATGCAATCATCAAAAACAATAAATTGAGCAACTTGAAGACTATTGAGCTTAAATCTGATGAACAACCATACATCTACTTCTTGTTCGCAGATAATCAAAAAGATCTTCAAAAATTTGTAAACAAACGTTTGGAAGAACTCCAAAAAGATGGTACTTTGGCTAAGTTGGCTGAAAAATTCCTTGGAAATAAAGATTATATTCCAACTAAAGATGCTTTGAAAGTTCCAAGCAAAAAATAAGAAAGGAGGTGGGAATGATTCTCAGCTTTTCCATATAATTAAAATCTCGGACACATTATAGTTAAAAACTATAGAGATATACAATTATAAACAATTTGCTACAATTCTCATCTTATGGGATAATAATTTAACACTTAAAACAATTAAAGGGAGTTCGTTATGAAATTTAAAAAAATTCTTGGAATTACAGTATTGGCAGTTGCTTCAACAGTAGCCTTGGCTGCTTGTGGTGCCGGTGGTAACAAATCTGCTAAAGATGATAAAACATTGACAGTTGGTATCATGACTTTGGATAATACAACTGAGCCAGTGTGGGATAAAGTCAAAGAATTGGCTAAAGACAAGGGTGTTACAATTGACTTGAAAGAGTTCACAGACTTTAATCAACCAAATAAGGCTCTTAAAAATGGTGAAATCGACGTTAATGCTTTCCAACACATCTATTTCTTGAACAACTGGAACAAAGAAAATAAAGGTGATCTCGTTCCAGTAGCTGATACACTCCTTAGCCCAATCCACCTTTTCTCAGGAACTGAAAACGGTAAAGCTAAGTATAAGGATGTTAAAGAGCTTCCAGAGGGAGCTACTATCTCAGTACCTAACGATAGTACAAACGAAAGTCGCGCTTTGACTCTCCTTCAAACAGCTGGTTTGCTTAAGTTGGATGTTAAAGATGGCGAATTGGCAACTATCAAGAATATTTCTGAAAATCCAAAGAAATTGGAGATCAAAGAAATCTCTGCTGAACAAGCTGCCCAAACTCTTTCATCAGTAGACGCTGCAGTTGTTAACAACACATATGCACAACAACAAAATGTTGACTATAACACAACCCTCTTCCAAGAAGATCCAAGTCAAGATTTGAAAGAATGGGTTAATATCATTGCAGCTAATAAAGATTGGGAAAAATCAAACAAATCCGATGCTATCAAGACTTTGATTAAGGCTTACCAAAATGATGAAGTTGCCCAAATCATTTATGATGCTTCTAACAAAGTTGACCTTCCAGCATGGAAAGGTGCACCAACACGAGATCAATTGGAAGCTAATTCAAAGAAATAAGCTAAGGGCGAAAGGGCGTGTGAGAGCACACCATTTTGTCGTATATGAAGAAGTCAATTTGATGGCATTTCCTAGTGAAGAAGAGCAGCTACGAAAGTTTCGTAATGATGAAGTTGCTCAGCACTATTTTGAAGTTTTGAGAACTTTGATTTCTAAAAAATCTATTTTTGCTCAAAATATTGGTCTCTATGACGTTGCTGCTTACCTCGGTGAAATTTTTTCTCGTGTAGGAGCAGAGGTAACTGTTGACGAGACCTATGCGGCACCTTTTGTCTTGGCGAAATTCAAGAGTCCAAACCCAGATGCGAAAACAATTATTTTCTATCAACACTATGACACTGTTCCTGCGGACAATGATCAACCATGGACGGATGATCCTTTCCGTTTGACAGTTCGTAAGGGTTACATGTATGGTCGTGGTGTCGATGATGATAAGGGGCATATTACAGCTCGGTTGACAGCTCTTCGTAAGTATATTCGCGAGGTCAGAGACCTTCCTGTTAATATTACCTTTATGATGGAGGGGGCTGAGGAGTCTGCTTAGACTGACCTTGGAAAATATTTAGAAAAATACCGTGATGACCTTCTCCCAGCAGACTTATTGGTTTGGGAACAAGGAAATCGAAATAGTAAAGGACAATTAGAAATTACGGGTGGCAACAAGGGGATTATTACCTTTGACTTGTCTGTCGAGAGTGCGGATGTTGATATCCACTCTAAATTTGGTGCGGTTATTGAATCTGCTTCCTGGTACTTACTCAATGCTATTTCAAGTATGCGTGATGATCATGGACGTATTCTTATCGATGGTATCTATGGAAAAATTATCCAGCCAAATGAACGTGAAATGGATCTTATCGAGACTTACGCCATTGAAAATGCAGATAGCCTCCGTAAGATTTATGGCTTAAAACTACCAATTTTGGAAAGCGACCGTCGTGCTTTCTTAAAAACGTATTATTTTTAGCCAGCTCTTTCTATTGAAGGGATTTCGACAGGTTATCAGGGGCAAGGTGTTAAGACCATTCTGCCAGCTCAAGCCAAAGCTAAGATGGAGATGCGCTTGGTCCCTGGTTTGACACCTGAGTATGTTTTGGATTGTATCAAGGCTCACCTCAAAAAAGAGGGGTTTGACCGTATCAAGGGAACCTTCACTCTTGGTGAAGAAAGTTATCGTAGTGATATGTCAGCTCCTGCTATTGTCAACGTTATTGAGTTGGCAAAAGGCTTTTATGAGGAAGGTGTCGCTGTACTTCCGACAGCTGCAGGCACAGGTCCTATGCATATGATTTACGAGGCTTTGGGTGTTCCTATGGTAGCTTTTGGTATAGGAAATGCTAATAGTCGAGATCATGGTGGGAATGAAAATGTTAGCCTAGCAGATTACTACACCCATATTGAACTAATTAAGGAGTTAATCGCAAATTATGAGTAATGTCATTATTGATTTGAAAAATATTGATATCACCTTTACGCAGAAACGTCGCACTATTCAAGCGGTTAAGGATGTGTCCATCCAGATTGAAAAAGGTGATATTTACGGAATCGTTGGCTATTCAGGGGCTGGTAAATCTACTCTTGTTCGTGCGATCAATCTTTTACAAGTACCTACAGCTGGTAAAATCACTATCGGTGAAGATGTGACTTTTGAGAACGGTCAGGTTCAATTAACGACAAAAGAATTGCGCCAGAAACGTCAAACGATTGGGATGATTTTCCAACACTTTAACCTTATGGCTCAAAAGACGGCTTATGAAAATGTAGCTTTTGCTCTTCGTCATTCTAAACTAAGCAATGAAGAGAAAGACAAAAAAATTCGTGGTCTTTTGGAATTGGTTGATTTGGCTGATCGTGCCGAAAACTATCCTGCACAGTTGTCAGGTGGTCAAAAACAACGTGTAGCGATTGCCCGTGCCTTGGCTAATGATCCTGAAATCTTGATTTCAGATGAGTCTACCTCAGCTCTTGACCCAAAAACAACTAAGCAGATCCTTTCACTTTTGCAGGATTTGAATAAAAAGCTTGGTTTGACAGTGGTTATGATCACCCACGAAATGCAAATTGTTAAAGACATTTGTAACCGTGTGGCTGTTATGCAAAATGGTCAACTTTTGGAAGAAGGAAGTGTTCTTGATATCTTCTCAAACCCACAAGAGGATTTGACACAAGAATTTATTGAAACTGCAGCAGGGATTGAGGATGCCTTGGCTAAGATTAATGCACAACCTTTGGTGAAAAACTTACCTGCATCTGCACTTCTTGTTCAGCTTAAATATGTAGGTTCTTCAACAGATAGACCCCTTTTGACGGAAATCTTCAAAGACTTCGGCGTTTCAGGTAATATTCTTTATGGAAATGTTGAGATTCTCGGTGATACCCCTGTTGGTGAATTGGTCGTTGTTTTAGATGGTGATTCTGATAAGGTTATTGCTGCGCTAAAAGCGATTGAAAATGCAGGTGTTAGCTTGCGAGTACTTAAGAAAGGAGCCCAATAATGTCAGATTGGATTCAACAAAACTTTCCAGATATTTATCGTATCGGTATGCAGGGGGCTAACTCTTGGCCAGATGCCATCTACGCGACACTTTATATGACTGTGATTTCCTTCATCATTGGTGGGCTTCTCGGTCTCATTATGGGTCTCTTCTTAGTATTGACAGGTCCTCGCGGTGTCATTGAAAATAAATTTATTTTCCAAATCTTGGATAAAATTACTTCAATCTTTCGTGCCATTCCTTTCATCATCCTCTTGGCCATTTTGAAAGACTTCACTTACTTTATCGTAGGGACTAACCTTGGTAAGACAGCGGCTTTGGTTCCATTATCAGCTGCAACCTTCCCATTCTTTGCACGTCAAGTACAGGTGGTACTGGCAGACTTAGACCGTGGAGTGATTGAAGCAGCACAAGCTAGTGGTGCAAATCTTTGGGACACGATTAAGGTTTATCTTGGCGAAGGACTCCCAGAATTGGTTCGTGTATCAACAGTGACTTTGATTTCCCTTGTGGGTGAAACTGCCATGGCTGGAGCTATCGGTTCAGGTGGTCTCGGATACATCGCCATCTACTACGGATACAATCGTTCAAGTACATCAGTTACCATCTTAGCAACCTTCTTGATTTTGATTTTGATTTTCCTTATTCAGTTTCTCGGTGATTTCTTGACCCGTAAGTTGAGTCATAAATAGAATTTGAAAGCCTATTTATCAAAGGCTTTTTTCATATATTGACGATTTCAGTAATTTATCATAATATGGAAACTGTAGAATGCTTTGTGGTTACCCTAATCACAAAAAGGAGTTAATTAGTTATGAAACGTTTTATTTCAGCTTGGAATAGGACCAGTCTGATTAAGCGTATTGCCATTGGTGTGGTAATTGGCGCTATACTTGGTTTACTGATTCCAAAGATTACGGTTATTGGTCTTTTGGGAGACATGTTTGTTGGTGGATTAAAGGCGATTGCACCACTCTTGGTTTCCGCTTTGGTTGCGAATGCCCTCTCTCAAACACGTGAAGGTCAGCAGAGTAACATGAAGACAGTTATTGTGCTTTATCTCTTTGGTACCTTTGCGGCTGCTTTGACAGCTGTTATTTCTCACTATATTTTTCCAATTTCCTTAAAATTAGGAGCAGCCTCAGCTACTAAGGCAGCTGCACCTCAAGGGATCGGTGAGGTCTTTAAGGATTTGATGCTTAAAATGGTAGACAATCCTATCAACGCTTTGTCTCAAGCCAATTACATTGGTGTTTTAGTATGGGCTGTCGTTTTTGGTTTTGCCATGCGAACAGCTAGTGAGCACACTAAAGAATTGCTGCATACCTTAGCAGAAGTAACTTCTCAAATCGTACGTTGGATTATTAATCTAGCGCCATTTGGAATCCTTGGTCTTGTCTTTGATACTATTTCTAAGAATGGCGTTGGTGTTTTGGCAGATTATGGTGTCTTAATCCTTGTTTTAGTTGGAACAATGACCTTTGTTGCTTTGGTTATTAATCCTATCATTGCATTTGTGATGATGGGTAAAAATCCTTTCCCATTGGTTTTCCGTTGCTTGAAAGATTCAGGGATTACAGCCTTCTTTACTCGCTCTTCAGCGGCTAATATCCCCGTTAACCTTCAATTGTGTGAGGACCTTGGCTTGAATCCTGATACCTATTTGGTTTCTATCCCTTTGGGGTCAACTATTAATATGGCAGGAGCGGCTGTGACAATCAATGTTTTGACGCTTGCTGCAGTGACTACTTTGGGAATTGAGGTTGATTTTGCAACAGCCTTTATTCTTAGTGTGGTTTCAACTATTTCTGCTTGCGGTGCCTCAGGTATTGCAGGAGGTTCCCTCCTCTTGGTACCCGTAGCATGCAGCCTCTTTGGGATCTCAAATGATTTAGCTATGCAAGTTGTTGGTGTCGGCTTTATCGTCGGTGTCATCCAAGACTCTTGTGAAACAGCTCTCAACTCGTCAACAGATGTTCTTTTTACAGCAGTGGCAGAAAAAAGTCGTTGGAAGAAATCTTAGATAACTACTACATGGTCAGCCTGTTGGGCTGACTTTTTGATTTTAGAGGGAAACATAGCCAAAGACTATAGCTAGCTCAAGGATCTATCATCTTTAAAAAGCCCATAAAATATAGTATAATAAACCATTCAAAGAGAAAGGGTGAAACATTTATGACTAATAATTTATTAGTGCTTCAATCAGACTTTGGTTTGGTTGACGGTGCTGTTTCGGCCATGATTGGTGTGGCCCTTCAAGAAGAACCTAGTTTGGGAGTACATCACCTTACACATGACATTACTCCCTACAACACTTTTGAAGCTTCTTATCGTCTGTTTCAGACTGTCGAGTACTGGCCAAAGGGAACAACCTTTGTTTCGGTAGTTGATCCGGGTGTAGGCTCATCACGTAAAAGTGTGGTTGCCTTAACAAAGACGGGGCAATATATCGTCACACCAGATAACGGAACACTTTCTTATATCAAGAAGGATGTCGGTATCGTTGCTGTCCGTGAAATTTCAGAAGTTGAGAATCGTCGTAGTAATACGGAGCTGTCTTATACCTTCCATGGTCGTGATGTTTATGCCTATACAGGTGCAAAAATAGCTTCTGGTCACATCAGTTTTGAAGAAGTAGGTCCTGAGTTACCTGTGGACAAAATTCTAGAGTTTCCAGTGGTTGAAACCATCATAGAGGAAAATCTAGTTCGTGGTGCGATTGACATTTTGGACGTCCGTTTCGGCTCTCTTTGGACCTCTATCACACGTGATGACTTTTATGCGTTAGAACCAAACTTTGGTGATCGATTCGAGGTGACCATCTTTAACAATGATATGTTGGTCTACCAAAACCAAGTTACCTATGGGAAATCGTTTGCGGATGTTCGTATCGGTCAGCCAATTATTTATATCAATTCCCTCTATCGTGTCGGTCTAGCCATAAACCAGGGGTCTTTTGCCAAGGCCTATAATGTTGGTGTAGGGTCTAACTGGCACATTGAAATTAAACGTTTAGGAGATTAAAGTGAGATTATGAAAAATAATTCAATTCGTACAGTAGTTGCGACAGGTATCGGTGCAGCACTCTTTATTATCATTGGTATGTTTGTTAATATTCCTATTTTTGGGAATACCAGCATCCAACTTCAGTATGCTGTTCAAGCTCTATTCTCAGTGATTTTTGGGCCTATTACAGGTTTCTTTATGGGCTTCATTGGACATGCGCTTAAAGATGGTATTCAATACGGAAATATCTCATGGGCTTGGGTTCTTGCAAGTGGTATTACAGGTCTTGTTATTGGCCTATTTGGTAAAAAATATGATGTAACAATGGGTAAATTCTCTGTAATGAGTATGATTTGGTTCAACCTAGCACAAGCATTAGGACTGCTTATTGGTTATGGTGTAGTTACGCCAATCGGTGATAAAATCCAATTTGCTCAAGCCTGGTCATATCTTTATGCACAAAGTTTTGTAGCTGGCGTAGCTAACTTTATTACAATTGCAATTGGGGGAACACTCCTTCTTGCCATCTATGCTAGTTCACGTACACAATCTGGTAGTCTTACCAAAGACTAGCATGAATCATAGGAGAGTGGGACTGTCAGTTTGCTTTGATATCTCCTCTCTTTATTAGTGGAAACATGGATAAGTACATTAGTTTTAATCAGTTTACATTTCAATATGATGCGCAAGCAGAAGCGACGCTTAAAGATATCAGCTTTGATATTGCCAAAGGCGAGAAAGTGCTCATTTTAGGCCCTTCTGGTAGCGGAAAGTCGACCCTTGCTCAGTGTCTCAATGGTATCATACCTAATATCCATAAAGGTCAGGCAAAAGGCCAGGTAAGGATAGATGGTCAGGATATTTTCAAGCAATCTATCTATGATAAGTCACAGTCGGTATCTACGGTATTGCAGGATCCAGATGGTCAGTTTATTGGCCTAACAGTAGCCGAGGATTTGGCTTTTGCTTTGGAGAATGATTGTGCTGATCAAAGTGAGATGAAGGATAAGGTAGCACTATGGGCTGAACGTCTAGACTTGACTTCTCTTTTTAATCACCGCCCTCAAGACTTATCAGGTGGCCAAAAACAACGAGTTAGTTTGGCTGGAGTCTTGATTGATGAGAGCCCTATTCTTTTATTTGATGAGCCTCTAGCAAATTTAGATCCTAAATCAGGACAGGAAACCATTGACCTCATTGATAAAATCCACAAGGAGGTGGGAGCTACAACAATTCTTATTGAGCACCGTCTAGAAGATGTTCTTTATCGTCCCGTTGACCGTATTTTGCTAGTCAATGATGGGCAACTTCTCTTTAACGGTAGCCCAGATGAGCTTTTATCAAGTACTCTCTTACTGGAAAATGGGATTCGCGAACCTCTATATGTGACGGTTTTACGTCAGTTGGGATTTGATACAACTAGAGCACAAAATCTTAGCCAACTAGATGCTTTGGATTTGTCTGGATTAGGTATCCCAGATAGCGTTTTGAAAGATAAAAGAGACAGTTCAAGTGATTCTATTTTGAAGGTTGAGGGGCTTAGCGTTTCCTATGGGGATAATCCAGCGATTATAGAGGATATGTCTTTTAGCTTGAAAAAAGGTGAGCGACTAGCGATTGTCGGTAAAAATGGAGCTGGAAAGTCGACGCTTGCTAAAGCTCTATGCGGTTTTGTCCCTAGTCAAGGGAAATTAACTTACAAGGGTCAGGATATCAGTCAGGATAGCATCGCCGAGCGTTCAGAGCGTATAGGCTTTGTTTTGCAAAACCCAAATCAGATGATTAGCCAAACTATGATTTTTGATGAGGTGGCTCTTGGTTTGCGCTTGCGAGGAATTGAAGAGACTGAGGTTGAAGAGCGTGTTCATGAGGTCCTGAAGACTTGTGGCCTATATAGTTTTCGTAAATGGCCCATTTCTGCGCTTTCCTTTGGTCAGAAAAAGCGCGTGACCATTGCATCTATCTTGGTTTTGAAACCTGAAATCATTATCTTGGATGAGCCAACGGCTGGTCAAGATTACAAGACTTACACAGATATCATGAATTTCTTGGACAGTCTTCAGAAGCAAGGTCATACCATTGTGATGATTACCCATGATATGCAGCTCATGTTGGAATATAGCGATCGTTGTCTCGTTGTGGTTGAGGGGAAAATCATTGCAGACGACAATCCTGTTACAATTCTTAATCAGAAGGATTTACTTGAGTCAGCTAATCTCAAGCAGACATCTCTGTATACTTTGGGTCAGAAATTGTCAAGTAATCCAGTAGAAGTAACCCAGTATTATATCGAAAAAGGAGGCCCTAATGTCTAATCGTTTAATTGGTTATCAGTCAGGTCAAGGTTTCCTCTATGATTTGTCTGGTGCAAGTAAGATGCTTTTCTTTATCTTGGTTTCAGTTGCTTGTATGGCAACCTATGACCCACGTTTTATTCTAGCAGTAGGCTTACTTTCTATTTATCTCTTTAACTTGGCCAAGATTCGTTGGCGAGATATTTCTTTCGTTGTTAAGATTATTGGATCAATTGCTCTCTTTAATTTACTTATGGTCTACCTTTTCGCACCTGGCTATGGTGAAGAAATTTACAGGGCTAAGACAGTTATTATTGAAGGTTGGGGGCGTTTCTATCTAACCAGTCAGGAGCTTTTTTACCTTGCAAATCTATTGCTCAAGTATTTTTCAACGGTCCCTCTTGCCATTCTATTTCTCATGACTACTCATCCGAGTCAGTTTGCGGCTAGCCTGAATCAAATTGGGGTTCCTTATAAATTTGCCTATTCCGTGAGTTTAACCTTGCGTTATATTCCAGATGTTCAAGAAGAATTCTTTACGATTCGTAAGGCTCAGGAGGCTCGTGGTTTGGATTTGTCGCAAAAGGCGGGATTGGTCAAACGTATTCGTGGGAATCTCCAAATTGTTCTTCCTCTAATTTTTTCATCCCTCGAACGAATTGATACCATATCGACAGCCATGGAGTTACGACGATTTGGTCGATACAAAAAACGTACATGGTATGTACACAAATCCTTGACTAAACAAGATTATCTTGTAATCGTATCAGCTACTCTTTTATTGGGAATTAGTCTGGAGTTGATTTATCTTAACCATGGGCGTTTTTACAATCCATGGATTTGAAGTTTTCTTTCAGTGAGTTTTAAATAAACGAAAGAGTTCTGAGATGTCTATAGTATCTTCAGAGCTTTTTTAGTTTTTTATTCCCAATTTTTGAACGGTATTTGTATGAAATTTTCGATAAAGTACTTTATTGTGAAAACGTTTCTGTGATATAATGAAGGGAGTATTGATGTAACTAAAAGAGTCTTGATATTATTAAGGAGGAAATTATGTCTAACCTTTCAGTAAATGCTATCCGTTTTCTAGGGGTAGATGCGATTAACCAATCTAACTCTGGCCACCCTGGTGTGGTAATGGGTGCAGCACCAATGGGTTACACTTTGTTTACTAGACAAATGCATGTCAATCCTGAAGTTCCAAATTGGATTAATCGTGACCGTTTTGTTTTGTCAGCAGGTCATGGTTCAATGCTTCTTTATGCGCTCCTCCATTTGTCAGGATTTAAAGATTTGAGCATTGAAGAGCTTAAACAATTCCGTCAATGGGGTTCTAAGACACCTGGTCACCCAGAATTTGGCCATACAGTTGGTGTAGATGCTACGTCAGGTCCACTTGGGCAAGGTATTGCTATGGCTGTCGGTATGGCACAAGCTGAACGTTTCTTGGCTTCTCGATATAACAAGGAAGGCTTCCCAATCTTTGACCATTATACTTATGTTATTGCGGGGGATGGTTGCTTTATGGAAGGCGTTTCGGCCGAAGCATCATCTTACGCTGGTCTTCAAAAATTGGATAAATTGATTGTCTTGTACGATTCAAATGATATCAATCTTGACGGTGAAACTAAAGATTCATTTACTGAAGATGTACGTGCACGTTATGAAGCTTATGGTTGGAACACTGAATTTGTTCAAGATGGAACAGATATTGAAGCTATCAACGCTGCTATTGAAAGTGCAAAAGCAAGTGGTAAACCATCTTTGATTGAGGTTAAGACTATCATTGGTCATGGTGCTCCTAATAAACAAGGAACTAACGGTGTTCACGGTGCTCCTCTTGGACCAGATGAAACAGCAGCTGCAAGAGAAAACTTGGGTTGGAACCATGCTCCATTTGAAATTCCAAAAGAAGTTTATGCTGATTTCAAGGAAAATACAGTTGATCGTGGTCGTCAGGCCTATGACACTTGGGTTGCTTTGGTAGATGAGTACAAACAATCTTACCCAGAACTTGGTTCTGAACTTGCACGCATTCTTGAAGGTAAGGATGCAGTTGAATTCCAATCTTCAGACTTCCCAGCTGTTGAAAATGGTTATTCACAAGCAACTCGTAATTCAAGTCAAGATGCTTTGAATGCTATTGCTGATAAGGTGCCAACATTCCTAGGTGGTTCTGCGGATTTGGCTCACTCAAATATGACTTACATTAAATCTGAAGGTCTACAAGATGATGAACATCGTCTTAACCGTAACATTCAATTTGGTGTACGTGAGTTTGCGATGGGAGCAATCTTGAATGGTATGTCTCTCCATGGTGGACTTCGTGTTTACGGTGGTACCTTCTTCGTATTCTCAGACTATGTCAAAGCAGCAGTTCGTTTGTCTGCACTTCAAGGACTTCCAGTTACTTATGTCTTTACTCACGACTCTATTGCAGTTGGTGAAGATGGACCAACCCATGAACCAATCGAACATCTAGCTGGACTTCGTGCTATTCCAAACCTTAATGTTTATCGTCCAGCAGACGCGCGTGAGACACAAGCTGCATGGTATCAAGCTGTAACTTCTAAATCAACACCTACGGCGCTTGTTTTGACACGTCAAAACTTGACTGTTGAAGAAGGAACAGATTTTGATAAAGTTTCAAGAGGTGCTTACGTTGTTCATGAAACAGCAGCAGATTTTGATACTATTCTCCTTGCTTCTGGTTCAGAAGTAAATCTTGCAGTAGCATCAGCAAAAGCTTTAGAATCAGAAGGTTACAAAGTTCGTGTTGTGAGTGTTCCATCAACAGATGTCTTTGATGCACAAGATCAAGCCTACAAAGAGGAAGTTCTTCCAAATGCAGTTCGTCGTCGTGTAGCAATCGAAATGGCAGCAAGTCTACCATGGTATAAATATGTTGGTTTAGACGGTGCTGTGATTGGAATTGATACATTTGGTGCCTCAGCTCCAGCTGCTAAAATTATTGAAGAATATGGCTTTACAGTAGAAAATATCGTTGAAACAGTAAAAGGTATGAACTAAGATAGTTTGAATTTTTAGACACGTTAAAAAACATTGGTTATAAGGACCAATGTTTTTTAACGTGTCTAATGAAGAAAGGGCACCTAGGACTGTTAAGGATGTACTTGAGACATTGGGTGGCCTAATCTATCATGGTGAAGACTGTCATTTCTCTAACTGTTTTGCCAAACATGGTAAGGACTTTGATATTGAAGTAGCTATCAATAACTATCTAGGTATTCAAGAAATGTTAGTCTATCTAAGTCAATTTATTTCAAATATCCTAAATAATCGAATTTTTCTAGTGTTCGATTGTCGGAGACTACTAGAATAGTTCCTTCGTTAGGGAGTCTATTCATTGGGTCAAAGTGAGTGTTTAACTTACCATTTTCCTCATTTCTAAAACCAATAACATTGACGTTATAAGTTTGTCTTAGATTTAAAGTATGCAACGACTTTCCAGCCCATTCATTAGGAATTTTCAACTCAATTAAAGCCACGTCATCCTCTAAATGAAAAATTCTTGAAATGTTACAGCGAAGTATATTTGAAGCCAAGTCTTTTGCTGTGCTACGCTCAGGAGTGATGACCAAATTGGCCCCCATTCCGTAAAGGACTTCCTCATAATTGTTATTTGTAGCTTTGGCAATAATATTTGTAATGCCGAGTTTTTTACAATGTAGGAGCGCCAGTGCAGAAGATTCTAAGTGTTCTCCAGTTGCAATAATGACTGTATCGCAAGTATCGATACCAGCGGAACGTAGAAAGTCAATGTCAGTAATGTCACCAACAGCGGCCTTAGTCACTTGATCAGCAAGGAAATCAATTGTTGTAGAGTTGTTGTCCAAGGCAATGACATCTTGTCCAAAAGAGGAGAGTTCGGTTGCAAGTGTTTGTCCAAAGATTCCCAAACCGAGGACACCAATAATTTGTGTTTTCATATAAAATCCTTTCAGAGTATTGTCAATTAATAAAATAGTTTAGCCGACTGAAATATGAGTAGGGGCATAAGAGACATGTTTTTCTTTTTTTGTCATCAAGCTCAAGAGAACAGTAATAGGTCCGACACGGCCAATGAACATCAGAGCCATGATAACAAGACGTCCCATGGTGTTAAGACTAGAAGTCAGATCCATAGACACCCCAACGGTAGCAATAGCTGACACACTCTCGAAAAGTAGAGCTAGTGGTGACAGAGTAGGGTTAGTCTGAAGCAAAATAACATAGCCGACTAAGAGCATGATTAGGTAAAATAGGATAACAGTGAATGCTTGCATAACAGTTTTATTAGAGATAATACGATTTCGGAAAACAACTCTGGAGTTACCAGAAAGCACCGACTTGAAAAGAAGAAACATGATGGAGGCGGTGGTGACCTTGATACCACCGGCAGTTCCTCCAGTACCACCCCCAATAAACATCTGAATCATAAAAAGAAGGTTTGAAGTAAAATTAGCATTGGTGTAGGAAATAGTCGCAAAACCGGCGGTACGCATGGTTACAGTCTGAAAGAAACTTACCAAAAGTTGCTGCCAGACATTGAGAGTACCGATAGTTTTAGAGTTATCCATTTCCAGAAACCAAGCAAGTAGGGTTCCGCCTAAGAGGAGACAGCTTGTACTTATAAGCACAAGACGACTTTGATTACTGAAAGGTCTACTTGCTAATTTCCAGTTTCTAGGGCGATCTTTAATATAGCGTCTAATCATTTGAATTAAATCAATCCAAACTGCAAAACCTAAGCCTCCAGACATAATAAGAAAAGCCACAGAGAGGTTGATAGTTGGATTGGTCGCATAATCTTGTAAACTGTTAGTTCCTAGGTTATCAAAGCCAGCGTTACAAAAAGCAGAGATAGCTAGAAAGAGACTGTTAAAAATGCCATGACCAAGTCCAAAGCGAGGAATAAAATCAGTCATAATTACTAGTGCCGCTAAAACTTCAATAGAAAAAGTTATTTTATATACATTGAAAAGATAAGCTTTCAAATCTTTTTGGTTATCCCTACTAAGTGCGGATTGAAGGAGATCTTGATCACTTAATCCTAATTTATTTTTAAGAGTATAGGTACTAAAGGCTATAAGAGAGACTAGTCCAAGTCCTCCCGTCTGTATAAGGAGAATAGAGATAATCTGACCAAAGCCATTGTAAGCCTTGCTGACAGGAACAACGGAAAGCCCAGTTACACAGACCATTGACACAGCATTGAAGAGATGATCTAGGTAGCTTGTTTCTGGACTATTAGCATAATGGCTTATGGGAAGACTAAGTAAAATACTCCCCACTATAATGACAAAGGCAAAGCTGAGTACAAGCTTTTGCGTGACTGAAAGACGATTTATCAATGAGAACCTCCGAGTTATCATAAGGAGAAATAAGAATCCTAGGAGTAAGAAAACATTCTTGGATAAACGTTATAGTGGTTTCTTATTAGGAATCCCAGCACGACGTGGGTACTTGTTTGGGGTTTCTTTTTTCTTATCGATAATGGTAATATTACGACCATCACCATTTGGCAGCTTGTAGTTTTCGTTGAGAATAGGTTTAGCAAAAAGAACGTTCAAAGCATTTCTAGCATCGACTAGCTCTTGGTCAGCTGCGGCAGCCTTAAGTGCAATAAGTTGACCTCCGACCTTTAAGAAAGGAATAGTTAATTCTGAGAGAACTTGCATACGTGCAACGGCACGGGCAGTAACAATATCAAATTGAGCACGGAAGGCCTTATCTTGTCCAAAATCTTCAGCACGTCCGTGATAGAAGTGAACACCGCTAAGTCCAAGTTCATCAGACAAGAAGTTAAGGAAAGTGATGCGTTTATTAAGAGAATCAATGATTGTCACATCAAGATTAGGACAAAGAATTTTAATAGGGAGACTTGGAAATCCAGCTCCAGCACCGATATCCAGAAGTTGAATACTTTGATTTTTAATATGCCCTTGAAGAACAGGAGCCAAAGAATCATAGAAATGTTTGAGGAAAACCTCATCTTTGTCTGTAATTGCAGTAAGGTTGATTTTCTCATTCCATTCTACCAAAAGCTCAAAGTAGCGTTGGAATTGGTCTTTTTGTTTTTGGCTAAGATCGAACCCTAGTTCTTTCAAAGCCATGTAAAAATCTTCAGGTGTCATTTTACAATCCTTTTATCTAGTTTCAATGCCCCTATTTTACCATAATTAATCCCTTTCATCTAATGGAAAAGATTGTTTAAGATTAGGTAAGAACCAGTTTTTAATAAGCTACTAAAAACCTCCTAAGTTTAAAATTATGTAATATTAAAGCTGTTATTTTTTTTTAAAAATCTGATATAATGTTAATTAAGTCTAAAATCATAATTACTCGCTTTAATGAAAAGTGAATATAGGGGATTATGGTCTTATGGATTGAAAATAGATTCCTATGGGAAAATTTAATTTGAGGATTGAAAATGATTTATCTTTCAGAAGTTAGAAAGTCTCCAGAAGGGCTAGCCTTTAATGAAGCACCTTCTTTGTTGGAGTCAATTAAAGAACGCTATGACCAAGTTTTAAATCTTGAACAACTTCAAGCAAGTGGTCAAGTAGTCTATGATAATGGCTTATATCTCTTAGATTATCAACTTAGCTATGATATTACTTTGCCATCTAGTCGTTCACTTGAGCCTGCGACACTTGGGTTCAATTACCTAGTCTCGGAAACCTTTATACAAGAGGCGGATGCTGCTCTTCAAAAGGAATTAGTCGAGGAAAATCTAGTTCTTATCTTGAATGACGATACTATTGACCTTAATGAGAGTATTTTAGATAATATTCTTCTTAATATTCCTTTGAGAGTGCTGACACCTGAAGAGGAATCAGGACAAATTTCGCTCTCAGGTAAAGACTGGGAAGTCTTGTCAGAAGAGGATTTTGCAGCTCTTAAACAAGGGGAGAAAGAGGCAAGTAATCCTTTTGCTCAATTGAATGGACTATTTGATGACAATTAATTCAAAAACAAACTAAAAATGTTTGACAATTTTAAAAATCTGTATTATTCTGTCATTATAAGCTAATTTTCGGATGTATTCATTGGCTAAACCTAAATACTTTTTGAGGAAATGGAAGCCAAAAAATTTTTTATAAAAGAGGGTAAATACTTATTATGAGCAAACGCATTTTGATTGTTGAAGATGAGAGAAACCTTGCTCGTTTTGTCTCTCTTGAACTTCAACACGAAGGATACGACGTTGTGACAGCGGACAACGGACGCGAAGGACTTGAAATGGCACTTGAGAAAGATTTCGATCTTATTCTCTTGGACCTTATGTTGCCTGAGATGGACGGTTTCGAAGTGACACGTCGTCTCCAACAAGAAAAAGATACTTATATTATGATGATGACAGCTCGCGACTCAATCATGGATATTGTTGCTGGTTTGGATCGTGGAGCTGATGACTATATTATAAAACCATTTGCGATTGAAGAACTGTTGGCACGTATTCGTGCAACTTTCCGTCGTCAAGATATCGAAGCTACTAAGAAGGCACCAGCTAAAGCGTCAACCTATCGCGATTTAAAATTGGATGTTCAAAACCGTGCAGTTGTTCGCGGTGATGAGGTAATTCCATTGACAAAACGTGAGTTTGATTTGTTGAACACACTTTTAAGCAATATGAACCAAGTAATGACCCGTGAGGAACTCTTGCTTCAAGTCTGGAAATATGATGACGTAATTGAAACAAACGTTGTAGATGTTTATATTCGTTACTTACGTGGGAAAATCGACATTCCAGGTAAGGAATCATACATTCAAACAGTACGAGGGATGGGTTACGTTATCCGTGAAAGATGAGTAAATTATTTGGTAAAGTAACCATTAGAAAAAAGTTGACCATGACAACTGCTGTGGTCTTCTTTCTTGTATTGTCGATGTTCACTCTGGTTGTTGTATTTTCAGCCAATACGCTTCTTTTGCAACGTGAACGTCAAAATGTAAATAATACAATCTCAAAAGTTGTTACTTATATCGAAAAGGACTGGGACTCTGATGAAGAGTTGAGTCCAGAGCCGCTTTTAGCGGCCCTTTATTCACCGAAAAATATCTATCCATCAATCATTAATGGAGTGCTTTCTGAAAAGCGTTCCTTAGATGGTCAAGTTGCGGTTTCTAATAGATTATATTCCAACCAGTCTGTCTATGTTTATGACAAAAAGGGAACTTTTATCTTTACTTCTGAGGAGGATACAGACTCACCTCCAGGCATGTCTGAGGTCAATAAACTGAAGTTGGTTTCCTATAAAGGTAAACGTGGTTTCTTACTACAAGTTCCAATCTATGGCAAGGATAAGAAGACCATTGTTGGGTATGCTCAAGTTTTCCATGATTTGGAATTCTACTATGCGTTAAAAGAGCGTTTAATTTTCCTATTGATATTCCTTGAAGTAGGAATGACGGTCTTAGTTATTGCAGTAACTGTAGTTGTCTTGACATCTATTCTTCGTCCGATGAGGCAGTTACACGAAACGATGGGTATTATTATCGATTCGCCAAGTGATTTGGAGCTTCGATCTAAGATTGAGAGTCATGATGAGATTGGTGCTTTGGCACTTAACTTTAACTGTATGATGGATAAAATTCAAGAAAATAATCAGATGCAGATGCGTTTCTTGAGTGACGTCAGTCACGAATTACGTACTCCCATTGCAGTTATTAAAGGACATATGGACCTCTTGCAACGTTGGGGTAAAAATGATCCTGAAATCCTTGAAGAAAGTCTTGAAGCTGCAAGTCACGAAGCCAACCGTATGACGATTATGATTAACGATATGTTGGATTCTATTCGTGTTAAAGGGTCATTTGACAATCATAGAAATGATACATGTGATTTGAATTCTTCAATCCGTACGGTTATTGGGAATTTTCGTGTCCTACATGACGACTACCAATTCTACCTCAATGATTCTGAGGGTTCAGATCGTCCAGCACAGATTTACAGCCAGCACTTTGAACAGGTTATTACTATTTTGATTGATAATGCGGTCAAGTATTCGCCTGTTAATAAGAAAATCCAGATTACTATCAAGGCTCTGGAAGATGAGATGCTGGTACAGGTACAGGATAATGGTGAGGGTATCTCTAAAGAAGATATTGAACATATATTTGAACGCTTCTATCGTTCAGATAAGGCGCGTAATCGTACGACAACCCAATCTGGTGTGGGTATTGGTTTATCAATCCTCTATCAAATTGTGGAAGCTTATCGATGCCATATCGATGTCAGTTCAGAACTTGGTGTGGGTACACGTTTTGACCTCTACATTCCTTTTGCAGAGTCAGAAACTACGACACCTCAAATTGAAGGTTAAGTCAATTTACAAGAGATTTATACTAACTCTCAATCATGAGCACGTCTCGTTAAGGGGTGCTTTTTATGTGTTTTTATGGTAAAATAGAGTACTGAATTTCGAAAGATTGGTGGTGAAGTGCATGCGTTGTCCAAAATGTCAACATAATAAATCTAATGTTATCGATAGCCGTCAGGCAGAGGATGGAAATACCATTCGTCGTCGTCGAGAGTGTGATGCTTGTCATGCCCGTTTTACTACATTTGAGCGTGTGGAAGAAGTTCCACTTTTAGTTGTCAAAAAAGACGGTACTCGTGAACAATTCTCTCGCGATAAGATTTTCAATGGTATCTCGATGAGTGCTCAGAAGCGTCCAGTTTCAAGTGAGGATATTGAAAATGCCATCACCCGTATAGAGAAAAACATTCGCCGTAACCATGATGGAGAGGTTGATAGTGAGGTCATTGGGAATTTAGTCATGAAAGAACTAGCAGATCTTGATGAAATTACCTATGTCCGTTTTGCTAGTGTCTACCGTTCTTTCAAAGATGTTGATGAGATTGAAGAATTGCTTCAAGAAATTACCAAGACTGTCCGTGCGAAAAAAGAGTCTAAAAAATGAGACCCATTGAAGAATTTGTCTATGTTGGCAATCAGGTTATCGTTCCCGATCAGGCAAGTTTGATGCGTTGTTATTATCCCATTATTGGGGGTGAGGGATACGCACTCTATCAGTATTTTGTGGCTTTCTATGATAATGGTAATCATCGTCATAAATTTGCTACTATTCTGAATCATCTTAACTTTGGTATGCAGCCTCTTCAGGAATCCCTGGCGGTCCTGACAGCGGTAGATTTGTTGGCTTTCTATCATTCTCCTCAGGGAATTTATGTTGTGGAGCTTAAGTCTCCCCTATCTATCGAGCAGTTTCTAAAACATGCGGTTTATAGTTCACTTCTAGAGCAAAAAATTGGTGAGCCAGCAGTGGATGCTTTAAAACCGACGAGTTTACATGGTTTACAAGACTTATCTAAACGTTTTTCGGATGTTTTTACTGATGAGCGTTTAGCTCAAAAGTCTGTTTCTGAAATTAAGCCTAAAAATTCATTTGATTTAATCAGTTTCAGGAATCGTATGCAGGCTGATGGACTTGTATTTACAGATGAAAAGACAGATGTTCCAGAAATCTATAAGTTGTCTGAAACCTATGACATGAATTGGTATGATACCTATCTCTTGTCAAAAAAGACAGCCGTGAACCACCGGATTATTGTTAAGCGTATGCAAGTGCAATTAGAGCAAGCTCAAGCTCAAAAATTGGGTGGTGATTCTGCATTGACGGAGACAGAGAAAAAGATTCTTAAAGCTGTTAAATCTGGAAAACCTGTTGATTACTTACAGAGTGCTAAGGGGCCAGGCGGGACTGTGACTAATTCTGAGAAAAAAATTCTCACAGAATTGGCACAAAGAGGCTTTATGGATGAGGTCATTAATCTCATGGTTGCCTACAGTTTGGGACGGACACGTTCAACAAATGTGAATCGAGAGTATATCTCTAAAGTTGCCAACGATTTTGCCTTTAAGAAGATTGTTACTGCTGAACAAGGGCTTTTGGCTTTGCGTAGTGGTTACGACAAAAAATCACAGCGGGCAAAAGATGATTCTAAGAAGAAAACAAATGTACCTAGCTGGAGTGATCCTGATTACGATAATCAAACCAGTCAGGCCGACCAAGCCAAGTTAGACGAAATTAGACGCCGTGCTTTGGCCAAACTAGAAAAAGGAAAGGAGTAGCCTATGGAAAGAGTTGGACAAACCTTGAACCGAACAGGATATCATGGGTCTGGTAATGCAACAGATTTGACCAAGCAAATCTTGGCGGATCCAAGAGTGGCTGACTTTATTCAAGAACATGGCTTAAGCCAGGACGAAATCAAGCGTAGTCTTCCAAAGTTTAATCAATTCTTGGTGGAATGCCGTAAGGTCAAAGAAGGTGATGTCAGCTACATTGCCAAAGGGTATGAGCCGATTCTGACCATGAATGAAGGCTACGCTGACGTAACCTATAAGGAAACGCGTCAGCTTAAGGAGCAACAAGAACAACAGGCTATTTCTAAGCGGATTAACTTGGTGAGCTTGCCTCAGTCCTATCGCAAGATTACCTTTGCTGATATTGCACTAGATGATGTCGCTCGTGTTGATACCTTTGAGACACTTGTTGATTTTGTAGCTAATTACCCTAGTCCAGACCAGAAAGGCCTCTATATCTACGGAGATATGGGGGTTGGGAAATCATTCATGTTGGCTGCTATGGCCCACGAACTTTCAGAGACGAAGAAGGTTGCTACGACCATTATTCATTACCCATCTTTTACTATTGATGTTAAAAATGGGATCAAGGACGGCTCTGTGAAGGAACAAATTGATGCTGTCAAAGAAGCAGAAGTTCTAGTTTTAGATGATATTGGTGCAGAGCAATTCTCTTCTTGGATTAGGGACGATGTTTTGCAAGTCATTCTCCAGTATCGCATGATTGAGGAGCTACCGACCTTCTTCACATCCAACTATAGTTTTGCAGACTTAGAAGCTAAGCTATCAAATGGACGTCAGGGAGACGAGACTTGGCAGGCCAAACGTGTGATGGAACGTATTCGTTTTCTAGCTAAAGAGGTTCACTTGAGAGGTGTTAATCGCCGTTAAGGTGATTCTAATAATGATAAAGAACAAGCGTGTTTGCTTTCCTTGTTGGAAGTTAGATTGCTAAATGAAGAAAGGAATCCCTAATTTAATCAGGGACTTAAATATATGACATTACCTACAGTTGCTATCGTGGGTCGCCCAAATGTTGGGAAGTCGACCCTATTTAACCGAATTGCGGGTGAACGTATCTCTATCGTCGAAGACGTTGAAGGGGTAACACGTGATCGTATTTATACCTCTGCTGAGTGGCTTAATCGTCAGTTTAGCTTGATTGATACAGGTGGTATCGATGATGTCGATGCCCCATTCATGGAACAGATTAAGCACCAAGCTGGCATTGCCATGACTGAAGCAGACGTTATTGTCTTTGTCGTTTCAGGTAAGGAAGGCGTGACAGATGCGGATGAGTACGTTGCCCGTATTCTCTATAAGACAAACAAGCCAGTTATCTTGGCGGTAAATAAAGTGGATAACCCTGAAATGCGTGCAGATATCTATGATTTCTATTCTCTTGGGCTTGGCGATCCATATCCAGTTTCATCTGTTCATGGTATTGGTACGGGGGACGTTCTCGATGCTATCGTTGAAAATCTTCCAACAGAAGTCGAAGAAGAAAATCCAGATATCATTCGTTTCAGTTTGATTGGGCGTCCAAACGTCGGAAAATCAAGTTTGATTAACGCCATTTTAGGCGAGGACCGAGTGATTGCGAGTCCTATTGCTGGTACGACTCGTGATGCCATTGACACAAACTTTGTGGACAGTGAAGGTCAAGAGTATACTATGATTGACACCGCTGGTATGCGTAAATCTGGTAAGGTATATGAAAATACAGAAAAATACTCTGTTATGCGTTCTATGCGTGCCATTGATCGTTCTGATGTTGTCCTTATGGTTATCAATGCCGAAGAAGGTATCCGTGAGTATGACAAGCGTATTGCTGGTTTTGCCCATGAAGCTGGTAAAGGGATTATCATCGTAGTTAACAAATGGGATACGATTAAGAAGGACAACCACACCGTTGCCAACTGGGAAGCAGATATCCGTGATCAGTTCCAATTCTTGAGCTATGCCCCAATTGTCTTTGTATCGGCTAAGACGAAACAACGTCTTAACAAGTTACCAGAGATGATCAAACGCATCAGTGAGAGTCAAAACCGTCGTATTTCATCGGCTGTCTTGAATGATGTTATCATGGATGCCATCGCCATCAACCCAACACCAACTGACAAAGGGAAACGCCTTAAGATTTTCTACGGGACACAAGTTTCGGTTAAACCACCAACATTTGTTATCTTTGTCAATGAAGAAGAGCTTATGCACTTCTCATACATGCGTTTCTTGGAAAATCAAATTCGTCAGGCCTTTGGCTTTGAGGGAACACCAATCCACTTGATTGCTCGTAAACGTAAATAAAAAAGAGACCAACCAGAATAGAATCTTTACGGGTTGGTCTTTTGGTATTGTAAGGAGAAAACGATGTTAGAAAATGTTCAAACTTATTTATCCAAACAAGGAGTTAAGTATATCAAACCTGAGAAGGCGGAGCCACATCAGGTTTGATATGGAAGCTCTCAAAACTTTGGGACAAGCTGCTCATAAGGGAAATACAGTTTCTTATCAAAAGCTCTAGAGGAGCGTCTAGACCCCATGAAAATGGATCGTGTCAAAAAGTATGCCGTCCACATTTCTGGTGCTATTACAGAGCTCCTGAGGAGCAGTTTAGATGATGTTGCTATGGCGATTCGACTATACGGTTAAGCTGAAGATTGGGGAATATCAGTTGAAATGAGCTTTGTCGAACGGAAAAAATCTGATACTACTCTAGCGAAGCAATATAAGGTCCTAAGACTTACCGATTACTTTTCCACTTTACTATCTTGCTCAATAAGATGGGAAGATGGTGTCAGTCTTCGTGTGGAAGGGACTGAAGCGAATCGTCAGATGCTCAAAGAAGCAGTCAAAGCTGGTCGTGTTCGAAAGGTCTTGGTTAAATATGATGTCCCTGTGACGGATAGCTTGACTAGGGATAACTTACTAGATCAACTAATGGAAGGCTTTCAACTGATAACTCCTTATTTTGATAGTTGTCAGGATGCAAATAAGTTGTTGGAAGATTGGTGTAAAAGAGGAGAATAAAAATGCAAGGATTATTAATGATTGATATGCAAAGGGCCTTTGATAATAGTTCATGGGGAGAACGTAATAACCCTCAGCTTGAAGTGAATTCCCAAAAATTGCTTAATTTTTTTAGAGAAAGGGTATTGGCCAGTACTTCATGTTCAACATGTATACACGAATACTCAATCACGTTTTCACGAATCTCAAGGTCAATATTTTAAAGATGGCTTTCAACCATACCCAAGTGAACCTGTTTTCCAAAAGATAGTTAATAGTGCTTTCATTAGGACGAATTTAGAGAGCTATTTAAGAGATAAAAGAATTGATAAGTTAGTTATTGCAGGCTTTACCTTGCCACACTGTGTGTCTACCACAACTCGCATGGCGGCTAATTTAGTGTTTAAGACGTCACTTATTTCAGATGCAACGGCCAGTTTTGCCTACCCAATTTAGATGGTCATTTGATAGATCCAGAGGTCCTGCATACCATAAATCTAGTATCCTTACACGATGAATTTGCTCAAGTAATGACAATAGAGGAGTTCATGGGGATGATAATGAAGAGCTCTATGCCTTCTGTACTGACCCCAAAAAGTTAGACAAATAATTCATCCAAAGGATTTAGTTCTGTATTACACAGAACTAAGTCCTTTTAATTTTACCTTAATGCGTTTGTTGTTGTAATAATCAATATAGTCTACAATAGCTTGTTCCAATTGCTCAAGTGAGTGAAACATCTTCTCGTAACCATAAAACATCTCAGACTTAAGAATGCCAAAGAAAGACTCCATCATACCATTGTCTGGACTATTTCCCTTACGTGACATGGACTGTTTGATCCCTTTATCCTCTAAAAATTGATGATAATACTGATGTTGGTATTGCCAACCTTGGTCACTATGGAGAATTGTATTTTCATAATGCTCCTCTGTGAAGGACTGGTCTAACATAGATTTCACTTGTTCTAAGTTTGGTGAAGTTGAGAGATTATAAGCGATAATTTCGCTGTTGAAACCATCTAAAACAGGCGATAAATACAATTTATGTGTGCTATTTGGAATGG
>SKEA01000042.1_pt1 | contig 131841 bp, 97 predicted proteins | sample 4826601 | NCBI WGS metagenome assembly SKEA01 (sample SAMN11008821, study PRJNA524170) | human gut metagenome | biome: Human fecal sample; material: Feces; isolation source: fecal sample from pouch patient p13, p53 | host: Homo sapiens | place: Israel: Tel-Aviv | collected 2016-07-06 | reverse complement strand
GCGAAGGCCCGCCCCACGGAATGTGGTAAAGTGGGATGTAGGGCGGCCTGCCCCCAGGCCGCCGCGGACGTTTGCGGTAATGAGAAGCCCTGCGGATTGTTGTAGGGGGCGGCGTCCCCGACGCCCCCGGAGGGGTCAAGACCCCTCCCTACGATGCAAAAGATAAGGGGGATGCAACGGCAAGCCTGCGGGCCGGGCATGCCCGGCCCCTACGGACTACTGTGAACGGGTCGCGCACGAAAGGGGCGCGCGGGTGGCTGCCTCTCCCGTTCAGCCCCACAAAAGCAAAAAAACGAGACGGCCACTGCCCCGTCTCGTTTTTTCTTAAAAAGAAGGAGAAAAACAGAACGTCTCGCCGGCGCCTGAATGCGAACGGAACCACCCCTCTACAAGTGATACCCTCCCTACGGATTCGGCAGGGCGCTCTGGTATTCTTCCTCTTTAGCTGTCGCTCGGAAGCTCTCGCTTTCGATGTACTTATAGTACACTATTTTTGTCGAATTTGCAAGATGCGTACTTGTACAACATGCTACATTTACCCCACCTTGTTTTGTATAGTTTGCACAATCGTTCACGGATAATTCATACAAATAGCGCCCAGAGCGTTCAAAGCCCCGGGCGCAAGAAATATGCTGTTTTCAGACCGGAAAAGCGGGTTTTCTCCGCTTATTCCACAGGAACGATCCAGCCCTTGGTGTCGGGCAGCTTGCCCCACTGGATGCCGGTCAGCGTGTCATACAGCTTCTGGGTCAGCTCGCCGATATGGCCGCCGCTGATGTGGGCAACCTTGCCCTCCCAATCCAGCTCCTTGACAGGGGAGACAACGGCAGCCGTGCCGGTGCCAAAGACTTCCTCCAGCTTGCCCTCGTCGGCAGCCTTCATGATGTCGGCAATGGCAACACGCTCTTCATGCACCTTGTAGCCCCAGTCCTTCAGCAGCTCGATGATGGAGCGGCGGGTGACGCCGGGCAGAACGGTGCCCACGCAGGGGGCGGTGTAGATCTCGCCGTCGATCTTGAACATGATGTTCATGGAGCCGACTTCCTCGACGTACTTCTTCTCAACGCCGTCCAGCCACAGCACCTGGGAGAAGCCGCGCTCCTCGGCCAGCTCGCCGGCCTTGATGGACGCAGCGTAGTTGCCGCCGCACTTCGTAAAGCCGGTCAGGCCCGGGGCGGCGCGGATGTACTCATCCTCAACATAGATGCGGACGGGGTCGAGGCCCTCGGCGTAGTAGGCACCGGAGGGCGCGCAGATGATGGCAAAGCGGTAATGCTTGGCGGCATGAACGCCCAGGCCCACATCGGTAGCAATGCAGAACGGGCGGATGTACAGGGACGCGCCGTCGGAGTGGGGCACCCAGTCGCGGTCCACATCGACCAGCGCCTTGACAGCCTGCACGAAGTCCTCCGGCGGGATGGGGGGCATGCCGAGACGGTCCGCGGAATCGTTAAAACGGTTCGCGTTGCAGTCGGGGCGGAACAGCTGGATCTTGCCGTCCGCGGTGCGGTAGGCCTTCATGCCCTCAAAAATTTCCTGTGCGTAGTGGAACACGGTGGTAGCCGGGTCCATCTCCCACGGGCCATAGGGGACGATGCGGGCGTCATGCCAGCCCTCGCCCGCGGTATAATCCATCAGGAACATGTGGTCGCTGAACTGCTTGCCGAAGCCGAGCTTCGACTCGTCCTGCGGCTTTTCCTTCGGATGGGTCGTTTTGGTGATTTTAATGTCCAACATAATTTCACACTCTCCCTTTTATATTCAAGCGCACCGCCGCACAGCAGTGCGGGTGATGATTAGGTTTATTATAGCGCTGTCGCGCGGCGAGTGCAAGCCCTTATTTACAAAATGTGTATTTTGTGTTGCAAAAAGCGCAATTCGCGTTTTCCCCGGCTTTCCACGGTTTTCAACAGCGCCGCTGTGGAAAATGTGGAAAATAAACGTTTTTTCTACGTAGATTTTCCCGGTTTTCCGCTTTTGAACGGGTCCGGGCGGCAGAGTTTTCCACGCTTTCCACGGAGTTTTCAACATTTCCACGGTGGATAACCGTTATACGCCGTGGATAACTCGGGGTGAATATACGGAATGTGAACGGGGTGTGAACAGAAAAAGCGGTCTCCCCGCCTGCCCCGCGCCCAACCAAAAAAAGCGTGCCGCTCTCTTTCCCACAAGAGAGCGGCACGCAGTCCACACTCAATTTTCTTTTCGGTGCACCACAAACATCACCATGCTGAACACCAGCATGAACGCTGCCAGCCCTGCCGCAATCAGCAAAATCAGCTGGAAGACCTTCACGTTAAAGTTTGTCTGCAAATTCTCCCGCGCGGCGGAGACCACATCCGAACCGGAGGAAACCGTCGATTGTGCGTTATTGGCCATCTCCTCGGCGGCGGTCAGTGCGGCCTGGGCGGCGTCGGTGTCGCCCAACGCCTCCAGCGCGTCGGCCAGTGCCTGCCCGCCCATGGCAACCAGACGGTCATTCGTCTCGCTCTTGATCTTCTCGTGATTGACCGCGTTGGCCAGATACTCGGCAAACAGGTCTGTTGCGCCGCGCACGGCGGGGGCGTAGTCGTCCTTGATCTGCCAGCCCTTGACGGTCCACATACCGTTCATGTAGAACAGCAGCTGCATACCGGAATCCTCCAGCAGAGCGCTGTACACGGCGTCCGCAAAGGCCGTGCTCGAGGTATCCACCGTGCCGAAGCTCAGTGAGATGAACTCCTTGACGCGGTCATACTCGGTCAGATTCGCGTAGTAGCTGCGCAGCGCCTCGGCCAGGTCGGTGTCCTTTGTCACCTTGGAGCCGACGACGACGGAGTCGAGGTCCGCCCGCAGGTCCCCGTTGCTGAAGCGGCTCAGCGTGCCGTCATCGTCCATATTAAAGGAAGCGCGCATCGCCTCGGCGTAGCCCGCGGCATCGCCGGCCTGTCCGTAATACTGCCTGGCCAGCTCCTCACAGTCGCCGCCCCAGCTGCCCGTGATGGGTATGCCGTTGTAGACAAGGTTCATCGACGCCAGCAGGTGCCCAAAGTCGATGCTCTCTCCGTTGGGCAGGACGACGGTGTTCATATTCTGCAGCGACGCCAGCTCGGGGTCACTGCTGTTGACGCAGCTCTCAAACCCGGCATCGCGCACACCGGCGGTCAGCTGCCAGATCGTGGTGTTGTACTCCCCCGTGCGGGTGTAGGCCAACGTCAGCTCGATCGGGTCGGGCGTGTCGGCCTGACCGGCCGAGTACTCCCGCGCCAGCGCCTGCAGGCGGGACAGGCGGTCCAGCACCGTGTCGTAGTCCTCCGCATGGGCAGGCAGTGCCGCCGCGCAGAACAACCCCAGCAGCACAAACAGCATAGCCAGCAGGCGGGGGATACGGTTCGCTATAGAATTCGTAGTCAAGCACCTCCGGTAAAACAGGACAAAAGCCGGGGCAAGGCTGCGCCTGCGCCCCGGGTCTGACTTTTTAACCAATTTGTAATCTTTAGTATACCACATCCGCCCCGGGTTTGTCACCTGTTTTTTTGTGTGTATTCTGTGCGTCTTGACTTTTTGCCCCGCATAGGCTTTAATAGAGGCATTACGGAGGTAATTCTATGCACAAACAAACGCATAAACGCGCTTTTTATACCCTTGCAGGCTGCATTGCCGCGCTGGCGCTCTGCGTGGCGGCATCGCTTTTTCTGCTGACGCCCGCACCGAAAGCGCAGGACGTCACCATACCCGGCACGCGCGGGGACATTTACGCCACGGTACAGCTGCCCGGCAAGCTGGCCCGCGGGGAGGAACTGCCGCTCGTCGTGCTCTGCCACGGCTTTACCGGCAGCCGCGGCGGCGACGGCCACTTTGCGCCGCTGGCCGCCGATCTGGCCGCCCAGGGCATTGCGACGGTGCGGCTGGATTTTCCCGGCTGCGGCAACAGCACCGAGCCGTTCACGGCCTACACGCTGTCCAACATGACCGACGACGTCGAGAGCGCCATCACCTACATGCAGCAGACCTACGGCACGGGCCGCACAGCGCTGGTGGGTCACAGCATGGGCGGACGGCTGGCCAGCCTCTACCCGCAGCGCAGGGGCGGCATCACGGCGCTGGTGCTGTGGAGCCCCGCCAACGGCGCGGGCCTGCGCGGCATGGAGTTTTTGAACATCGACGACTTTTCCGCCGTGGAAGCGCTGGCCGCTGAGGCCGAGGCGAGCGGCAGCATCAGCACCTGGGGCGTCGATGTCAGCGGATCGCTGTTCACCGAGATGCGCGATTCCGACCCGAACGCCGCCCTGCGGGAGAGCGCCCTGCCGACACTTTTGACCTACACCGGCCATGAGGGCATTTTGAGCGACACGACCCAGGCCGAGACGATAGCCGCCGTCGAGAGCCTGCCCGACGGCAGGGTCGTGCTGGAGCCATTTGCCGAGGGGAACCACAACTATCTATCCGAGGACGCCGCCACCGCCACCGCGCTGGACAAAGCGCTGCGGGAGACGACAGTGGCGTTTTTGGTGGAGTATTTGAAGTAGGCCCGCCGCGCCTGCGAGGCCGACAGGAACGAGCACCTGACGAAGTCCTTTGAGACTGTGACCGGCTGAAAACATCGGCAAAATACAGAAAGAAAGCAAAAACCGCGGAGAAGTGCAAACTTTTCCGCGGTATTCTTATTGCAGATTTACCAGCACATAGTCCCCGCAATCGACAATCGCCCCCGCCCGGGGGTATCCCGGCAGGTCGTGGGCGTCGGCGTAGGTCTGCGCCTGCTCATGCAGGGCAGCGCTGTGGGTCATGTCCAAAGCAAAGCCATAGTAGCGGAACAGGTGCTCCGCTGCCTGGCCGTAGACGTCGTCCACCTCGGAGAAGGCCGTGACCGACCAGTTCAGCACCGAGTTGCAGTTGGTGTCGACGTACTTGACGGTGTCGCCGCTCTCCCAGCTTGTGTGCTCACGGAAGAAGCGGTACAGCGGGTGCTGCATCGGGTCAGCCGTCGTGTACCGGGTGATATTCTCCCCCAGCGTGTAACGGCCCACCAGCACCACGGGCTTGTCGGTGCCGTAGTCGCGCACAAGCTCGGTGCCCAGAGTGCGCACCACGGCGGCTTCCTGCTCGGAACGCTGGTAATCGACGGCCAGCAGATGGTTCAGGTACATGGCCTGGTGCAGACAGAGCAGTACAGCCAGCAGCTGCACGCCGCCCAGCAGCACAGCCCGCCGGGCCGCGGCGCGGCGCAGCAGCTCATACACAGCCAGCCCCGCCAGTGCCACAAACAGCGCAAACACCTGACAGGTGCGGTAGGGCGAGCACTTCCCCTGCACAAACGACAGCAGCACCAGTGAGAGCAGCATTCCCGCACCGGTGAGCAGCAGCAAAGGCCGCTTTTTGCGCACCGCCAGCACGATGACCAGAGCGACAAACACCGGCACCGCCACCGCCAATTCAGCAATGGGCAGGTAGAAACAGCCGCGCAGTGCGTAGTTAATCAGAATGCCCTTGACAAGCAGCTTTGCAAGATAGACAAATGGGTAGAACGCCCACAAAATTTCGGTGGCGCCGTTGGCCGCAGCCTGCGGCAGCACAAGATGGATGCCCGATGTCACCAGCACGCGCAGGCAGAGCCCGCCGACCAGCGCCGCCGCGTACCACAGTCCCTCGGTCAGGACCGCCGCAAGCCGCGGGCGCTCGGCGGCCAGCAGCTGCTCCAGCGTTAAAAGCGCAAAGACAGCCAGCACAAACACCGCCGCCAGTGACTCATAGGACGAGCAGACCACCATCAGGCAGAGCGCCGCCGCGCCCATGCGCAGAGCCCTGCCGCGCCACGGCACGCCGGGCTGGCGCGCGTCCCACAGCAGATTCAGCGCAGCGGCGTCCAGCAAATAGCCGCCGCAGACGCAGACATTCGCGCCGCTGTACTCCCAAATTTCGTTCATCAGCGGGTAGGAGACAAACAGGCAGGCAAACAGCCCATAGCCGAACATGCTGATGCGGTCCTGCGCGGCCTTGCGCAGCAGCGCACAGAAGCTCACCGCCGCCAGCGCCAGCAGCAGCGCCGCCAGCAGGTCAATGCCAAAGGCATAGCTCGGCTCAGCCCTGCCGTAGCCCAGCACCGCGGCCCAGAGGTTCATACCGAACCGTCCGGTGGACAGCATGACGCCGCCCGTGCCGATGTAGCGGTCCCCTTCCAGCGAGTCAATGCTGACCCGTGTCGTGGCGATGGCATAGCCGTAGCTGAGCAGCAGGGTCAGTCCCAGCGTCGCGCGGAATTTCGCGTTTTTCAGGAAATACCCAAGCTCCTGCTTCATGCCGGTCACTGGTCGTCCGGCCCAAAGTTGAGGCGTTCTTCCTCCACAACGAGCGGGCGGTTCATGATGCGGGTGTTCATAGCCATGACGTACTCGCCCAAAAAGCCCAGGAACGCCAGCTGAATACCGCCCATAAAGAAGATGGCGATCATCGTCGGCGCGTACCCGGCGCGGAAGCTCTGCCAGAACAGCAGCTTGGCAATCAGATAGAACAGGCCGACCAGAAAGCTCAGCCCCGCCACCAGGAAGCCCGCGAACGTTGCAATGCGCATACCGGCCTTGGTGTAGCTGGTAAAGCTCAGCATGGCGGCGTCGTACAGGCTGTACCAGTTGTTGTGGGTCTTGCCCGCGCGGCGCTGGGGCTGGGTGTACTCGATTTCCTTGCGCTCGGGGCCCAGCTCGGCCACAATGCCGCGGATGAAGGGCGTCGGGTCCTTCAGGTTGCGCAGCGTCTGGATAAAGCTCTTGTCGTACAGGCCAAAGCCGGTGAACTGCTCGATCTGCTCGCAGCTACTCATCTTCTTGATGAGCTTGTAGTAGCAGCCGCGCAGCCAGTACATGACCGGGTTTTCCTTGCTCTGGGTCTTACGGCCAATGACGATTTTGTAGCCCTTTTCCCACTCGGCCACAAACCTGGGGATCATCTCCACAGGGTCCTGGAAGTCGGCGCACATCGTGATCGTGCAATCGCCGGAGGTGTGGATCATGCCGTAGTACGGGCTGTTGAACTGACCGAAGTTCTTGACGTTGAAGATGGCCTTGACGTGCTTGTCCTCGGCGCAGATCTGCCGGATGATGGCACGGGTGCCGTCCTCGCTCTTGTTGTCGATGAACAAAATCTCATAGTCGTAGTTCGGGCAGCTCTTGACCAGCTCATCGCGCACAGCCTCATAGATGGGGCGGGCATTCTGCTCCTCGTTGTAGCAGGGGATCATTACCGAAATCGTCTTTTTCTCACTCATTTTGTTTCTTTCCTTACCCACTCAATGGTTTCGCGGATTCCTTCTTCAAACGGGGTCGCGGGCCGCCAGCCGGTGTCCTCCTGTAAGGCCGACGTGTCCGCCTGCAGGTGCATGACCTGCAGCGGGCCGTAGGGGACCTCCCCCAAGCCCAGCGGCAGCGCCGGGTCGATGGCGTCGCGCAGCGCCTCGATGTAGCCCTTCAGCGGGCGGGCCGTGCCGCTGCCCAGCGGGTAGACTCTGCCGTCCTGTCCGCTGACGGCCAGCGCGTAGAACGCAGCTGCCGCGTCGGCGGCATACAGGTAGTCCCACTGCTGGATGCCCGCGGTCAGAGCGGGCTTCTCGCCGTGCAGCAGCTTACGGATGGTGCCGCTGATCATCGTGGCCGGACCGTCGTGCGGGCCGTAGACGCTCAAAATGCGCGTCCAGATGTGGGCCATGCCCAGCGTCTGGCACTCGACGCGGCTCATCTGACCGGCGCACAGCTTGGCCATGCCGTAGCCGTTCTCCGGGAAGCAGGGGGTCTGCGCGGTCAGCACACCCTCCACGCGGCCATACTCGGCCTGGCTGCCAGCCCCGATAAAGACCTGGCAGCCCAGCTGCGCTGCGGCGCGGCAGGCCGCAATGGTGTAGCGGATGTTCTCGATCTGCGCCGGCATGTCGTTGCGACCCGGGCCGATCGTGTGCGCCCACGCAAAGTGGAAGAACGCATCGGCCTTTTCCGGGATCAGCTCCGGCAGCGCGGCCAACTCCGCCGCATCGCAGGGCACCACATGCAGCCGCGCGTCCTGCGGCAGCAGCGCCGCCCGCGCGCTGCCCGGGTGGGTGACCGCGTAAACCGTCACGCCCTCCGCCAGCAGCTTTGCACACAGCGCCATCCCGATTGCCCCCGTAGGACCGGTGATGATGGCGGTTCGGATTTGTCTTTGAATGCTTGCCATTTTTGAATCACGCACTCCCTTACACTTCCGGCATCAGCGGGATGAACATCTGCTTTTCCAGCTCCTCACGCGGCAGGAAGGGGGCCAGGTCCTCCAGCGGGGGGCTGACCAGCGTGCCGTCGGGCAGGCGCTTGGTGCTGCTCTTGGGCTCCCAGACCTGTTTCGTGTCGGTGAAAATCTCGCAGAAAGCCGGGCCGTCCAGTGCCAGCACCGTGTCCACGGCCTGCTTCATCTCGGCGTTGCTGTGGGCGCTGTAGTAGGGGTAGCCAAACGCCTTTGCAATCTTTTCAAACTCCGGGAAGGACAGGTCGCCGCTCTCGGGGCCGATGCCGACCTTACAGTGCTCCTTGAAAAGGTTGTTCTGCGTCAGGCGGATAGAGTGGTAACCGTTGTTGTTGATGAGGAAGATTTTGATCGGCAGCTTGTTCGTCAGGATGGTCTGCAGTTCCTGCAGGTTCATCATGATGGAGCCGTCGCCCTCAAGGCAGATCGTCTGGCGGCGTCCGCCGCCGATGCAGGTGCCAATGGCTGCGGGCAGACCGTAGCCCATACTGGCAATGGCGCTGTTGTTTGCCATGCGGCTGCCCTTCTGGATGACATACGCCTGGTTGCCGACGACACAGCACGCACCGTTGGAGACCGCGGTCAGGCTGTTCTCCGGCAGGCGACTGCTTAAATAGCGCACAAAGGCGTAGACGTTGGCGGTCTCGCCGTTTTCCTCCCACTGGCGGGGCAACACGGCGGGGTAGTCGCGTTTCCAGCGCTGGCAGGTGGCCAGCCACTCGCCGCCCGCGTTCACGGGGGCCGCGGCGACCTTATCCAGCTTGGTCAAAAAGTCCTTCGCGTCGGCCCAGACCGGCATTTCGACGTGCAGGGTCGGCTTTTTCAGCTCGGCCTGGTCAATGTCCACCATGATGACCTCTGCCGCGCGGGCCCAGGTCTTCCAGTTGTAGCCGACCTGGCGGATAGAAATGCGCGTTCCTACGGCCAGAATCAGGTCTGCGTTTTGGATAGCCCAGTTGCCTGGGCGGTCACCCATGTTGCCGGCGCGCCCGCAGTACAGCGGATTGTCATCCTCGATGAGGTCCACGGCGTTCCAGTAGGTGACGATGGGGATGTTGAGCTTTTCCGCCACGGAGCGGAACGCCGCATACCCGCCGGACAGGCGGATGCCATAGCCCGCGTGGAACACGGGTCGTTTGGCGTTCTTGATTTTTTCCAGAATTGTTTGGATTGTGGAATCATCAACCGGCGGGGGCAGCTGGGCGTCATCCTCGGCGGGGTCGTAGCCGCGCAGCTCGTCAGTCTCGATGTAGCCGCCCTGGAAGTTGACCGGGATGTCCAGCCAGACCGGGCCGGGGCGGCCCGTTGTAGCCAGATGCCACGCCTTTTCCAGCAGGTAGCGAATGTCCTTGGGGTCCTCCAGCATGGCGGCGAACTTCGTCATGTACTGGACGGACTTGGTGATGTCGTACTCCTGGTCGCCCATGGCGCGCAGCGGCGTACCGGTGTACTGCAAGGCGTACCGGGCCGTGGTGTCATAGCGCACCTGGCCGGAGACAATGAACATGGGGATGGAGTCCAGCCAGCCGCCCACGACACCGGTCAGCGCGTTGGTGCCGCCGGGGCCGGTGGTCACGCAGACCGCCGCGATCTTATTTTCCAGCCGGGCGTAGGCTTCCGCCGCAATGGCGCAGGCCTGCTCATGGTGGTTGTAGGTCACATGCAGCCGGGGGTTATGGCCCAGCGCATCGTTCAGGTGCATAGCGCCGCCGCCCACGACGGAGAAAACATCCGTCACACCGCGCGCCGCCAGAAAGTCCGCCACATAATCCGCTAAACGCTGTTTCATCTTTATTTCTCCCTGTTTTTTAAAGGCAATTCTTCGATAACTATCGATACTTCCATCAAGAGTAACGCAACGCTTTCAACAATTGTCGTCCATCCTAACGGATAAACGGCATCCATATTGATTGCTTCCAAACCGCCAAACTGATTTTTTATCGGTAGCAATACAAACATCAGCATAAAAAGAATCAGATAATAACAGTCCCATTTTTGATCGTGCTCACTTCCTAAAAAGTAAAAGAAGGGAATCAGCATAAACATTATTGTGTATGTATAGCTAAATCCAGGCACTAAGATTGTGATAAGAGCCAGCAACGCTATGCACTTCCACTGAGGCATATTCTTCTTGATTAGCACCAAAAGGCTGTTGATAAGTAAAACCGCTATTATCAAAAAATTTGTTCCCGTAATATGTATGCCAAATTCACTCTCAATAAACCCTATTGTGTTAGACAAGTTTACTTTATACCCATAGCCAGTGCTTTGAAACATTTCGCTTGTTTTTGCAATGTTACTAAGCCATAGTAGCGGACTACGATTTCCCTTTTCCATTAAAAGAAAAGGTGCAAACATTGTAATCGCCCCAACAACCACTGCCGTTAGTGCTTCTTTCCATTTCTTTTCACGCACAAGCAAAATTCCAAAAAACGCCGGGTACATTTTCATTGAGGCTGCAAGTGCTAACGCTACGATTGCCAGTATACGTTTTCTTTTTTCTTTCTTATTATAGTTATTTACAAATAACATTGTAAGCGGAACACACCAAAGTAAGCTATTTCCTCGCTCTACCGCAAAAATGAAGGGGAGCGTAAAAAATGTAGCTGTTATTAAAAAGATTTTTTCTTTATTGGTGAAGCGAGAATCACCTTTCCACGCAATGATATATAGCAATACAGCTACCACATAAAACAGCACTAATGCCACAATTCCTTGTAGCGATGTCCTGTATGCAAGTGTCCCCTGTGCTTTAACGCTGTCCGGAATCCCCATCCCGAATATAGCATAAATCAAATTTATCAGTGGCGGATAAATCACTCCTGCTGTATAGGGCTTCCTTCCATACTGAATGCTATTAAAGAAGTCCATGAATGAATCCGTGCTGTACGCTGTTAGATGCAGGTTCTGGAAAAGCAATCCGTCTTGTGTATTTCCGTTGCCGGTAAAAACATCAAATAAAAGCTTTGCAATACCGATTCCCGCAACAATTATATTTAACAAAAGAATTGCATACGCCCATGTCTCTATTTTTCTATTCATTGATTATTGCTCATCTCTAAACGTCCACAGCTTGTTGATAACAAAGTTCAGCGGAATCGTCACCAGCAGGTTGACGATGGGCGCAATGGACTTGCTGACGCTGAAGAACGCAACTTCAATCCAGAGCAGCACGTTGGACAAAATCGACGTGCCGCCGTAGCTGACATAGGTCTTGCCCAGCCGCTTGAGCTTGCTGCGCCAGTCATTGGCGTTGCCGGTAAAGACAAATTTATCGTTCCAGAAAAATGCGTTGGCAATGCTCAGAATCGTGCCCAGGATGCTGCCGACCATATACAGGTTCGGGCTGATCCACAAGAAGATATAGTAGACCGCCATGGACACAGCCGTGTTGCTTACGCCCACCAGGCCGAACTTGATGAACTGCTTGAACAGCTCCACAAATTCCTCTTTATTTTTTGCGCCCAGCAGGGCCAGCAATTTCTGCATAGTGTATGTTTCCTTCCGTTATTCGGTTTCCTCCACAGCACCCTCACTGGCAACCACCAGGTTTGTCACCGTGAAGGTGCCGTTTTTGCGCGAGGACGCATCATAAACCGCCATCGGGCCGTCATAGCTCACATCGATTTGGGTCTGGCCGGGAACCACATCTACCGTGTAGCACACGGTCTGCCCCTCATGATCAATCTTAATATCCGTCTGCTTCCCGGTTGTACCATCAGCATCTTCCAGATTCGGTGCTTCAAACGTCATCGTATAGGCGCGCTTCAAATCCATGCCGTAGCCTGTCTGGAACGTGACCGTCATCCTTTGCGTAAATGGCGCGTGGTTGTAAATCATAATATACGCACCGCGGCCGCTCCATGTTACCTCTACCGGGTTGCCGTCGCTGTCCTGCACGTCCTTCTGCCGGATGCCCTCGGCATCCAGTCGGCCGTTGTAGCTGTAGTCAAAGCCCCAGTTGTGGGTGTGCTGCCACAGCTGCTGGCCGCCCACACCGGCCACCGCCACACAAACGGCCAGCAGCACCGTGGCTGCTGGGTGTCCGTGTGTCGGCTTGACCGGCTTTTCCGCACAGCGTACACGCACCCCCTGCACCGTCTGGACAAAGCACCAGACAATGAGCAGCAGCAGCATGACATGACAAATCGTGTTGCGCGGTACAAAGGACGGCTCCCACTGATCCCGCCGGAATAGCGGCAGCGGCAGCACTGGCACCATCAAGGCCAGATAGGGCAGCACGTTGTCACTGCGCAGTTCACGCTCCTGCTCCATAAACAGGAATAGCGGAATCAAAAACAGGCACCATACATAATCATACTGGGACTGGAACATCAGCATCGCCAGAATGATTGCTGTGATGCGTTTCCACTCCTTATCCATAAAAAAGCTGCACACCAGCAGCACCGCTGCCAGCACAATGCCCAGCAGTGCGTAGCTGCCATAGCCCAGCTGCGTGCCCAGCAGCTTGTCCACCGCATGTCCGGCCTCTGCCAAAATGTTGGAGAAACCGTTGCCGATCCACGGTTCACCTCTGCTGCCGCTAAAATCAAACAGTACACGGAACCACAGTGTGAGGCCAAACAATCCTTCATTGAAGAAGAACAGCGGGAAGCACAGGCAGACAACACCGTACAGCACCGTGCGCACCGCGGCCAGATAGTTTTTATCGCGCAGCAACAGCACGCCCAGAAACGCCGGGTACAGCTTGAAACCGGCGGCAATCGCAAGTGCCAGACAGGCCAACTCCCGCAAAAGTGGTTTTTCTGAATTGCGGTACAGGATAAAAAATGCCATTAACGGCCAGCACAGCAGCAGAATATTGCCACGTTCCAAGCCGTACAGTACCCCATAGCTGAACACTGCACAGAATGCCAGCAGCTTTTTCCGCCCCCCGCAGCTGCGCGTCAGGCGTTCTGTCATCGATACAATTCCTAAGACCACCACGATAACAAAGACGATAAACAGCATCATCGTCGCTTGCTGTAAACGCAAATCCCGTTCTGTTCCCTTCATGTTGAGAGACGAGATAAACGATTCCGGCCACGTAGCTGATTGTGTCTTTGGCACAAGCAAATACAACACATAGAAAAACAGATTTGCAAGCGGCGGGTACAGCGTGTCGAACTGTCCGTAGGGCATACGTCCACGCGTATACTCAATACTATGGAAAAAGTCCATACCGGTATCGGTGACATCATAAAAGAAGAATCGATGCAACAGCGTACCGCGGCTGGCCAGCAGGGCAAGCAGCAGCACCGCCAGACAGACCACCGTCGCCCAGCAGTAGATCTGCATAGGCGTCAGCCGCCTGTTTTTGTCCAACCACAGTCTGGGAGCGCGGGTCATTTTCACCTTTTGCTGCATCATAGGGATCCGTACCTCGTTGTTAAAATTTTACTGATTCACAGCCTCGATAATCGTCTTGGCCATGTAGTCGATCATCTCGTCAGTCATACCAGGATACACACCTACCCAGAAGGTGTTGTTCATGATAAAGTCAGTGTTGGTCAGCTCGCCCGCCACGCGGTAGGCGTCGGTGCCGCGGATCTGGTCAAAGCAGGGGTGCTTGATGAGGTTGCCGCTGAACAGCAGACGGGTCTGCACGTTGTGGCTCTCCACATAGCGGGTCACGGCGTTGCGGTCCAGGCCGCTCTCCGGCTTGACGGAGATCAGGAAGCCGAACCAGGACGGGCGGCTGTTGGCAGCCGGCTCCGGCAGGATCAGCTTGTCGGCGGCGGGCTCCAGCGCGGCGCGCAGGCGGTCCCAGTTGTGGCGGCGGCGCTCGATGAAGGTGGGGAACTTCTTCAGCTGCTCGCAGCCGATGGCGGCCTGCATGTCGGTGACCTTGAGGTTATAGCCAAAGTGGCTGTAGACGTACTTGTGGTCGTAGCCCTTGGGCAGCTCGCCGAACTGGCCGTCAAAGCGGTGGCCGCAGAAGTTATCCTGGCCGGAGGGGCAGATGCAGTCGCGGCCCCAGTCGCGGAAGGAGAGGATCAGGCGGTTCAGCTGCGGGTTGTTGGTGTAGACGCAGCCGCCCTCACCCATCGTCATGTGGTGCGGCGGGTAGAAGCTGGACGTGCCGATGTCGCCCCAGGTACCGGTAAAGCGAGTCTCGCCGTTGATGGTGTACTGGGTGCCCAGCGCGTCGCAGTTGTCCTCGACCAGCCACAGGTTGTGGGCGTCACAGAACGCCTTGACAGCGGACAGGTCAAACGGGTTGCCCAGCGTGTGGGCGATCATGACAGCCTTCGTCTTGGGGGAGAGGGCGGCCTCGAGCTTGGTGACGTCGATGTTGTACTGAGGCACGGTCACATCCACAAACACGGGCACCGCGCCGTACTGGATGGCCGGGGTCACGGTGGTGGGGAAGCCGCAGGCCACGGTGATGATCTCATCGCCCTTCCTGATCTGGCGGTCACCCAGCTCGGGGGCGGTCAGCGCCATGAAGGCGATCAGGTTGGCGGAGGAACCGCTGTTGACCAAATGGGCGAACTTAACGCCGATCCACTTGGCAAATTCCTTCTCGAACTGGTCGGCAAAGCGGCCCGTCGTCAGCCAGAAGTCCAGCGTGGCGTCGGTCAGGGCGCACATTTCCTTCTCGTCAAAGACGCGGGCAGCGTAGGTGATACGGTCCCCCTCCTGATAGGGGGTCTTTTTCTCCTTGAAGTCGTGATAATACTCGGCGACCATCGCCTTGATCTGCTCGCGGGCTTCTGCCTCATTCTTCCATGCCATAGGTTTTGCTCTCCTTTTTTATTGCTTTTCGTAGTAGTAATAAGTAATTGGGTTCGTGCCGCCAGCCGATGTGAAGGTCGTCTGCAGCTGGTATCCGAGCATGTCGGGCGTGTAGCCATTCTGCCCCAGATAGACCCCCAGTATGTCATCCACGACAAAGCTCGGCTGGGCCTTCAACTCTGCCAGAATATGAGGGAGTAATTTTTCGGTATCTGCCACGCCGTAATCCGCAGCATCCACATAATGTCCGTAGTTGTCCCAGCCTGCTGCATGGTAGATGATTCCCACATCGCGGCCAACCGCAAAGGTGTTGTCCGGTATATTGGCAGAGAAATTCTCCACCTCCGCATAGATGCCGCGGGTGCTGAACGCACCGCGCTCCTGCAGGATCACTGTATTCATCACGCCGCCGGGCAGCTGTGCCGTAAGCACGCAGAGCACCAGCAGCACGGCCAGTCCCACAGACTGTGCCGCCGTGCAGTACAGGCCGCCCAGCTTCTTGCGTAGCCCCTCCCCGTCCGTCAGCGCCTGCAGCGGGAAGCACAGGCAAAGCAGTGCCTCCGGCAGGCAGATCTCCAGATTCATCCAGGCGGAGCGGTTTGCATAGTAACTGAACGATACCAGCCCCAGTACCGACAGACAGGCCGCAAATGGGGCAATGTTCTCCGTTTTGGCTATTCTTCCGATAGCGGTTGTCTGAAACAGCGACCATGCCAGCACGGCCAGCATAAGCAGCAGCACAAACACCCACGGGCGCACGCCCAGCTCGAGCGGGTAGCCGATGGAGCCATCCATATAATTGCTGCTGTACAGCGGGTAGAAAAACACCTTGAAGATCGGTGCTCCGCCGCAGGCCAGGTTATACAAATTTGTCAGGCCAATGGCCCCCAGCACTGCCAGCACAGCGCCCAGCAGCAACGCGCCGTAGCGCTTCCACTGGCTGCGGGCGTACCATGGCTCCTGCTGCCACCAGCGGACGATGCAGCCCGCGCACCAGCCGATGATACAGAACAGACCGCTCTCGGTGCTCCACAGCACTGCCAGCATGCACAGAAGCCAGCCGCCCCAGAACCGAGCCGTTTTTTTCGACTGCTTTTTCCGCAAACAGAACAGCATATAGGCCGTCAGCAACATCGGGAATACCAAACGGTGAGGCTGCAGCTGCCAGTAATTCGTCCGTCTGTATGCAAACGGAATGACCGGCACAACCAGCGCCATCAACAGGCGTACCCAGTTCTTTTTTGTCAGGTGATGGATGCAGTACAGCATGGCCAGATCCGTCACAACGCCGACCAGCGCGATCAGGAATTGAATAACAACAGCCTTTGCACCGAAGATCTTCATCGGCAGCAGGAAGAACAGTCCGTAGTGGCCGTAGATGCCTGTCGTCAACTCCTCATAGGGGATGCCGTCAGCCACGTTGTAGATGCTTTCCAAATACGCCTCACCGTGGTACGGGTCTCCCTCAAACGTATTGACGATCCATACGCCCAAGAAGTACATCACTGCCGAAAAGCCGTAGCCGCCCCAGGTCACCCACCGCGGGCAATCCTTACCCGTCAGCAGCAGATAGACTGCTGCAGCAAAAAAGAGCACCGTAAGCAGGTAATACAGCGGCACCAGCTGCGGTGTCGTCAGGGATGACTGCACCGCTGTAGGCCCCGCAAACTCCTTGGATACACCAATGTTCGCGTAATAGATAAGGTAAGCGGCTGTCACCAGCGCAGATGCCACAAGGGCCGCTGCCGCGCCGCGGCCCTGCAGACGCGCGTCGCAGGCTCGCACAATGCCGCGCTCCTGCGGCAGAATGCGGGCAAAAAGGTTGCCGAACAGCAAAAGCGAAACGCCGAACAGTACTAGAACCACGGCATAGTTGACCATGTTGCTGTTGATGGGCCACGGCTGGCCGCCCCATACATGCGTCAGCCAGGAAATCAGATAGACTCCGCCTACCAAAGCCGAAATGACATAAGCGCTTGCTATGCTCCTCTGTTCCTTTGTCATTTCTGCCCCTCTAAGAAGCTGTTGATTTCCTTTTCCATCTCCGCCGGGACGTCGCCGTTGGCAAGCCAGATCTTGCTGAAGGCGACGGTCTTTTCCATGCACTCGGCCATGTGCCAGCGCGGCGTCCAGCCGAAGGTCGTTTTCAGCTTGCTGCAGTCCAGCTTCAGGAAGTTGGCCTCGTGCGGGGCATTGGCCTCGGCCTGATTCTCCCAGGCGGCGTCGCCGCCCCAGGCCCGGCAGAACAGATCCACCAGCGTGCCGGTGGTGACGCAGTCGCAGTCGTCGGGGCCTACATTATAGTAGCCTGCAAAGCGGCTGTCCTCGTACTGGCGCTGGGCGATCAGCAGGTAGGCCGCCAGCGGCTCCAGCACATGCTGGTACGGGCGGGTCGAGTAGGGGTTGCGCACGCCGATCTTACGGCCCGCGGCCATGGCGCGGACGCAGTCGGGGATGATGCGGTCATTGGCAAAGTCGCCGCCGCCGATGACATTGCCCGCGCGGGCCGTCGAGACGGCCACGGTTTTATCGGCAAAAAAGCTGTTGATGTAGGAGTGCGTCACCAGCTCCGAGCAGCTCTTGCTGTTGGAGTAGGGGTCGAAACCGTCCAACGGCTCGTTCTCGCGGTAGCCCCAGGCCCACTCGTTGTTGTGGTAGACCTTGTCGGTGGTGACGTTCAGCACCGAGCGGGGCGCTCTGCCCTGCTGCCGGGCCAGCCGCACACATTCCAGCAGGTTGACCGTACCCATAACGTTCGTCTCATAGGTGTAGCGCGGGTCCTTGTAGCTGTCGCGCACGATGGGCTGCGCGGCCAGGTGCAGCACAATGTCGGGCTGCGCCGCGTCAAAAGCGGCCTTCAGCGCGTTAAAGTCGCGGATGTCGCCGATGACGCTGTGCATCTTGTCCTCCACGCCGGCGATGGAGAAAAGGTTCGGCTGCGTCGGCGGCTGCAGGCTGTAGCCCGTGACCTCGGCCCCGGCCATCAGCAGCATCTTGCAGAGCCAGCTGCCCTTGAAGCCGGTGTGACCGGTGACGAACACCCGCTTGCCGCGGTAAAATTCAGGATCATAATGTACCATCATCAATCCTCCCACTTCTTCCAGGGCGCGTTGCCGGTGGCAAGCATTTTCTCCAGGGTCTGCTTCTCGCGGGCGGTGTCCATGCACTGCCAGAAGCCCTTGTGGATATAGCTCATCAGCTGACCCTCCTCGGCCAGCTTCTGCAGCGGCTTCTGCTCAAAGACGCAGGCGTCGCCGTCCAGATAGTCGAAAATCTGCGGCTCCAGCACCATATAGCCCGCGTTGATGAGCGCGCCGTCGCTGGCCTTCTTTTCACGGAAAGAACGGACAGAATTATCCTCGGCAATATCCAGAACGCCCTTCTGCTGCTCCTGCTGAACGGCGGTCAGCGTGGCGATCTTGCCGTTCTCGCGGTGGAATGCCGCCAGCTTGGCAATGTCCACATCGCAGACGCCGTCGCCGTAGGTCATCATGAAGGTCTCATTGCCGATGTAGGGACGAATGCGTTTGATGCGCCCGCCGGTCATCGTGTTGAGGCCGGTGTCCACAACGGTGACCTTCCACGGCTCGGTGTGGTGGTTGTGGACGATCATCTCGTTCTGGCCGCGGGTGAAATCAAACGTAATATCGCTGGTATGCAGGAAGTAATCCGCGAACCACTCCTTGATCATGTGCTGCTTGTAGCCCGCGCAGATGACAAAGTCGTGAAAGCCATAGTAGGAATATTCCTTCATGATATGCCACAGGATGGGCATGTTGCCGATTTCGATCATCGGCTTGGGCTTGTAGACGCTTTCTTCGCTGATGCGCGTGCCAAGGCCGCCAGCCAGAATTACTACCTTCATAGTGCGCTCCTTTATTGTTTTGTGAGCTGGTCAGTCCGTCGACGACCGGTTTTTGTCCCGTGCGCTCCGCCTCGTTTGGGCAATTTTACACACTTATTCATAGTAGAAAGTATAACATACACGCTTTGTAATTGCAACAATTTACGCCCGTCTGCGCCGTGCCAAAATCATCGGTTCAAAGTCAATATTTTTGTCCAGAACCCACAAAAGGCCGTCATTCGCACATTTTTTGCGCTTTTGCGTGCCAGATTTTACATACTGTATTTCCGCAAAAAAATTCCCCGCCGCCGGGGTGCGGCGGGGGGATTTTCATGGTGGAGCTGTAGGGAGGCGGCGCCCTCGGCGACCCGGGCCGTCCGCCTTACTGCTGCTGCTTAAAATAATACACTGCACCGACAAGGCCGGCGTCGTTCTGGAGGGCGGCGGCCTTCAGCTCCAACCCCTCGGCGAAGGCGGGCATGATGCTTTTGCGCACCTGCGCGGCCAGCGGGTCGATCAGAAGCGCCTGCTGCGCGCTGACGCCGCCGCCGATCAGGATCAGCTGCGGGTTGAAGATGTGTACAAGGCCCGCAAGGCCCTGGGCGATCTCGTTGATCCAGCCGTTGAGCACAGCCAGCGTGCGGGCGTCGCCCGCGGCGGCAGCCTCAAAAATCGCACGCCCGTCGGGCGCGTCCAGCCCGGCCTTCTGGGCGCTGCGGACCAGCGCTGTTGTGGCGGCGTAGCGCTCATAGCAGCCGATGGCCCCGCAGGTGCAGGCCACGCCGTCCAGCGCGTGCAGACGGAAATGCCCCAGCTCGCCGCCAAGGCCGCGCGCACCCTCCAGCAGACGTCCGCCGGTCAGGATGCCGCCGCCGACGCCGGTGCCCAGCGTCACACCGATGACATCGGTACAGCCCTTAGCCGCACCGGCCCAGACCTCGCCCAGCAGCATACAGTTGGCGTCGTTGGCGACGGTGACAGGCAGGCCGAAGGCACGCTCCAGCGTACCTTTAATGTCCACGCCGATCCACCCCGGGAAATTGCCGCAGGTCCCCGCGACCACGCCGCGGCGGCTGTCGATCTGGCCCGTGGCCGACACAGCGATGCCTTCGAGTCTCGGCGTGTCCGCGGTCAGAAATTCGTGGATGGCTGCCTGCACGGTATCCAGGATCGGCGTTTTGTAGCCGTCAAAGCTGACGCTGCGCTCGGCGCGGCGCAGCACCCTGCCGTTCTCATCGACGAGCCCCAGTTTGACCGCCGTGCCGCCGATGTCAACGCCCAGATAGGTTTTACTCATAGCGCACCTGCTTATTTGTGGTTGTTGATGGCCGCGGTGTAGCGGGCCGTGATCTCCGCCGGGCGGGTGATGGCACCGCCGACGACGAGGGCGAACGCACCGGCGTAGAGCGCCTGCACGGCCTGCTCCGGCGTGTGGATGTGGCCCTCGGCGATGACCTTGGCCGGGCACTCCCGCGCGAGCTGGGCGATAAAGCCGAAGTCCACATCATTGATGCCCGTCGTCTCGGGCGTGTAGCCGCGCATCGTCGTGCCGACAAAGTCCGCACCGGCCCCCGCGCAGGCCAGCGCGTTCTCAATGTTGTCGCAGTCGGCCATAACGAGCTGGTCGGGGTACTTCTCCTTGATGGCGCGGATGAACTCAGCGCTCGTCTGCCCGTTGGGGCGCAGGGCGCCGGTGCCCTGCACAGCCAGAATGTCCACGCCGCAGGCGACGAGCTCGTCAACCTCCTGCATCGTGACGGTGATGTACATCGGCGTGCCGGGGTAATCCTTTTTGATGATGCCGATGACCGGCAGGTCCACGACCTGCTTGATCTGGGTGATGTCGCGCACCGTATTGGCGCGGATGCCGACAGCGCCGGACTGTGCCGCCGCCTTGGCCATCAGCGGCATGACGCCGCCCTCTTTCGTGTACAGCGGCTCATGCTCCAGCGCCTGGCAGGAGACGATAAGGCCGCCCTTGATTTGGTTGAAGATTTGTTCGTGGGTCATGGGAAAGGCTCCTTTCTATACGCAAAAAGGCTTCCCCCGAGGGGGAAGCTGTCACCGAAGGTGACTGATGAGGGCGGAGCTTACGGCGGCAACCCGTTTACGGGCAACCATCGATAGCTTCCCCCTCATCCGGCCCTGCGGGGCCACCTTCCCCCAAGGGGGAAGGCTTGGGGAATGCAAATTATTTCATCAAAATCTTGACCACGGCTTTTCTTACGTGGTCGCAGCCGGGGGTCTTGCAGCTGGGCTTGTGCAGCTCACCGGGGAAGAACACGGCAAAGCGTCCCTCGCCCAGCGTCATGCCGCAGTGCTCGGGGCCGGTCCGCAGACCGAAGTCGTTTTCCTCGTCAAACTCGCCCTGCTCCGTGCCTTCGGACGCCCAGCCTAGATGCTCGCTGCCGGTCAGGTCGATCTGCAGGTCGGCATAGCGGCGGTGGTACTCGAACGCAGCGCCGTCGGCATCGCGCAGGTCGGCGTCCATCACGTTGACAAAGACGTTCTCGCCGTCAATGATGGTCTTGCCGTTTTCCAGCGCGTCCAGCGTGTGGCTGTTCAGCCAGTCGATGGCCTTGTCCAGATTCGGGTGCAGACCCTTGTAGCAGGCAATGTAATCAAACGAATCTACGATCATTTCACACCTCTTACAGGGCCGCGACGGCGTCCTCGATCATCTTCTGCGCCTCGGCCACGATGGGCTCATCCTCGGGGATCAGGCCCGGCAGCGGGGCGCGCACGCCGCCCAGCTCCAGACCGTACATGCGGCGCAGGATCTCCTTCATGACCGCGTACAGGTTGCCGTGGGCCTCGCACATCTTGTAGATGATGCGGTCCGCCTTGTACTGGATCTCGCGGGCAGCGGGGATGTCGCCCTTCTCGATCAGCTCGTTCATCTTGAGGAACAGCTCGGGCATGACGGCGTAGGTGCCGCCGATGCCGCCGTCCGCGCCCATGACACGGCCGGAGACGAACTGTTCATCGGGGCCGTTGAAGACGGCGAAGCCGTCCGCACCGCGCGCCTGAATACCGGCATCCTTGAACATCTGGATGTCCTGGGTGGGCATCGAGGAGTTCTTGACCGCGATGACGTTGGGGTTCTTGAGCATCTCGTTCAGCAGGGGCATCGTCAGGGCGGTACCGGCCAGCTGCGGGATGTTGTAGATGATGAACTCGGTGTTAGGCGCGGCGGCGCTCATGGCGTTCCAGTAGTCCGCGATGGCGTAGTTGGGCAGGTGGAAGTAGATCGGCGGGATGGACGCGATGGCGTCAACGCCGCACTTTTCAGCATGGGCGGCCAGCTCGACGGAGTCCGCCGTGTTGTTGCAGGCGACGTGGGCAATAACGGTGATCTTGCCCTTGGCCTCGCTCATGACGGCCTCCAGCACGGCCTTGCGCTCATCCGGGTGCTGGTAGATGCACTCGCCGGAGGAGCCGCCGACGTAAACGCCCTTGACGCCCTTGGCGATCAGGTGGCGGGTCAGTGCCTTGACGCCCTCGGTGGAGATAGAGCCGTCCGGTGCGTAGCAGGCGTAGAAGGCAGGAATAATGCCGCGATATTTGTTGATGTCTTTCATATACAAACACTCCCTGTTCGTAAAACTGTATGTAAAGGCTTCCCCCGAGGTGGGGGAGCTGTCACCGAAGGTGACTGATGAGGGCGGAGCCTGCTGACACAGCCCGTTTGCGGGCAATCCCCGGCAGGCTGCCCCTCATCCGTCTGTGGTCGGGGCCACAGACACCTTCCCCCGAGGGGGAAGGCTTTTTTGCACGGGTAGGCTTCGGGCAATGGCGAGGTTCTCTCCCCCAGTCGCTGCGGCGACAGCCCCCTCGCAGAGGGGGCCAGGGGCCGCCCGCAGGCGGCGGAGGGAGAGAACTCCGCCATAACACCCCGTTCTGCAATTTTAGCCTTTCACAGCGCCCATCGTGATGCCCTTCGTGAAGTACTTCTGGAAGGCCAGGAACACGATGATGATGGGCACGGCTGCCAGCGCGGCACCGGCCATGATCAGGCCGTAGTCAGTGGAGTTCTCGGCCTGCAGCTTGGCGATACCAAGAGAGATCGTCAGCTTGCTGGTGCTGGACAGCATGATCAACTGCATGAAGTAATCGTTCCACGAGTTGATGAAGGTGAAGATGGCCAGTGCTCCGATGCCCGGCTTGATCATGGGCAGCGCAATGCGGACAAAGGTCTTAGCCTCGCTCGCGCCGTCGATGCGGGCGGCCTCCAGCATCTCGCCGGGGATGCCCTCACTGAACTGCTTCATCAGGAATACGCCGAACGGCCAGCCGACGATGGGGAAGATGACCGCCCAGATCGTGTTGTAGAGCTGCAGGCTGCTCATCTCGCGCAGCAGAGGGATCAGGATGACCTGCTTCGGCAGCGCCATGGCGCAGACGATCAGGGTAAAGAGGATGCTGCGGCCCACAAAGCGCTTTTTGGCCAGCGCATAGCCTGCCATAGCGGAGGTGATGCAGGTCAGGATCATCGAGGCAACGGCCATAAAGACCGTGTTGATGAGCCAGCGCACAGCGGCGGGCACCTGGGGACCGGCCCACCAGATGATGTCCTTGCCGTCCGCGCTGAAGTGGCTGCTGAACGGCACCGCGAACTCCCACAGCGGGGACTTCTGGCGGCTGAACAGCTTGCCATAGTTCGTCATGACCCACTCGCTCGGCCACCATTCAGGGGTGGTGGAGTTGATGGAGATCTGCGTCTTAAAGGAGCCCGTCAGGATCCAGTACAGCGGGAACGCGAACGCGATGGCCAGCAGGATGATGACGATGGTGCTGAACACCATGTAGGGGGAAATCTTCTTTTTTTTCTTTTTGGTATCCATAGTCATTTCCCTCCTTACTTAATCAGACCGCGTGACCTTGAACTGCACAGCGGACAGAACGGCGATCATGATGGCGAGGATAACGCCCATCGCGTTGCCGTAGCCGTAGCGGTACAGCTTGAAGGCTGTGTAGTAGATGTAGTACATGATGGTATCGGTGGAGTGATTCGGGCCGCCGGACGTCAGCAGCTGGATCAGCGCGAAGCACTGGAAGGAGTTGATCGTCGTGATGACCAGGATGTACAGCGTGGTGGGCATGATCTGCGGCCACTTGATCTTCCAGAAGGCCTGCAGCTTCGTGGCACCGTCCACCTCGGCGGCCTCGACCAGAGACTGGTCCACGTTGCCGAGCGCGGAGACATACAGCACGATGGGCTGGCCGACAGAGGTCGTGAGCAGGATCAGGATGATGCAGGCCAGCGCGTAGCGGGTATCGCCCAGCCAGTTGATGTTCTGGTCAAGGAGGCCCATCGACTTGCCCAGATAGTTGAAGATGCCGTAGTAGTTGTTGAACATCCACTTCCACACGACGGTAACAGCGACAGAGCCGGTGACGACGGGCAGATAGAAGATGACGCGGAACAGCGAGGTCGCCCACGGCGGCATGTTGACGATGGCGGACGCCACCCACAGCGAGAAGATGCAGGTGATGGGCACCGACACGACAACGATAATCAGCGTGTTGCGAAGTGCGCCCAGAAAGACGCTGTCGTGGAACAGCTCCACATAGTTCTGCAGGCCGATGAACACATCGGCGCGGTTCATACTGGAGTCAAAGAAGCTGGTGAAGATGCACATCACCATGGGATAGATGACAAAGCCGATAAAGAAGATGAGGCTGGGCAGCAGGAACAGGTAACCGGCGATGGTCTCCTGCCGGACAAGCGCGCGGCTCATCTTCGGCTCGCTCTGCTTTTTGGCAACTGCGGTATGTGCCAAGAGGATCGCTCCCTTCTGTTTTAAAGTCACGGGTTCATTCGATAAAAGTGGCGTCCCACCGCTGCGTTTCAGGTCAGAGGTCGGACGCCGTGGGGTTTAGTTACAAACCGGAGGTTTTTTCAGGAGGTTCAGGATGCGCTGGCCGCTGCGTTGGCGGTGTTGCAGAACTCGGTAACGGCGGTGGTCACGTCAGTGCCCTGGCCAACCTGCTGCAGCATGTTCCACCAAGCGGTACGAGCCTCGGCCCAGCCGGGAGTGACCTGATAGTAGTCGCCCAGGTAAGGCATGAGCTTCTGGTACTCGTTCATGACCTCGTCGTCCTTGTACAGGTCGGACAGAGAGTTCTTGACGGAGAAGTAAGTAGAGGTCTTGACGGCCTTTGCGGTCTCGTCAGAGTTGGCCATGAAGTTGATGAAGGTCTTGGAGGCAGCGATCTTGTTCTCGTCGCCGTTGTCAAACACGCCGAAGCCCCAGATGCCGCCGCACAGTGCGGGGTCGCCGGACTCAGTCGGGAACGCCATGAACAGGATGTCGTCGCCGCTGTTGGTCGTGCCGGCTGCGCTGTTGTCAGCGTTGGTCTGCTGGGCGATGTTCCAGCAGAAGGCCATCTGCAGGGTGCCGTTGCGGAAGAGGGTGATCTCCTCGCCGCCGTTGATGGAGGCGTCAAAGTTGATGCCGTCCTGGTTGTACAGGGTCTCGATTGCCTTGACGTTCTCGGCAGAATCAGCGGTGTACTTGGTGTGGGCTGCATCGGTGAAGGTGCCGCCGTACATGTTGTTGATGATGGCGCGGGTGCCCTGGTCGCCGCCCTGGCCGCTGCAGTAGATCGGTTCCTGGACGCCAACACACTGCCCGGCGCGGGCTGCTCGCCCCTTGACGGCATGCACATGACCGTCAAGTCCCACAAAGTCCTGGCCAAAGCCTTGCAAAAGGAGCTGACCGGGGATACATTATAAGTAATAGCAGCGGCCAGCCTCCTTGCCTCCCTCTGCGAGACAGACTCCCCCGACACGGGGGAGATGGCGCTTGCGCCAGAGGGGGAGCGGTGGCCCCGCAGGGCCGGAGGGAGAGAACCTTGCGGTTATCTGAAGTCTTTCAGGCAATGGCACAGTTCTCTCCCCCACCGCCTGCGGGCGGAGCCCCCTCGCAGAGGGGGCCAAGTTCCGCAACACATCACAGCAGAAAGGACCCTCCATCATGGCAGAGCAAAGTTTTTGGGATATGCTGCGCACCAAGCGCGACAGCCTAACGAAATCCGGCATCATCGTTGCGGATTACCTTATGCAGCACGCAGAGGACGCACAATACCTGTCGATCTCATCGCTGGCAAAAGCCTGCGGTGTGGCAGAGGCTACGATTTTCCGTTTCTGCCGCGCCTTGGGCTTTGACGGCTATAACGAGATGAAGATCGCGCTGGCAAAGGCCACGGCCACGGCGATGCCGGTCTCGCTCAAGCTGGAGCCGGGCGTCGACACCCAGACACTCTGCACCCACGCCTACAACACCGCCATCGAGGCACTGAACGGCACCCGCAGCGCACTGGACCCCGAGTCGGTGGACCGCGCGGCCACGCTTTTGCAGCGGGCACGGCAGGTGTTCTTTTTCGGGCAGGGCGGCAGCTATATACTGGCCTGCGACATCTGGGCACGGTTCTCGATGCTCTCCACCAAGTTCCGCACGGCAGGCGACAGCCACATGCAGGCCATCGCCGCCAGCCTGATGGGCCCCGAGGACGTCGTGGTCTTTGTCTCCTACTCCGGCGCAACGCGGGATATGATGGACTCGCTGCATCTGGCCAGGGAGAACGGTGCCAAGGTCATCCTGCTCACCCACTACAGCGACGCCCCCGGCGCAGCACTGGCCGATGTCGTGCTTCTGTGCGGTGCCAAAGAAAGCCCGCTCGACTCCGGCAGCATGCCGGTCAAGCTGGCCGTCCTCTTTGTGGCGAACGTCCTCGTCCTGCGCTACACGCTGGACAATCAGGAGCTTGCCAACCTCTCCCTCTCCCGCACAAGCCGCGCGCTGGGGAGTAAGCTGCTGTAATATAAGCACAAAGCAGCCCGTGAGCACTGTCGCTCACGGGCTGCTTTTTATTGCTGCACCTGTAATGTCCGATGCAGCAGCATTTTTAAATTCTCCGGCAGGCCGCTCTGTATCCCGCACTCCGCGGTAAAGCACAGCCCGATCAGGCCGCCGACAACGGCGGAAAAGATCGCGGTGCAGCAGTATTCCAGACTTACCGCGGGGTCGATCTCCCCCGCAGCCTGCAGGCGTATGAGCAGCGTGCGCATGATGTCCCGCAGCTCGTCCGCACAGGCGGGCACGGACTCGCACTTTCCCGGCGTGCCCAGCGCCTGGGCAATCATCTTATAATCGCCCATCCGGTTGGCGGCAATGTCCTGCAAATAGGCTACCGCCCGCTCCTCCAGCCCGGCCAGCGTGCAGCAGTCGGCAAACAGGACGCGGATGCGTTCGTTTTCCCGGGCAAAGCAGTATTCGGCCAGGCCCTGCAGAATCTCCTCCTTTGAGAAAAAATAGCTGTACACCGTACCTTTTCCGATGCCTGCCGTGTCGGCCAGCTGCTGGATGGTCATCGCGGCGGGGCTGACGCCCCGGGCGATCAGCTGCAGGGCAGCCTCGTAGACGGCAGCCTTGCGGGCTGCATGGTTATCCATTGTCATGGTCGGCCTCCTTTTTCTCCCCGTCGTTTTCCTCCGGCGCACGGGCCGCGCGGCTCAGATCCGGGCGGCGTGGCGCGGATGCAGCCTCGGCGGCGCGGCGGGCGGCGAACTCTGCCGCAAACTCGGCCGCATCGTCGGGCAGGTCGTCCAGACCGTCATCATCGACGTCAATATTGACCGGCGGCCTGCGGTAGAACAGGTCATACAGCACAGGCACGACGAACAGCGTCATCAGCGTGGCGTAGCTCAGACCGCCGATGATGACAATGGCCATGCCGGTGCTCATCTCGCTGGCCATGTCGGTGCCGAACAGCATCGTGACCATCGCCAGCACCGTCGTCAGCGTCGTCATCAGGATCGGGCGCATACGGGTGCGGCCCGTCGCCACAAGGGCGTCGGTGCGCTCCAGCCCGCCGATGCGCAGCTGGTTGGCGTAGTCCACAAACACAATGCCGTTGTTGACGACGACGCCCATCAGGACCAGGAAGCCCATCAGCGAGATCAGCGACAGCTGCTCACCGGCAGCCATCAAGCCGAGCATACCGCCGGTGAAGGCCAGCGGGATCGTGAACAGAACAATGAACGGCGACAGCAGGCTCTGGAACTGCGCCACCATGACAAAATAGACAAAAGCCAATGCCAGTGCAAGCATTTTTGCCATCTGGCTCAGCATCTCGGTGACCTGGGTCGTCTCACCGGCCAGCTCGGCGGTCACGCCGTCGGGCAGGTCCAGTGCGGCCAGCTGCGGCTCCAGCTCGCGGGAGAGCAGCGTCGTGTTGTAGCCGTCGGCGGTCTCACTCGTCACGGCCAGCTTGCGGGAGCCGTTCTCGCGGGCAATCGTCGTATAGCCCGCCGTCGTGGTGCGGGTCGCGAACTCACCGAGGGTGTGCGTCTCCTTTACGCTGTTGCCGTTCTCGTCGGTGGTCGTCGTCTCGAACTCCATATTGAAAATATCGTCCAGCGTCGGCGTGTCGGTCTTATCGACGATGACGACGCTGTAGCTGTCGCCGCCCGCCTTCAGCGTCGTGGCGGTGGTGTCCGTCGTCAGCTTGGCGGCGATCTGCTGGTAGACCTGCGCGACGGTCAGACCCATCCGCATAGCCTTGTCCTTGTCAATCGTGATGTTGATCTCGGCGTCGCCGGCGTCCTGGCCGTCGGTGACGTTTTGGATACCGTCGATGCCCTCCATCAGCGCCATGACCTGCTTGCCCGCGGCGGCCAGGTCATTGAGTTCGCTGCCGTAGAGGTCCACCTCGATGCCGGAGCCGGACAGTGCACTCATGTCCATCATGCCATTGGAGTTCACTTCAATTTCGCAGTTTAGATCTGCTGTTTTGCCGTAGATCTCCTGCTCCACGACCTTGGCCTTGGGTGCCTTGTCGCCCAGCAGGACGTAATAGGTAAACGTGGTGTTGTCGGTGGCGGCATTGCTGCCGGCCATGGCGACCATGTTGTTGGAACCGCCCGACATCGCGCCGACGGTGTCGACGCCGTCCACGGTCATGACCGCGTCCATGACGCTGTCCGCCGTGGCGAAGGCGTCCTCCTTAGCCGTATCGTCAGGCACATTGACCGTGATGGTCAGCTGGTTGCTGCTCATGTCGGGGATCATGACGATGCCCATGGTAGCGACGCGCCAGACCGACACCCCCAGCAGCGCAATGGCCAGCGCCAGCGGCACAGCCTTGCGGCGCAGGCAGAAGCGCAGCAGCTTTTCATAGCCGCTCAGCACCTTGTCGAACAGCGGGTGCTTGATGTCCTTCTGCTTTTTCAGCACGGTGGAGCCCGCGCAGGGCACAACGGTCAGCGCCACAACAAGGGACGCCAGCAGACTGAAGGTGATGGTCCAGGCCATGTCGCTGAGAAGCTCACGCACCATGCCGGTGGTGAATACCAGCGGCAGAAAAACGCAGATTGTCGTCAGGGTGGAGGATACGATGGACCCGGCCACCTGACGCGCGCCCTGCACCGACGCACGGGCGGCGGGCACGCCGCGGCCCCGCAGACGGTAGATGTTTTCAATGACGACAACCGAGTTGTCGACCAGCATGCCGACGCCCAGCGCCAGGCCGGACAGCGACAGGATATTGAAGGTAATGCCGGTGAAATACATCAGCACAATGGCAAACAGCACGCTCAACGGCATACTGATGGCCACGACGATGGTCGGGCGCAGGTCCTTTAAGAACAGTGCCAGCACGATGATGGCCAGCGCTGCGCCCTCGATCAGGTTGGACAGCACGCTGTTGACGATGAGCTTGATATAGTCGCCCTGGTCCATGATGGGCGTCAGGTGCAGGCCCTCGTTTTCGGCCATCATCGTTTCCATCGCCGCGCTGCTGGCGTTGGAGACCGTCGAGGTGGACGACGTCGAGCTCTTGTACAGCGACAGCAGCACGGCGCGGTTCTTGTCCACCTTGGCGTAGGCGTCGTCGGCGTTGTCGGTCATTTCGACCTCGGCCACATCGGACAGGCGCACGTCGCCGATGCCGTCGATATTGCAGAGCACCATGCTTTTCAGCTCGTCCGCGTCGGCAAAGGCATCACCGACCTTGACGATGTAGCGGTTGTCGTCGCCGTCGCCGCCCTCGATATAGCCCGCGGGCATCGAGAAGTTCTGCGCATAAATGAGCTGCTGCAGCGTCGTCATGTTCAGCAGCTGGTCCAGATTCGCGCTTTTCAGCGCCTCCTCGCGGGCGGACTCGTATTCCTCCTGCGCGGCCTCGAGCTGGGTCTTGCCGGCCTCGAGCTGGGTCTTGCCGCTGGAGACCTGGAACTCGCCCAGCTGCAGCTGGGCCTCGGTGCCGCTCAGCAGCAGCTGGACGGCCATATCGGCCATGGCGGGGTCTACCGCCTCGTCGCCAAGGCTTGCCAGCATTTTTTGCAGCTTGTCGCGCTGTTCGTTCAGCTGGGTCAGCATTTCCTGCGCTTTGGTCAGCTGGTCGCGCAGGGCGGCGGCAGTGTCGTTCAGCGTCTGCTGCAGCGGCTGCATACCGTCGTTCAGCGCAGTCTCGGCCTCCTGCCGCGCAGTCAGCAGCGTCGTGGCGTTCTGCAGGGCGACCTTCGCCGTGGAGAGCGTTGACAGATTGCCGCTCAGCTCGCTGACGCGGGCGCGGCGGGCGGCGTTGCCGTCGATGACGGCCTGGTCCTGCGCCTGCTCGGCGCGCTTGGCGTCGATCTGCGCCTGTAAATCGGCCCGTTCGCTCTCGTCCTCGGTGTTGTTGAGGGAGTCCTGCAGCGACGCGATCTCTGCCTCCAGCGCCTGAATGCGAGCGCTCATGGCCGCATACTGGGCATCTAAGTAGGCCGCAGTCTGCTCCACCGTCATGTTCTGCTCCAACAGCCCCTCGTCTGCGGCGCACTGGCGGATGGCCGCATCCGCGCGGTCGATCGAGTTGATCATCGCGCCCATCTTGTTCAGGTCGCTCTTGGCTTCGGCCAGATTGGCCGGGAGCGCGTCGGCGTTATACTGCGGGTCGTAGGCGGCCAGCACCGTCTTGCAGCTGGCAAACAGTGCATCGTCGATGGGCAGCGTGACCTCGGGCAGGGTCGTGCTTGTATTTTTGGCGTTCTCCAGCTTGCGGTTTGCCTCGTCCAGGTCGGTCTGCAGGCTGGCGATCTTCTTTTCCAGCTCGGGGATCTGCTTGTCCAGCTCGGTGATGGCGTCCCGCAGCTGGGTTGTCACGTCGGCCTTCTGGCTGTTCAGCTGGGCCTTGCCTGCGTCCAGCTGGGCCTGGGCGGCGTCCAGTTCCTTCATGCCATCGTTGATTTTTTTCTTGTTGGCATCCAGTTCTTTTTTGGCATCGGCCAGGCGGTCACTGACCTTGACCAGCAGTTTGTCGTTGACAGCGTCGATTTTTTCCTGGTCGAGCGTGATCTGCACCGACTTTTCCACCAGGCCCGTCGTGGACACGCTGGCCACGCCGTCCACGCGCTCGAGCTGGGGCAGCACGTTTTCGCTGACATAGTCGGACAGCTCGTAAATATCCATGCCGTCGTAGTCCACGGCAATGTACTGCGTCGCCATCATGTCCGGGCTGATCTCCATCAGCGTCGGCGTGGACGCCATGTCGGGCAGCGCGTCGCCGAGCTGGTTCACGGCGGTGCTGGCCTTGACCATGGCGCTGTCCATGTCGGTGTCGTCCTGGTATTCCAGAAAGAGCAGGCTGTAGTTTTCATTGCTCTGGCTCGTCACGTTCTTGACGCCGTTCAGCGTCGAAAGTGCATTTTCCAGCGGCTTGGTCACGTCGGCCTCGACCTGCTCGGGGCTGGCGCCGGGGTAGGTCGTGATGACCATCAGGTAGGGCAGGTTCATGGCGGGCAGCAGGTCCGTCTGGATGCCGGTCAGGCTGACAAAGCCCAGCACCAGCACCAGAATGACCGCCACCAGAATGGTAAATGGCTTTTTAACGCTGTATTTCGGCATGGAAGTGTTCCCTTTCTTTTCCGACCGACCGGTCGGTCGGATTTATTATAGCACCCTGACCGCCGGTTGTAAAGGGCTGCGCGTCCAGCGCGCCATGGAGCTGCTAAGGGCATCGGCATCCGCCCGATGGCCTGCGGCCAGGCGCTGGTGCAAAGGCCCTGCACTGAAATTTGCATCCTAAAAAAGAGCCGACAAAAGCTCGTTGAAGCTTATCGTTTCAACGAGCTTTTGTTGAGTTTTGTTGTGCTGTGTGCCAAGGCTCAGAACTGCCCCATGCGTACAAAGGAATGCTGCATGGTACCGACCTGTTCCAACCCCTTTTGGGGCAGGTTAGTTTTTAATCTGCTCCCCTTCCGGGAAGATGATTTTATAAATCGGGAAGTAAATCACCATCTGCACGCCGCCGTTGATGACGGTGATGGGCACGAACGCTGTCAGAAACAGCGTGATGGCAAGCGCCGCAAAATAGCCCATACCTCCATAGCTCACCTCATGCTTGCACAGGCACGGTCAGCTCCGCGCTGTATTCGCCGTCGGAAGCAGCAATCGTCATGGCGTCGCCGTCCCCCATGCGGACGATGGCAAGAGCCTCGCCGTAGTAGGTATCGGTTTCGCTGTCCAGATAGCTGTGCTTGTTGAAGGGGCAGGCACTGCCCAGCCCCACCAACGTGCCGCCGCGCACCTGTACCTGAATACTGCCGCGCGCCAGCGGCTTGGTGATGCCGTTTTCATCGGTGTAGCGCAGACGGGTGTAGCACAGGTGCCCCGGTTTTACAGCAGGTTCTTCGGCGTCCAGCGTCAGGCGGGTCGTGCCGCCGGCACTTTGCAGCTTGCAGCGACCAATTTCGTGATCGGCAGCATCATAGCTGACGGCTTCCAGCGTGCCGCTCTCGTAGGGAATGCTGAACCTCGCCAAGCAATCATTTTTCAGCGGTTTACTGCCCACCGTGTGACCATTCAGCACTAACTCCACACGGGCGGCGCGGGCGTAGACCTCCACGTTGGCCTTGCGCTCCTCGCAGCCGGTCCAGCTCCAGCTGGGCATGGCATTCGTCATCTTCCACGCACTGGGGCTGTGGCGGTCTCCGGTATGGTTGACCGGGCAGACGGCGATATAGGGGCCGTTGTCAGCCTCCAGCGCCACGCGGGTATACAGGGCTTCGCCCAGCGGCTTGCCGGTCAGGTCGATGCGCCCCGAACCCGCCGACACCCAGCCCGGACCGCCGTCGAACGTTTCGGCGTAGTCGGCGTACTCCCATGAGCCGACCATGACTTCGCCAAGGTAGTCCATGCCCGCCCAGACAAAGTCGCCCACCAAGCGGGGTTCCTGTTTGGCCAGTTCGCGGAATTTATAAGCATCGTTGCAGAAGGTCTCGCTGCCCAAAATCAACCGCTGCGGGTACTTTTTCAGGTCGTGCTTATAGCGGTAGATGCCGTAGTTGTAGCCCGCAATGTCCATGTTGGCAAAGGCGTCACGGGTCTTGACATCGCAGCCATGCAGGGTCGCGCCGCGCTTCATGAACTCATCGCCCAGCAGCCCCGCCAGATTGTTGAAGAACTGACTGCCGACTGCCTTTTTCTTGGCGGCCTTCTCGCCGCGCTGTTTGGCTTTTTCGGCACGCTCGGCTTCTTTTTTTGCCTTTTCGTCGCTGTACACGCCGAAGCCGATGGAGCTTAAAAAGTTGAAGAAGATGTTCACGCCGCAGGTCACCGGGCGGGAATCGTCCAGCCCATGCAGGAAGTCGGTCATCTCCTTCGTCAGGGCGATGCCGCGCTTTTGGGCAGTCTCGCTGACCTCGTTGCCGGTGGAGTAGAGCACCACGCAGGGGTGGTTGTAATCCTTTTCCACCATATCGGTCAAGTCCTGCTGCCACCATTCGGCAAAATAATCCACGTAGTCATGCTCTGTTTTGTGGATGTACCAATGGTCGATGTACTCGTCCATGACAAGCATACCCTGCCGGTCACACTCTGCCAGCAGCGCCTTGGAGCAGGGGTTGTGCGCTGAGCGAATGGCGTTGTAGCCGTTCTCTTTCAGCAGGCGTACCTTGCGTGCCACGGCGTCGGGGTCACAAACTGCGCCCAACAAACCATTATCGTGGTGGATGCACGCGCCCTGGATGATGTACCGCTTGCCGTTGAGCAGGAAACCGTCCGTACCCCACTCGACCTTGCTAACACCGAACGTCTCGGTCACCTCATCATCGGCAAAGTTGACGCGGCAGGTGTACAGGTTGGGCGTTTCAGGCGTCCAGAGGCGGGCGTTATCAAGGGTCAGGGTAAATACGGCCTCGCCGCCGCTCTCCTGCTGCACGGCTGGCAGGTCGTCCACCATCAGGCGTACCGTGCCGGGGGCGGTGGTCTTTACGCGCACCTCCACGACGGCGGGGTCAAGCGACAGGGTGCGGATTTTAACGCCGTTCAGTGCGATATGCGCGCCCCTTGCCGTCCAAAGCTGCACCGGGCGGTAGATGCCCGCGCCGGAATACCATCGGCTGTTGGGCTGGTCGGCGTTGCGGGCAATGACCCGCAGCTCGTTCTCCCCTGCGTGCAGATACGGCGCACAATCAAGATAAAAGTTGGTGTAGCCGTAGGGGCGGAACGCTGCCTTTTGACCGTTGAGCCAGACCTCGGCATTATGGTAGACGCCTTCAAACTCCAGAATGTGGGTGTCCGCCAGCTCGTTTTCCGGCACGGTCAGGGTGCGCCGGTATTCGTAGTCATATCCCTCGTACCAGCCGGTGTTGGTGCCGCCCGCGCTCAGGGCGGTGCGGGGTTCAGCCAGCATGGCATCATGGGGCAGGGTCACCGTTTTGCCGGGTGCGGTATCGCCCAGATGGCGGCACGTCCAGCCGGTGAGAAGTGGGGTTGGTTTCATAGTGGTATACCTTTCCTGAGATTCCAAAAGGCCTCGGACGCTGCACAGCCTCCGAGACCTTTATCACTTTACATGGCTTTATCTTTGCGCATGAAAGAACTGATGAGCAGTGCCAGCATACTGATGGCTACCACCACACAGATACGCATGATCGCGCCGATCTTGCTGATGTCGCCGAACATTGCCAAGCCGAAGAAGTAGCCGACAAAGGTATAAACGGAATCCGTAATAAAGGCGCAGAGGGAGACCGCGCTGAGCGCCGGGGCTGCGATTACCAGCAGGTCATTGTCCGTTACCAGCCCGACCGCACCGGCCACCACGGCCGCCACAAGCCCAATGTATACCCAGACATTGCTGCTGCCGGTGTCGGCAGCATACAAGGCATACAGGATAATACCGACCAGCGCCAGAATGATCCCGGCAAGATTCAACCAGAAGCCTACGGCTCTGTTTTGAAACAGGTTCTTCATTTTCGTGTCCTCCTATCTCAAGCTTTTTCTTCGCTGCGGCGCTTGGCGCGGAACATCATGAACAAACCGCCCACCATCAGCAGTACAAACACGACATCAATGGCATACAGTGCGATTTGCCACCACGGCATGATTGACTTGACCGTATCATTCATGCTCAGACCGTTGATCAAATTCGTGCGAGAGAGCATATAGTGGTAGCGCTTGACGGCGTCACGCAGGTTCAACAGCATATTGCCGTCGTCATTGCTGCGAATTTCCTCCACAATGGCGGATGCCGCAGAGCCGGTGGGGTCGATGCAGTAGGTCGTGGTACCGGCGCTCAGAGAGGTGGCGAAGTGGCTCTTGTACGCACCGCCTGCCACGCCGTCGGTCTCCTGCTGGCCGTTGAAGCCCCATTCCTTGCGCAGCACCTGCGTGCAGAGTGCCTTGCTGGAGGAAGCCCAAACGAGGCCGAGTCGGTTAAAGGACTGCATCAAGGCCATCGTGTTTTCGTTGGAAAGCACACCCTCAAAGGCGCGCAGGGTCTGCTCACGGAAAGCCTGCTCGTTGAAGAACACGGCAAGACCTTCGCGGTGGAATTCCTGATCGTTGCCGGCTACGTGCTTGATGCCGGGGGTGACGCCACGGCTCTGCACAGCGGTCAGTTCGGTGGTGGTGTACAGGTTGGTCAGGACGGCATCCTCTGAGAAATATTCGCCGTTGCGGCCACCGAACGGTGTGCGATGCAGATTGCCGCCACCTGCCCAGAAGAGGGGTAACTTGCAGTACAGCGCTTCCTCCGCCATCAGTTCGCCACGGCGGGTCAGGCGGTCGCTGTTCCACATGCAGGCCGCCACAACAGAGCAGGGATACAGGCAGACATCGCGGGTATCGCCGTATTCTTCGGGGAAGGTGTTTGCGCCGACACTGGCCGTTCCGTCGCCCTCACTGAAAGCGGGCTTTGCCACGGAGGAAACCTCCGGCGTACCGAACATATCGGAGATTTGGCTTGCCAGTTCCTCCACCGTCATCTGGTCAAGGTATTTATCCCAAGTTTCTGTATCGTCAAAGGAGACGTCTTTCATCGAGACAAAGGTCAGACCATTGTTCTGCCCCTGCGTAATATCACTGACAGAGAGGGAGTCCTCCGGCTTGGTGTAGAGCTCGCCCTGCAAAATCTGCATCATTTCCTCGGTGCAGGTGATGGCGGGGGCTTCAGTCGGGAATGTGCCGTTCCAGTCCTGACGGGTCAGGTAGGTAACAGAGCCCTCCTGCCAGTAGTTTGCGTCACAGTCATCAAACTGGTTGGTGACTTCCTCGCCGGTGACAGAGCAGCGGTAGCTCTCGGTATCCAGCGTATCATAGCTCCAATGGTAGGTCTTGGCGGCGTTGCCCTCCACGGCATTGCCATCCTGATCGACCATGCCGGATGCGCCCTTGGCCGCCAGAATGTTGTTCAGGGCGTCATGGGCATTATCGCCCAGCGCCAGATAGTAGTCGCCTGCACTCAGGATATAACCCTTGGCGTTGGTGTAGTCATAGCTGGCCATCATGTAGCGATCCATCGTGACCGTGACCTGCTCCGACTGGCCGGGCTTCAGCTCGTCGGTCTTGCCGTAGCCAATAACCTGCACGGCGGATTTTTCCACGGCGTTTTGCTTTTCGTAGTCGCCGTAGGGGGTCTGCACATACAACTGCACGACCGATTTGCCGCTGACGCTGCCGGTGTTTTTCACCGTGACAGTTGCGGTGAACATATCCTGATCGGCGTCATAGCTCACGCTGTTCAACGTCTGCTCAAAGGTTGTATAGGACAGACCGTAGCCAAAGGGGTAGGTGACCTCAGCGGCATAATTCCAGCCGCCGCCAAAGGACGAACCTGCCGTGCCGGAAGCGCCGGAAGCAGGGTTCAGGATGGAATCCTCGTAGCGGGTCTCATAATATTTGTAGCCGACGTAGATGCCCTCCTCCTGCGCCGCCGTATAGGAAACATTCAGCGGGGAATCCGTGACAATACCGGAGTTCAGCACCTCGTCCACGTTGCTCCACTCGGCAACGTTCTGGCTCTGGGTGTATGCAGCCGGGGAGGACAGCGAGTTAGCCGCGTAGGTGTCGGTCAGGTGGCCGGAGGGATTTGCCTTGCCGGTCAGCAGGTTGGCGACACCCTCAAAGCCGCGCTGGCCGGGGTCGCCAATCCATAGGCAGGCGTCCACGTTGTACTCGTCCATCCAGCCTAATTCCATGGGGTAGGCACTGTTCAGCAGCACAACGATCTTGCTGAATTTGCCGGAATCGCGGATCATTGCCAGCATATCTTTTTCGTCCTGATGCAAAGCCAGGGCGCTGATACCGTCCGGGTCTTCCATCATCATTTCACAATCCTCACCGCCCTCGCGTGCCAGCATGACGATAGCGACATCGTTGTAGTCATTCTCCCAGCTTTGCTGCAGCTGCGCAGTGTAGAAAGACTTAGGTTCTTCGCCCAATACAGGCGCTGCATTGAAATCGCCGGTAGAATTCGGACCACCCGCAATCGTCAGGTTGTTGCTGGCCACACGAGAGGTCGAGCTGTTTTTATAGGCATCGTACAGCGTGTCATTGATAGAGAAACCGACATCCTTCAACGCCTGATACAGATCGATTACATATGTACCGGTGGACGCTGCGCCGCTGTTTGCACCACCGGGGGCATACACCGGCTGCACAACGGCGTGACCAAACAGCGTCACATGGCTGTTGGAGGAAAGCGGCAGGGCGCTGTTGTTATTACGCAGCAGGACAGAACCTTCCTCCTGCTCCAGCACAGATTCATCGTAGGTGGCTTGGATCAGCTTTTGGAGATTTTCCGCCGAATAGTCACCGAACTCGCTGGTGTAGTAGTTTGTATCCTCTGCCGAGGTATCCCCGGTGGATACGATACGACTGGTCGTTGTGCCCAGGTACGAGTTCAGCGTACCAGTGTAGGTGATGGCGCACTGCGTACCAAACAGAGATACAACCATCAGCACAGCCGAGGTAGAGGTCAGACCGCGCCATAAAGTTTTCTTCGTTTGCTTCTTCATGTTCTTCTCCTTCGTCTTTTTTGGGGGTCCATCTCCCCTTTGATGCTCTCAGTGTAGCACAAGATTCGTTTTGAAGGAGTGCACCATTCGTAAACCGTGCTTTTTGCACCGCAAACGGTTTTGGGGTGTGTCATAATTGACAAACGATCTGCCGGTGTCTTTGTGCAAAACGCTGTAAACCAAAAAACAGCCCACCAAAATGGGCTGTCTGGGTTATTTCTGCTTGATGGGAAACAGCACCTTTAATGTGAACTGGTTCTCCTGGGTGGTGATCTCTGCCGTGCCGCCGTATTTTTCGGCGGTGTCGTAGATGCTCTTTAGACCGTAGCCGTGGTAGCGGGCGTCGGACTTGGTCGTTTTTGGCAGGTTGCCGTCCGCTTGGAAGGCACCGTCGTAGGTGTTTTCGACCCGGATCCACAAAAAGCTCTTTTGCCGTGCCATCACCAGATGAATCAGTCGCTGCTCGCTGTCGGGCAGCTTTTCTACACTCTCGACGGCGTTGTCCAGCGCATTGCCGAACAGCGAACACAGGTCCATCGTATCCATAAAATCCAGCGCCGCACCGTCTGCCACGCAGGTCAGCGTGATGCCGTGCTGCTGGCAGTACAGGCTTTTGCTGGTCAGGATCGTGTCCAACACCTCGTTGCCGGTCTTGTTCTGCGCCTCATAGCTGCGGATCTCCTGCTCCATCGCGTCGAGGTAGTGGGCCTTTTCCTCTGAGGTCTCGCTGCGCAGCACGGCGATTTGGTGCTTGAGATCGTGATATTTTTTATTGATAAGGTCAATGCTGTCCTGCGCCGAGCGGTACTGTGCGTACTGCGCCTGCAAGACGTTCTGCAAAGCGTCGCGCTCCTTTTTGCGGCGGTACTCCACCAGCTGCATGTGGTGCGCAAACAGAATGGCCATGCCGCCCAGGTCTACCAGCGTGCGGATGTTGTAAATTTCCGCCGTCATCTTGCCGGAAAACGGCGTGTCCGGGCTGACATAGCTCAGGTTGCTGGCGGCATAGACCGCCACACCGATGAACAGCGTGCTGAGGAATTCCTTTTTGTGGACGTGCAGAGGCGAGGCAATATCGTTATAATTGCGTTCCAGCGCGAACACCACGCCATACACTGCGGCATAGACGACTGCCAAAATGCACACACGCACACCCGCGCCCGGCGTGCCATGCTGCCCGGCCATATAGTAGTAGAGCTGCCATTCCAGCGAGGCGGCCAGTTCCCCCAAAATAAACGCGCGGACGCAGTAATACCCCGCGCTCCGGGCGGGCACGTCGGTCTGCATTCGGATGTACAGATACATGATCAAGATGGATACCGCAATGCAGGGCAGAAACCAGAATTGCGGCACCTGCCCCGTTGCCTGCATAAAGACGCCGAGCAGCAGCAAAAACACCGCGTGGATCGTATACCGCCGCCAGCCTGCTGTACGCTTGGGCAGGAAGAACAGATATAAAAGGCAGGCCAGCCAGTCCGCCAGCGCGGTATACAGGCGGGGAATGTTGCCCAGAACTTCCGCTTGCATCAGATGGTTTCCCCCATGTAGTGGTTGAGCGCCGCCAAAAATGCCTTGCGCTTGGCGCGGCTGATCTGCACCCGCTCACCGTTGACGATGGCGTCCTCGTCCTGGATGCCGTCCACGTGCTCCAGATTGACAAGGTACGCCTTGCTGCTGCGGAAGAAATTCTCCGGCGGCAGCTTCTGCTCCACATCGCGCATGGAGCCGGTGGAATGCACCTCGCCCTGCTTGGTGTGGAACAGCAGGTCGTGGTCGCAGATTTCTACATAATAAATGTCGGATGCGTCGAGCTTCTGCACGCCGCCCGCGCAGGGTACCGTGAGGAAGTGCTTCTGGCGGCGTCCCAGCAGCTCCCGCACATGGTTCATCCGCTGGCAGAAAGCGTAATAACTCAGCGGCTTTAAGATATAGTCCAGCGCCTGCACCGCATACCCCTTGATGGCATACTGCGGCGAGTTGGTGATGAAGATGATAAGCACCTCCGGGTCGGCGCGGCGGATCTCCTCGGCTGCTGACATACCATCCATGAAGGTCATCTCGATGTCCATCAAAATCAGGTCATAGCCGCCCTTATAGCCCAGCGCGATCTCGTCGCCATCCGAAAAATGCGTGATTTGAAAATGGCAGTTTTTCTCCTGCTGGTATTTTTCCAGATACGAGTCCAGCACTGCCCGATCCTGCGCGCTGTCCTCGACTACTGCGATGTAGTTCACGAAAATTCCCCTTTTGAGAGCAAATGAATGCGTTTATGTGCCGACTGCTATGCCGCTTGCCTTTCATGGCTATAGGCTCTATCTGATAAGTATTATACAGATTCTTTTCCGAATTTTCAATAAATCATGGTTCTGCTTATCCGCCTTGATTGCCCACGCTTTGGGCGGGAACATGTTTTACATAGCATGGCGTTTGATTGCCCACAAACGCATTTCCGGGGTGTATCATCGAGGAATGCGGACACCCGTCTCACAGGGTTTTCACGCAGGGAAAGCCCGCACAAATAACTAAGCCAACACACCGCACAATTCCCGCCTTACGGCTTAAGCACCGCTCCGGCGGCTGCGGCACTTAGAATTATGCGGTATTGCCCTGGAACCAGAAAAGCCCCGGCCTTTTCTGGCCGAGGCTTGATGGTTGCGGAGCAGAATGTGATCTGTTCGCTTCCGCTGACAGGGAGGGCAATCCGCTTAGGGTTCCACCCGCACCGTCAGGCGGGAGGCGTGCAGCCCACCGTGGTATACCCGGTTATGGGCCACCACAGTCCGGGCGGAAGCAAAACCTTCCCGGGTGTTGCTGTTGGGGAAGATGAAATTCTTGGCGCTGGAGGTGACAGTCACCCGGATGCGGTGGCCTTTCCGGAAGCAATTGGACAACTTGGTGGTGCGGATCTTCAGGCAGACGATCTCGTCTTCCTGCAAAAACTCCGACCGGGCAAAGCCATTACGGTACCGGGCGCTGAGCAGACCATCCGCCAGTTTGATGGACCGGCCGTTCTCATCCACGTCGGTAACACGCACCACAAAGTCGGTATCCGGCGCGTCAGAAGAAATATACAACTCCGCCGTCATATCACCGGTCAGAACCAGGTCTTCCTTCAGCACAGGGGAGGTGTAGCACAGCAGGTCCTGACGCAGTTCCTCCCGGGTGTAGTCCTCCGGCACTTCGATCTCGTTCTCCGACATATCAATGATGTGCTGGGACGGATTTTCTGGATCATAGGCGTAACCGTCGCAGTTCTCCCGCTCCGGCTTGGCAAAAGTCAGCCGCCCGTCTCCGGCAGAGGTGTTGGCATGGCCGTCACTATCCAGATACAGGTGGGTGACCCGGGTCTCGGGCACTGGCCAGTTTTCGGCGGTCTTCCATACCTCCTGGCCCAGGGTGTAGTATTCTACCGGGGCAGTCTGGTCGATGCCGTTGTCCACTTCCTTGAGGTGATGCTCAAACCAGCGGAAATACAGCCAGTCCAGATCAAAGCGCAGCGCCTGGCTGCCGAAGGATACCCCGTGCATGTCGTACTTACTGTTGCCGCTGTGCTGCCAGGGTCCCAGAATGACCTTGCGCATGCCCCGCGGGAAGTCATGGACCAGTTCCAGGGCTTCGGTGGTACCCATGCCGTTGTCGTCAAACCAGCCGGACTGAATCAGCGCCGGGATCTGCGCCCTGACGGAGCGTTCCTGCCAGTTGGACATACGCCAGAAATCGTTGTAGTCACTGGGTTCCAGCCACCGTGTGATGAAGGGCACATCGTACCCCAGAGCCTTTTTCGGCAGGTCGGTCAGGGGGCGGATGTTCAGCACTTTCTCCCAGTCATCGCGTTCCATCAGCTCAGGGTGGAAGGTTTTCTGAGACACCGCAAAGGCCCAGGCCAGCATGCCCGAGGTGAAAGACCCACCCCGGCGGGGCAGATCCACAAAGGCGCTGCCCGCGCAGACTACGCTGATCAGAGCTTTCAGGTGGGGGTTGCCGCTGGCAGCGGCCGCCCACTGTACATACCCCAGGTAGGACCCGCCCACCATACCGATGCGTCCGCTGCACCATGGCTGGGCGGCGATCCAGTTCAGAGTATCGTCGCCGTCCTCCACCTCGTGGTAGTTGGGCAGCCATTCGCCTTCACTGGCGTTTCGGCCGCGCACATCCTGTACTACCACCGCGTAGCCGCGCTGGACGTAACGGTAGTATATCTCACAGCCGTCCTCTTTGCCGTAGGGGGTGCGTACCAGCACTGCGGGCACCGGGGTACTGCAGTTTTTAGGCAGGTATACGTTGGTGGAAAGATGTACCCCGTCCCGCATGGGCACCGGGAAGGTCTGCGCATGTTCTACCGGGAACAGCTGTTCCTCCGGCCAGGTCGAGCGCCACAGGCGCAGGATGGTCTCCTCCTCGGCACCGGGTTCCACCAGCACCGTGACCATCTCCCGGGCAGGGCAGGTGACGGCGATCAGCCGTCCGTCCTTCATCTGTTTGTTGTTGGGGAATTTTACATCCCGCTGCAGGTAGCTGCAGCCGTCTTCGCTGGTGTAGCGCTCGCCGCACAGGGAAACTTCCCCGGTGCCATGCAGCCCCGTCTCGTAATGGGACAGGTTCTGCCCCAGGGCGGCAAAGTCCATCTTCACAAAGAAACGGTAAAAATCCCGGTCCTGTTCAGTCAGGTCCTGCCAGTCCAGCAGCGCGCCGGTATGCACGTCCAGTTTCCGGATCTGGGGTGTGCCGTCGCCCAGCCGCAGTCTGCCGTACAGGATGCCTGAAACATATAAGTCAAAATTACGCATTTCCGTTTCTCCCGTTTTCCGTTTAGGCGCCGATGAAAGCACGGATGGCATAGGCTACACCGATGCCCACATAGTTGCCCAGGGCACCGGCCAGTACGCCCATGAGCAAGCCGATGTTGATAAGGGTCTTCCACTGGGCGCTGGAGGCGATGAGGGCGGCGGTGGGGCCATCCGAGATACAGCCCACGATGGACAGCAGCACATACTCAAAACGGACTTTCAGCAGCCGGGTGATGAGCAGGTGCAGCAGAATGGAACAGGCGATGACACAGAAGCAGAACAGGGTGATGTAGAAGGTAGATCCGAAGAACTGCTTCAGGTCCACCGCAAAGCCGATGGTCACCAGGAACAGCACCGCTATGAAAAGGCCCAGGTCAAAATTGCCGCGCAGCTTGCGGACGGCCGGCACCTGTGCCAGGATGATGGAGAAGGTGGTGATGAGCAGGATGCGGCCTGCACTGCGGAACCCTTCTCCGAATACCATAGAGGAGATGCTGGTGGCAGCCCACACGGTGCCAAAGCCGATGGCCAGCAACCAGGCGATTTCCTGGATGGACCATTCCTTGGAGGCCATCAGTTCCTCGTGGTTGCCATCCCCCAGCAGCTCCGACTCGCTCATATCATAGGGCCACAGCTTTTTCAGCCATTTGGAACTCTTGTACAGGGCGGGGGTAGCAAACATCAGGATCAGCGTGGGGATGCCCACCACATAGTCGGCGGCATTGGCCGAGGCGATGGTGTTCTTGCTGGCATCCAGGCCTACAGCGATGGCGGTCAGGTTGGAACTGCCGCCGGTGTAGGTGCCCACGAACATACCGGCCACCTTCCAGCCTTCGTCGATTTTGTTGGCGAACAGTATGCCGAACACCAAAGCTGCCACGCAGACGCTGAATATGGCCGAGGCCAACGCAATGATCGGTTCCTTGGATAATTTGCGCATCTGTTTCAGGTCCAGGCTCAGCAGGCAGATGGAAACGGACAACGGCACGCAGTAGCTGCTGATGGCATCATAGGTAGGGCTGGAGGTAGGCACGATCCGCAGGTTGGACATCACGATGCCCATGACGATAACCGTCAGGGCCGGGCCCAGCGTTTTGAACACCTTGAACCGCTGCAGCCAGAATCCCAGTGCAACCGTGGCGACCATGATGAACAGGAGCGCGCCTTCGGAGGAAAAAATCGTATTCGCCATAATATACCTCTCTATACCTCTCTGCGGGGTCCCGCTTAAAAATCAATATCGATGCCAAGGCCCGGTTTGTCGGACAGGGTGTAGACGCCACCATTCACGGCAAAACCGCCGGGCATACCCATCTCGGGGTCCACAGCGTACATAAAGCTGTCGCAGTCCGCCTCGGTGATGTTCTGCTTGGCGGCAACCAGACTCACACCGGCAGCAATGGCCACCTTGGTCTCCAGCATGCAGCCCACCATGCACTGTACATGGTTTGCCTCGGCAATGGCGTTGATCTTTTCCGCCGGGTACAGGCCGCCGCACTTCATCAGTTTAATGTTGATAATGTCTGCAGCATCGATCTTGCAGGCCTTTGCTGCGTCGATGGGGGTGTGGACCGACTCGTCCAGCATGACCTGCAAGTCCACCTTGGAACGCACAAAGCGCATACCGTCCAGATCCCAGCTGGGCAGGCACTGTTCCACCGCTTCCACGCCCAACTCTTCAAAGGCTTTCAGGGTGCGCACCGCATCGCTGACCGTGTAACCCTGGTTGGCGTCCACACGCAGGCGGATGTTGGGGCCCACCGCCTGACGGATCAGGGTCAATGCCTGGATATCCTCGCTCGGGTTGATGCCGGCCTTGATTTTCAGAATGGTGAAGCCATCCTTTTCCACCCGTTCCCGGGCTTCGGCGGCCATGGCTTCCGGTGTGTCAATGCCCACCGTCATGTCGGTGACGATCTGGTTCACGCTGCCGCCCAGCACCTTGTACAGAGGCTGACCCATCAGTTTGCCCTTGATATCATACAGGGCAATATCCACCGCGGCCTTTGCCGAGGTGTTGCCTGACAGCAGGCGGTCCATCATCCTGTGGATGCCCTCAACATCGAGCGGATCCATGCCGATCAATCCGGTGCGGAACAGTTTCAGCGCTTCCAGAACGGTGGCTGCGCTCTCGCCGGTCACCGGTTCAAAGGGCGCGGCCTCACCGATGCCCCACAGACCTTCGTCGGTGGAGATCTTCACCAGCACATTCAGCGAATGATCCTGTACCGCAAAAGCAATACGGAAGGGCTTTTTCATGGGGATACGGATGGTTTCTACCTTTACATCTGTGATTTTCATAGGGTTCCTCCTGCACAATAATTTTTATAAAATTTACAATTTTTTATAAATTTTACTATTTCTAAAATTTTTGTCAAGAGTTTTTCTGTTTTTTTCACATTTTTCAGAGCACTTTTCAGAGCACTTTATAGGATAAGCAAGAAATCATCTGATTTTCTTTGTAAAAAATTTTATAAATATCGAATTTTTTCTTGCTTATTTACGTACGGGGCATTTTGTGATATACTATAAATAAATTTTTTACGAAAAAACGGGAGGTCTTATGCTGGGCGAACATGTTCGAAATATGCGGAAAAAGCGGGGAATCACCCTCAAGGAACTGGCCGAAAAGACTGGTTTGTCCATCGGGTATATCTCCCAAATCGAGCGCGATCTCACCGACCCGTCCCTGTCCACCCTGCGCAAACTCAGCGCCGCTCTGGACATCCCCACCTATCTGTTTATGGGAGGTGAGAGCAGCACCAGCCTGACAACCCGTCAGGCGGATATGTTGATCCTCTCCCAGCCCAATTCCAATGTACGGTATCATCTGCTTACGCCCATGCCCAACGGAAATTTTGTACCTCAGTCGTTGGTCATACGCTTTGAGCTGGAACCCCACTGCAAGGACGGCGACCTGCCGGTGATCCATCCCAGTGAGGAAATCCTGCTGCTGGAACAGGGGCAGCTGGATGTACTGGTGGAGTCCAAGACTACCCGCCTGAACGCCGGAGACACCACTGTGGTACAGTCCAACCTGCCCCACATCGTTTCCAACCCCGGGGATACCACAGCGGTGGGGCTGGCTGTGTTCACCCCTGCCATTTGGTTCCCCAACAACCGGCGCAGTTTTAACCGCGGTGGCGAAACCTGAATCTTCGCATAGGCTTGGCACAGCAGCGCGTTTTCCGGGAAGGGTTTTCACAGACAAACGGGCACGGACGAGCAATGCTCGCCCCTACAAGAGTTTTTTGCAGCCTGAAAAAAAATTGCAAGCCGGCAATCTGCCGGCTTGCAATTTTTTTATCCCCCGCAGGGGGTCTTTTTCGCCGTTCCCTGCCTTTTACTGCCCGGCCAGCGCGATCTGCTCGCGGGTGATGGGCAGCTCATAGAACCGCTTGTGGGTGGCGTGGTAGATCGCATCGGCCACGGCGGGCAGTGGGGTGTTGATGACCACCTCGCCGATGCTCTTGGCACCGAAGGGGCCGGTGCCCTCGTAGCTGCTCTCAAATACGACATGGATATGCCCGATGTCGTTGCGCGCCGGGATCTTGTACTGCATCAGCGAGTTTTCCTGCGGCATGCCGCGGTCATCGTAGGTGACATTCTCGGTCAGCGCCATACCGATGCCCTGCAGGATGCCGCCCTCGGCCTGCACCCGCGCAAGGTTCGGGTTGACCGGTGTGCCGCAGTCAACAGCCGCCTCATAGCGGATGACCTGCGCCTCACCGGTTTCCAGATCGACCTCGACCTCGGCAGCGCCCACCATGAACGGCGGGGGCGAGATCTCCGAGCTGTGGGTCACAACTGCCTCCAGCGCCGTATTGCTGCCGCACTGGGAGGCTGCGGCGATCTGCGCCAGCGTGGCGCGCTGCGTGCCGTCCTCGCTTGTCACGGCATCGCCCGCAAAGACGACTGCACGCTCATCAAGGCCCAGCAGCCCCGCGCCAACCTGACAGATCTTCTGCTTAAGCTGCTCGGCGCACTGCTCAACCGCCTTGCCGGTGACATAGGTCGTGCTGGATGCGTAGGAGCCGGAATCGTAGGGCGAGGAATCGGTGTCCGCGCCGAGGACCGTCACATTGTCGAGCGGGCACTCCAGCACCTCGGCGGCAATCTGCGCCAGAATCGTGTCGCAGCCGGTGCCCATGTCGGCTGCACCGATTGAGAGGGTATAGAACCCGTCATCGTTGATCTTCAGGCTGGCGCTGCCCACATCCACACTCGTAATGCCGGAGCCCTGCATCGCCATGCCCATGCCCACGGCGCGCACCTTGCCGTTGCCCATGTCGCGCACGGGGTATTTTTCGTCCCAGCCGATGTTGTCATGCACGGCCTGCAGACAGCGGTCCAGCGCGCAGCTGGTGTTGACCTGCCCGTAGTAGGCGGGCATCACATCGCCCTCATGGACGATGTTGCGCTGGCGGATCACAAACGGGTCGATGCCCAGCTTGTCGGCCAGCTCATTGACGGCGGACTCCACCGCAAACAGGCCCTGGGTCGCACCGTAGCCGCGGTAAGCGCCCGCGGACATGTGGTTCGTGTAGACGACATCGCTGACAAAGCGGAATGCCTCGGCCTTGCCGTAAAGCGGGATGGATTTGTGGCCGGACAGGCCCACCGTTGTAGGCCCATGCTCGCCGTAAGCACCGGTGTTGGACAGGGTGTAGAGGTCGATGCCCCTGACGATGCCGTCCTTTGTCGCACCAAGGCGGACATGCAGCTCCATCTCATGGCGCGGGGTGGAGGCGATCTGGCTCTCGTACCGGCTGAAGATGATCTTGCTGGGCTTTTTGGTTTTCCATGTCACAAAGGCGGGGTAGACCTCGCAGACCGAGGTCTGCTTGGCGCCGAAGCCGCCGCCGATGCGGGGCTTGGCCACCCGGATCATCGACTTGGGGATGTGCAGCGCATTGGCCAGGATCCGGCGGCAGTGGAAAACGATCTGGGTCGAGCTGAGGACATTCAGCCGCCCGTAGGCATCTATGCTGCAGTAGGTGCGGAAGGTCTCCATCATGGCCTGCTGGCAGGCGCGGGTGTGGTATGTATGGTCGATGACGACATCGCACCCCGCCAGCACCGCCTCAATATCGCCCGCCCCGGTCTCATCGTGGGCGCACAGGTTGCGCTTGTTGTCGGCCCCGACCGGTGCCAGCGACTCCCAGTTTTCCTCCGGGTGGACAAGGACGGGGTTGTCCAGTGCCGTGTGGTAGTCCAGCACGGCGGGCAGGACCTCATACCTGACCTTGATGAGCTTCATCGCCTTATCGACGCATTTTTCATCCTTGCCGGCCAAAATTGCGACAACATCCCCCGCAAAGCGGACATGGCGGTCGATGACAAGCCGGTCATAGGGGCTCGGCTCGGGGTAGGTCTGGCCCGCCTGGGTGTAGCGGCGGCCCTGCTGGTCCACATCCTTCCATGTGTAGATCGCCTCGATGCCCGGCACCAGCAGGGCGCGGCTCGTGTCGATCTCCTGCACGATAGCGTTGGCATGGGGGGAGCGCAGCAGCTTTACGATCAGGCAGTCCTGCGGGATGACATCATCCATGTAGACGGGCTGGCCGGTCACAAGCTGCATGGCGTCCTTTTTGCGCATGGACTGGTTCACGGTTTTCATTGGGCAGCCTCCTTCCCCTTCTTCCACGCTAAAAAGTTCAAAATGCCCCGCAGCTGGCCCTCATAGCCGGAGCAGCGGCAGAGGTTGCCGGCCAGATACTCCTTGATTTCATCCTCGCCGGGGTCGGGGTTTTCCCGGAAAAGCGCCAGCGCGTTCATAATAAAGCCCGGGTTGCAGAAACCGCACTGCTCCGCACCCTGATCGGCGATAAAGGCGCCGAACTCGGCAGCCTCCTCCTGCAGCCCCTCCAGCGTGGTGACGCTGTGGCCGTTAACCCGCGCCGCCAGCACCGAGCAGGACAGCACCGGCTTTTCATCGAGAAAGACCGTGCAAAGGCCGCAGTTGGCGGTCTCGCAGCCGCGCTTGACGCTCTTGCAGCCGAGGCTGCGCACAAGGTCCAGCAGCACGGTGTCAGCCGCGATTTCGGCGGTGACTTTTTTATGATTTAAGGTAAATGTGATCTGCATGGTATACCTCCGTCAATTTTCCAGCGCGGCCACGGCACGCCGGACAAGCACACCGGTCAGGTGGGTGCGGTACTCGGCACTGCCGCGCAGGTTGCTGCCGGTCTTGACGGCTGCCTGCACGGCGGCGGGCAGCTGCGCCGGGTCGCAGTCCGGCGTGACAAGCATGGCCTTCATCGGGCGCGCGCCGATGGCAAAGCGGTACTGCCCCTGCGCCGTGCGGGCGGCTGCACAGGTCAGGATCGGGAAATCGGTCTGGGTCGCGCGCACCGACTGGTACTGCACCTTCAGCCCCGGCGTCTTGCGCAGGCAGATGTGGGTCAGAATATCGCGGTCATAGGGCATCGCAGCAAACTGCGCCAGCGGCATCCGGCCCGCCCTGTACAGCTCGACCTCGCAGTCCAGCGCCAAAAACAGCGTCAGCACATCGGAAAAGCCGAATCGGCCATAGATGCTGCCGCCCACCGTGGCGCAGTTGCGGAACTGCACGCCGACAATGTGGCGCACAGCCTCCCGCACAGCCCCCGCGGTGTAGGCATTCAGGGCGGCGTTCGTTTCCAGATCGCGCAGCGTTGCCATAGCGCCGATGATGATCTCGGTGTCAGTCTCCTCGATCGTATCCAGCCCCAAGGCCGACAGGTCGATGGCCGTGCCGACATTGATCTTTTCCATCTTGAGCCAGAGCATACCGCCCAGCACGCGGTTGGGCTTTTTCTGGTTCAGCTGCCATGCCTCCTCCAGCGTGGCAGGGCGGGCATATTCGCGTATCGTCATCATGGGTCAATCTCCGTTTTTTCTGTTTTGGGCGAAAAAATCACACTTTTCGTGGATAGGTACTTTTATTCTACCATAAAATCTGGTATAATACCGTTGTTGTTTTAAAAATACAACGATATTTTTTATTGTATGAGGGAAGAAGATCCATGAAAATGACCAAAATGACCGCCCTGCTGCTGGCCGCCGCCATGGCGCTGACCGCCTGCGGCAGCACCGCCGCCGTAAGCAGCGAGGCCGCCGCCTCCGCCGCCGCTGCGCCCGAGGTCACCGCCAGCCCCGAGGAGGCTGCCGCTGCACCCGCCGCCGAGACCGCCGTCACCTACCCGCTGACCGTCACCGACCAGCTGGGCCGCGAGGTCACCATCGAGACCGAGCCCAAGACGCTGGCCAGCGGCTACTACATCTCCACCAGCCTGCTCATTGCCCTCGGCGTGCAGGACGAGCTGGTCGGCGTCGAGGCCAAGGCCGACAAGCGCACGATCTACAGCCTCTCCGCACCCGAACTGCAGAGCCTGCCCAGCATCGGCACCGCCAAGGAGTTTGACCTTGAGGGCTGCGCCGCGCTGACCCCCGACCTTGTCATCGTGCCCGCCAAGCTGAAGGATTCCATCCCCCAGATGGAGGAGCTGGGCCTGACCGTGCTGGCCGTCAAGCCGGAGGATCAGGACAAGTTGTACGGTGCCATCGACCTGCTGGCTCAGGCCACCAACACCGTTGCCCGCGGTGAGGAGCTGAAGTCCGCGATCGAGGACAACCTGCTCAGCCTGCACGAGGCCATCGGCGATGCCGAGGCCCCCACCGTCTACATGGCCGGCAACAGCTCTGTGCTGCAGACCGCCGGCCCCGCCATGTACCAGAACTATATGATCGAGAACGCCGGCGGTCTCAACGCTGCCGCCAGTGTTGAGGACACCTACTGGGCCGAGGTCTCCTATGAGCAGGTGCTGGACTGGGATCCCGACTACATCATTCTGGCGTCCGATGCCGACTATGATGTCGATTCCGTCCTGAACGATGCCGCGCTGGCCGACTGCACCGCCGTCAGGGAGGGCCATGTCTACCAACTGCCCCACACCTTCGAGGCTGTGGACTCCCCCGTGCCCGGCAGCTTCCTGGGCAGCGTCTATCTGGGCAGCGTGCTGCACCCCGAGCAGGTGAGCGAGCAGTTCTACCACGACTGCGCCGATGCGTTCTACACGACCTACTACGGCTTCACCCCTGCCTCCTATGAATAACCGCAAGCGCACGGCGCTGTGCCTTCTGGGCGCAGCGCTCTGCGTTTTTATGACTTTTGGTGCGGCCCTTGCGCTGGGCCGCTACCCCATAACACCGGCGGCGCTGCTGGCCGGCGATGCCATGGCAGTGTGCACCTTCACCGTGCTGCGGCTGCCCCGCGCCGTTATGGCGCTGATCGGCGGCTTTGGGCTGGGGGTGGCCGGCTTTGTCTACCAGACCGTATTCCGCAACCCGCTGGCAAGCCCCGACATCATCGGCGTTTCCTCGGGGGCCAGTGTCGGCGCGGCGTTCGCCATCCTGTTCGTTTCGTCAGGGGCGCTGTCCACCACGGTCTGTGCCTTTGCGGGCGGGCTGGCGGCGGTGTTCCTCTCGCTGGGGCTGGCCGCTGCCGCGCCGGGGCGCAGCAAAATGTCGCTGGTGCTGGCGGGCATCGCCGTCCACGCACTGGCCCAGACGCTGCTGATGCTGCTCAAGCTGACCGCCGACCCCGAGAAGGAGCTGGCCAGCATCGAGTATTGGATCATGGGCAGTCTGGCCGCCGTGACCCGCAGCCGGGTGTGGTTCCCGGTGCCGGTTGTGCTGGTCTGCTGCGCAGCGATCTTTGCGCTGCACCGGCAGGCGCTGCTGCTCTCGATTGAGGAGGGCGAGGCCCGGCTGCTCGGCGTGCGGGTGGGCGCGATGCGCCTGCTGCTGCTGACGCTTGCCACCATGACGGTTGCCGCCGTTGTCAGCGTGACAGGGCTTATCAGCTTTGTCGGGCTGCTGGCCCCCCACAGCGCCCGGCTGCTGGCCGGGCACAACCGGCGCTCGGCCTGCCTGCTGAGCGGGCTGCTGGGCAGCGCCCTGCTGCTGGCAGCCGACACGCTGGCCAAGACGGCAGCCTCCACCGAGCTGCCGGTCAGCATCTTTACCTCGCTGCTGGGCGTGCCGTTTCTGCTTTATCTGATCCTGCGGCCGGGGAGGGATGCGTCATGATGCCACAAACCACGCCCCCGCCCGTGGGGCTTTGCGTGCAGGACCTCACCGTACGGTACGGCACAGTGGCCGTGCTGCAAGGGGTCAGCTTTTCTGTCCCGGTGCCCGGGCAGCTGATCGGGCTGCTGGGGATAAACGGCAGCGGCAAGACCACGCTGCTCAAGGCGGCTGCCGGGCTGCTGCCCCACACCGGGCAGTGCCTTCTGGACGGCGTCCCGCTGGAGAGTCTGTCCACCCGCAGGCTTGCGCAGACCGTCAGCTATATCCCGCAGCAGAGCGGCATCTCGGTCTCGCTCTCGGCGCGGGAGGTCGTGCTTATGGGCTTCAACCCGCGGCTGGGGGTCCTGCAAAGCCCCACCACCGCCATGCGCGCCGCTGCGGACGAGGCCCTGCGCACCGTAGGTCTGGCCAACAAGGCCGGGCAGGACTACCTGACGCTGAGCGGCGGCGAGAAGCAGCTCTGTATTCTGGCGCGTACGATTGCCGAGGATGCGCCGCTGCTTTTGCTGGACGAGCCGGACAGTGCGCTTGACCTTGCGAACCGCAGCCGGATGACCGCGCTGCTGGCGCAGCTGGTCCACACCGGCGGCAAGACCGCGCTGGTCTGCCTGCACGACCCCGCGCTGGCGCTGGACAGCTGTGATATACTGGTGGTATTGCAGGGCGGCGGGGTCGCGGCGGTGCTGCACCCCAGAACCGACCCGCCTGCCGTGCTGCAGGCAGCCCTTGCCGCCGTGTACGGCCCGCTGGAGCTGCTGCCCGTTACCGACTGCCGGGGCCGACGCCGTCTGGCCCTGCTGCCGCTGTGAGGTGATACCATGAAACCTGCTTTGCGCGTGATGCTCTGCGATGACGCAGGCGAACGCTTTTTTGGCGAGGGGCCCTGCCGCCTGCTCCATCTGATCGAGGAGACCGGCTCGCTGCGCAGCGCAGCGGCGCAGATGGGGCTTTCCTACTCCAAGGCGCTGCGGCTTGTGCAGCACGCCGAAAAAGAACTGGGCTTTGCCCTGACCTGCAAGACCATCGGCGGGCGGGGCGGCGGCGGCAGCACCCTGACCGCCGAGGCCCGCCAATTTTTAGAAAGGTATGAGGCCTACCGTGATGCCTGTGTACAGACCAGCCGCGAGCTCTATTCTGCGTTCTTTCCGGGCCAGCGGTAAGCGCCACTTGCTGCTGACCGGCGGGCGCGGCAGCGGCAAAACAACGCTGCTGCGCGCACTTATGCCATCCCTCTGCCCCGATGCCCCGATGCTTCTCACCGCTGCCGTCCCGGGCAGATGGGTCGAGATGCGCGATACAGCCGCCGGGGCAGCGGCGGTCATTGGCCGGTTTGATGCCGCCCTGCCCCCCGGTGAAAACCGGATGCGCCCCGTGCCAGCCGGCTTTGCCGCCGTGGGGCTGCCCGCCCTGCAGCGGATGGCGGTGGCCGGCGGCTGGGCCGTGCTGGACGAGCTTGGCTATCTGGAGAGCGGCTGCGCGGATTTTCAACAAAGCGTGCTGGATATGTTGAAAGTCTGCCGCGTTCTCGCAGTCGTCCGCAAGCAGGACACCCCGTTCCTACGCGCGCTCTGCGCCGACCCGGACGCCTTTGTGTACGATCTGGACTGCCCTGTGCCGCCGCTGGGCTGCATCGTCATGGCCTCGGGACTGGGGCGGCGGTTCGGCGGCAACAAGCTGATGGCCGAGCTGAACGGCCAGCCGCTGGCCGTCCATGCGCTGGCGCTGGCCGCCGCGCCGGTGTTTGCCGGGCGTATTGCCGTGACCCGCTCGGCCGAGGTCGAGGCCCTCTGCCGTGCAGGGGGCTTCCCCGTGCTGCGCCATGCCGAGCCGCGCCGCAGCGATACGGTGCGCCTTGGCCTGACCGCGCTGCTGACGCAGCAGCCCGACCTGCAGGGGTGTGTGTTTCTGCCGGGGGACCAGCCCTGCCTGACCCGCCAGACGCTGGAGGCGCTGGTGATCGGTGCCGCGCCGGACACGATCCGGCGACCGGCCTCACCCGACGGCACACCGGGCAGCCCTGTGCTGTTCGGTCGGGATTATTTTGCTGCCCTCCTTCACCTGCCGGAGGGCAGCGGCGGCAGCGCCGTGCTGCGCGCCCACCCGCAGGCGATCCGCCTGCTGCCCACCCCCGCCGCCGAGCTGCGGGACATCGACACCCGCAGCGACCTTGAGGCGCTGCGCGGGGGCAAGGGGTAATGCCGTATTTTTGATTTAGGGCAATACCGCATAATTCTAAGTGCCGATACGGCGAGCGAGGTGCGGCAGCTGCTAAGCCAAAAGCGCAGATAATACTGGATGTCTTATCGAGCATTTTGGCAACGCAGATGCCGTGCCGCAGCCGCCGGAGCGGTGCTTAAGCCGTAAGGCGGGAATTGTGCGGTGTTGCCTTATAGCTATTGAACACGCTCGCAATGATAAAGGTCTTACAAGAGAGGACCTTGCAGAGCGCATACGAAAAAGCGAATGCTATGTTGTTGCTATCGAACGAGGTGAACGAACCCCCAGCTTAAAAACCTGCGACACCTATGTCCACAGCATGGACGAACACAAGCGGCGCGAAATGGACAAGATGAACGATATGTTCGGAATGCAGTACAGTATCTCTGTGGAGAACCAGCCTTATCCTGTGCTTTGTACACTCTCGGCAGACGGCTGCACCGCCCATGTTCCTGACTTCCCCAAAGTTACCGCACAAGCCCCCACGCTGGATGCCGCCCTGCTGGAAGTCAAGCAGCAAATCGAAAAAGCCCTGCGCCAATACAAGAACCCGCCCATTCCCACCAAACAAGACCAAATCGTAGTGCCAAACAACAGCGTACTGGTACTGGTCAAAGCGAGCTGACCGCGCTGACCGCACCTATTTTTACCTGCCAACTCCGCAAAATTTATCAACAAAAAGCGCCCGGACGGTTGAAAAATTCAACCGTCCGGGCGCAGTCATTTTTCCGTTTTGGGGTCATTTTGGGGTCAAAGTTACCAGATCGTTACCACTTTTGCCATAAGATAGAAAAAAGCTCGTTGAAACTTGTCGTTTCAACGAGCTTTTGTTGGTTGCGGAGACAGGACTTGAACCTGCGACCTCCGGGTTATGAGAAATCTAAAATTTGTGCGTTACAGTGCTGTTTTGTTGGGTTTGGTGGTGTTGTGTACCAAGGCTCGAAATAGATTTTGTCCCATGTGTACAAAGGAGTGCTGCATCGTGCTGACCTGTTCCAAACCCTTTTGGGGGCAGTTTTGGGGGCAAATCTGTGAGACGGATTCTGACTCGCAACTCTCAAATAAATGCGCAGCTTTAGTCTCATTGAGAAACATGAATACGAGCATCACTGGGTTCTTGCCAGTGAAAAGCCCTACGAATCCGTATATAAGTTTTACCCTCTAGCAAGAAGTTGTACACAAGCACTACTCCACGCCATCTCCTCACACCGCCTCTGTCGCCGCGAGAAACGCCTCTGTTTGGGTACGTTCGCACCGCATCGACGCGATAGCCGCCCGGCCATATACTGCCCCAAATCCCCCGCTTTCCGGAGATTTTTTATTTTACCACAAAGGCTTTTACCTAGACTGGATTTCCCTGTACAGGCAAATCCTGCACAAATAAATAACTAACTAAATAAATTACTAAGATACTATCGTATCCTATCCGTAAAACTACAAAAAATTGGATTCATCCCGCTATGGTCTTACGGCCATGCGTACAACTTACCACCGGAGAGTACAACTTACGATTGCAAACCGACCCTGCCAAGTTGTATAATTAAAGCACCGATAGTTCGCGCAAAAGCTGGTGCAAGATGAGCGCTTTTGCGAGCACGCTGGGCGGCGCGCTTATTTTCGGCATGGCGGATGACGGGCAGATCGTTGGGCTGACCGAACCCGACAGCGACGCCGAGAAAATCAGCGAGATCATCAAGACGCGCATGGAGCCTATCCAATAGTACGATATACCGTGAAACCGCGCGCCGTCCGGCGCGATTTTATGCGCTGCGCGCAGCCAGCGGTGCGGCGCGGTCACTGCGCCCGCAGGCGCGTTTCGGAGCGCAACCGCCGCACAGCGGCGGCTCTTAGCGCGGAGATAGACACGCGCCCTACATTTCTACCCGAAAAAGGGCTTTTTCGACAAACTGAAGCGGGCGAACATTTCTGTTCGCCCGCTTTTTACGGTCTATAAAACTTTTTTAGCCTTTCACACTGCCCAATGCAACGCCCCGCACAATATATTTTGAGAGGAGCAGATAGACGATCATAACAGGCAGGATTGCAATGGTGATCATCATATACACCTTGCCCATATCGAACTTCAAAAAGTCCGCGCTGCGCAGCTGTGCTACGAGAATGGGCACCGTTTTCCACTTGGCATCGTTGATGATCAGCGCCGGGATAAAGTAGTTGTTCCATGCGCCCACAAAGCTGAATATTGCCTGTACCGCCATGGCGGGCTTCAGTATCGGCAGAATGACCGTGTTGAAGGTGTGGAACTCCCCCGAGCCGTCAATGCGCGCCGCATCAATAATGTCGCGCGGCAGGCTCGAATCCATATACTGCTTCATGAAGAAGAACACTGTCGGTGCGGCGATGCTCGGCAGAATCAGCGGCCAGAGGGTGTTGGTCAGCTTCATCGAGTCCATCAGGTTCAAAAAGCCGAGCGCCGAAACCTGTGTGGGCATCGTCATGATGAGCAGAATGACGGTAAAGGCCAGCTTGCGCAGCTTGAAGTCATACGCATAGATAGCGTAGGCCGTCAGTGCGCTGAAATAGACCGACAGCGCCGCACAGGCAGCCGACACGATCAGGCTGTTGCGCAAACCGGTTAGGATCGGTACATTGGCATCATGGGTGGTGTTGAAGAAGTTGACGCCAAAGCTGCCGCGGGGCAGCGGGTCAAACCCCTGCTGGATGGTAAAGTTGTTGTGCGTGGCGTTGACGATCAGCACATAGAAGAAGAACAGGCAGATAAAGCAGAGGACAAACAGCACGATATAGGCCACTGCACGCTGCAGTGTCAGCATAGGGTCGTGAATTTTGCTTGCCTTTGCGGTAGTGGTGGCTGCAGTTTTGGTTTCGTTCGGCATACCGTTCACGCTCCTTCCTTAGTGATGCTTAGCGGCCGCTTTGGCTGCCTTGATGCGGGCTTTCTCAGCCTTGCGCTGCTCACGGGTCAGGCCGTCATCCTCCTGTGTGAGGGTAAAGTAGATGATGACGCAAAGCACCGCGCAGAGCAGGAACATCAGCACCGAGATAGCACCGGCTGTGCCGTAGTTTTTGCTGTACAGGTGCTGGTTCAGGTACATGATAATGGTGTTGGTCGAGCCGTTCGGGTCGCCCTTGCCGTTGGTCAAAACCTGCGGCACATCAAACATCTGCAGGCCGCCGATGAGACTGGTGATCAGCGTGTAGACAAGCAGCGGGCGGATCAGCGGGATCGTGATGCGCCAGAACATTGTGGTCGAAGATGCACCGTCCAGCTGGGCGGCCTCATACAGGCCGGGATCCACACCCATGATGGCAGCCATCAGAATGATGGTCGTATTGCCGAACCACATCAGGAAGTTCATCAGCCCAACCAGACCGCGCGCTGTCCAGACATTGGAAAGCCAGCGTACCGGCTCGGCCACGATGCCGAGCTTGAGCAGGATCGAGTTGATCGGCCCTGTTTCCGAGTTTGAAAACAGGGTAAAGAACAGCATAGCGAACGCCGATGCCATGATGAGGTTGGGCATATAAATGACGGTCTTGAAGAAGCCCTGAAACCGCAGCTTCAACCGCAGATCGGTAAACCACGCTGCCAGCACCAGCGATACAATGATCTGCGGGATAAACCCCATCAGCCACATGATCATGGTATTGCTGAAATACTTCGGCACCTCTTGGATCATGGCGGCATAGTTTTTCAGCCCTACAAAGTTAGGACCGATGATCTTTAGACCGCTGCGGAAATATTCAAAGAAGGAATAGTAGATGGTCGTTGCCAGCGGCCAGAACTGGAAGATGAAAAAGGTGATAAAGAACGGCGCCAGAAATATATAGCCCCATTTGGCGTAGCTCATGCCTTTGCTCTTTGTTTTCATAGGTCTCGCCCTCCTTAGCTGCGTGGGCATTGCCCTGCTGGGGGCAGAGCCTTTCAAAATCTGATAAAAACAAAACCAGGGGCGGGCGTCTCTCCCCGCCCCTGGCATGGCGTTTGCGGTTCAGTTCGTTTTGTCAACGGTCACGCAGGTATTTATGCGGGCCATTCGACGCTGCTCAGCTCAGGATACTTGACCTTGATCTGATCCTCAAAGTTCTTCTTCGCGGTCTCAAGATCGACCGTGCCGTCAAAGTAATCCTTGAAGCAGCTCTGGAAGGTCTCGTTGCAGCCCTGATCATACGGACCGGCGTTGGACATATCAATGGTAGGTGCAACCTCTGCAAAGAGGGCAATGTGGTTCTGGCCGCCGAGGAATGCGGAGCCGAAGTTCGGGTCAGCTGCGATGGAATCCATAGCGCTCTTGCTGTTGGTGTAGTCCTGCGTATCCTCGGTGATCTTGGTCATGATGTCGGCATCGCAGGTCAGAGAGTACATAACATCCTTGATTGTGGGGATGTTGTCGGTGCCGGCTGCTGCGCAGATCCAAGTGCCGCCCCAGTAATACGGCTGAGGACCCTGACAGACTGCGTAATCGCCGAAGATACCGTTGCCGACCTCCTGCTTGCCTCCCTCAGACTCAGGCGTGGCCAGAGAGTTGCCCAGCAGGGTGAAGTTGATGCCCCAAGTGGAGTAGAAGAAGCCGAAAACCTTGCCGGCAGGACCCTGATCGGCGGCCCACTGGTCGCTCCACAGGCTGGTCTTGTTGTTGTAGCCGTTATCGGTATAGGTCTTGGTCTGATCGACCCAGTTCATAATGTTGGGGTCGACCTTGACGGTCGTGCCGTCCACCCAACCGGCGGACACATTGTTGGAGAAGGTGCGGTAGGAATCATCGTAGCCGGAGAGCATCTTGTAGCCCTTGGCAGCGGCCTTCTCAGCCACATCGTTGAACTTATCCCAATCGCTCAGTGCGGCCTGGACCTCGGTCGGGTCATCGGTGCCCAGCACATCCTCGGCGATGGAGCGGCGGTAGGCAAACAGGCCCGGGGTTGCCTGCCATGTGGTGCCCTTCTGCACGCCATCCACGGTAACGATGTCCTTGGTGTACTGGTACTGATCCTTGAGATCATCATCGGTCAGGCCGACATCCTTCTTGACATCCAGCGTATATTCGGAATCCACATATTTCAGCGCGTAGTCCGCCTCGATCAGGAAGATGTCGATCTTGTCATCGGCAGCGGCGCTGTCCTGCTTGAGCAGGGCCTCGTCCAGCTTATTCTGGTAGTTGTTGTTATCATTGGGGTTGATGGTCCACTTTACGGTGACACCGTTATCCAGCGTCGTGGTGGACTTGTCGGCGGCAATCTCCTTGACGCCGGGGTAATAGTCGTTGAAGCGGGACTGGAATTCATCGTTCCAGCACCAGATGTTCAGGACCTTACCCTCCTCTGCGGCTGCATCGGCAGCGGGCTCTGCGGCCGTGCTGCTGGCTTCGGTAGAGGTCGAATCAGCGGCGGGGGCTGCGGACGAGCTTGCGGTGCCTCCGCCGCAGCCTGCCAGCAAGGTGGCTGCCATTGCAGTGGCGGTCAATAAACTCATTGCCTTTTTCATAATGTCTTTTCCTCCTTTTTAAAAAGAACTCATGTATGAATCAGATATTGTGACCCGCATCCTTGCGGGTTTGAACCTATAGATTGGGGACATCAACGGACTGCCCTTTCAGCAAACTGCCGGAGACCAGCTTCTGTTCCGGCAATGCCGTGCGCGGGGATTCGATCTGCTCGATAAGCAGCTCTGCCGCGGCGCGGCCCAGCGCTTCGGTGTCCTGCCGGTAGGTGGTCAGCTGCGGGGACATGATCTGCGAGATCAGATTGCCGTCATAGCCGGCCACCGAAATATCCCGCGGAATCAGAAGTCCTTCCTCACGGATGGTCTGGATGCCGCCGATGGCGGAGAAGTCATCCGGGAAGAGGATTGCAGTGGGGCGCTGCGGCAGTGCCAGCAGCTGGCGGGTCGCAGCGGCACAGCTTTTCGCATCGCGGTAGGTGCTCGGCACGATGTATGCGTCCGGCACCGTGATCCCATGGGCGGCGCAGGCACGGTAGAAACCGACCAGGCGCTTCTGGGTGACTGCGCTGTGATTCTCACCGTGGATATAAGCGATTCGCTCATGCCCCAGCGCGGCAAGCTGATCCACTAACTTGTGGACACCATCGGTGTTATCGGAAAGTACGGCAGCCCGGTTGTTAAAGACATGGTCGACTGTGACGATCGGCAGGTTGCTGTTGGCCAGCTCAATGACCTCCGGGTCATCGAACTTGATGCAGGCAGCGATCACGCCGTCAACGCCGCGGTAGCGGCAATGCTCTAAATAGCTGGAGTGGCCGTGGCCAATGTTGTGGTTGATAAAGGTGATATCATAGCCTCTGCCCTCGGCGTGGCGTTTGAAGCTGTCCAGGACAGCCGCGAAGAACTCATGCGTCAGACCGCTTTGTGCCTCGTCCACGAAAAGGACGCCCAGATTATAGGTACGGTTCGTTTTTAAGGCCCGCGCTGCGGAGTTTGGCATGTAGCCGATCTGCCTTGCAGCCTCACGCACTTTTTCTTTGGTGGCCTGACTGATATCGTTGTGACCGTTCAGAGCCTTGCTCACGGTAGCCACCGAGACCCCGCATGCCTTTGCGATGTCTTTGATGGATGCCATGATATCGCCTCCTTGCATATTCCTTAATCGTTTTCGCATCTTCACTATACAACATGTCAACCATAAAATCAATGCCTTTTTTGCATTTTTTGTGCATTTCGATTCGATTTGGCGATTTGCAAAAAGCGAAAACACCTGTTTTGGCTATTTCGTTTGGAGTTTCGCTGAAAAAGGGACATAATTTGCGCCTTCTTCTGCCTTTTCCGACCCAGTAATGGCCTGCAAGCCTGACTGCCATCTGCTTTTGGGGTGTCCACAGCCAGAAAGTATCCTTATAAATAATAGGTAGCATCCGCTTTTCGTTACAATTTTTGGCCGCACAAATTGTGAAACCTGCCAAATCATCGTTAAATTCAGCCGCAGCCCTTGCAATTATCCGAAAAACGCGGTATTGTAAGGGTAATAACTTAATCGTTTTCGACTTGAACTCACGATTTTATCTGCTTTCCATAAGTAAGGAGAGGGTCTCTATGAAGTTCGGTCATTTTTCCGATACCGCACGCGAATATGTCATCACCACGCCGCGCACGCCGCTGCCGTGGATCAACTATCTGGGCAGCGAGGCATTCTTCAGCCTTGTTTCCCACACAGCGGGCGGGTACAGCTTTTACAAGGATGCCAAGCTGCGGCGTATCACTCGCTACCGCTACAACAACGTACCTGCGGACTCTAACGGCCGGTATTACTATATTAAGGACGGCGATACCGTCTGGAATCCCGGCTGGCAGCCCACCCAGACCGAGCTGGATAGCTATGAGTGCCGCCACGGCCTCGGGTACAGCATCATTACCGGCAAAAAGAACAGTCTGACCGCGAAGCTGGAGCTGTTTGTGCCGGTAGGCGACAACTGCGAGATCGACCGTCTGGTGCTGACCAACGAGAGTGATGCACCGAAATCGTTTACTGTATTCAGCTATCTGGAGTTCTGCCTCTGGAATGCTGTGGACGATTCCACCAACTTCCAGCGCAATTTCTCTACCGGCGAAGTCGAGGTCGAGGGCAGCACCATCTACCACAAGACCGAGTACCGCGAGCGCCGCAACCATTACGCATTGTTCACCGTCAACACGCCCATTGACGGCTTTGACACGAGCCGGGACGCCTTTTTAGGCGCATGGCGCAGCAATGCGAATCCCGAGGTCGTGGAAAACGGCCGTTGCACCAACTCTGTTGCCCACGGCTGGGCACCCGTTGGCGTGCATCAAGTCAATGTCACCCTGCAGCCCGGCGAAAGCCGCAGCCTGATTTTTGTTTTGGGCTATATAGAAAACCCGGAGGACGAGAAGTGGGCCGCGCCCGGCGTCATCAATAAGACCCGCGCCCAGGCGATGGCTGCCCGCTATGCCACGGATGCGCAGGTCGATGCGGCACTTGCCAGGCTGCACGACCACTGGAACAACCTGCTGTCCACCTACTCGGTCAAGAGCAGCGATGAAAAGCTCGACCGCATGGTCAATACCTGGAACCAGTACCAGTGCATGGTCACCTTCAACATGAGCCGCTCTGCCAGCTATTATGAGAGCGGCACCGGCCGCGGCATGGGCTTCCGCGATTCCTGTCAGGATCTGCTCGGCTTTGTGCATCTGATCCCCGCCCGCGCGCGGGAGCGCATTCTGGACATTGCCGCCACCCAGTTCCCCGACGGCAGCGCCTACCACCAGTACCAGCCGCTGACGAAAAAGGGCAACATGGACATCGGCTCCGGCTTCAACGATGACCCGCTGTGGCTGATTGCTGCCGTGTACGCCTATCTGGGCGAGACGGGCGACTACTCGATTCTGGACGAGACGGTGGACTTTGACAACGACCACAGCCTTGCACAGCCGCTGCTTGAGCATCTGCGCCGCAGCTTCGGCTATCTGCGCACCCACAAGGGGCCGCACGGTCTGCCGCTGATTGGCCGCGCCGACTGGAACGACTGCCTGAACCTGAACTGCTTCAGCAAAGAGCCGGGCGAGAGCTTCCAGACCACCGGCCCGAGCGAGGGTCCTGTAGCCGAGAGCGTGTTCATCGCCGGTATGTATGTCAAGTACGGCAACCAGTTTGCCGAAATTCTTGACAGCACCGGCCACACCGACGAAGCTGCCGCCGTGCGCGCCGAGGTTGCAGAGATGGAACATACCGTACTGACTGCCGGTTGGGACGGCAGCTGGTTCCGCCGCGCCTACGATGCCTTTGGCCATGTGATCGGCGGTGAGGAATGCGAGGAAGGCAAGATCTTCATCGAGCCGCAGGGTATGTGCGTCATGGCAGGCATCGGCGTAAACACCGGCGAAGCCGTAACCGCCCTGCAGAGCGTGAAAGACAAGCTCGACACAAAGTACGGCATTGTGCTGCTGCAGCCCGCTTACACCAAGTATCACCTTGAGCTGGGCGAGATTTCCAGCTATCCCCCGGGATACAAGGAGAACGCAGGCATCTTCTGCCACAACAACCCATGGGTCAGCTGTGCCGAGACTGTAGTCGGCCATGGTGACCGCGCGTTTGAGATCTACAAAAAGACCTGCCCGGCATACATTGAGGACATCAGTGAGATCCACCGCACCGAGCCGTATGTCTACAGCCAGATGGTGGCTGGCCGCGACGCCGCCACCTTTGGCGAAGCAAAAAACAGCTGGCTGACCGGCACGGCGGCCTGGACCTTTGTGGATGTGAGCCAGTATATCCTGGGCATCCAGCCCACGCTGGCCGGGCTGAAGATCGATCCCTGCATCCCGCACGAGATGGACGGCTTTACCCTGCGCCGTGTCTGGCGCGGGGCAACCTATGAAATCGTTGTGGAGAACCCTGACCATCTGGAAAAGGGCGTCAAAGCCATGACCGTGGACGGCAAGCCTGTAAGCGGTAACATCCTTTCCCCTGTTCCCGCCGGCTCAACCGTAGAGGTCAAGATCGTCATGGGCTGACCGCCCGCCTTTTACCGCAAAGCAGCAGCCCGCAGTGGGCTGCTGCTTTTTCTGTACGGTCTTTATACACCGGCGTGCTGCATCGCGAACCAGAAAACTCCCTTATCCTGCTGCGCGCGCAGCAGAATAAGGGAGTATTTTTTGTGTGCAGCCTGTCAGGTATGGTTATTCCGCGAGCATTTCTCTACATCGATCGCAAGCACGACCATCAGCGCGCAGAGGGCATCTCTTAGAGGAAACAACCACATAGCGAGGGGCCATACCGTGCCTTTTCACAGATTTTTTCCGTTCGTTTCGGCCACCTTGGCGTACCAGGCAGCACTATCTTTGGGGGTTCGTTTGCCGGTTGCGTAATCGAGATAGATCAGACCAAAGCGCTCGTTATAGCCCTCGCTCCACTCAAAATTATCCAGCAGTGACCAGTGGAAATAGCCGCGCACATCCACGCCACTGTCAATCGCGCGGCGCAGCGCCAGAAGATAGCGGTGGGTGAAGTCAATGCGCGCAGGGTCATGCACCTTGCCGTCCAGATGGATGCTGTCGGTGCAGGAAAGGCCGTTCTCGGTGATGTAGATGGGCAGACCGTACCGCTCCCAGATAAAACGTGTCCCCCACTCCATCGACTCCGGGGTGATGGGCCAGCCGATGGCTGTGCGCGGATGTCCTGCGGCCCGGGGGCAGAATTCCGGCTTGCCGTTTGCCCCGACGCGCACCATGACGGAGTTGTAGATGTTCATCCCGATGAAATCCAGCCTGCCCAGCGGCAGAGCGTCCAGCTGCTCCTGCGGGATGGCATCCACCACACGCTGGGCCTGACCGCCCGCGATCACAGGCCAGCCGCGCCCGCACAGCGGATCAAGTGCCGGGGCATAGGTGAAGGTCCAGTCTCCGTCCGCCAGCGCAAAGGTTGCCTCGCGGGCCGCCGCAATATCGGCGGGGTCGTCTGTTGCCGGGGTGCAGATGCGCCCGGTCGAGGCCATGCCGACCCGGGCATCGGGGTCAGCCCTGCGGATCGCATCGGCCACAAGGCAGTGGGCGTAGATCGTGTTGTGCCACGCTGTAAACACCGAGCCGTCATCCAGACGGAAACCGGGTGCGTGTACACCGCTGCTGTAGCCCAGCCCCACGCTGCACTGCGGCTCATTGAGGGTAAAATAGTACCGCACCCGCCCCTTAAAGTGTGCGGCGACCGCAGCGGCATACCCGGCAAAGGCTTTTGCCGTATCATCATTCAGCCAGCCGCCCTTGTCCTGCAGGGCTTGCGGCAGATCCCAGTGGTAGAGCGTGACATAAGGCTCGATCCCTGCCGCAAGCAGCGCATCGACCAGCCGGTCATACCAGGCAAGACCTGCCGGATTGACTGGTCCCGTGCCCTGCGGGAAGATGCGCGGCCAGGCAATCGAGAACCGGTACGCCTTCAGGTGCATCTCTTTCAGCAGTGCAATATCCTCTGCCCAGCGGTGGTAGCTGTCGCAGGCGATGTCCCCTGTATCACCGTTCCTTGTTTTGCCCGGCGTATGGCTGAAGGTATCCCAGATGGACAGTCCCCTACCATCCTCCTGCACTGCGCCCTCGACCTGATAGGCTGCGGTTGCCGCGCCCCAGACGAAATTTTCCGGAAATGACATCGTGTATTCCTCCGTATTTTGTCGTTTGCTTTTTTCGCATAAACACCAAAAAAGGTACAGCGCAAGCGCACTGCACCTCCGTAAGTGTTATTTTACCCTTTCACGCTGCCGAGCGCAATACCGCGGACAATGTATTTGGAAAGAATCAGATAGACTAACACGGCTCTCTGAAAACGCCATGACTATATTCTTGTTTTTTCTTGCCATTTAAGAAGGTGCGTTACCCCGTTCCCGGAAAAAAGAGCATCGCCGTGATGACCACGCGCGTGGAGGAAGGGGAATAATAGCAGCACTTTGGAAAGTGAATCAGAACGGATTCACTTTTTCGAGTCAAGATTTTTGAATGAATCAAAAGTGATTCATTCTGAAATATATACGAATTTGTATGGGTGTCCAGTTTGATTGCTCACGCCTTGGGAGAGAATATGTTTTGCTAGCATAGCGTTTGGATATCCACAAACGCATTTCTGGGGTGTTCCCCAGACCCCCTTGCTGTTCTTGTGTGACGATAGTGACGCAGATGACGCTAATGACGCTGTTTTGAGGATATCCCTATACCATATCCCAGATTCAGCGTCATTAGCGTCATCTGCGTCATTCCGATTTTGTGTTTCTCGTAGTATCATTGTTTTTGTTTTGAGCAGTAGTAAACCGCAAGCGTCATTTCACTATAAGCGTGACGGTGATGACGATGATGACGGTGTTCGTGGGATATGGTAAAGGGGTATATCAAAAACATCGTCATCATCGTCAGCATCGTCATTCTACAGGCAAGCCGTTTTAATCTGCGGCTTGCCTGTTTTATTTTGAGTAATGTGGCAGGGTTTTTGCCCCATTGCCTGTTAAAATGGATTTAGATATTTTGTAAAAGTGCAAGGGTTTTTAGCACAATGGGTGATATGCTGTTTTTGAAGTATAATTTTGGCGTTTAGGCCAGTTCTTGAGAAAAAATTCTTCGCTTTACATCTCTAAACTTGCAGGAATCCTGCAAGTTATACTGTTATACTGAAATTTAATGAAAAAATTCCATTATTTTTTCAGCGAGCGTTACCTTTTGCCTTTTCCCAGTGGCTATATAGTAGAGATAATTTTTTCGAAAATTTTGAGGACAGTTGCAAAAATTGCAACTGCCGGTCTGTATGATATGATTTGGTATCTTTCTAAAAATTTGAACTTTTTCTAAACAGTTTAAAAAACCTCGTAATTTTCGCCGTTCTCAGCGGCTATATAGTAAAGACCTTTTTATAAATTATTTACATAGGAGGAACCCATGAACACGGAATTTCAAGATTTACCCAATGTTGTAAGTCCCAAGGAGGTGCAAACTTACTTCGGTATCTCACGCTCGACCACCTACCGCATATTCCATGACGCGAGTTTCCCTGCGTTCCACATTGGAAACCGACTGCTGGTGCGACGGGATGAACTGCAGGACTGGCTGGAACGGCAAAAGGTCAATAAAGCCCAAAACGAGAACCCGAAGATTGTCGGGTCTGATGAATAGCTTTGTGGTCGTACCTGTGGTAGTCTTTGTGTCACGAAAGGAGACAATGCACCGTGAAAGACACATCTAAAAAAGCCCTGCGCCGTGGGCATAACGAGGGCAATATTCGTCAGCGAACAGACGGACGGTGGGAGGTGCGACTGTCAGCCGGAATCGACTACAAGACAGGCAAGCCCAAGCGCACATCCACCTGCTGCAACACGCGGCAAGAGGCAATCGCAATCCTGCAGCAGCAAGCCCATGAAGTCCGCACACAGGGCTGGCGTGATCCGATGTCCGTGACACTGGGAGAGTGGTATGAATACTGGCTGGACACCTATATGAAGGACACCGTCAAGCAATCTACTTACGCCAGCTACCGCAGTTATCTCAACAAGCACTTTTGTGTACTGGGAAAGATTTTATTAAAGAAATTAGAGCCGCACATCTTGCAGGAGTTTTACAACTACAAATTCCGCGAGGAAGGGCTGTCGCCCAAGACGCTTCGCAACTACCACATGGCATTACATAAGTGCTTACAGCAGGCCGTAAAGGAGCGCTTGTTAGTGTACAATCCCTGCGATGCCGTGACCCTGCCCAGCGGAGAAAAGCCCGAAATTATGGTCTTTACTAACGACCAGCAGCGGGCGCTGGTGCAAGCCAGCTACCGCCACCGCTACGGCGTGTTTATCCGCTTAGACTTGTGTACCGGATTACGCATGGGTGAATTGCTGGCACTGAAATGGGAAGACATTGATTTTTCTACCGCCCAACTCCATGTACGCCGTACGATCAACCGCCTTGCCAAGTACGAAGCACACGACGGTGAGAACAAAACCGAAATCGTATTCGGTACACCCAAAACGAAAAACTCTCGCCGCACGATTCCACTGACCCGCACAATGGCAGACGAGCTTGCCCGTTGGAAACAGCAGCAGGCGCAGGATAAGATTCGGGCAGGGGATAAGTACACCGACGATGGCTTCATCGTCACCAACGAGTTTGGACATTACTTTGAGCAGAAAACTTTCAAGGATTACTACGACCGCCTGTTGAAGGATGCTGACATCGGGCACTTTACCTTCCACGCCCTGCGGCATACCTTTGCCACCCGTGCGCTGGAGCGCGGCATGGACTACAAGACCCTGTCAGCCATCCTCGGTCACTACTCGGTGGCGTTCACAATGGACACCTACGTTCACAGCATGGACGAACACAAGCGGCGCGAGATGGACAAGATGAACGATATGTTCGTGATGCAGTACAGTATCTCCGTTGAGAACCGGCCTTATCCTGTGCTTTGTACATTCTCGGCAGACGGCTGCACTACCCATGTTCCCGACTTCCCCAAAATCACCGCACAAGCGCCAACACTAGACACCGCTCTGCTGGAGGTCAAACAGCAAATCCAAAAAGCCCTACGCCAATATAAGAACCCACCCATTCCCACCAAACAAGACCAAATTGTAGTGCCGACCAACGGTGTGCTGGTACTTGTCAAAGCAGGCTGACCACACCGACCGCACCTATATTTACCTGCCAATTCCGCAAAATTTATCCACAAAAAACGCCCGGGCGGTTGAAAAATTCAGCCGTCCGGGCGCAGTCGTTTTATCGTTTTGGGGTCATTTTGTGGTCAAAGTTACCAGCTTGTTACCGCTTTTTCCATGATGTAGAAAAAAGCTCGTTGAAACTTGTCGTTTCAACGAGCTTTTGTTGGTTGCGGAGACAGGACTTGAACCTGCGACCTCCGGGTTATGAGAAATCTAAAAATCGTTCGTTACAGTGTTGTTTTGTCGGGTTTGGTGGTGTTGCGTACCAAGGCTCGAAATAGATTTTGTCCCATGTGTACAAAGGAGTGCTGCATCGTGCTGACCCGTTCCAACCCCTTTTGGGGGCAGTTTTGGGGGCAAATCTGCAAGACGAATTCTGACTTGCGCCGCTCAAATAAATGCGCAGCTTTGGTTCCATTGAGAAAAGTGGATACTCATATCACAGGGTTCACGCAAGTGAAAAGCCCAACGAACTGGTGATGAAATTTTACTCTCTAGCAAGAAGTTGTACGCAAGCCAACTCTACACCATCCCTGCACACCGCCCCTGTCGCCGCGAAAAACGCCCCGGTTTGGACTCATCCGCAGTGCATCGGCGTGGTACTCGTCCAGCCAAATATTGCCCCAAAATCCCCGCTTTCCGGGGATTTTTTATTTTACCACAAAGGCTTTTACCTAGACTGGATTTCCCTGTACAGGTAAATCCTGCACAAATAAATAATTAAATAAATAAAATACTAATATACTATCGTATCCTATCCGTAAAACTACAAAAAATTGGATTCTTCCCGCTATGGTCTTACGGCCATGCGTACAACTTAACACCAGAGAGTACAACTTACGATTGCACACAGTTTCTATCATGCGATATAATTTATTTGTCCACTTCGTCAAAAGGCGTCCTTCAAGACTTTTTCAGTTAGATAACGGTAAAAGTCGTTGTATTTTTCCTGCGGAATCGGTAGGAAAATCGTCATAACGACAAGGGCATGACCGCGATTTTCAGCGTGGTAGGGCGGGTGTATATGTAGGAAAAGATTCTCGGCAAAGCCACAGCGCTCATAAAACATTTTGCGGCGGCAGACAATCGCATCCATCGACGGATCGATTTCCAAAATCAAAGTCTTGCCGCATTCCGCCAGCAGATCCAACGTCCGCTGCCCATAACGATGGTTTCGCAGAGCCTGCAGAATGTAAAAATGCTCGATATACAGATACTCTGCAGTTTCTCGATACAGCGCAAGACCAACAAATAGTTTGCCGTCACATACTGGCACAAAGGTGTAATCTCCATCCCCTAAAATACGCTCCTGCGACGGTGTTTCGCGCTGCTCATAGGGCGGGAAGCTTTTTTATACAGTGCCCTCGTCTGCGTATACATCGGGTGTGCGGCAGAGGTCACACGTTCTAATCGCATACATTCGTTCCCCATACTTCCAGTTGTGTCAGCGCCGGGAATGGGCTGGGGTCGTCGGCCTTTTTCAGGTTGTCCAGCATCAGACTTGTGATGACGACTCCGCCCAAATCAAAGCTCTGCCCCTTGCCCTCGGGAGATTTTTTCAGCGTAAGGATCCGTGTATTTCCGTTTGAAAGCGTGACTCTCGCGCTTTTCCACCACGCATCGTGGGGAAAGTCCGCGCGGGTCGTCAGCACCAATGTATCTGCTCTGACCGAGCGGCCAAATTCCAGCGTCAAGCACGCTTCCGGATCACGGTTGATGCCCCAGCTTTGGTAAGGGTAGGCACCGTGGCTTTCTGGGCAGATGATGCCATCAATGGCATTGCGGGCGGCAAAAACGGCTTCCCCCCGCGTTTCCACATTGGCCCATGTGTGGGGGTAGCAGGTCGTATTGCCATGGCAGTCATAACCGTTGCGGGCCAGATTGCGCGGTGCTGCGATCTCCTCAGTCCGCGCGGACCGTGCCGACAGATAGTGCATCGGTCCGGAAAAAGCTCGCGGGCTGTAACTGATTCGCGCTTCCGCAAAGGGAATTTCCAGCGTGAAAGAAGTTTCTTTCATGTAGACAAATTCCTCATTCATGGCATCGTCCAGCCGGATGACATAGTACCCCGGTTCCGGCACGGTCATGGTAATACTATCGCCGGGTGCGTAGGCTGCCGGGTAGACAAGGTGGTTGCAGGCTTGCGCCAGTGTTCTGTCTCCGTTTGTGATTTTTAGCAATATATCGTTCATTCTTTATCTCCGATTTTCAGAGTAACAGTGAATGGATGCTCTGCGGGCAGGGTCAGCACCACGGACTGGAAGCCGCCTACCGGGTTGAACAGGCGGCGAAAACGGACGGGTGTGCCGTACTCCGGCGGCAGGGTCAGCGGGCGGTCCGCCTGCACGGTTAGGGCAGCGGGACCGCTGCCGATGCGCACGGTGTTGGCATCCTGCCACGCAACATTTTCCCCCTCCGGCGAGATGACTGGCAGGATAAACCTTGCGTCCGCGTCCTCACTTTGACCCGTCACGGTAACTTTTCCCGGCATTACGGAAACGGCAAAATCGTACCGTCCGGCGGTGTCTTGGGCCGCAGTGCGCAGTCTGCCGCCTGCACTCGTCTCATTTTCGCCCACGGTTAAGGCAGCAGTCAAATCGTTGCTGCTGCAATAGATTTTACCATCGCGGCGCAGCTCGATGCGCGACGTGGTGCAAATGTCAAACTGCCAGCGCGGCATCTGCATATTGTTCGGTTCGTTCTGGCGGTAAGGGTCCATACTGCCCGCCAGCACCGGACCGCGGGCGGCGTGCCACAGCAGTGACACCATACCGCCCGTGGGGTGACCGCCGGGCAGGTATTCATAGTCATAGCCCGTCACAGTCGCGCGCCAGTTGCCTTGCGCGATGCGAACCGTATCGATGGTGGGATAATACCGTGCTCCAGCCGCAGTCTCCGACGGCAACTTGGGCAGCGCCGCCGGGGACTGCCAGCCATCATGCACAAGTGCCGCCACGGACTTGGCATGGCAGAATGTGTGGTGGATGCAAGCGGGTTCCCCTGCTGTTATATACATCGGTCCGCCGTACAAAAGACCGCCATGGGTGCATCGGTTCAACAATTCCAGATTTTTCTGCACAGCGGCGGCAAACACCGGGTCATGGCGGCTCAGGGCCGCAAAGCCGGCAAGGCATCCATCTGAGGTACGGCTGCCCCACCAACTCCACTTGTAACTGCGGCTGCCGAAGCTATTATCCCACCCGCCGTCAGGCAGCATAAAGTTGAGGTGCTCCCGCGCGGTGCGCAGCACAGCGCGTCCTACATCCTCATCCCCGGTCAGTTCAGCGTACAGAATCAGCGCAGGCAGTGATTCCTCCGCGTTATACCCAAGGTCCACCGGGCGGCAGCTCTTGGGTGTTACGGCTGTCATAGGGTGACCCTCGCCGTACAGCAGACCGTCCGCCGTGATGTGTGTCACGGCAAAATCCGCCAGCTGCTTTGCCTTGGCTGCGAACGGTTCCTCACCCAAAAGGCGCGCGGCCAGTGCCATTGTGTAGGCGCAGGTGATGGGATAGTTGACATTGCCGCCGATTCTTTCAATATTTTGGCAGAGATACTCCGCCATCTCGGCAAAGCGGGCTGTCCATGCATCGCGATCTGCAGCGGGCAGCTTGTCCCCGTACCAGAGCAGCGTTTCACCCAAGGCGTTTGCGTAAAATACCGTGATGCCGTTCCAATTACTGTTCGTGTCATTGTTCATGCTGCCGTCGGGGCGGCGCATATTAGCCGACCATGCGAACAGCTTTTCCGCCGCATGCAGGCAGCGCTCGTCGCCGTCGGTCTGCCACTGGGTCACCAGCGGCAAAATCGCATCGGCACTGCGGCCATGTACCCGCATACAGGCAGGGCAGAGCAGCCCGCCGTCCAGCCGGGTATCGCCTGTATCGTACAGCTGATATTTCAGCATCGCGTCGCACCAGCGGCGCAGCAGAGCTTTGTGCACGGTTCAGCCCTCCAGATCAATACGAATCGTGCGGCCGTCGGCGCAGGAAATCTCGATTGCATCGCCTTTGCACGCGGCAAAGGGCTTAACTGCGAAACCGCCGCGTTCATCGGCATCCGCCGGGCGGGCGTAGAAAGCATCCACCAAAATATGCGTACCGGGCTGCAAGGTGGCTTTCAAATATGGCACAGCGCAGAGGTTTGCCATCAAGTTCGTGTTGGGGAAAGTGCGCACAAACTCGGTCTGTGCGCCGCCCAGCAGACTGACCGCCGCCGTGCAGCCCCACGGCAGGAACACCGCCTTGCCGCCGCTGACGTCCTCGACCCGCTGCAGCAGCACCTTGCCGTCCTCGGCTCCGACGCGGCAGGTGAACGGTTCCTCGACCGAAAGAGCAAAACCGCCGTCGGCAATGTCTACGGGTGAAGTCGTCACAATTTTATGCACACGCACATGCCAGCTGCCGCCGCAGGGTACGACCCAGCTCTGCGCCGTGGTGCCGGGCAGCAGGGTATAAGCGGCGTAGGTGTAAGTGTCCGTCACGGCAAAGTCATCCGTGCCGTAACGCATACGGTAGAAGTTCATCCCTGCCGGGCTGGCAGCCAATGCGTTGTCGAACGCGCCGTCCTCCAGATCGGTGCCGCGGCCAACACTGAAGCCAAAGCGGTTGGAGTAGACAAACTTTTCATACTTGGCGCTGATGGCCCCGTGGTTCATGCAGTGCTGCCCCACCGGGAACACCGTGATATGCACGCCGTCGTGGCAGACGAGCATATGCGGTTTGTCCTGCCGCTGCTGTGCCGGGTGCGGAACTGTTGCATCGGGCGCAGTCCAGAACGGATGATCGGCGGGCAGCGCCAAAAACAGGAACGCCTTAAAGGCCCAGTAGGGGCTGCCGGGGGCATTGTACCGTTCGCTCATGAGCAGGTTCGGGTATTGGTAGCCGATGGTCAGCACGCCCGCCGCGTCGGTGATGGGGTATTGAAACCAGTGGTGCAGGTTGGTCAGCACGGTATGACGCACCGCACCCCATGGGATGCTTTCATTCTGCGCCCCTGCAAACGCATAGGCCGCAAAGAATGCCGCGTGGGCGAAGCGGTAGGTCAGGCTGCGACCAAACGGAATTTCCGCGCCGTCATCGGAAAACCACTGGATGAAATCCCCGGCAAATTCGCCGCTGCGGGTCTTGAGCTTGGTCGCGTAGCCATCGGCATCCAGCGGGGAGAGCGCCGACCAGATGAGTGAGTAAAAGTGCATGGCAAAGGGGATATAGTAATCCATCTGGCCGGGGTTACCGTCAAAATACCAGCCGCCGCCGGTATAGCAATGCTCGACAACACCAAAATCATCCTTCAGTTGATCGGTGTCATAGGGCAGACCCAGCCGTGCAAAGGTCATATTCGTTAAGATGCGGAAGAAACGCCAGTTGTTGGGGCGGATGCGGTGGGCGTTCATCTGATTGAGCCAGCGGTAGACATTCTGCTTCTGGGCGTCGGTCAGCGGTGTCCAAAGCATATCCGGGGCAAGGCAGAGCGCCAGATCCAGCGCGGCAGTCTCGACCATCTTCTGGTCATAGTCGAAGATGTCCCCCCAGTATTCGTGATGGCTTGGGTCGGTGCCATGGATAAGACCCGTGCGGTAGAGGTCGACCCATTCCGTGATTTCTGCCTGCTGTTCAGCGGGCAGGGCGGTATTATCACCGCCGAACAGCGGGCCAAGCCCCCAGAGGATACGCGCCCAGCCTTCCATGCGGGCGTCCTTTTCACCGTAGTGAGCAGCTGTGTTGCCGACCTTGAGCAGAGCGCCCCCCGCCGAGTAAAAAGCTTTGAGAGGACGAATCAAATCCAGCAGTGCCGTGACGGCGTCCTGTCGGGTCTGCATAGGGTTAGCGGCTAAAGCCGATGCAAAAACATCCATAGTGATGATCCTTTCGTGATGATAAAAAAGGCTGCCCTTGAGGGGGAAGTTGTCTGCGAAGCAGACTGATGAGGGCAGACCCTCCGCGGCCACCCATGCAGGGGCAGCGCCATTCAGTTTTCCCCTCATCTGGCGCTGCGCGCCACCTTCCCCCGCAGGGGAAGGCTTTTATAAATTTACCAGAAGCACTTATCCCCGCCCAGCAGGCGCAGGAGGGTCTCATAGAAGAAATAGTCGCCCCAGATGACGCAGGTTGCGCCGGTATCGCGGTGGTAGATGGCGTCGGTCAGCACGCCCGCGCGGTCGGGGTCATGCAGAAAATAATGGTCGTAGAGGCTGCGCACAATGGTTCGGGCGGCGGCGCGGTCGCGCGCGGCCTCGGCGTTGTCCGCATACTGTGCCAGTTCCAGCAGTCCGCAGGTAAAAATCGACGCAGCGGAGCTGTCCCGGATGTCTGGGATGTGGTCGTTAAAGGTGAAATCCCAGTAGGGGACAAAGTCGGCGGGCAGGTTCTGCAAAAACACCTCGGCGGCCTTGCGGCTTACTTCCAGAAAGCGCGGTTCTTTTGTGTAGGTGTAGGCCAGCGCAAACCCGGTCACGACCCATGCCTGCCCGCGCGCCCAAGTTGTGTTATCGTGGAAGCCCTGATGCGTGCGCCCTTCAACAGCCTTACCTGTGGCGGGATCCATCAGATAGGTGTGGAACGAGGAGTAATCCTCCCGCACGAGATAGTCTGCGCAGGTATGGGCATGGGCGGTAGCAATGTCCGCATAGCGGGCGTTCCCGGTCGTCTCGCTGGCCCAGAACAGCAGCGGCAGGTTCAGCATCGTATCCACGATGATTTTTACATAGGGTGTGCCGACATTGAACTTGCCCCACGCTTGAATGTAGCGGCCTTTCTCGTTATAGCGCTCACACAGCATATCGGCGGCGCGCAGGGCCAGCGTTTTGGCCTCCTCGTCCCCCGTCAGCTTGTACAAAGCGACAGCAGACAAAGTGTACAAAAAGCCTAAATCGTGGCTGATGCCGATGCGGTCATCCAGTCGCGCCCTGAACGACGCGAGATAGTCGTCCTTATACTGCAGGAACGCAGCGTCTCCGGTGCGCCTGGCGGCCAGAAACATCATACCGGGGAAGAAAGAGGACGTCCAGATGTTGTTTTCCTCCGGCGTGTAGCGCAGCCCCTCGGCGGGCAGGGTGCTGACATGCGGGTAGCGGCGGGTGTACAGCGGCGCGGCACGGCGCAGCTTTTCCTCGATTTCCGCGCACATCTGCAAATACAGCGCATTATCCTGCGGCGCGGTGAAACGTTCGGACATAGTTTTCCTCCTTTACTCCTTGACAGCGCCAACCATGACGCCGGCGGCAAAGTATTTCTGCAGGAACGGATAGATGCAGAGGATCGGCACCGTCGCGACCATGATGGTGGCATACTTGACAGTGGCGGCCACAGATTCCACATCGGCGACGCCGGTGCCGCCGGTCATGTTGGAGGTGCTGTTCTGCAGCAAGATCTCGCGCAGGACGAGCTGCAGGGGGTACATCTCGCGGTCACGCAGGATAGCAGACGCCCAGAACCAGCCGTTCCACACACCGACGCCATAATACAGCACCATGACAGCCAGAATTGCCTTGGACAACGGCAGCACGATGGAGAACAGCACCTTCAGATGGCTTGCACCGTCGATGCGGGCGGCCTCGATCAGGGATTCCGGAATAGAAGCAAACGAGGTTTTCAGGATAATCATGTTATACACACTGATCATGAACGGCAGGATCAAGCCCCACAGGCTGCCCGTCAGGTGCAGGCTCTTCATGTTCAAGTAGGTGGGGATCATGCCGCCGGAGAAGAACATCGTAAAGGTGATGAGCAGCATGATGGGCTTTTGGAACATGACATTGCGGCGGGAGAGGAAGTACGCGCCCAGCGAGGTCAGCGTGATCTGCAAAATCAAGCTCATGACAAGCACGAACATTGTATTCAGGTAGCCGCGCGCAATCATCGGGTTTTTGAACACCATCTCATAGGCACTTGTGTTGAAGCCCAGCGGCCAGAGCAGAATACCTGTATGGCGCATAAGCTGATTGCTGTTGGAGAAAGACGCAAACAGCACATACAGCATCGGGTACAGGCAGGCAGCGGCCACCAGTGCCAGGAAAATATAGTTGATGACTGAGAAGATCTTTTCGCCGGTGGACATTTTGACCTTCATGGTTTTTGTATTCTGCATGGTGGATCCCCCTTACCAAAGGCTCGTGTCGGCCAGCTTTTTGCTGAGCTTGTTCGCCAGCACCAGTAAAATCAAGTTGATGACACTGTTGAACAGGCCGATGGCCGTAGAGTAGCTCCAGCCCTGCTCCAGCAGACCGACGCGGTAAACATAGGACGAGATAATATCCGCAGTGTCGTAAGTGGAGGGGTTGTAGAGCAGGATGGTCTTTTCGTAGCCGACGCTCATCAAGCTGCCGATACGCAGGATCAGCATCGTGATGATGGTGGGCATGATGCCGGGCAGTGTGACATGCAAAAGCTTCTGGAAGCGGCCCGCGCCGTCGATGGACGCGGCATCATACAGCTGGGCATCCACGCCGGAGAGAGCCGACAGATAAATGATGGAGCCCCAGCCAACCTGCTTCCAGATGTCGGACAGCACATAGATCGTGCGGTAGAGTGCCGGATTCTGCAAAAGCGGGCTGCGCTCACCGCCAAAAAAGACGATGATATCATTGAACAGGCCGCTGGTCATCGAGAAATCGGTGATCATGCCGACGACGACGATCAGAGAGATAAAGTGCGGCAGGTAGCTTAATGTCTGAACCGTCTTTTTAAAGCCGCGGTGGTGGACCTCATTGATAAGCAGGGCAAGAATGATGGGCGCCGGGAAGCCGAACAGCAGCAGCTCAAAGCTGAGCAGCAGCGTGTTGCGGACAAGACGTCCAAAGAACGGGCTTGTGAAAAAGCGGGTGAAGTTGTCCAGGCCGACCCACGGGCTGCCGGAAAAGCCCAGTGCGGGTTTGTAGTTTTTGAACGCGATCAGTGCGCCGTACATCGGCTTATACTGGAACAGGATAAAATAAATCAGCACCGGAATGATAATGATGTATAGCTCCCAGTTGCGCTGCCAGTCCCGGCGGGCGCGGAACGCAAAGCTGTTGCGGTTGACCGGTTTGGCCGTTTTTTCCGTCTTTTGGGCGGTAGGTGTTTTCATAAGAATTTCTCCCTTTGAGAAAAAAGTGGGACGGGCCAGCGGCCCGTCCCATGTTATGGCTGCCGTAGCAGTGTGTTATCAGCGCTCGTTGTAGCGTTCCAGAGCGGCGTCCTCGATCTCGATGGCGCGCTGCAGACCCAGGCTGTTCAGCGTTTCGACATACTGGTCGAAGTTGTCCAGACTCTCGGTACCCAGGATGAACTTGTTGGTCATCTCATCGCGGTAGGTCTCGACCTCGTTCATGATGGTGGAGTACTCCTCGCTCTCCTCCGCCGTGGGAGTAACGTTGGGCATGGCGTACTTGGCAGCGGTCTTGACCGTCCAGGTCTCATAGGACTTCTTCTGTCCGTCCAGCGTGTAGTACTGTTTCAGGTAGTTCAGATCCTGCACAAAGGGGCCGTTGTAGTTACCGCGGATGTAATGGGCCATAACGGTACCGGGGGCCAGACCTTCGGGGTTGTTCATAATCAAGTCAGTGTAGGTGGGGACACCGTCCACCATCTCATAGGTGACACCCTCGGTGCCGAAGTTGTAGTAGATATGACCTTCGTCGCTGTAACCCCAGTCCAGCAAGCGGGCAGCTGCCTCGACATCCTTGCAGGAGGTGGTGATGGCGACCATGCCCTGGTTGGGGCAGGCGCTGTCGATCTGGCCCATCTTCACGGTGTGCTCACTGTCGCGGGAAGGATAGGGGCAGGGCTGCAGGTTGAAGTCGGGGTCATTCTCAACGCCTGCGTTGCTCCAGACACCCATACGGGAACCGGCCCAGCCGAAGGATGCACCCGCGTTGCCGTTGCTGACCTTGGCGCTGACCGTCTCATAGCTGGAGGTCATCATGTCGGGGTCGAGCAGTCCCTCGGCATACCAGTCGTGCATGGTCTGCAGATACTCTTTGTAGTTTTGCTCGGCCGCACCGTAGTGGGACTTGCCATCCTCGCCCACATAAAAGCCGCGCTTGGTATCATAGGCGTAGGCGAAGGGGTTGTTGTCGGTCAGAGAGCCCGTCGTCCACTCATAGCAGAACGGAGCAGTCGCGCCCTCTTTCTCCTTAAAGGCAGTCAGCACGGTGTGCCACTCGTCAATGGTGGTGGGAATTTCCAGTCCCAGCTCATCCAGCCAGTCCTGGCGGATGAGCAGACCCTCGGTCACACACAGAGCTTCATCGCCGCGGATGAACGGGAACGCATAGTAGTTGCCATCATCGGTGCGGCACTGGCGGGCAATTTCGGGGTTGGCGTCGAGGTAGGCTTTCAGGTTCGGGCAGTACTGGTCGATGATGTCATTCAACGAGACGATAACACCGTCGGAGATCGCCTTTTCGGGGCCACCGGGGTAGTTCTGCCAGTGGTATTCCATAACATCGGGCAGGTCACCGTCGGCCACCAGCAGGTTGAACTGCTCGTTCTGGCCGCCTGTTGGCGGATGCAGGAAGGTGATGTCCACGCCGGTGTTCTCCATCAGACCCTTGCCAAAGGGGCTTTCACCCATGTCCTTATAATAGGAGCCGATGCTCTCTTTCAGGTTGCACCAGTAGGTGATGCTGTGACCTGCGGCCATCGGGTAGGTGAACTCACCTGCGTTGCTGTTCTCCGCAGTGGTAGAGGCACTGCTGGCGGTCTCAGTCACTGTGGATGCCGTGCTTGCGGTGCTGCCGCCGCAGCCTGCCAGCATCGTGGCGGACAGGACTGCCGCAGCGGCCAGCGCGGTGGCCTGCTTGATTTTTTTCATGTTGGGGTTCCTCCTTCTTTGAAGTGGTTTTCTCTCTTATGAACGAGGCCCGGCCACTGAGGTTTTGTGGCGCTGAACGGATTTGGTTTTTGGCGGCCGGTGTTCGTTCCGTGCTTAGAGCCTACCACACTGCCGACAGCAAAACCAGAATAAAAAGCCACAAAAAATAGGCAAAACCTCAAATCGAAGATGGGAATTTTCCAAAATCCATAGGCAATTTCTAAAATGGCAAAAATATTGTACAAAGCATACCTGCTTGTTTTTGTGCATCTTGTACAAGTACCCTATGCAAAAGCAAAAGCCGGACTGCGGTAGTCCGGCTCCTGTTTTTTGGGGTCACTCCTCGCTGTGTGCAGCCTTGTACTGCCCGGGCGTCATGCCGGTAACCTTTTTGAACACGCGGATCAGCGAGCCGCTATCCCGGTAGCCGGTCTGCTCGGCAATTTTTGCCACCGAAAGTCCCTGCGTCAATAGCTGCTTGGCCGCCTCAACGCGGACATTACTGATGTAGGCCAGCAGCGCCACGCCTGTTTCCTTTTTGAATTGGGCGGACAGATATGTGGGTGTCATGTCGAAGTGCTGGCCCACCCGGGAAATATTCAGGTCCGGGTCGGCGTAGTTTTCCCTGATGTACTGCTCCACCCGGTCACAGAGAGCGCGGGTCGTACTGGTGCTGCCCTTCAGCAGCCGCACGCGGCCACAGAGCGTAGCGGAAATTTTAATCAAATGTGCCTGCAATTCCTCGGGGCTGCCCGCATCCCCGGGCGAGAAACAGATGTCCTTCTGGTCGTCCAGTCCGGCCATAGCTGCGCCCTTGATGAGCGCCGCCGTAATGTCATAGGCAAGGCAGCGGGCCACATTGGGGTCCTGCACCGCGCCATCCAGCGGAAACGCCTGCCGGATAAGGGCGGCGGTGTTTTCCTCGCTGCCCAAGGAAATCAAGTCCATAAGCTTGCGCTCGGTCTCCAAGGGGAATGTGTAGGCCGTGCGGGCATCGTGGATACCGCGGTAGGCCACAGGCTCGCCGTCATCCCGCAGATAGCTCAGCGCTTCCAGCGCCTCCTGGTAGGCCGCGCGGATGTCCGCCGCCCCGGCGTGGGTCTCTCCCACAGCCGCCCCCGGGTCCGCATGGAAGTGGGCACGGATCTGCCGCTGTGTCTCCCGGATGTCCGCCAGCAGCTGCTCGTCCTGCGCGGGGGTGTTTTCCTGCATGCCCACAATGGCCACGCAGGTCTCCCCCAGGGCTGTCAGTTCCAGCGCAAAGTGCGGCTCGGCAATTTCCTGGAAAATATTCATAATAGCGATCTGCAGCACCGCAAAGTGGGAGCCGTCCCCCATGGGTGCTCCGTCCGCCATCGGATTTTTAAAGACGACCACCGTGTAAAACGGCGCGTCAAGCCGAATGCCGCTGCGCTCAGCAGTCTCCCGGCTGAGACTCAGCGGGCTTTCCAGCAGGGATTTCAAATAGTAGCGCCGCAGGGTCTGCTGGCTTTTCCACAGCTCATGCTGTTGGTCGCTGCGCTCGCGGCGGCTCTTTTGGGAGTAGTATTCCAGCCGCTCAAACTCGTTTTTCTCGACCAGGTCGGGAGCTTCGTCAGCGCCGTCATAGGGGCTGACCAATGCGCCCAGCGGCTGATAATTTTTCTTTGTCAGCCCGGCAGACAGTCCCAATCCTAACATCATGCAGAGTACCATGCCGCCCCAGGTGAACAGCTGGGTCATGCGGGTGTTTTTCATCAGCAGCTTGTTGGAAATGCTCAGCACATACTGCCAATCCGTCACGCTGCTGGCACGGGTCAGGTAGGCTTGCTGACCGTCCGGCCCAAAGGCAAACGAACCGTCTGCCGCCGCCTGCACAATGTCCATGGCGGGCGGGTCGCCCGCAGCCGTTTTGCAAATGGCTGTGCCGTCCGGGGCTAAGACATAGAAATCCAGTTCCGGGTCCCAGCAGAACTGCTGCAACCGCTTGACAAACAGCTCTTTGTTCACCGTCACCACAACGGTAGCGTCGGCGTAGGACAGCCCGCTCGTCAGTGCAGAGCGGATAAACAAAAAGTCTGTGCCGCCCTCGTTCTCCAACTGGACCATCTCCCACCGGGGGTGGCTTTCGTGCAGCAGCTCATGCCAGGCATCTTCGCTCATGCTGCTGTTTTTGAACCGGGACAGATAAAACAGATGCTGGTCGAGGTAGCCCCGGCTGGAAATCACGCTGTCCAGATTGTTCAGGCTGACCCACACATTGGTAACATTCGGGTGTCCGGTCTCAATCGTCAAAAGTGCGCTCTTGGTGTTGACCAATGCCATCTGATCATAACCGTCCAGCGGCTTCCTGGTCGTGACCATCCGCTGCACGGTCTGGTCATGCATTGCGCGGGAAAGTGTCTGCTCGATCTCGGTCAGGTAGCTGTCCAGGTCGATGCGGGCCTGATCCAGCGCCGAACCATAGATCCGCTTGGACTCCGCCGTAATAATGCCGGTGGAGTAATTATATAAAAGCAAGCAGAGCAGCAGCGGCACGATCAGTACAAGGATGTAGGATAAAAACCAACCGCCGCGCACACTTTTCTGCCTTGGAAGTTTTATGCTGTCAAGTTTCATTAGGCCGCATCCTCCCTCCCGTTTCGACTTGCAGTTCTCATTTTTTCAGTATAACAGCGCCCAGTTCCATGCCGCTCTGGCCAAAATAAAACCGCAGGAAGAACTCGTCCCCTGTGTTCAACGCGGGCAAGCTGACGGTAAAATCGCACCAGTCTGTCTGAGCGCCGGTGATGGTCATGGTTTTCAGGAACGCACGGCCTGCGAACACCGATACCGGGATCTGGGCCAGCGGGCTGTTGCCCGGCATGGCACGGCAGCGCAAGTGCAGGGTGTAGCTGCCGCCCTCGCCTGCCGTTACGCGGAACGCCGTCGTGCGGCGGTAGCCGTTGTCGATGGCTGTAATGTCGATGGCTGTGCCGTTGCGCAGCGTCAAGGGCTGACCGTTTTGTGCGGCCTGCTGCATATCCTGCTCGGCCATTGCCTCCATCTGGTCATCCAGTGCGCTCGTGCGGCCGATACTGCGGCGGAACGCGGGCGTTTGCAACAAAAAGCGGCAGATGTTCGCCGCGCTGCGCTGCAATTCGCCGCGCGTCAGGCATCCCTCCGTCAATGCGGCGGTCAAATCGTCCCCGCCGGAGTTATGCTCCGGGTCAGTCACGACCATAAAAACATCATTCTGGGCGCGGACCATGGCGGCCACATGCTTGGTGCTGCCGGCACCGCCACGGTCGTTGCCCTCGGCCCACCAGTCACTCATCACAAGACCGGTGTAACCCCACTGACCACGAAGAATCGTCGTGACAAGGTCATAATTGCTTGCCGTCCAGTAGCCGTTCAGCGGGTTATAGGATGTCATGATTGAGCGAGCACGCCCCTCCTTGACAGCGATTTCAAAACCGCGCAGGTAGATTTCCCGCAAAGCGCGTTCCGAAATGACCGACTCCACAAAGTGGCGGCGATGCTCCTGATTGTTGGCGGCAAAGTGCTTGATCGTCCCGGTCACGCCCCAGCGGTGCAGCCCACGCAGCTGGGCGCAGGCCATCTTTCCGGTCAAAAGCGGATCCTCGGAGAAATACTCGAAATTGCGGCCATTCAGCGGATGGCGGTGGATGTTGATGCCGGGGCCAAGCAGCGTGTCCACATGGTTTTTGCGGAGTTCCAGCCCTTCCATCGAGTAGAGTTCCTCACTCAAATCTTCGTTGAATGTCGCAGCCAGGCAGGTGCCATTGGGCATGGCGAAAGCAACCGTGCCGCAGTCCATGCGGATACCGCTGGGACCGTCGGAACAGCAGGCGGCAGGCAGACCGTAGTGCTGCAAAGCATCGCTGACACCGCCGATAGCCCCGGCTGTACCCGGCGTAACGCGCGGAGAGTTCATTCCCTCGCCCCGGACGATGGTGCAAAGCTCGTCGTCGCTGAACTGTGCGACAAAATCAGCCATGTCCACCTTGCCGTCAGCCACATCCTGCAAGCGGATGCCCTTGTCCCCGATCTGGGGGCGCTCTTTTGGCAGTCGGGCCGCGCGGCGGGTCTCGGGCAGCTCGGCCTCGGTAGGGACAGACTCCCATGCGGGGGAACCGTCCGCACCGGGGCGCAGCCGCTCAAAAGCTGCGGCGGGTGCAGCGGCGGATTCCTGCTGCTCCACCACCATCAGCGGCAGCGTGACCGTAAAGGTCTCTGCGGCATGGCGTACATCGGTACCGAGACTGAAAATATAGTCACCGGCTTCCAGCACAAAGGCCGACTTGTGCCCGGTAGCTCCACTGTCATCATAGCTGGCAAAATTGCGCCACGGCGCAGTCAGCATCAAAGTCTGGCTCTCCCCGGGAGCCAGTGTTTTGGTTTTGGCAAAAGCGCACAGCACCTTGGAGGGCTTGCCCAGAAGCCCCTGCGGCGCGGTGCAGTACAGCTGTACGACCTCTTTGCCTGGGCGGGCACCGATATTTTTGACCGTGGCAACGGCTGTGATACCATCGGCGTTTTCGTCCGCGCTCAACAGCTGAACCTCAAATTTTGTGTAAGAAAGACCGAAGCCAAAAGGATACAGCACCTTTTCCGGCGCAAATGTTTCAAAGTAGCGGTAGCCGACATAAATATCCTCGGCATAGAAATTGCGGTCGTCCGCACCGTAGTGATCAGCAGCAGGGTAATCTGCCGGGGTACGGGCAATCGTATCGGGCAGTTTGCCGCTGGGGCTGACCGTGCCGTTCAGCACATCCAGCACGCCGCGGCACCCCTCCTGCCCGCCCTGCCAGATGTAGGCTACCGCGTCGGGGGCGTACCGCGCGACCCACTGCATATCAATGATGTTGCCGACATTGAGAAGCACAACAGATTTATTGAAATAGCGGCATACCAGCGCCAACATATTTTCTTCGTCCTCTGTCAGAAGAAAGCTGCCGGGGGTGTTTGTGTTGTCTTGATCCTCGCCCGCTGTGCGGCCAATGATGATGAACGCCGTGTCGGCGCGCTGGGCGGCAGCGCGGACAAATTCTTCGTCCAGCGGCATTTCCGGCTGGAACCATGGCTCCTGCGCCCAGCCGGTACCCATCTCGTAGGGGTGGTCTGCCAGCCATGCGGCATAGCGGGCCTGCACCTCGGCATCCAGCCGATAGCCGCCGTCACCGCCCAGTATCTCCGGCAGATTCGGCACATGGGTCACATTGACCAGTCCGCCGGATCCGGTTCCGCTTTTATAGTAGTGAAATTGCGCGTACCCAAACAAGGCCGCCCTGCCGCCGGGAGCCAGCGGTAAGACAGCCTCATTTTTCAGCAGGACAACACCCTCCGCCACAGCCTGACGAGCCAGCGCCGCATAGCGGGTCATTTCCAACATTGTATTTTTCATAATACTGAAACTCCGATCCCAATGGATTGCAAATTTCAGCGCCACACCTATTATAATACAGGATTTTTAGAATTTGGCAAGGGGGTAATGTAGAATGTTTTGCGGGAAATTTTTAAATCAGGTTGATGCCTTTCGATGTAGATTTCTTCCATTGTTTAAATTGTGTCTCTTCTGAAAAAGTGAATCAGAACTGATTCACTTTTTCGAGTCAAGATTTTTGGATGAATCAGAAGTGATTCACTCTTGAGAGCATATACGAATTTGTGCGGGTATCGGGTTTGTTTGTCATCGTTTTGGGGGTAGACATGTTTTGCTAGCATAGCGTTTGGATATCCACAAACGCATTTCTGGGGGTGCACCCCAGTCCCCCGGCACAGTTCTTGCGTGACGATAGTGACGCAGATGACGCTAATGACGCTGTTTTGGGGATATCCCTATACCATATCCCAGATTCAGCGTCATTAGCGTCATCTGCGTCATTCTGATTTTGCGTTTCTCGTAGTATCATTGTTTTTGCTTCGAGCAGTAGTAAACTGCAAGCGTCATTTCACTATAAGCGTGACGGTGGTGACGATGGTGACGGTGTTTGTGGGATAGGGTAAAGGGGTATATCAAAAACATCGTCATTACCGTCAGCATCGTCATTCTACAGGCAAGCCGTTTTAATCAGCGGCTTGCCTGTTTTATTTTGAGTAATGTGGCAGGGTTTTTGCCCCATTGCTTGTTAAAATGGATTTAGATATTTTGTAAAAGTGCAAGGGTTTTTAGCACAATGGGTGATATGCTGTTTTTGAAGTGTAATTTTGGCGTTTAGGCCAGTTCTTGAGAAAAAATTCTTCGCTTTACATCTCTAAACTTGCAGGAATCCTGCAAGTTATACTGTTATACTGAAATTTAATGAAAAAATCCCATTATTTTTTCAGCAAGCGTTACCTTTTGCCTTTTCTCAGCGGCTATATAGTAGAGGTGCTTTTTCAAAAATTTTGAGGACAGTTGCAAAAGTTGCGACTGCCGGTCTGTATGATATGATTTGGAATCTTTCAAAAAATTTGAACTTTTTCTAAACAGTTTAAAAAAACTCGTAATTTTCGCCGTTCTCAGCGGCTATATAGTGAAAACCTTTTTATTTTATCTACATAGGAGGAACCCATGAACACGGAATTTCAAGATTTACCCAATGTTGTAAGCCCCAAGGAAGTGCAAACTTACTTCGGCATTTCGCGCTCGACCACCTACCGCATATTTCATGACGCAACTTTCCCGGCGTTCCACATTGGAAACCGACTGCTGGTGCGGCGGGATGAGTTACTGGACTGGCTGGAACGGCAAAAGGTCAATAAAGCCCAAAACGAGAACCCGAAGATTGTTGGGTCTGATGAATAGCTTTGTGGTCGTACCTGTGATAGTCTTTGTGTCACGAAAGGAGACGATGCATCGTGAAAGACACATCCAAAAAAGCCCTGCGCCGCGGACATAACGAGGGCAATATTCGTCAGCGAACAGACGGACGGTGGGAGGTTCGGCTGTCAGCCGGGATTGACTACAAAACCGGCAAACCCAGGCGTACATCCACCTGCTGCAACACCCGGCAGGAAGCCATTGCCATCTTGCAGCAGCAAGCCCACGAAGTCCGCACGCAGGGCTGGCGCGATCCTATGTCGGTGACATTGGGCGAATGGTATGAATACTGGCTGAACACCTATATGAAGGACACCGTCAAGCAATCTACTTACGCCAGCTACCGCAGTTATCTCAACAAGCACTTTTGTGTACTGGGAAAGATTTTATTAAAGGAATTAGAACCGCACACCTTGCAGGAGTTTTACAACTACAAATTCCGCGAGGAAGGCTTATCCCCCAAGACCTTGCGCAACTACCACATGGCATTACACAAGTGCTTACAGCAAGCTGTAAAAGAGCGTCTGCTGATTTACAACCCCTGCGATGCCGTGACTCTGCCCAGCGGAGAGAAACCCGAAGTCGTAGTCTTTACCAACGACCAGCAGAGGGCGCTGGTGCAAGCCAGCTACCGCCACCGCTATGGCGTGTTTATTCGCTTAGACTTGTGTACAGGATTACGGATGGGGGAATTGCTGGCGCTGAAGTGGGAGGACATCGACTTTTCCACCGCGCAGCTTCATGTACGCCGCACCATCAACCGTCTTGCTAAGTACGAAGCCCACGACGGCGAGAACAAGACCGAAATTGTATTTGGCACACCCAAAACGAAAAACTCTCGCCGCACAATTCCGCTGACCCGCACAATGGCAGACGAGCTTACCCGCTGGAAACAGCAGCAGGCACAGGACAAACTGCGGGCAGGGGATAAGTACACCGACAATGGCTTCATCGTCACCAACGAGTTTGGACACTACTTTGAGCAGAAAACTTTCAAGGATTACTACGACCGCCTGTTGAAAGATGCTGACATCGGGCACTTTACCTTCCACGCCCTGCGGCATACCTTTGCCACCCGTGCGCTTGAGCGCGGCATGGACTACAAGACCCTGTCAGCCATCCTTGGTCACTACTCCGTAGCATTCACAATGGACACCTACGTCCACAGCATGGACGAACACAAGCGCCACGAAATGGACAAGATGGACGATATGTTCGGGATGCAGTACAGTATCTCGGTTGAGAACCAGCCTTACCCTGTACTCTGCACCTTATCCCCGGACGGCTGCACAATCCATGTTCCCGACTTTCCAAAAATTGAAGTGCAGACCCCTACATTGGACGCCGCCCTGCTGGAGGTCAAACAGCAAATCGAAAAAGCCCTGCGCCAGTACAAGAACCCGCCCATTCCCACCAAACAGGAACAGATCGTTGTGCCAAACAACAGCGTACTGGTACTCGTCAAAGCGAGCTGACCGCGCTGACCGATCCTATATTGACCCGCCAACTCCGCAAAATTTATCCACAAAAAGCGCCCGGATGGTTGAAAATTTCAGCCGTCCGGGCGCAGTCGTTTTATCGTTTTGGGGTTATTGGGAGGGAAATCCGCGAAACTTATTTCATAACTTCTTCAACGCTGACCTTGCGGTTCTCGCGCAGAGAAAGGGTGGCTGCGTCTGCGGTGGCGATAGCTGCACGGGCAGCTTCACCGGTCATCAGCGGCTTGAACTCATCCGGGATGGGATCACCGTGCATCACACCATTGAAGAACTCCATCTCTGCGTTCATGATGCTGTTCAGCCACATCGGCGGCTTTTTGCCGGGATGGCCGTACTGGATAGCGCCATCCATCTCGGTGCTGTGGTAGATGCGGGTACGGTCATCATCGATTTCCTTGTTCGCGTGGACGCAGTAATGCTCTTCGGTACCATCGGCCAGCTTGACCGTCATGCCGACATTGCACATATCGATGCGAATGGCGCCCTTGGTGCCCTGAATCAGGACGTAATGCTCAGGCCAGTGGAAGGCAGAACCATACTCGACGATGGCGTAGGTATTGTTGCCGAACTCCAGATTCAGGAACAGCATATCGTCCTCATCGCCAAACTCAGGGCCGGAGTGGGCAACATTGCCGCCGGTCATGGTAACACGGGTTGCGGGTCCCATGATGAACTGGATGCAGTCCAGCTCATGGATGTGGTGATACAGATGGCCGCCGGACTTGGAGCGGATCTTCTTCCAGCTGATAGAGGGCTGCGGCTCCTCCCAGCCGTTACGGGCAGAGTGGGCATACAGCACCTTGCCGATGCGGCCTTCCTGAATGAACTTTTTGGCAAGGCGGACGCCGTGGAAGAAGTTCATGACGTGACCAGCCATAAAGACCACATTATTTTCCTTGCAGGTGTTGACCATCTCATCGCAGTCTGCATAAGAAAGGGCAATGGGCTTCTCGCAGAAAACGTTCTTATGGTTGCGGGCAGCTTCCAGCACCGGTTCCTTGTGCAGATAGTTGGGGGTTGCCACGATAACGGCGTCCACATCCGGACGGGCGCAGATGCTTTCCAGACTGGGCTCATTGTCGCAGCCAAGTTCGGCGGCGATGGCAGCGCCGTTTTCGGGATCATAGACGGCAACGATCTTTGCCCCCTCTTTAGTTTTCATGATGCGTCCCAGTTCAGCGCCAAAGTAGCCTGTACCTACGATTGCATAACCTACGGTTTTCATACTGTAAAACTCCTTTTATACTTGTGTTGTTTTTACTTGACAGCGCCGTCGGACAGGCCGCCGGCCATCTTATTTTGGATAAAGCAGAAGAAGATGATGGAGGGAACGACCACGATAGCGCAGGCAGCCATCAGGGAGCCCCAGTTCAGGATATCGGCACCCTCCAAGGTCTTAACGGCAACTGAGATCGTAGTTTTGTCGGAGCTGCTCATCAAAATCATGGAGTAGAGGTATTCATTCCATGCATTGATAAAAACATAGATCGCAGTGGCAACGATGCCGGGAGAAACCAGCGGCAGCACGATCCGGACAAAGACCTGCAGCTTGTTGGCGCCATCAATGCGGGCTGCTTCCTCAATACCGATGGGTACAGTCTTGAAGAAGCCGACCAGCATCCATACGGCGTAAGGAACGCTGAATGAAAGGTAAACCAGCATCAGGCCGATACGGGTATTGGTCAGGTTCAGCTTGGCCATGACCATGGCATACGGGATGACCAGCATGATGGAGGGGAACATATAGGTAGTGACCAAGATCTTGGTCATTACATTGCCCAGCTTTGGGAAGAAACGGACTACACCGTAGGCTGCCAGCGAGGAAATGATGATGGCTACCACCGTGGTGCTGCCCGCAATGATAAGGCTGTTGCGAATATTGACGGTGAATTTCAGGGTGAACAGGACCGTTTTAAAATTTGCCAGTGTCCATTGGATAGGCCAGATCTTTGTGGGGTTGTTCAGCATCTCGCTGCTGCTTTTAAAGGCAGAAACCAGCAGCCACAGCAGTGGGAACACAGCCACGATTGACAGAAGGATCAAATAGACATTGGAAACTATATCGCCGAAGCGTCTTCCTTTTTTCATGCCTGATCCTCCTTTTCCCAATGTGTGATAACTGCAAAATAGATAAGGCAAACCGCAATAAGGAATGCAAGCAGAATGATCGATGCTGCAGATGCGCGGCCAACAAGCTTGTTCGTCCAGCCAAGGTCATAGATGTACAACGGCATCGTGGTTGTCATACTGGCCGGACCACCGGCAGTGGTCATGAAAATGATATCGAAGTTGTTGAACACCCAGATGGTGCGCAGCACGACCAGCAGGCCGACAACGACTTTGATGTGCGGTACGGTAATGTGGATAAAGGACTGCCAAGAACTTGCACCATCGATCAGGGCGGCTTCGTACTGATCCTGCGGCACGGTCTGCAAAGCAGCGTAGACATTGACCATGATCATGGGGGCACCGAACCAGATGTTAATGAACACCAGCGTGGGCAGCACCAGTTTAGGGTCGCTCAGGAATTGCAGCATCCCATCGGACAAGCCCAGCTTCATCAGCATAGTGGGGATATAACCCTGAATGCCGTTGAGCATCCATTTCCATACCAGTGCGATAGCAATGGAGGGAAACGCCCAAGGGATGATCATACATATGCGGTAGATGGGGCGTGCTATGGGATTGCTGATGCGGTTCAGAGCCAGTGCGGCAGAGAAACCGATCAGAATCTGACCGGTGAGACTGAAGAAAGTCCAGACCAGCGTCGTTAAGAACGCCTTGCCGAATGCAGGATCCGTAAAGATTTTTATGTAGTTGTCGATTCCTTTGAGTGCGTATGTTGACTTTATCAAGGTCTTGTTGGTAAAGCTGTACAGCAAGGTCGAGCACAGCGGGTATACCAGCAGACAGAGAACAACCAGCATGGCAGGGGCCACAAACAGCCAGCGCGTAAGGTTACGGTCCTTTTTCGCCGGTCTGGATTGTGGAGTGCGCGTAATTTCTTTCAATATAGTATCCTCCCGGTCATTTTTGCCACAAAGAAAGCGGGGAGGGTGGGTCCTCCCCGCCTAACGTGAAGCTATCAGCTGATCATCGTATCAAAGATGTCGTTGAGTTTATCCTCCGCAGCTTTGGCAGCCGTTTCCACATCGGTGCCGTTGGTGATGATATCTTGGAACATTTCCTCGATAACACCCTGAGAGGTCAGGTAGCTGGCCTGTGCGCTGGGGCCGTGCTCAAAGCCGATGGCATGGCCTTCATCAACGGCAGTCTGGATCACATCCACGCAGTCGGAGTATTCCTTGATGGTGTCATCGTTCAGGTAATCGGAGTTGGTGGCGATGTCCTTCAGAGCGGGCAGCATGCCAACGGGGACGGAGTGAATGAATTCAACGTAGTTGTCCGTATCATACAGGTACTCGATAAAGGCCTTGCAGATTTCGGGGTGCTTGGCGTTCTTCCAGACGACCAGAGGAATGTGGGAGGCTTCGGCGCTGTAGACGGGGTCGCTGTCGGTTATGCGGGGCAGCGGAGCGCAGCGGACATACTGGGCGATTTCCGGGGTGTTGTTCTGCACACCGCCGATCATGAAGCCGGAGTTGAAGTCAAAGGCAGTCTTGCCCTGATAGAACAGCGTAGCGTGATCGTTGACCGTGTAGTTGATGGTCTCGGCGGGAGAGCAGTTCTTGTAGACTTTCAGCCAGAAGTTGATGCCGTCGATGGCTTCCTTGCTGGTCAGGTTGGCGGTCAGATCATCATTCAGCAGGCTGCTGCCGGCACTGACAACGTAATAGTTCAGGTAGCGGGTGCTCAGCAGCTCGTTGGGGCTGCAGGAGAATGCTGCGCCATACTGGCCGTCTTTGGTCAGGGTCACTGCGGCATCATAGAACTCGTCCCAAGTCTTGGGGACTTCCAGCCCGGCTGCTTCCAGCAGGTCGGTGCGGTACCACATGACCTGTGCGTGGGAGTAATACGGCACACCGTAGGTGGCGCCATCGCTGGTCATATCGGCCAGCGCGTTAGCAGAGAAGCGGTCGCGGCCAATGTCGTCAACCATATCATCTAACGGGGTCAGGACATCAGCGTTCAGCATCTCAACGACTTCACCGGTACCCTGAGCCGTGCTCATATCGGGCAGGTCGCCCGTTGTCAGGCCGGCATTCCACTTGGTGTTGAAGTCGCCCCAAGAGTAGGTCTCGATGTTGATCTTAACGCCGGGGTTGGCTTCCATAAACTTATCGGCGGCCTTCTGGACGGCCTCCATGCGGGCACCCTGCGTGAAGGAATGCCAGAAGGTGATCTCGCCCTCCAGCGGCGCGTCGGACTCTGTCGTGGAAGAAGCCTCCGTGGAAGCGGCAGTGCTGGTGTCGGCCGTGCTGGCCGCCGTTGAAGAGGAGCCGCCGCAGCCGGCCAGCAGGGACGCTGCCATACCGGCGGCCAGCAGAGAAGCAAGTGCTTTTTTCATGTGTTTGACCTCCTGTGATCAAATCTGTTGTGTTCTTGTGTGTTCTTGGTGGTTGTCTTTTTGCGCAAAAAGATTCTGTTAGGATTCCGTTTTTTTGTAAGTTCTGTACTTACCGTGTGCCTATATTATACAGTTTTCACTTTTCCTTTACCAGCCAAAAAAGTGCGTAAAAATAAAATAATACGCTCAAAATTTGAGCGTATTATTTTTCTGCTTAAAAATATTCGGTCAAACTTTGTGCATAACTTACAAATCAAGGTCATGCTCCGCGGGAAGTCCGACGGTACTCCTGCGGTGTCACACCGAACACTTCCTTAAAACATTTGGTAAAGTAGCTTGGGGCTTCATAGCCCAACTCGTAGGCGATCGCAGATACCGGCTCGTTGGTCACCAGCAATTTGCGGGCTGCGTGGGTCATCTTGGTCTCCCTTATAAATTCATACAGCGTTTTCCCCGCCTGTTCCTTAAAAAGACGGCGCAGAGTGCTCTCGCTGATTTCTGCCATATCGCAAAGCTCTTTGGTCGTATAGTTTTTTTCTAGGTGGCTGATGATGGTGTCTAGGATTATGGTGATACGCGGGTCGTTTTTCTGGGTAGCGGATTTGACGGCACGGCGGCGGATGCTTTCAATATCAAAACGTGCCTCCATCTTTTTGCGATCTTCTTCCAGTGTCTCATCCTTGTCAAAGTTATCCAGCGAAACGCGAGCCAGCTGTGCACAAATCAAGTTCAGGTAACCGCGTATTTCCAAATATTTAAAGGTGGTTTTAGTCAGTGCGCTGGCGTAGGCTTTCTCAAAGTAGGTCCGCATTTCCGGCATATCGGAAAAATTGTGCAGGAACGGAACGTTCCACAAAGCGCGCAGCATATCTGTGTCTGCCAGTTGGACAGAGCCGACAAACCGGATACTGATAAACGCGACTTCCTCTTTGGCTGCGCAGGATAATACACTTCCCTGCGGAATGTAAAAGACATCGTCCGGCCCGACCTCATACGATGTATCCCCCAGAGAGAAGACCGCCGTCCCGGAAATAACATAGCGAATCAGCGAGTAAGGGACCGCTGAGCCGGGATACCCCCAGTTCTTAGAAAACCTGTATTTGTCAACATACAAGAAAATGGGGGAGTAATCGGAATAGATGGCATTCATAGACGTTCACCTCTTTCGTAGGCCATATGGATTCTACGCACATTGTAGCAGAGTCTTTTCCAAAAAGCAAACAAAACGCGCATTTTTTAGACGTATATTTTTATTTTTGAACATTTTTTCTACTATACTTCAAACTTCAAATTGTTATACTGAATATAAGGTTCTCAAAATCATACCCGTCAAAGAATAATTTCATTTTTTATAAAAAGGAGATCTCACCTATGAAAGACATCAACAAATACCGCGGCATCATCCCCGCCTTCTACGCCTGCTATGCATCGGACGGCTCCATCTCCACCGAGGGCGTCAAGGCACTGACCCGCCACTTGATCGCCAAGGGCGTCAAGGGCGTCTACGTCGGCGGTTCCTCCGGCGAGTGCATCTACCAGCACCCTGATGAGCGCAAGGCCGTGCTGGAGGCCGTCATGAGCGAGGCCAAGGGCAAGATCACCGTCATCGCCCATGTCGCCTGCAACAACACGGCGGACTCCGTCGAGCTGGCCGCCCACGCCGAGAAGTGCGGCGTCGACGCCATCGCGTCCATCCCGCCGATCTACTTCCACCTGCCAAACGACTCCATCGCTGCCTACTGGAACGCCATGAGCGCCGCCGCGCCCAACACCGAGTTCGTCATCTACAACATCCCGCAGCTGGCCGGTACCGCTCTGACGATGCCCCTGCTGAACGAGATGCTCAAGAATCCCAACGTCGTCGCGGTCAAGAACTCCTCGATGCCGACGCAGGACATCCAGATGTTCAAGGATGCCGGCATTCAGGCGCGCGGTGAGGACGGCTTCGCGGTCTTCAACGGCCCGGACGAGCAGTTCGTCTCCGGCCGCGTCATGGGCGCAGACGGCGGCATCGGCGGCACCTACGCCGTCATGCCGGAGCTGTTCATCCGCATGAACGAGCTGATCGAACAGGGCGACATCCCCGCCGCCCGCGCCATCCAGTACAAGGCAGACCGCATCATCTACAAAATGTGCGAAGCCAAGGGCAACCTGTACGCCGTCATGAAGGAGATCCTGCGCCGGATGTACGGGCTGGATCTGGGCGGTGTGCGCGCCCCGCTGGCGAACCTTGCGCCGGAGGACGAGGCCATCGTCGCCGAGGCGCAGCGCATGATTGAGGAAGCCGTCGCGGCACTGTGAGGAGCGCAGCATGATCGTAGATTCGTTTGATTACATCGCCTGTTACAAGGGGCTGCACCCCAATCTGGACACGGCGATCGACTGGCTGAACAGCCATACCCTTGACGCGCTGGAAAACGGTAAGACCATCATCGACGGCGACAAGGTGTTTGTCAACGTGATGGACGCCGACCTGCGCGAGGCCGAGGGCGCAGCCTTCGAGTACCACCGCCGCTACGCCGACCTGCAGATCAATCTGACCGGCAGCGAGCACTGGGGCTGGGCGTCCGAGGGCAAGGACGAGGGCGCGTTCGACGAAGCCGCCGACTGCGGCTTCAAGTCCGGTGCCGAGCACGCTGGCGGCATTTTGGGCGGCGGGCGGTTTGCCATCTTCTTCCCCGGCGAGCTGCACAAGCCCAGCTGCAAAAGCGAAGGCTGTGACCACGTAAGAAAAGCCGTGGTCAAGATTTTGATGAGATAAGAAAAACCCCATGCCTTCCCCCCATGGGGGAAGGCTTTTTGCGTATGGAAAGGAGTTACCACCATGACCCACGAACAAATTTTCAACCAAATCAAGGGCGGCCTTATCGTCTCCTGTCAGGCGCTGGAGCACGAGCCGCTGTACACGAAAGAGGGCGGCGTCATGCCGCTGATGGCGAAGGCCGCCGCCCAGTCCGGCGCTGTCGGCATCCGCGCCAACACGGTGCGCGACATCACCCAGATCAAGCAGGTCGTGGATTTGCCGGTCATCGGCATTATCAAAAAGGATTACCCGGACACGCCGATGTACATCACCGTCACGATGAAGGAGGTCGACGAGCTCGTCGCCTGCGGCGTGGACATTCTGGCTGTGCAGGGCACCGGTGCCCTGCGCCCCAACGGGCAGACCAGCGCCGAGTTCATCCGTTCCATCAAGGAGAAGTACCCCGACCAGCTCGTTATGGCCGACTGCGACAACATTGAAAACGCGCTTGCCTGCGCCGAGGCGGGCGCAGACTTCGTCGGCACGACGATGCGCGGCTACACACCGGAGACGAAGGGCATCGACGACGTCGACTTCGGCTTCATCGCCCAGCTGGCGCGGGAGTGCCCGGCCAAGGTCATCGCCGAAGGCCACATCCACACGCCGGAGCAGGCCGTGCAGGCGCTCTACGCCGGTGCGTTCGCCCTCGTCGTTGGCGGTGCCATCACCCGCCCGGCCGAGATCACGGCGCGCTACACCGCAGCCATCAACAACCACAAATAAGCAGGTGCGCTATGAGTAAAACCTATCTGGGCGTCGACATCGGCGGCACGGCGGTCAAACTGGGGCTCGTCGACGAAAACGGCGCGGTGCTGCGCCGCGCCGAGCGCAGCGTCAGCTTTGACGGCTACAAAACGCCGATTCTGGACACCGTGCAGGCAGCCATCCACGAATTTCTGACTGCGGACACGCCGAGGCTTGAGGGCATCGCTGTGTCCGCCACGGGCCAGATCGACAGCCGCCGCGGCGTGGTCGCGGGGACCTGCGGCAATTTCCCGGGGTGGATCGGTGTGGACATTAAAGGTACGCTGGAGCGTGAGTTTGATCTGCCCGTCACCGTCGCCAACGACGCGAACTGCATGCTGCTTGGCGAGGTCTGGGTCGGTGCGGCCAGGGGCTGCACCGATGTCATCGGTGTGACTTTGGGCACCGGTGTCGGCGGCGGCATCCTGACCGGCGGACATCTGCTGGAGGGTGTGCGCGGCCTTGGCGGTGAACTGGGGCATTTCCGGCTGCACGCGCTGGACGGCGTGGCCTGCACCTGCGGAGCCATCGGCTGCTATGAGCGCTACGCCGCGACGACGGCGCTGGTGCGCGACGCACAGAAGATGGGGCTGGACGCCCCCGACGGCCGCGCGATCTTTGAGGCAGCCGCCGCAGGCGACGCACGCACGCTGGCCGTGCTGAACCGCTGGATCAGCGAGATCGCACAGGGACTGGCGGGGCTTGTGCACATTTTCAACCCACAGTTGATTCTGATTGGCGGCGGCGTCAGCGCACAGCAGGCGCTGCTGATCGACCCGCTGGCCGCGCAGGTGCGCAAAAGCATCATGCCCGCCTTCGCCGAGGGGTTGGAGCTGAAGGCCGCCGCCCTCCAGAACGACGCCGGGCTTGTCGGCGCAGTGTACTATTTCAGAAATAACAGCATTGATCTGCATCTGTAAGCCAAAGTTTTTTCCGTACATCACACGGAATGCAGGTAAATTGTATAGGGTATTGAGATAGCGGGACGCAAAGACTATTGTTACGGTCATTTTTCACTGGCATTGCGCCATACCGCTTTCAAAAAATGTGCGGACTAGCCCCAGCCTTATCCTGTGCTTTGTACACTCTCGACAGACGGCTGCACTGCCCATGTGCCGGACTTCCCCAAAATCGTCATCACTGCATCAACATTAGACGCCGCCCTGCTCGAAGTCAAGCAGCAAATCCAAAAAGCCCTACGCCAATATAAGAACCCGCCCATTCCCACCAAACAGGAACAGATTGTCGTGCCAAACAACAGCGTGTTGGTACTCGTCAAGGCAAGCTGACCGCACCGACTGATCCTATTTTTACCTGCCAACTCCGCAAAATTTATCCACAAAAAGCGCCCGGGCGGTTGAAAATCTCAATCGTCCGGGCGCAGTCACTTTGCCGTTTTGGGGTCATTTTGGGGTCAAAGTTACCAGCTTGTTACCACTTTTGCCATAATGTAGAAAAAAGCTCGTTGAAACTTGTCGTTTCAACGAGCTTTTGTTGGTTGCGGAGACAGGACTTGAACCTGCGACCTCCGGGTTATGAGAAATCTAAAAATCGTGCGTTACAGTGATGTTTTGTTGGGTTTGGTGGTATTGCGTACCAAGGCTCGGAACAGGTTTTGTCCCATGTGTACAAAAGAGTGCTGCATGGTGCTGACCCGTCTCAAACCCTTTTGGGGGCAGTTTTGGGGGCAAGTTGGTGAGACGGGTTCTCGCCAACACCGTTCAAATCAAATGCGCAGCTTTGGTCTCATTGCAAAATTAGTGGAATACTAACATCACGGGGTTCTCACACAGGAAAAGCCCAAAGAATCAGTATATAAGTTTTACTCTCCGGCAAGAAGTTGTACGCAAACCAACTCTACACCATCCCCGCACACCGCCCCTGTCGCCGCGAGAAACGCCCCTGTTTGGGCGCGTTCGCACCGCATCGACGCGATAGCCGTCCCGCCAAATACCGCCCCAAAATCCCCGCTTTCCGGGGATTTTTTATTTTACCACAAAGGCTTTTACCTAGACTGGATTTCCCTGTACAGGTAAATCCAACACAAATAAATAACTAAATAAATAAAATACTAAGATACTATCGTATCCTATCCGTAAAACACAAAAAGTTGGGTTTTTCCCACTTTGGATTTGCTGCAATGCGTACAACTTAACACTAGAGGGTACAACTTACGATTGCAAATGGTCACCTCCAAGCTGTATAATTAAAGCATCGGTTTTCCTGCCCCGCAAAGGCGATACAGCACTCCTACGCCCCGATGTTTTTCACAGCGTCCGCATATATGCCAAATCTTCCTGCGCGACGGGGAGAATGACCTCGTCCCGCAGCAGGGCGGCGGTGGGATGGTCGCGGTGGAGCCATTCACGGATGACGGTGTAATCCATCTGCCCCGCCCCCAGGGCGGTGGGGGTGCGCGGCGCGTCGGGGTGGAGCACGGCGTCCTTCACATGGACGGCAGCCAGGTCTTTGCCGATAACCTCGCACCAGGCGGGCCACAGAGCATCTTGGTTGTCCACATTCTCAGCCGTCAGGACATTAACAGGGTCAAAAATCACATGAAAATGTGCCCCGTCGCCCACGGTCTCCTTCAGCGTGCGCAGCTTTTCCACCGTGTCCAGTGCGTGTACAAATACCGGTTCCAGCGCAAAGCAGGCATCCAGCTTTGCGGCCTGCTCTACGATGCGCAGGATGCTGTCGGTCAGCAAGGGCAGCTCTGCCGCCTTCTGCTCCTCGCTCAGAAATCGGCAGGAGCTTTCGCTTCCGACCTGTTTCGCCCCCGTTGCCTTCTGGTAGTGCAGGGCGCGGCAGACATCCGCCACGGCAGCCGTCCGCGTCCCGTCGTCCGGGCTGCTCAAATCGCGGTAGCAGCTCAGCACGGTGATCTCCACATCTGCCTCAGCAAACGCGGTGCGAATTTCTTCCAACTGTTCCGGGGAGATACCGTTCATATCCGCAATCCCCCGAATGGCTTTGGGCATGGCAAGCTGAGCAGCGTTATAACCCTGGTCTGCCAGCGTGCGTGCCAATTCCTGCGCGGTAAAGCAGCCGTAATCGTGGGCGCGGCATCCGTATTTCATACAAAAATCCTCCTATTTCAAGAATGCCCTCCGGCAGGACCGGAGGGCATTTTCAGCTGATTGCGGGGCTGTTACGGCTCCAGCATAATTTTGACAGCAGCGGGGTCTTTTTCGGCGGTTTCATAAGCCTTGGCCCAGTCCTGCAGCTTGAAGCAGTGAGAAATCAGGCCGTCGGTCTTGATAAGACCCTTCTCGATGCCGCGGATAACGGCGGGGTAGACCTTGGCAGACAGGTGGGAGCCGATGATGGTCAGCTCCTTGCCGTCTCCGATGGTGTTCCAGTCGGCGGTGACGAGATCGGACAGCACGCCCATCTGGACATAACGGCCATGGTTGCACAGACAGTTCAGGCCCTGCGCGGCGCTCTTGGGGCTGCCGGAGGCTTCGACATAAACGTCGCAGCCCAGACCGCCGGTCAGCTTCATGATCTCCTCGACCACATTGCACTCGACGGGATTCAGCACGATGTCGGCACCGTACTCCCTGGCGCGGCGGGCACGCTCCTCGCGGACTTCGAGGCCGATGACCAGCTTGGGCATCTTGAGGTTGGCAATGTTGCACATCGAGGTACCGATAGCGCCCAGACCCGCGATGACGACCACATCGTCATGCTGGATATTGGCCTGTTCCAGCGCGTGCATGCCGCAGGCAATCGGCTCAACCAGAACACTCTGCTCCTTCGTAAAGCTCTTGGGCAGAACATGCTTCAAGCTGGTTTTGGGCAGCTTGACATACTCGGCAAAACCGCCGTTGGCATATTTTTTGAAGCCGAACACAGCGCTGCGTTGGCACATCCAGTATTTTCCGGTGCGGCAGAAATGGCAGTGGCCGCAGGGCACGACCTGCTCGGCGCAGACATCATCACCGATGGCAATGCCGGGGACCTCGCCCTTGATGTCCACGACCTCGCCGTAGAATTCATGGCCGGGGATGCAGGGCGGCTCCATGTAGCGGTCCGCCTCGGAGGTGCCCCAGACGCGGATGCCGCCGTGGAACGCCTTCAGGTCGCCGGCGCAGATGCCGCAGGCCTTGACCTTCAGCAGGACCTCACCGTCCTCCAGTTCAGGAAAAGGGAAATCTTCATACCGGTTGTCGCCGGGTGCGTAAGTAACAACAGCCTTCATTGTCTTTTCCATACGAGTAAACCTCCAGAAAATCAGCCTTTCAGACCGGACGTTGCGATGCCCTCAACCAGATATTTCTGGAACACGATGAAAATCGTAACCGCCGGGATAATGGACAGGGTGGACATGGCGAACATAGCGCCGTAGTCAGAGGAAGAACCCGGGTCGCAGAACAGTTTCAGCGCCAGGGACGCGGGATAGCGGACGGATTCCTTGACATACAGCAGGGCGGAGAGGAAGTCATCCCAGCGCCACATGAAGGAGAAGATGCCGGCGGTAATCAGCGCCGGCACGATCAGCGGCAGGATGATGCGCAGATAAATGCCGAAGTAGGAGCAGCCGTCAATGCGGGCGGCCTCGTCCAGATCCTTGGGGATGCCGTCGATGAAGTTCAGGATCAGGTAAACGAAGAAGCCCTGGATGGCGAAGAAGTACGGCACGATCAGCGGCAGATAGGTGCCGACCCAGCCCAGCTTTTGGTACCACAGATACTGCGGGATCATCAGCACCTGTGCGGGCAGCATCATAGAAACCAGCATAGCGGCAAACAACAGGCCGCGCCCCTTGAACTTGCAGCGGGAGAAGCCGTAGGCCACCAGCGAGGAGGAAATGACCGTACCGACAGTAGCAATGACGGAAATAAACATCGAGTTGGAGAAGAAGGTCCCGAAGCTGACCTTGCCGAAGCCCTTCCAGCCGTTGACGTAGTTTTCCAGCGTAGCCTTTTCGGGGATCAGACTGCCGGCCGTCGTAAAGATGGTGCTTGTCTCTTTAAAAGAGCTCATGACCATCCAGACCAGCGGGTACAGCATGATGAGGCCGAAGAAGCAGACGATCACATTGTAGACAATGCTGCCGACTTTTCTTTTTGTTTTGGTATTCATCAGAGACCCTCCTCATAGACCCAGAACCGCTTGGTAGCGAACAGGACTGCGGTGATAAGGCCGACAATCAGCAGCATGACCCAGGCCAGCGCAGCACCGTAGCCGGTGTTGTAATACTCAAAGGACTGCTGATACATATAAACGGTGTAGAACAGCGTGGAGTTCATCGGCTTGCCTTGGGTGATGATGTAGCACTGGGTAAAGGCCAGGAAGCCGTTGATCATCTGCATGACGAGGTTGAAGAAGATGGTGGGCGTCAGCAGGGGCAGCGTGATCTTAAAAAACTGGCGGAATTTGCCTGCACCGTCTATGCTGGCAGCCTCATACAGAGATGGCGGAATTTGCTTGAGCGAAGACAGGAAAATCAGCATCGAGGAGCCGAACTGCCAGACAGCCAGCAAAATCAAGGTCCAGATAGCGGTGTTTTTATCGCCCAGCCAGGACACGGGGTCCTTCATGCCAAAGACAGCCAATACTTTATTGATGACGCCATCGATGGCGAACATACGCTTCCACAGGATGGAGACAGCCACCGAACCGCCGATGATGGAGGGCAGGTAGTACGCGGCGCGGTAGAAGGCGGTCAGACGGCTGCTATTGAGCAGCAGCATGGCGACCAGCAGCGCGAACGCCAGGCGCAGCGGCACGGAAATCAGTGCGTAGAAGAAGGTGACCCCAATCGTCTTGAAAAACACCTCGTCAGAGAACATCTTGATGTAGTTCTTAAGCCCCACAAATACCGGGGCCGACAAAATGTTGTAATCGCACAGAGAGTAGTAGAGAGAGATCATCATCGGCACGATCATAAAGAGCAGGAAACCGATGATAAACGGGGATGTGAACGCCAGACCGGCCTTGGTCTCCGCGTCCAACCGCGGCCTTTTAGCCGCCGCTGCCTTTTTCGTCATGGCGGGATTCTCCTTTCTTAGAGAAGCACCGAACGGTGCGGGGCTTTTCAGCCATGACCGTTCGGTGCTGCCTTACCATTTATAAAATTACTTGTTCAGGGCAGCGTTTCCGGCGCTCAGCAGCTGGGCGGCAGCCTCCTTGGCCGTCAGCTCACCGTAGCAGACCTTCTCAACCAGCTGGTTGACCTGCTGGATGACCTCCGCAGAGCCTTCCGGGGAAGGAGCATCGATGGGGGTGGAGTTCGGGGTGACAACATTGTTGACGAAGTCAACCGCCTTCTGGCTGGAGGTATCCAGCAGATCCTTGATGCCGTTGGCCGTTTCAGAGGAGACGGGGATACCGCGCTCACCCAGCAGGGTCTTGTTGGCGTCAACATCATTGGTCCAGTAGTTCAGCAGCTTGGCAGCCTCCCCGGGCTGGGTGGAATCGGCGGTGATGCAGAAGAACATGCTGGGCTTCAGGTAGTCAGAGGTCTTGGGATCTTTGGACGGCCAGGTGGTCATCTCGATGGTGAAGTTGTCACCGGCGGCGTTCTGCAGGGCGGACAGCGCGTTGGACCAGGTGAAGGAGCACCAGCTCATGGTAGAGGGGCTGGAGCCGTAGACCAGCGGCATCTGCTCGGGGGTGCCGATGGTGCGCTCGGCATAGATGGCGGGGTCGCAGGCCCAGCCTTCGGCAATGCCGGTCTCGTAGATGTCGAAGAATGCCTCGATCTGCTCCTCGGTAGCGCCGATCTCGCTGCCGTTGTACAGGTGGCCGCCCTCACCGCGCAGCACGTAAGCGCAGTAGTCAGCGCCGTTGCCGTAGAATACGTCGGTCTTGTAGCCGGTCTTTTCGTAGACCTCGCGGCAGACATCGTAGAACTCGTCCAGCGTCATGTTGTCATGGATCTCAATGCCGTTCTCGTCCAGCAGATCCTTGTTGTACATGACGGCGGGAACGTTGACGCCCAGAGGAATGGCGTACAGCTTGCCATCGACCTTGCCGGAGTTCAGAACGGTCTCGCTGACGTTGGAGACGTCCAGCGTGCCATCCTCCACATAGGGGGTCAGGTCAACCAGCAGCCCATTGGAAACATACTGCTGCAGGTAAGAGTAGTCCATCTGTACAACATCCGGCAACGTGTGTCCGGCAGAGGCAGTGGCCAGCTTGTTCCAGTAATCGCTCCACTCGGCAAACTGTCCGTCAAAGCTGATGCCGTTGGCTTCGCCGTAGGTATCCAGCACCTGCTGGGTGCGCTCGTTGCGGGTCTGGTTGCCCCACCAGGCTACGGACATGGAGCCGGAGGCGGCGGAGGTTTCCGCTGCAGAGGAAGCAGCCGTATCGGTAGAGGTGGAGGCGGCAGTGGACTCGCCCGTGGAGGCAGAGGAGCCGCCGCACGCTGCAAGGGACAGTGCCATTGTGCCTGCCATCGCAGCAGCGATAAACTTCTTATTCATGGTCATTCTCCTTTTGTTTAGCTGTTCGCCGGTTTTCTGTGCGGCGCAGCCGGAATGCAGTGGTTTTTGTTTTCACGAACGTTCGTTTCTGTCTCTTATTATAGCGGCAAACCGCCGCCTTGGGAATAAAAAATTCCGTTCTCTGCGGCGCACAAAACCGTGCTTTCCGGTTTTTTTGCCCACCAAAAAACCGACACCTTTCAAAAAGACGGCTTTTCCACCCTGCCCTCTTGAAATCCGGCATTTTCTCCAGTAAACTAGAGGCGTATAGAGCTTTTCCGTTCAAATCGCCAATAAATTGAACCAAAGGGAATCTTCCTTATATGATAAAAGACCTTTTTATAAGACAAAAGCAGTTTTTCTCCAACCTTTCTTTAAAGAAGAAATTCATGAGCATCATCATCGCGCTGCTGTTCCTTATTCTGGCGGGCTTTGGCATCGGTATGCTGCTGGTGCGCCGCAGCGACGATTTGCTTTTGTACAATTCCACCCGCGGCACGGTTGTCTACTCCGCGCAGGTCCTGTCAGACCGACTGCAGACTGTGGAAAACATGACCCGCATCATGCTGGGCGATTCCGTTCTCCAGGAAAATCTGGCCATTGCCGACGACCCGGATGCCACCCACATAGATAAAAACAACGCATTCACCGCGCTGGGCAGCGCCGTGCCGAACTACTATTATAATTTCAAGGACGGCACCGGCATGCGGTACATCAGCCTGTACAATGACAGCTATGTTTCCCGCAGCGACTATGTGCTGTCGGCCAATGTCGCGCCGGAGCGCATCCGGCATTTGCTGGACGCCGCCCACACGGCTGACGGCGCACCGGCCTGGGTCACTGACTACTGCCAGGACAGCGGATTATTCCTCTGCCGTGATGTCCGCCGGGTCAAGGACCTGAAACTGGACACGCTGGGGACGATTCTGGTCAATGTCGATCTGAACGAGCTCATTGCCGACACGACGGCCCAGATGGACCAAAGCGGCACGACCCGCTATATTTTATATAAGGACGGGCAGGAGATTTTCCACACCGACACATTCCCCGAAAATGAGCTGCAATCCCTGAACGGGCGCGTCAGCCAGTTTTCCGGCGCTTACGGTGTCATTCATCTGGACGACGCCTCTTACTTTTACATTAAGGACACTCTGCCCGCATTCGGCTGGCAGTTTTTAGCACTGATCCCCTACACATCGGTCATCGTGTCGCAGCGGGTGTCGCTGCTGTTTGCGCTGCTCATCATGCTCGTCGTGCTGCTGCTCTGCCTGGTGCTGTTCAACTACCTCGTCAATGTCATCACCGGGCATTTTACCGCACTGATCCGCAAGATGGACGCCTTTGGCGAGGACGAGACGACCCTGCCGCAGAGTGACGCTGACTACAGCAGCCGCAGTGATGAAATTGGCGAGCTGCACCGCCGCTTTGACAAGATGGCCGTGCATGTGCAGGATCTTATCCAGAAAAACTACGTCAATGAGCTGCTGGCCAAGGACGCCCAGTTCAAATTTCTGGAAAGCCAGATCAACCCGCACTTCCTGTACAACACGCTGGATTCTATCAACTGGCGCGCCAAAGCGCTGGGCGACAAGGATATTTCCACGATGGTCGAGGCCCTCGGCGCGCTGCTGCGCGTGACGCTGAGCCACAAGGAGACGATCTCGACCATCGGCAGCGAACTGGAAATCGTGCGCAACTACATGTCGATCATTCAGGTGCGCTACGATGACCGCATCGAGTTCCGGGACGAAGTGCCCACCGCACTGTACGAGCAAGCCCTGCCCCAGCTGACCTTGCAGCCATTGGTGGAAAACGCCATCAACTACGCGCTGGAGGAAATCCCCGACACTTGTACCGTGCAGATCACCGGCTGCCTGACCCCCGAGGAAACACTGCTGGAGATCACGAACAACGGTTCCCAGTTCCCGGAGGACCTGCTGGGAAAGCTGACCCGCAGCGAGATCACGCCCCACGGGTTCGGCATCGGCCTGCTGAACATCCAAAAGCGCCTGCAATTGCAGTTCGGCCCAGACTTCGGCCTTGAATTTATCAACGATGAGCTGCGCGATCTTGCCATTGTACGCATCCATCTGCCGCCAAAGGAGGGGGAACCATGTATCGAATGCTGATCGTTGACGATGAGCGCATCATACGCGAGACGCTCTCCCGCCACATTGACTGGACCGCGCTGGACGTACAGGTCATCGGCACCGCATCCAACGGGCTGGAAGCCTACGACATCATCATGGACGAGTACCCCGACATCGTCATGACCGACATCAAAATGCCGGGTTTTTCGGGGCTGGAGCTGCTGCAGCGCATCAAGTCACTGCACCCGGACATTGAATTTATCCTTCTGTCCGGCTACGGCGAGTTCGAATACGCCCAGAAAGCCATGCAGTGGGGCGTGCGGCACTATCTGCTCAAGCCGTGCAGCGACGAAAAGATCATTGCCAGCGTGCAGAGCGTGACCGAGGAGATTTCCCGCCGCCGCATGGCTGAGCCGCAGGATGCCTCCGCCGCCATGCAGGAGTTGGGCGATTCCGCCATCCTGAACCTGCTCAACGAGTGCATTGCGCAGGGCGACGGCAGCTATGATGTCATCTACGCGCCGTACAAGAAATTTCTGGATTTTGACAACACGCCCTATGAGCTGTGCTATCTCTATTTTCTGGACTCTCCGTCCCTGCAGGACGCTTTAAGCCAGATCCGCATTTTCCGGGAAAAGTATACCCCCGGCATCCCGTTCTACGCCATCTACGTGCAGCAATGCCTTTTGTTCTTCTTCCGGTCCTACCATCTGGAATACGACGCGCTCGACACCTACATGTCAAACCTGCGTCTGCCCTTGCAGGAGATACCCGTTGCGTACAAGCGGGTGCGCTACGCGAATCTTTCGGACCTGATGAACTATGTGAACTCCCGCATCTGCCACTTTGCCACCGTGCAGTACAGCAACGGCGACAGCATCATCTCGATCTGCAACTACCGCAATATCATCCGCCAGGTCGAGCGGCTGACCTTCAGCTCGTTCAGCAAGGACAGCGAAAACAGCGAGCATTCGCTCGAGCTGCTGTGTGAGCTGGTGGGCCGCGTGTCGAGCATCACGTTCTTAAAGCAGCTGATCTCGACGATCATCATGCTGGCCTCGTCCCAGTGCTATGCGTTCACCGCGCTGGAGGCGGCAGAGTTCCTGATCCAGGTCAACCAGATGAACAGCAGCGAGGAGATCTTGAAAAAACTGGTGCCCCAGCTGCACGCCATCTACAGCCGGTTCACCGCCGCCAAGCCCGAGGCGCAGTCCCTGAGTGACCGCGTCAAGGCGTATGTGGAGAAGAACCTGTCCGACGATGACCTGTCGCTCAAATCCATTGCCGACAACTACCTGTACATGAACGTCGATTATGTGAGCAAGAAGTTCCAGAAGGAGACTGGACAGAAATTCTCAGCCTACCTGACCGGGCTGCGCGTCCAGCGCGCCATGGAGCTGCTAAAGGGTGCCGACAACGATAAAGTGCAGTCCATCGCCGAGATGGTCGGCTACGGCAACAACCCGCAGTATTTCAGCCACGTATTCAAGAAAGCGACTGGGATGACCCCCAGTGCCTATATAAAGTTTTCCGCAGGAGGGAATCTATCATGACCAACGAAGCATTGCAGAAAAAAATCAACCTTGTCATGGACAAGCTCATTCATCTGGGTGGTGCAGACTATGAAAATGACAAGAATATTTCGCTGAAGGACGCCATCGCTTCCGGCAATGTGGCCCGCGATTTCGGCATCGAGGAATGGGACTGGCCGCAGGGAGTGGGGCTGTACGGTCTTTCGATGCTGCAGGACTACTACCGGGATGACCGCTTTATGGAGTTTTTCCTGAACTGGTTCCGTTCCAACATTGAGCGCGGCCTGCCGTCCCGCAACATCAATACGACCTGCCCGTACCTGACTCTTTTGCAGATTTTGGACCGGATTCCCGAGCCGGAGCACAGCCGGTACGAGACCATGTGCATCGAGCAGGCCGAATGGCTGATGCACGGCCTGCCCAAAACGACAGACGGCGGCTTCCAGCATGTGACCACCGGCATCGGTGACCGCAACGGTGTCATCCTCAACGAGCAGCAGCTCTGGCTGGATACCCTGTTTATGGCGGTGCTGTTTCTGCAGCAAATGGGCATCCGCTGTGACCGCAAGGACTGGCGCGATGAGGCCACGCATCAGGTGCTTTTGCACATCAAGTATCTTTACTGCAAAAATAACGGCCTGTTCTACCACGGCTTCAGCTTTATCCGCAACGATAACTTCGGCGGCATCTTCTGGTGCCGCGGCAACAGCTGGTTTACGCTGGGGCTGACGCTTTTCCTGGAAAAAGCCGACTATCTGGACGGCGGCACGCGGCAGTTTATCATAGATACCTTCCGTACCCACGCCGAGGCGCTGCGCAGCTATCAGGCCGAGGACGGCTTGTTCCATACCGTAATTGACGATGCTACCTCCTACGAAGAAGCCTCCGGTACAGCTGCCATGGCTGCGGGTCTTTTGCGCGGCATGAAGGCCGGAATTTTGGACGAAAGCTACCGCGTCTGCGCTGACCGCGCCATCACCGCCCTGTGCGACTGCGTCGATACCGACGGCACGGTGCTGAAGGTTTCCGCCGGCACCGCTATGGGAATGAATGCAGAGCACTACAAGGGCATCGGCATCCGTCCGATGGCCTACGGTCAGGCACTGACCCTGATTGCCCTGTGTGAGGCGTTACAGTAAAAAGGAGAATGATTATGGAACATGTTGCCTGGAAGGGGCATATCAAGCCTGGCTATAAGCAGGAATACACCCGCCGCCACAACGAAATCTGGCCAGAAATGGTGGATGCATTGAAAGCGGCCGGTGTATGCAATTACACCATCTTTGCCTGCGGCGATGAGCTGTTCGGTTACTATGAGTGCGTACATGGTGCCGCATTTGCCCAAAAAGCACAGGACGAAAGCCCTGTTGTTGCTCGCTGGTGCGAGATGATGTCTGATATTCAGGTGCTTAGCACCGAGGCGGATACTCTGGAACAGGTTTTCCGTCTGGATTGATTGGAGGTACTTTTATGTCTGTCTGCACACCCAAATCCTTTGACCTGACCGGCAAGGTCGCGCTGATCACCGGCGCTTCTTACGGCATCGGCTTTGCCATTGCCACCGCCATGGCGAACTGCGGCGCCACCATCGTTTTCAACGACATCAAGCAGGAACTGGTCGATAAGGGTCTGGCTGCCTACAAGGAAGCCGGCATCAACGCCCACGGCTATGTCTGCGACGTCACCAACGAGGACGCCGTCAATGAGATGGTCAAGAAAATCACCGAGGAAGTCGGCCACATCAACGTGCTGGTCAACAACGCTGGCATCATCAAGCGCATCCCGATGATCGAGATGACCGCTGCCCAGTTCCGTCAGGTCATTGATGTTGACCTGAACGCCCCCTTCATCGTTGCCAAGGCGGTCATTCCCGATATGATCGAGCAGGGCGGCGGCAAGATCATCAACATCTGCTCCATGATGAGCGAGCTGGGCCGCGAGACTGTCTCCGCCTACGCTGCTGCCAAGGGCGGCCTGAAGATGCTGACCAAGAACATTGCCTCCGAGTACGGCAAGTACAACATTCAGTGCAACGGCATCGGACCCGGCTACATCGCCACCCCGCAGACCGCACCTCTGCGTGAGATCCAGCCCGACGGCAGCCGTCATCCGTTTGACCAGTTCATCGTTGCCAAGACCCCTGCCGAGCGCTGGGGCGAGGCCGAGGATCTGGGCGGCCCCGCTGTGTTCCTCGCTTCCGAGGCTTCCGACTTCGTCAACGGCCTGATTCTCTATGTTGACGGCGGCATCCTGGCTTACATCGGCAAGCAGCCGGGGTAAGGTCATTACTCCGACGCTGTTCTGAGCCTTTCTGATTTTGTTTCTGGTTTAGCTGCTACGTCCATCAGGATTTTCTATAGCCTTGCGCGCTATCTTGGGAAATCCTGGTGGACTTTTTTAATAAAAAGCAGTTCATTTGTACAGAGTGAATCAGAAGTGATTCACTTTTTCGAGTCAAGATTTTTGGATGAATCTAAACTGATTCACTCCGGAGCATATGTGAATTTGTATGGGTGTCGGGTTTGATTGTCCCCGCTTTGGGCAGGAACATGTTTTGCTAGCATAGCATGTGGTCATCCACATGCACATTTCTGGGGCGTACCCCAGACCCCCGCGCTGCTCTTGTGTGACGATAGTGACGCTGATGACGCTTGTGACGCTGTTTTGAGGATATCCCTATACCATATCCCAGATTCAGCGTCATTAGCGTCATCTGCGTCATTCTGATTTTGTGTTTCTCGTAGTATCATTGTTTTTGTTTCGAGCAGGAGTAAACTGCAAGCGTCATTTCACTATAAGCGTGACGGTGGTGACGATCTTTCTTGCATACCCCTACCCATATCCCATAAACATCGTCACCATCGTCACTTAAAACAGGCAAGCCGTTTTAATCTGCGGCTTGCCTGTTTTATTTTGAGTAATGTGGCAGTTTTTTTGCCCCATTGCCTGTTAAAATGGATTTAGATATTTTGTAAAAGTGCAAGGTTTTTTAGCACAATGGGTGATATGCTGGTTTTGAAGTGCATTCGGACATTTAGTCAGATGCGAAATAGTATCCAATTAGCACGAACATCACCATTACGGAAAGATAGTCAATCAGGAAGAGGATCACAGGCTCGGAATAATCGTAGAATACGAAGTGGCTTCTGAGCAGCAGATACAAACTAACGCCTCTGCGTCGGAAGGCGAACGCGCCATACGCTGCCCAGAGCCAGCCGATCAGTCGCAGGCTCCATGTCCGCGGGGGCGAAGACGGCAAGTGCTTACGCACCATCGCCAGCATCATGCTCCAGTGAAATCCCAGATGCAGGCTCATACAGACGAAGCCCCAGTAGGCGCAGAGGATATGCACCTGCTGTGCAAGCTCATAGCCGCCGTGCTTTGGAAAAAACGCAAATACATAACGGGACAGCACAACACCGCTAATCATTGAACCAAACATAGAAAGAAAGATGATCCCGACCAACGCCGTCTGAAGCACGCGGATGGGCGTGTATTTGCCCTTTCCGACTGCCAACAGCCACTTTCGGTTGAGTATATGGTGCACCACGGACAAGGCGAACATTCCCATACCGATCCACTCGTGGGCTGCCTCGCCCACAAGACCGTAGGCCATCAGAAGCAGCATGGACACCGACATGGCCGCATCTACGGCGATTTTTATTTTGAGAATTGGTTTCATGTTCTCATCCTTTGCTGTGAGAGAGCACCCAGTTCAAATTGTCCGGGTCGTCAAAGACCACATTGGCTCCGCCGTGGTAGTTATAACTGCCCTTTTCGTCGAAGAAGGCGTTGTCGGGTGTTTCGATACGCAGAACTTTGTCGATGTCGGTATCGCTCCAACCGGCGTTTTCATAGGCTTCGTGGAGATTTTCGTAGGCCGAGCGGGCCTTGGCGCTACCGTAATACTCGTCGCCGTCGGCCATGTAGATATAGATTGCCACACTATTTTCCGCAATGGGTGCATAGCTGCCATCCCACTGAGAAGCGCCGTGGAGATAGGCGGCGTACAGGTCGGGCCGCATGGCCACCGCACGGGACATGGTCTCGCCGCCTGCGGAATACCCGGCGGCATAGACCCGGCTGGTATCCACGGCAAAACTATTGATAAAGTATTCCGTTAGTTCAATGGCCTGCCGGGCGGATTTTTCACCCCAGTCGGTGAGCTGTGCAGAAACCACGACCATCTCGGTGTCCAGCCTTGTCCATGCGGTAAAGCCACTCCAATTCAGATTGCTGCCGGAAGAATCTTCACCGAACCACATCATGTTATAGCCTGGCATAACGACCATCATCGGAAACTTGCGGCTGCCATCGTAACTGTCTGGCAGATAATAGCTGTAATGGATGTCACCGTCCGCGCCGGAGAAGATTTGCTCTGCAAACAGGCCAGTCTGAACCGGCTCCGATGTGACAGCCGATGCTGTGCTTTCCAACGGTTCTTCTGTCAGTTCGGCACTCGGTGCAGGCGTTATCTCCGGCTGGGTCGGCGCTGCCGTACCGGCTCCGCACCCCGCGAGAGTCAATATCAACACAAGAGTCACAGCAAGCGAAAGAAATCGATTCACTTCTGCTCGTCCACCGGCGGAACCATTTCCGCATACTTTTTGAGCATTTCCGGGGTGCTGGTGTAGTAGCGCACATTCTTGTTAAGGGCGGTGATCTGCGCCATTTCGTCATCGGTCAAGGCGAAATCAAAGAGGTCAAAGTTAGACTTGATATGGTCGGGATTCTTGGAGCCGGGGATGACAATGTTGCCGCTCTGAATGTGCCAGCGGAGAATGATTTGGGGCGCGGACTTGCCGTATTTCTTGCCAAGTTCTGCGAACAGCGGCTCCTCCAGCAGCGCCTTGTCGCCATGACCCAGCGGATACCATGCCTGCGGCACGATACCGTTCTCCTTCAGGAAGGCTTTCAGTTCAGGCTCCTGATGATAGGGGTGCAGCTCGGTCTGTAATACCGTGGGGCGCACCTCGCAGATTGAGAGAATCTCCTCAAGCTGCGCTTGGTTGAAGTTGGACAGGCCAATGGCACGTACCTTGCCCTCCTTGTACGCCTTCTCCATCTGACGGTAGCCCGCCACATAATTGCCCGCGGGCTGGTGGATCAGCAGCAGGTCGATGTAGGGGGTGTCCAGACGGGCAAGTGTCTTGTCCACTGCGCCGGGCTGCTCATAGAAGCTAGGCCACAGCTTGGTTTCCAAGAAAATCTCCTCCCGCTGCAAGCCGGACTTCTTCATAGCGCGGCCAACTGCCTTTTCGTTCACATAGGCGTTGGCTGTGTCGATCAGGCGATAGCCGTCCTGCAAGGCACTGACGCAGGAGGTCTCTGCCTCGTCCGGGGTCAAAAGAAATGTGCCAATACCGGCCATCGGAATTTTTACGCCGTTATTGAGAGTTGCGTATTCCATAAAAGATTCCTCCTTAAATGTTCTTTCCAAGTTTCGTGGCTTCGTTTTTATTGGCTGCCATGCCGCCGTAGGTCATACCGTAGAGGCCGGCGAAGCGCTTCATGGTGTACTCGCCCGCATCCAGCATCCATTTCTCCGGAGCTGCGCCCTGAAACACAAAATACAGTTTGCGTCCGGACAGTTCGCCGTCCTCCACCTTGCCGTAGAAACGATCCAGCACGTTGCGCACGCTGCCGCAGATGTTGTGCCAGTAAAGCGGCGAGCCGATGACGACGATTTCCGCCTGCTTCATGGCACCAATGACAGCATCCAGCCCGTCGCCGGGGAGGTTCTGGCCGTATGCACCAATGGTGTAGTCCGTAAGATTCAAAGTCTCATATTCGTGACCTTTCAGCAGCTCTGCCGCCAGTGCGGCGGTGTTCCCGTTTTTGTTGGGACTGCCGTTTATAAATAAAATACTCATAGCAATGCTCCTTATTTCAGTTTTTGATATTCTTCTTCACTCACCGGTTCACACCACTGACTGCAGCAGTTTTCTCCGGGTACTTCCACAGCCAGATGGGAGAACCAGCTGTCCGGCGCAGCGCCGTGCCAGTGCTTGACGCCGGGAGCAATGTTGACCACATCGCCGGGGTGCAGCTCCTGCGGCTCTTTGCCCCATTCCTGATAGTAACCGCGCCCGGCCACGCAGATAAGGATCTGCCCGCCGCCTTTGTCCGCCTCGTGGATATGCCAGTTGTTACGGCAGCCGGGTTCAAAGGTCACATTGAAGATTTTGACCTGCGCCGTGGAAACCGGCGCAAGATAGCTCTGCCCGCTGAAATACTGTGCAAAGCCGTCATTGGGCACGCCGATGGGGAAGACCATACTGTTTTGATGACGCTGCTTTTCGTCGGCGCTTTCCTCGTCTGCCCAGATGTCCTTTGCCATGCGGAATGCTGCCCAAGCCTTGGGCCAACCCGCATAAAATGCGGCGTGTGTCAGGATCTCCGCAATTTCGCTGCGGGTGATCCCATTTTCCTTTGCCATTGCCAGATGATGACCGAAGGAAGTATCCGTCAGCCCCTGCGCCATCAGCGCTGTCACGGTGATGATGGAACGGTCGCGTGCGGAAAGCTCGCTTTCCCGGCTCCAAACCTCACCGAAAAGAACATCATCATTGAGCTGTGCGAACTTCGGCGCAAATTCACCAAGCACATCTCTGCCTGCTGTAATTTTTCTCATACGCATTACAGACCCAGTCCATTGACCCAGGACTGCACATCATCACTGGAAACGCCGGAGGAGAACCGCTGGCCTTCCTGCCACTCGCCGGTACCGGCCATGTCGGCCAGCAAACTGCCGCTCTGACCCATACCGGAGGAGGAAGAAGTGGCAAAGGGGATGACGGTCTTGCCGGTGAAATCATTGTTTTTTACAAAGGTGTCCACGGGCCACGCTGCGATACCCCACCAGATGGGATAACCGATGAACACGGTGTCATAGGAATCCCAATCGGGAACTTCAGTGGTGGTCAGGGGCACATCCCGCAGGGACTCGTCGTCATGCTCCCGGCTGACGCGGCTGTCGGGGTTCGTCCAGTTCAGGTCCTCGCTGGTGTAGACTTCGGTGGGAACAATCTCAAAGAGGTCGGCACCGGCGGCTTCTGCAATATCCTTGGCCACCCGCTCGGTGTTACCGGAAGCGGAGTAGTAGACCACCAGCGTCTTGCCGGTTCCGGGCTGGGTCTCCGGCTCGGATTCTGCGGGAGCGGTCGAGGAGCTTTCGGACGGTTCGGTGGTGGGCTGTTCGGTCGGCGCAGAGGTTTCGGGCTGCGTGGTGGAAGATGCAGGCTTGTTGGCAGAGCCGCAGGCGGCAAGGCTAAGTACGAGCACGACGCTCAGCAGTAGTGCAGTCAGTTTTTTCATGATAAAATCATCCGTTCAATTCAATTTTAGTTTTATTTACATTCGCAGAGAATGTCATATATTTCATCGTGGGTCAACTTTTTGCAGCAGCCGGGGGTGAAAACGGTAGAATCCGCAATGGCATGAAAGTCGGTGTCGGCGGGAATGCCCAGCTCTGCAAAGGTGGTGGGCATTCCAATTTCCTTGATGAACGCAGCCAGTGCTTCCACACCGGCAGAAGCAGTTTCATCGTCACTGCCCTTGGATGCGATGCCCCAGACATTCTGCGCCCAGCGGGCGAAGCGGGCTGTACCGGACTTGCAGATGTGGCGATACAAAACCGGGTGAATGACCGCCAGCCCCGCACCGTGGTTGCAGTTGGTGTAGGCACCCAGCTGATGCTCGATCATGTGGCACTGGAAGTCCGTGACCTTGCCAATTTTCAAAATACCGTTTTCCGCCATGGCAGACGCCCAGGCCAGCTCGCTTCTTGCGTCGTAATTCTCCGGGTCGGTCAGCAGCACGCGGGTGTTGCGGATGACGCTGCGCATGACAGCTTCGCTGATGTCATCGGAAAGATTGTTTTCATCCGGCTTGCCGAAGTAGGTTTCCATGGCGTGACTCAGGGTATCAAAGGCACCGGAGATAACCTGCTTCATGGGAACGGACAGGGTATAGCTGGGGTCGAGGAAGGCAAAATCCGCCTGTGCGCCCCAAAGGGCGCCCTTGATTTTCTTTTCCTCGTGGGTGATGACGGCACCGTTATTCATCTCGCTGCCGGTACCGAACACCGTGACGATGGTGCCGAGGGGGATAAACTCCGTTGGGAATGTGTGCTTGGTGTTCTCCAGTTCCCAAATGTCCTCGTCCAGTTTGGCCTGCGCGGAGATGACCTTGCAGCAATCTGACACGCTGCCGCCGCCCACGGCGAGGATAAGGTCCACATGATTCTCCCGCGCCAGCTTTGCGCCCTCCTGCGCCTTGGCATAGGTGGGGTTGGACATGATGCGGTCGAACTCCACGACGCGCTTGCCGGCGGCGTTCAGAATGCCCATGATCTCATCATACACGCCATTGCGCTTGATGGAGCCGCCGCCATACGCCAGCATGACGGTTTTCCCGTAGTTCACCAGCAGACTGCCGAGGTACTCTTTCACGCCGCCCTTGCCGAAATACACCTTGGTCTTGTTTTCAAAAATAAAGTTGTTCATGTTCCGTTACCTCCTGTTAGTTTTCAAACTTTGCCGCCCATTCTTTCACTTGCTGCTCCGAACCGGCTACGCTGCTGCCACGAATGGAAAGTGCCTCATCGGTCAGCACGGTTGCCTCCGGTGCCAGCTCTGCAATACGGTTTAAATGCTGCTGTTTGGGATGGAGTGGTTTCCACTGGTTCCTGTGGTTCACGAGCGCCGCAACCGCTCAGCAGAAGCGCCGTACAAAACAGCGGCGCAGAGAAACATCCAAGCTTCATATCCTCATCTGCCTTTTCCTGAACTTCTGCCTATAGTATAAAAAAAGCGAGACTTCAAGAGAAGTCTCGCTTCGTTCATCAGTGTATATCTTTAGGTTATAATCAGTTGTACAGCTCTTTGCTGATGATTTTGGCTGCATCCAAAAAGCGCTGTACCGTCGGTGTCGGCTCCGGGGAATGGAGAATGCCATAGGGAATGCCATAATTCCATTCCACTGGGATTATCTTCAGAAGCGGATGGACAGTTGCCCAACCGGGAATAGCCAGCAAAACGTCATTGGTGTTCTCACAGCGGTTGAACACATCCATGTTGTAAAAGTCGAAATCTACGATATGGATCTGCGGATGGTGCTGCCAGAGGTCATCCCGGAGTTGATCCACATAATGGCTCCAGCCCCGGTGCATCAGCATGAGATTTTCGCCATAAAGATCTGTGATCTGTAATTTATCCTTTGCTGCCAGTCGATGGTGAATGGAAACAGCACAGTGGAACGGGCCTCTGACCAATTCCAACCCAGCACAGCCCCGCAGGTGCAGCATGGTCTCATCAAAAATACCGCCTACTACATCAATGTTCTTTCCGAGATTTGCAAGGATCTCTCTCGCATTTTCCGGGGTGTTCTCAAAGGGGACGATCTGAAATTTGATGTCCGGGTGCAGCGTTTGAACTCTGGACCAGAGCTCCATCAGGAGCTGTGCCGGAGTCATGGGCGAGGAACCGATACGGATGATGTTCTCATCCTCCTGCATGGCGTTTTTTGCCCGTGTCACGGAGTCCCGGCAATATCGAATGATATATTTGGCGTCCTGATACATGGAGCGTCCAGCTTTTGTCAATGTCAGCCCACGGTGACTGCGGTCGAATAGCTTCACGCCGAGGGATTCTTCTAAAAGATTGATTTGCTTGATGACAGCCGTGGGCGTGATGTAACTTTCTTCGGCGGCTTTGTTGAAGCTGCCTGCATCCGCCACACGGAGAAAAGTCTCAAGTTGTGGGTTATACATGGATCATCACACCTCCTCATTTAATCTGTTTGAATTATTATATACGAAATGCGTTTTCTCCGCAAGCCGTTGGTTATGAGCTACCTTTTCAAATATTCTGGTATATATTATTTCTCCAATCGCAATTTCCCGCAGCTCTTTTTTCATACTATGGGCTAGTCGGATTGCTTTTTCAAAAATTTTGAGGACGGTTGCAAAAATTGCAACTTCTTATCTGTATGATATGATTTGGTATCTTTCTAAAAATTTGAACTTTTTCTAAACAGTTTAAAAAACCTCGTAATTTTCGCCGTTCTCAGCGGCTATATAGTGAAAGCGTTTTTTCACTACTTACATAGGAGGAACCCATGAACACGGAATTTCAAAATTTACCCAATGTTATCAGCCCCAAGGAAGTGCAAACATATTTCGGCATTTCACGTTCGACCACCTACCGCATATTCCATGACGCGAGTTTCCCGGCGTTCCACATTGGAAACCGACTGCTGGTGCGGCGGGATGAGTTACTGGTCTGGCTGGAACGGCAAAAGGTCAATAAAGCCCAAAACGAGAACCCGAAGATTGTCGGGTCTGATGAATAGCTTTGTGGTCGTACCTGTGGTAGTCTTTGTGTCACGAAAGGAGACGATGCAGCGTGAAAGATACATCCAAAAAAGCCCTGCGCCGTGGGCATAACGAGGGCAATATTCGTCAGCGAACAGACGGACGGTGGGAGGTGCGACTGTCAGCCGGAATCGACTACAAGACAGGCAAGCCCAAGCGCACATCCACCTGCTGCAACACGCGGCAGGAAGCCATTGCCATTTTACAGCAGCAAGCCCATGAAGTCCGCACACAGGGCTGGCGCGATCCTATGTCGGTGACACTGGGCGAATGGTATGAATACTGGCTGGACACCTACATGAAGGACACAGTCAAGCAATCCACCTACGCCAGCTACCGCAGTTATCTCAACAAGCACTTTTGTGTACTGGGAAAAATCCTGCTTAAAAAGCTGGAACCACACACCTTGCAGGAATTTTACAACTACAAATTCCGCGAGGAAGGCTTATCCACCAAGACCTTGCGCAACTACCATATGGCATTGCATAAGTGCTTACAGCAAGCTGTAAAAGAGCGTCTGCTGATTTACAACCCCTGCGATGCCGTGACCTTGCCCAGCGGCGAGAAGCCCGAAATTGTAGTATTTACCAACGACCAGCAGCGGGCACTGGTGCAAGCCAGCTACCGCCACCGCTATGGCGTGTTTATCCGCTTAGACTTGTGTACCGGATTACGCATGGGGGAGTTGCTGGCACTAAAGTGGGAGGACATCGATTTCAGCACCGCCCAACTTCATGTTAGGCGTACCATCAACCGCCTTGCCAAGTACGAATCCCACGACGGCGAAAACAAAACTGAAATCGTATTCGGCACACCAAAAACGAAAAACTCCCGCCGCACGATTCCGCTGACCCGCACAATGGTGGACGAGCTTGCCCGCTGGAAACAGCAGCAGGCACAAGACAAACAGCGGGCAGGGGATAAGTACACCGACGATGGCTTCATCGTCACCAACGAGTTTGGACACTACTTTGAGCAGAAAACCTTCAAGGATTACTACGACCGCCTGTTGAAAGATGCTGACATCGGGCACTTTACCTTCCACACCCTGCGCCACACCTTCGCCACCCGTGCGCTGGAGCGCGGCATGGACTACAAGACCCTGTCAGCCATCCTCGGCCATTACTCTGTAGCATTCACAATGGACACATACGTCCACAGCATGGACGAACACAAGCGGCACGAAATGGACAAGATTGACGATATGTTCGGGATGCGGTACAGCATCTCCGTAGAGAACCAGCCTTATCCGGTGCTTTGCACACTCTCGGCAGGCGGCTGCACCGCCCATGTTCCCGACTTCCCAAAAATTGTTACCCAAGCAGCTACGCTGGATGCCGCCCTGCTGGAGGTCAAGCAGCAAATCCAAAAAGCCCTACACCAATATAAGAACCCACCCATTCCCACAAAACAAGAACAAATTGTCGTACCGCAGAACAGCGTGTTGGTACTCGTCAAGGCGAGCTGACTACACTGACCGCTCCTATTTTTACCTGCCAACTCCGCAAAATTTATCCACAAAAAGCGCCCGGGCGGTTGAAAAGTTCAGCCGCCCGGGCGCAGTCATTTTCCCGTTTTGGGGTCATTTTGGGGTCAAAGTTACCAGCTTGTTACCACTTTTGCCATAATGTAGAAAAAAGCTCGTTGAAACTTATCGTTTCAACGAGCTTTTGCTGGTTGCGGAGACAGGACTTGAACCTGCGACATCCGGGTTATGAGTTCTATATTTTGCGTTTTGCATCATTTATTATCGTTATGTTTCTTTCGATAATTCGTGCGTTATGTGTAATTATCGTTGTGTGTCGTATTGTATTGTTGTTGCACTTTTCATAAAGTTGTTGAACTATTGTTGAACTACTTCTGATTATACACATCTTCCAGAATGTCTGCGCCGCGCTTTTTAGCTGCTTCAATTATATGCGCATATATATTTTCTGTTGTACTTACCTGTGCGTGTCCCAGCGTTTTTGATATTGTCACCGGGTCAACATTCCGTCCAAACAATGCAGATGCCAGACTGTGGCGAAATGCGTGTGAGTGCAAATGCGGCAAACCGTTTTTCTTTTCCACACGTTCTAACCAAGAAGCAACCGTTCCCGGATTCAAAGGCTCTCCTTTTTCGGTAGCGAACACATATCCGTTATCTGCTCGATAGCCATTAAGCCGCTTAATTTCTTCTGTTTGCCATTGCTTATAAGTTACAAGCATATCAATAACGCTTTGTGGCAAATACAATAAACGAACCGAAGATTCGTTTTTCAGTGTATCAATATAAACGCCATCCTTATTATTATATAGGACATTTCTCCTCAAACAAACCTGTCTATTTTCAAAATCAATGTCCGTCCAATGTAATCCCAAAATTTCACCACGCCGCGCACCTGTGTAAATGAGCATATACCCAAATACGCGCCAGCGTAATTGTTCTTTGTCAAAAGCCTTTTTGATTTCTTCAATCTGTTCCGGCTGGTAAAAGTCTACTTCTTTTTTATGGATTTTAGGCAGAATAGCTTTGCTGGCCGCATTGTAAGGAACAAGCATTTCTTTTTCCGCCTGTGCAAGAATCGAAGAAATAAGACCGTGATATTCATTGATTGTTTTTGCAGACAAGTTTTTATTCTTTTCAATGATCTTGAAAAGTTGTTCGACTTTATATCCTAAAACCACTGCTACGGCTTCAGCCTTATCTGCTTTAACCTCATTGCCGCGTAACATTAACGATACGGTTGACGATGATATATTTGCACATTTTGCAATTAGTTCACGCGAGACTTTCTTGCCCTCGGCCACAGCATCAATAATTTGTTGGTGTGCGGATAGCCCCAAACGTTTCTCATCAACAACTTTTTTCAGTGTTGGTTTCGGCTTTGCCGTTCTATCTATATTGCCCAGTTCTTGTAATTTTCCGTAAAAATTTGTGAGATGCTGCGGACGCAAATCCTTTAATTTAATTGCACCGATTTCGGGGTAAATTCTGCGGGTTAAATCTCTGTATCGAGCGAGTGTACTCTTTTTGAGAACACCCGCTTTTTCTTTTTCACAGAGAACATATTCTGCATAGTCACGGAATGTCTGTCGATTGTCAGTGGCTTTTCCCTCTAGGCAATCCCTTTCAAAATCTCGCGCAAACGCTTCGGCCTTTTTCTCTGCGGTAGATTCAGACCATGTATCTTTCACTCTAAATGTTGTGGTATATGGCTTTAGCATTTTTCCATCAGCATCCCTCCCACGATATACACGGATGCTATATGAAATGAGTTTTCCCTCTTTATTGTATCGTGCTTGCTTATTCGCCATAGCGTTTTTTTCTCCATTCTTCGAAGCTCGGCCTTTGTTCTGGGCTAAATGCACGTATATATGCCCTATATTCTGCATTTAGTGCATACTTTTCTTCTTTATCGATAACATCTACAGCTTCTTTTATCGACTTTATACGTTTATCAATATCTATAGTCCGCAACTTCCTTTCTGCAAAGGATTCACTAATTGCGTTTGCCAAATCTGTCGTTGTATTCGATAGTGCAAAGAGTGCTGGCATTTGTACTTCCTTATATACTCTTTTCCGGCCAATCATAGCTATACGCATTTTTAATTCTTTTTTCCCTTTTGGAGATAGTTCCGACACCCAATCTCCTAATTCACTTTCAATTTTGCTCTCAAGTGTTTCCCGTAAAAGGACTTCATATGCTATATTTGCATAACTTATATAACTGTGCAGAACATCTTTCCAAAGTTCATTTTCAAGCATACAACTAAGCGCTATTATTTCGTATCTTTTTGCTGGTGTAAGTCTTTTTGCTGATGTAAAAAAGTTCAACGCTTCATCTGTTAAGCCTGTAAACTTGCTTACCGCCTGCATATCTTCTTGATATTGCTTACAGTTTGAAATTCCAAGCAAATAGTCAATAGAGACATCAAAATACTTTGCAATGTTTGCAAGGGGGACTAATTTAGGCTCGGCATCACAGCTAAGATACTTCGATATGGAACTTTCCGCAATTTGTGTTTCCGCCGCAAGTTGTTTTTGGCTTATGCCCTTTTCTTCAATTAGATTTCGCAATCTTTCTGCAAAAATTTCTTTGCTATCGCTCATACTTTTTCTTCACGCTCCTCGTTGAAATTTCCAATTAGAAATTTTTCTCCCAAATATTTCAAAGTTCGTAACATCGGAAAACCCCCTTTTATCGTAATTTTTCTTGTAGTATAATATAGTCACAGGGGATTCCTAAAAGAAATCTTCTTGTTTCATATTTCCTATTATAAATATTCCCTGTGGATATGTCAACAGAGAGGTTCACTTATGAACTCACCACCTCGCATGATGTCGATACGCAGCGTTGCGGCCACTGGCCTTTTGCCAGAACACGCTCTCCGGGTTATGGAGAAGCAAGGCAGACTTCCGGCGCTGTACATTGGCAAGAAGTGCCTAATCAATTATGATGCGCTTGTTGCGCAGCTTAATGAACTGGGCAATTCCAACTCCGGTATCAGTGGCACGGCATAAGCCGCCCATTTTTACATACATCTTTCAATTCTTTTCATTAAAAAGGAGATACCACTATGAAACTCACTAATTCTTCCGTCAAACTCGTTTCCGTTTCCCCCGCAACGCTCGGTGAGCGCCTGCGCCTGTGCGGTGTCCGTCCGTATTATGAGTACAACAACGGCAATCGCACCGACACCATCTTGGGCTACACCTACACCGTCACCTGCTCTGGTTTCTTTGGCGAACGCTTGGATGTCAAAATCCCCGGAAAGCAGCTGCTCGGTGAAGAGGCCTACGACCACCTCGCCAAGTTCACGAACCTTAAACTGGGTATCTATCCCACCTACGTTAAGGGGCAGCGTGGCATTGATGCCATCAATCTTAAGGCATCTGCAGATGGTGTAACCGTTATCAACGGTTAAGCGCCAAGCGGCGGCAGGAGGGGGATGCCACAAAGCATCTCACGCCAGCCGTCGCTACTTTTTTCCCTTTGGGTCGCCCCGCCATGCGGGGCGATCATGAATTGTTTGTTATGTGGTAGGCTTGCTTACCACTATAACATAAACTACATAACCCCCCAAAAAGCCTACCGTTATAGTATTTGAGCCAATCAGGGGGCTTGTCCTGATTGGCTCCTTGACAGGTCTGTATGTGGTAGATATGTGGTAATCAAAAGGAAGTGATAAAAACAAATGGGTCTGCGTGTTTGCGAAATCGTTCAACAAATTGAGTATCTTCCGGGCTATCCCGATAGCTGGAAAGAGAAACTCGAAGAGAACCTTAACAGCAACGACAAAATCGAACATTGGGTATACATCATTCACGACAAAGACACCGATGAAAATGGCAATCTCAAAAAGCCTCATATCCATTTAATTCTTAAATTAAATGATTCCTATGAGCCCTCTACGATTGGCGGCTATGTCGGTGTCAGCAAAAACTACGTCAACAAAATCCATCAAAAACGTCCCGCTGGTAAACGCATGGTTTCTGACATTGGCGGTGCAATCTCCTATCTAACGCACCGCAACGCGCCAGAAAAGCACCAATACGATGACAAAGAAGTCATTGCACAACCGGGATTCAAGTGGAAAGAAATCCGTGCCGAAAGTGAAGCATGGCACGCACAAAACAAGTCGTTCCGAAACGTCCTTACAAAAATTGAAGCTGGCGAAATTCGTCCCTATAATCTCATGGAGTACATCTCTATGGGGATGTATATGGACCACAAAACCGACTTTGAAAAAGCGTTTGAATATCGACAAACGAAAATCAAGTCCTGCTCTGACCGTGAAATTGAAGTAATCTACATTTACGGCGAACCGGGTGCAGGAAAAACAACTCTTGCAAAACAAATCTGTGAAAAGCGCGGTCTTAGCTACTGTTTATCCGGCAGCAGCCGTGACCCAGTGCAAGACTACGGCGGGCAAGACGCGCTCATCTTAGATGACCTGCGCCCCGAATCCTTTTCACTCAGCGACCTTTTGAAAATGCTAGACAATAACTCAGCTTCTTCTGTAAGCGCCCGCTACCGTGACCGCTGGCTGGAAGTCAAGCTGATAATCATTACAACAGTTCTCACCATTGAAGATTTTCATACCGCATATGAAAATCCAAGTGAACCCATTGAACAGCTAATGCGTAGATGTAAAGAAATGATTATGCTTACAAAGACACATAAAAGTCTTTACATTTACAATGACAACAAACAATCTTATCAGCTTATTGGCGAGGGGAAGAACAGCATTCCTGCACAATTCGCAACTGAAAACAGTTTGCAAAAAGAAGCCATCAAAAAACTATGTTCTGATTTTGATGTTTCCTATGTCGAAAGTTACGATTCTGTTCAGCAATCTTTCATAGATGTAACCGACAGAATCGATACAGAATTATTTACAGGCTAATGAACAGCCGGAAAGGTATTGTTATGACTAATCCAAGCAATAATGACCTCAACGCTCGTACCAACCTCCGCAACTTCCTTTGCACCGTAAAAAACGGTTTCTACAATGCGGCCACCAATCCCCGCAAGCGCAATCTGCTTATTGTGCTGCTTCTGCTGGATGCCCTGCTCTGCGCCGTAATCTACCGGCCGCACAACATTCCTGCTGTACTCAACAACATTATGGTCATTTTCGGCATCATGACTTTCATCTGTTTTGTTCCTCTGTGTGCGGCTCTCATCGGCTATGTTCCGGGTGCGCTGGAAATGCAGCGTAATTTTTCCCGCGTAGGTTTTGTAAACCATGCAGGTGAAGCGCCATACCTTATTAGAATGGAATTTCTCGACCACAATGTAGTGGCGTATACCTATTCTTGTACCGGCTTTCCCCTCAAAAAATGGATTGACGCACAGCTTGTAATCGAAACCGCCCTAAATATGCTGATTGAATCAATCCATGAGGGGCGTGACCGTAGGACAATCACGCTGCATTGCGTTCAGCCGGGTCACGTTTTCGATTTGCTCCGTTGGAGTGATACCTATGTATTGCGTCACAATGACAACCTACTGATTGTTGGTCGTGGTCTGACTGGGGATATAATTATTGACCTCAACAAGACGCCACACATTCTAATCGGTGGAAACACTGGAAGCGGCAAAACCGTACTTCTTCGCTGCATCTTGTGGCAGTGCATCCAACAGTCCGATATTGTATACATTGCAGACTTTAAAGGCAGCGTTGATTTCGGCAAGTTGTGGCATCGTTTTTCCCACATCATCACAACCGAAAAAGACTTGCTTGAACTGCTGAATCGTCTGGTTGATGAATTGGAAGAGCGTAAGAAATTGTTTGTAGAAGCCGATGCTTCAAATATTACCGACTATTTCCAGAAAACAAACCACTTTCTAAACCGCATCATCTTTTCGTGCGATGAAGTCGCCGAACTGCTGGATAAGACCGGAGCAGATAAAGAGCGTAAAGAACTTCTCTCTCAAATTGAAGCCCGCCTTTCGACCCTTGCTCGGCAGGGACGCGCCTTTGGCATCCATTTGGTCTTAGCAACGCAACGCCCGGACGCCAACATTCTGCCCGGACAAATCAAAAATAATCTCAACGTCCGCATCTGTGGACGTGCAGACGCTACGCTTTCAACTATCATCATCGGCGATGGCCGCGCAGCGGAACAAATTCCATCAGATGCACAGGGACGTTTCATCACCGCAGATGGTACAGTTTTTCAAGCGTACTATTTTGACGATTCACTGGTTTGAAAAGTTAACATCAATTAAATACAAAAAGAGGGCGCGATCCATGCGCCCTCTTTTTGTTTTAGTCCTCATTGTCGAAAATGTCATCCATTGTTTTTGCCATTCGTGTAACCATTGGCACAACAAGAGCATTTCCCATACAAAAATATCTAAATTTTTCTGGCATCCCTGTGTTCGTCCAGTCATCACCATAACCTTGAATCCGTTCTGCTTCAAGGGGGGTCAACAAACGGTATTTGCCTGTCACTGGGTCTGCAATAACATGGGTGCTGCGGTTAACGCTTGATTCCGATGTGAGCATTGTCCGCGCTGGCAAATCCAACGAATCTGGGAAAGCAACCGCACCCTCGGAGAATGTGTATTCAAAACCCGCCTTGCTTTTGCGCTGAATCTTTTTCGAGCCTTTTAGGTACAACCACTTTTCCAGATTGTCTCCAAGATAGTACTTTTCATCAGCATCAGAAACAACAATCTCACGGAGAGTTGTGGGCTTTTCAAAGATTGGCGTAACTTGTACCGTATAGACACGGCCATCTTTCATATAGCCCGCGTTTTCAAATGCAAAGCGGAAGTTGTTTGAAACCTCGACAATGTCAGAATAATCAATTTTGGTATTCTTTATCGTTACATTTTCCAACGGTTGAATGGGGAACGTCTTTGCAAAGAAGCCCTCGTCTGCAATGATTTCATCCGCTGCGTAGTTTTCCATTTGCATACCGTAATTTGTATTATTCTTATATGCAAAAATAAATGTACGGCGGCGGCGCTGTGCTGCTCCGTATTCAGCGGCATTTATAATGCGCCATTCCACCGCGTAACCCAAATCCGCAAGACAGGCCAACATAACGCCGAAGTCACGCCCGCGCTGTGTAGACGGAGACTTCACTAGACGGTCAACATTTTCAAATAATGCGAACGGTGCTTTTTTGACTTCAAGTGTATCGCGGATTTGCCACCATAATACACCTTTTTTCCCCTCTAAACCGTGGCTGCCAGTTAATGGCCTAGCCACAGAGTAGTCTTGACAGGGGAAACCACCTACCAACAAATTATGATTGGGAATCTTACTTTTATCTACCGCTGCTATGTCAATTCCTGTATTTTCGTCAATATCTCCCCAGTGGGATACATAGCAGTCGTGAGCCCACTGACGCTTTTTCCCCGGCTCCCATTGCGAGAACCAAACTGTACGCCAATCTGCTGATTCTCGCTCAAATCCAAGCCGGAATCCACCAACGCCCGCAAAAAGCTCACATATCGTTTTATCCATCGTACACCGTTCCTGTAAATATAATTTTTAATCTAGCGATTGAAGTTGTTTCAACACATAAGAACTATTAAGCCAAAAGGACATTGTTGTCATCCAACGGCCATCCGGCAACTCGTTTGCATTTGCCAGAGTACCATTTCCATAGTGCGTTCCATCCGGGAATAGGTAATAGGATTTCTTTGTGTGCGGTCTGACATGAATAATTACATCGTCAGACTCTTTCAGAAAATTATTCAGTACCACATATCCATCCTTTTGCATTTTAGGGGTTAACTTCGGGCCTTTACGGATTGTATCAATCGTGCGTTGCCAGCCTTGCCGCACGGTTTCTTCCAAATCCTTATAGGGCATATTCCAGAGTTTTGCCCCCTTAAAGCGATAGCAATCGCCAGCTTTCTCAAAAACCGCAAAAAGGAATTTTGTTTCTGAAAAATACTGATGAAGTTCGCAATCATCCCAATTTTCTTTGATGATTTCTTTATACTTAAACGCCGGGAAACTCATGTTTTCCCTAATTTTACCGTCGCTCTCAATCCTTATTGTCTTGACAACAATATTAGCTTTGACAAATTCTTCTGCACTATTGCTCTTAATTCCAAGCATCCTATATGTCAAATCAATCCATTGCGCTTTGTTGCCATTGTATTCCCTGTTCAAAATATGGCACAATTCTTTATCTGTTTTCCCCACAAAAGGCGCAAGTTTATACTCAATCAAATAGCGTTCAAACGAAGTCTTTCTCAAGACCTCTGGATTTTCAATTATAGCCTCTTGTTCTTTTGACTTTTGCGCAATATAGGTATTGATAACATACGTCATGTAAGACTGCTTATAGCAGTATGCACGGCGTTTTGCAGGAATATAGGGCGGGTAAAATTGCGGCACAAAACTCGTTGCAGCCGTTGCGCCTTTTGTACAAGCCCCAAGGTACATCGTATCACTTTCGGATAGTTCTTGTGCAAGTCCCTTTTCAATTTTACTTACAATGATTTCATAATCATTGCGGATTATAACAAGGTCTTTTTCCGGGGGCGTAAATAGTGAAGCGTACTGAATCTCATAAAGAAGATTGTCCTTTAATGAACGGTCACGCAAATAGCAGACAATAAGCAAAAGCTGACTTTTTTGCCACATATGAGAGTTTTCAAAATCGTGGGTAATCGGTTCTTTATAGCTTATCATAGTAAGAACCAATCTTTCGCCCGCTGCATACTGCCCCTTTTTGCGGGTTTCGATTGGTGTCACTTTAAGTTCTACTCCAGCTTCGGAAAAGTCTGCTTCGCTTCTTCCGTTGGCGGCATAACCGAAATAGCACTCTTCAATTAAATTTCCAAGGCCGCCCTTTCTGGATTTCTTATTATAGGTATAGTCGGAAGATACTTCCGCCCATTTTATAACATCAGAAAATGTATGCCCCACTAATCTTTTGGCGTAGGTTTCAATGCTTTTTGCATCGGTCTTATCATATGCTATCATACGGACACCGCCTTTTTGTTAGTTTGACATTTCATAATCCAACAATAACCCTATTCTATGAAATGTTAACACGCGATTCAACGGATGTCAATAGAAGTTATTCCTATATTGCCCCATCTTTTTTTGGGTCGGCTTCGCCGATCAAGTGGTTTTTTCAACATAGATTTTTTGATACTCTTTTAGAAAACAAATATAAAGAATATCGGCGGCGTATCGTCCAAAAGTTTCGCGTTCATCTAATGTCGTCGTGAAACGCGACAACATTAGACTGCCATTACATTTCTTGAAAAGTTAACATCAAAAAGTCCGGGGGCTGTATTGCTCCCGGATTTTCTTATTATTGGGCTTGCATCGGCTCGTTGCAATCCATACACATGATATGCACCGCTTTGGTGGCTCTTACGCTGTTCCCGCAGCAGGGGCAGACATATTTGATGCTGTGGCTGTTCGGGTTGCTGTTGCCGCTCGTAGGCTTGCCTGTGGCGTTTCCTGCCCCTTTGCCGCGTGGTGTGTAGCTGCTTTCGATGCGGTTCATGTTGATGTCATCCCAGCCTTGCTCAATGACAAATTCGCAAAGGGCTTCTGTCGGCTCGGTGATACTCCAACCTATGCGCGGGTCGTAGCTTATTTTGAGGTCGCGGGCTTCGGCTGCCTCTTTGAATTTTTTGTTGTGGTACGCGCCGCCCCTGCTGCAATCCTGTATACCGTTTTGCATATTGTAAATGTGTACGCACTCATGGAGTTCCGATGCCACAACTTCAAAAATACTTCTGTCAAGCGTTCCTGCCCCTATGTTCAGTTCTCGGCGGGTGGTGTCTCCACGTTGCCACGCCTTGGCAACGGTGACGTGTGCGTATGCCTTGGGTGTACTCTGTATTGTAATAATCGGCTCTTCCAACTCATTGTTGAAATATTTTGCGTTCAGCGCCCGGAAAATTTTCTCTAGGTAGCCCGCCGTCCTCGATGTCTTGACTGTGTCTTTCATTGCTTTCGTCCTCGCTTTCGTTTTCCCAATCTCAGCCTACGTTATCCCATCGGGATAAGTGGTTGCGGGTTGTTCCGCGATTAGCGGGCAAAAGCGGGATAGGGGACTGTCAAGGGGAACGTGGAATACCGCAGCCCAATTTATAAAGCGAGGATATACCGCGAAAGCCCCTTGATAGGCCACTACTCCCGATTTTATAATTTTGCGGGGAACAACAGCACCGGGGCCTTGCCTTTGGCAGCGCTTTCCGGGTCGCTTCAATGCTCGTGTTGAACTTTTGTTGAACTTTCGATGGCGGCGGCATTTAATAGAATGTAAAAAGAGCGTTAGAACTTTACGTTCTAACGCTCTTTTTAAGTGGTTGCGGAGACAGGACTTGAACCTGCGACCTCCGGGTTATGAGCCCGACGAGCTACCATCTGCTCTACTCCGCGATATATGACACACACGCTGTTTCGCGGTGCTTGATTATAATACCACAGCACGGCGTGTGTGTCAATAGGTTTTACTAAAAAAGTTTATGCAATTTTTCCCGGGAGTTCACCCGGCTGTCTGCCTTTGTATCAGACAATGCCCTGGCTCATCATGGCGGAGGCGATCTTCTCGAAGCCGGCGATGTTGGCACCGGCGACCAGGTTGCCCTTCATGCCGTACTTTTCGGCAGTGGCGGCAGCGGTCTTATAGATGTTGACCATGATGTTGTGCAGGCGCTCATCCACTTCCTCGAAAGTCCAGGACAGGCGCAGGCTGTTCTGGCTCATTTCCAGGCCGGAGGTAGCAACGCCGCCAGCGTTGGATGCCTTAGCCGGGGCAAACAGGATGCCGTTCTGCTGCAGGTAAGCGATGGCATCAGGGGTGGAAGGCATGTTGGCACCCTCGGCTACGCAGTAGCAGCCATTGGCAACCAGAGCCTTGGCACCGTCCAGGCGCAGCTCGTTCTGGGTGGCGCAGGGCAGGGCGATGTCGCAGGGGACGGTCCAGATGCCCTGGCTGCCCTCGACGTACTTAGCGGTGGGGACATACTCCAGATAGGTCTTGATGCGGGCGCGCTTGACCTCTTTGATCTCCTTGATGACCTTATAGTCAATGCCGTTCTCGTCCACGATGTAGCCGTTGGAGTCGGACATGGCGATGACCTTGCCGCCCAGCTGGGTGGCCTTCTGGTTGGCGTAGGTGGCCACGTTGCCGGAGCCGGAGATGACCACGCGCTGGCCCTCAAAGCTCTTGCCGGCGTCGGCCAGCATCTCCTTGGTGAAGTAGCACAGGCCGTAGCCGGTGGCCTCGGTACGGGCGAGAGAACCGCCGAAGGGGATGCCCTTGCCGGTCAGGACGCCGGTGTACTCATTCTGCAGGCGCTTGTACTGGCCAAACAGGTAGCCGACCTCACGGCCGCCAACGCCAATATCACCGGCGGGCACGTCGGTGTCGGGGCCGATGTGGCGGTACAACTCGGTCATAAAGCTCTGGCAGAAACGCATGACCTCGGCATCAGACTTGCCGTGGGGGTCAAAGTCAGCGCCGCCCTTGCCGCCGCCCATGGGCAGGCCGGTCAGGCTGTTCTTGAAGCACTGCTCAAAGCCCAGGAACTTCAGGATAGACAGGTTGACAGAGGGGTGGAAACGCAGGCCGCCCTTGTAGGGACCGATGGCAGAGTTGAACTGGACGCGGTAGCCGCGGTTGACCTGGACCTTGCCAGCGTCATCGACCCAGGGCACACGGAACATGATGATGCGCTCGGGCTCGACAAGGCGCTCGATCAGACCGGCCTTCTCGTACTCGGGGTGGGCAGCCACAACGGGCTCCAGGCTCTCGAGGACTTCCTCAACAGCCTGCAGAAACTCCTTCTGCTCGGGGTTGCGCTTTGCAAGGCCCTCATATACACCCTGCAGGTAAGCATTCTGAATTGCCATAAAACGACACTCCTTTATATAATTTCAAACACCGCCTTCATGTTACCACCACAAAAGAAATTTTTCAAGAGTTTTTTGTTTACTTTTCAAAATTTTGTTTGCGGCAGGCGTGCCGGTGTTCTTGTCTTGTGGACAAATCGGCGTTTTTGCGCATAATTATACAACCGTTCATTCTGTCGCATACATCGTGACCCACGCGGCGGGCTGCCCGTCGGCCAAAAAGTCTGCCGGGTCCCAGAGGGCGTAGAGGCTGTACTGCGGGTCATAGCTGTCGCGGGGGTTGGCGGTTGTCAGCCATTGGCCCGACGCGGTGCAGGCCAGCAGCAGCGCGGGGCGGCGCACGCCCTCCGCCGTGACCGCGGGGGCCGGGAGGACGTCGCCGGTCTCCATGTCCAGCAGGCAGTCCGCGTAGGCGTCCCCGACGTTCAGCACGCGGAGATACCGCTGCGGCACGCCCGCAAACGCCGGGCTGAAGGGTGCGCACACGTCGATGCCGTAGGTGTCAAACGGGATGGTCTCGAGCAGCGTTTTCTCGGTGCCGTCGGCGGTGTCAAAGTACAGCAGGGCGGCCTGTTGGCCGGGGGTGTCGGCATTGCGGAAATTGCCGGTGTAGTAGATCCTGCCGTCGTAATAGTTGTGGAAATAGCCGTCCGCGTAAGGGCGCGTGCAGATTTTCTCCCGCGCGCCGGTGGCGGGGTCGAGCCAGGCGTAGACGTAGACGGCGTGCGCCAAAATGGCTTTTTCCTGCTCAGTGCTGCCGAAATTGGGGAACGGCTCGTTCGCCTCGATGCGGATCGTCAGGAAGCGGCTGCCCTCGCAGGCGATGATCTTCTCGTCGGCCAGCATCGGGATGGTCTGCACCGTGTCATTTTGCCAGTCCCAGCGGTAGAGGGTGCCGGGCTGATGACTGGCGGCGAGGGGGCAGCCGTACAGGGCGTACTCGTCGCACCATTGCAGCTGCATGTGGTGGGGCAGGGCATCGGGCACCGCGGCCACGGGCGTTTTGCCGGTGGCGGGGTCGATGCGGTAAATCTGCGTTGGGGCGACGTTTGTCAGCTCGCCGGGGTAGGTGTAGACCGTGCCGTCCACGGCCATGACGCCGACGCAGAAGTCGCTGGCCAGGTAGGCCGGGCAAGCGTCGGAGTCGTGGGTGCAGCCGGGAATATCGCAGTAGACGGACTGGGTCAGGGCCGCGTAGTCGGTTTTGAGGACGAGGGCCTCGGGGGTCATATTGCTGGCGTCCCGGAGCTCATAGAGCGCGTCGCCGGTGTTCCAGACGGGGCCGCTGTTTTGGCTCTGGGGGAGGGTGAGAAGATGGCCGACGGGGAATTTGGGGGTAAGCGGCGGGGCGGAGGTTTCGGCGGCGGGCTGTGATGGGGAGGACGCTGCGGCGTCAGGTTGTGCCGGGGAGGACGCTGCGGCGGAAGGGGAGGTTGTGGCGTCGGCGGGTTGTGCCGGTACGGCGGACGCACAGGCGGTGAGCAGGAGGGCAGCGGTCAGGATGAGCGGAAGTGTGCGGTTCATGTGTGGGAGCCTCCTTTTTAGGTAGTGTAGAGATGAGTGGGATTATCACCCGGTAGGGGCCCGGCATGCCCGGCCCGGGGGTTGCGGGGGCGGATGTTTGCGGGTGGTTGCCCGGGGGATGGCCGGTGGCGGGTGGTTTAGCGGGGCGG